>Ga0222426_100604_pt1 | contig 20556 bp, 22 predicted proteins | sample 2B50Ametagenome_FD_180087 | JGI IMG/M metagenome (GOLD analysis project Ga0222426, IMG submission 180087) | Enriched microbial communities from leaf-cutter ant dump, University of Wisconsin, Madison, United States - 2B50A (version 2) | ecosystem: Environmental > Terrestrial > Nest > Insects nest...
CGAGGCGTTCAGCCGTTGAACGGAGCCACCGCATGAAACTCTTCCAAGACTCCCCGAGCCTTGCCGACCTGACCATCGCCGAAGCCGTCACGGCGTTCCGCGATGGCGTACTGAGCAGCACCGAACTGGTCTGCGCCTGCCTGGACCGCGCCGAGGACGGCCGCGAGCTGAACGTCTACGTCACCCTCAACGGCGACGGCGCGCTGGCCGAGGCCAAGGCCGCCGATGCCGCGCGCCGCGCGGGGCGGCGGCAGAAGCCGCTGTCCGGCATCCCCATCGTGGTCAAGGACAACATCCACGCCGCGGGCCTGCCATGCACCGCCGGCACGCCGGCGCTGGCCGGCTTCGTCCCGCGCCAGGACGCGCCGACGCTGCAGCGCCTGCGCGACGCCGGGGCGATCCTGCTGGGCAAGACCAACATGCACGAGCTGGCCTTCGGCGCCACCGGCTACAACGCCGCCTTCAACACCGGCAGCCAGCCCGGCGTGCGCAACGCCTACGACAGCGAGCGCATCGCCGGCGGCTCGTCCTCCGGCAGCGCCGCGGCCTTGGGCGCGCGCATGGCCCTGGCGGCGCTGGGCACCGACACCGGCGGCTCGATGCGCATTCCCTGTGCGCTCAACGGCTGTTCCTCGCTGCGCCCCAGCGCCGGCCGCTACTCCAGCGAAGGCGTGATCCCCATCGCCCGCAGCCGCGACACCGTGGGGCCCATGGCCCTGTGCATGGCCGACGTCGCCCTGCTCGATGCCTTGATCAGCGACGAATACGCGTTGCCGCCGGTGAGCCTGGACGGGCTGCGCCTGGGCATCGTCGAGGACTTCTGGAGCCATCTGGACGACGACGTCCGCGAGGTGGCCGAGGCCGCCCTGGCGAAGCTTTCCAGCCATGGCGTGAGCCTCGTCGAACTGCCGGAGACGCGCCTGCAGGAGCTGAACCGCGCCGTCGGCTTCCCGGTGGTGATCCACGAAGCCTACGACTCGATGGTCGCCTACCTGCGCGACGAGGGGCCGGGCATCACCATCGAGGAACTGGCCCGGGACATCCACAGCCCGGACGTGCGCGCCATCTACGAGCAGTGGGTGCTGCCGCGCAAGGCGCCGGGGGAGGGCGGCCTAGTGGACGTCGCGCCGCTCTACGAGGCGGCGCGGAACACTGCCCGCCCGGCGCTGAAGGAGCACTACCAGGACCTCTTCGAGCAGTACCGGTTGGATGCCCTGGTCTTCCCCACCACGCCCATAGTGGCGCCGCCGGCCAGCGACCAGGTCAACCTGCCGGAGTTCTTCGAGCGGCTGATCCAGAACACCGAGCCGGCCGCCAGCGCCGGCCTGCCGGGCATCCAGCTGCCCATCGGGTTGGGCCCGCGCACGGGGCTGCCGGTGGGCCTGGAACTGGACGCGCCCTTTGGCTCGGACCGCCGCCTGCTGGCCGTGGGCATCGCTCTCGAAGCCGTGCTCGGGCGCATCCCGCCGGCCTGACGCCGGTCGCTTTCCCTGGAGGAGCAAGCATGAATCTGGACAACAAGGTGATAGTCGTGACCGGCGGCGGCAGCGGCATCGGCCGCGAGGCCTGCCTGGCGCTTGCCAGGGCGGGGGCCCGGGTGGTGCTGGGCAACCGCGATGCGCAGGCGGGGGCGGAAGTGCTCGATGAGATCGCGGCGGCCGGCGGCCAGGCGCTGTTCCTGGCCACCGACGTGTCCCGTCCCGCCGACTGCCGGGCCCTGGTGGCGCTGGCCGTGGAACGCTACGGGCGGCTCGACGGCGCCTTCAACAACGCCGGCCTGCAGCGCGCGTTCCACGACATCCACGAAACGCCCCTGGCAGAACTCGACGAGGTGGTCGACATCAACCTCAAGGGCGTCCTCTACATGATGAAGTTCGAAGCCGAGGCGATGCTGCGCACCGGCGGCGGCTCCATCGTCAACAACGCCTCGATCTTCGGCCTCAAGGCGATGCCGCGCACCGCCGGCTACGTGGCCGCCAAGCACGGCATCGTCGGCGCCACCCGCGCCGCGGCGCTGGACTACGCGACCCGCGGCATCCGCGTCAACGCCCTCTGTCCCGGGCCGATCAAGACGCCGAGCTTCGACCGCGTCACCGGCGGCGACGACCACCTGTACGACGACGGCGTGCCCATGCGGCGCATCGGCCAGCCCGGGGAGGTCTGCGCGGCGCTGCTGTGGCTGCTTTCCGGGCAGGCCTCCTACGTCACCGGGGCCACCCTCTCGGTCGATGGCGGGATGTCGGCGGAATGACACACACATGGACCAGCGCAGGAGAGGCGCAAGCATGATCAGGGCACTGAGCTACGTGATAGTCGGCACACCCAAGCTGCCGGCCTGGCAGAAACAGGCGGCGGAACACATTGGCCTGCAGGTGGAAGTGGTCGAGCCGGGGCGCTGCGTGCGCCTGCGCGCCGACCAGAAGGTCCAGCGCCTGCTGCTCGAAGCCTGCGAAGGCGAACCCAGCATGGGCATGGGCTTCGAGGTCGGGGACGCGGAGGAACTGGAGCAGGCCGCCCAGGCGTTGACGGCGGCGGGCTACCCGGTGACCCGCGGCACGGCGCGGGAGAACGCCCTGCGCGGCGTCGCCGGGATGCTGCATTTCCGCGACCCCGACGGCGTGCGCATCGAGGTCGCCTGGGGCCTGGCCGACGCCGCCAGCCCCTTCGTGCCGGGGCGCCCGCTGGGCGGTTTCCGCACCGGCGAGCTGGGCATCGGCCACGTGGCGCTGATCACCGCGCACTTCGAGCAGATGTGCCACCTCTACAAGGAGGTGCTGGGCTTCAAGGTCAGCGACCGCGCCCGGGCGCCGTTCCGCGTCGAGTTCCTCCACGTCAACCCGCGCCACCACACCCTGGGCATCGCCCACACCGGCGGACCGGCGAAGATCTACCACATGATGCTGGAGTACAACGACTTCGACGACCTCGGGCGGGCCTACGACATGGCGCTGGCCGACCCCGAGTGCATCGGCGTCACCCTCGGCCGGCACATCAACGACCACGTCACCTCCTTCTACCTGAAGAACCCCGACGGCTGGATGTTCGAACTCGGCTGGGCCGGGCGCACCATCGGCCCCGACTGGGAGGTGGAAGAACTGCAGGGCATGAGCCTGTGGGGGCACGACCGCACCTGGCTGCCGCCGGACAAGCGCGAGGAGGCCAGGCAGATTCTCAAGCGCCTGGCCGCGCAGGGCATGCGTGCTCCCGTCGTTACCACCAGCCAGACCGCAAAGGCCAGACAATGATTACCCGGACATCGCCAGAAATCGCCAACAGCCTTCGCATCGGCGACTGCACCATCAACTACCACGACCAGGGCAAGGGCGAGCCGATCCTGCTGATCCACGGCTCCGGCCCGGGCGTCACCGCCTGGGCCAACTGGCGCGGGGTGATCCCCGAACTCTCCGCGCGCGCCCGGGTGATCGCCCCGGACATGCTCGGTTTCGGCTACACCCAGTGCCCGGCCGGCCGCCGGCTGGACCCGGACGCCTGGGTCAACCAACTCACCGGCCTGCTCGACGCCCTGGACATCGCCACGGTCTCGGTGGTCGGCAACTCCTTCGGCGGCGCCATCGCCCTGGCCCTGGCCCAGCGCCACCCGCAGCGGGTGAAGCGCCTGGTGCTGATGGGCTCGGCGGGGCTCTCGTTCCCGATCACCGAGGGCCTGGAGAAGGTCTGGGGCTACCAGCCCTCGCTGCAGGCCATGGGCGAGCTGATGGAGGTGTTCGCCTATGACCATTCGCTGATCAACGACGACCTGGTGCGCATGCGCTACGAGGCGAGCATCCGCGACGACGTGCAATCGCGCTTCGCCCAGCTGTTCCCCGCGCCGCGCCAGCAGGGCGTGGAGATGCTCGCGGTGCCCGAGGCGGCGCTGCGCGAGCTGCCCCAGCAGACCCTGCTCATCCATGGCCGCGACGACCGGGTGATTCCGCTGGAGGTCTCCGAGCGCCTGCTGCGCCTGATCCCCCATGCGCAACTGCATGTGTTCGGCGAGTGCGGGCACTGGGTGCAGATCGAGCGGGCAGGGGAGTTCATCCGCCTGCTGATGGATTTCCTCATTAAAACGCCGGAGTGACGCCATGAACGCAGCAGACATCCACGGCCGCTGGGAAATCCTCGCCTGGGAACAGCTCTACGACGACGGCCGCGTGGTCCACCCGATGGGCGTGGAACTGGAGGGCTTCATCGAATACGGACCGCACGGCATGTTCTGCGTGGTCGCCAGGAAGAACCGCGAGCCATTCCGCAGCGGCGGGCAATGGTCGGCCAGCGACGCGGAGAAGGCCGCCGCCTACGGCAGCTACCTGACCTACGCGGGCGGCTACGAAGTGCAGGGCGACACGGTGCTGCACCACGTGCGCCACAGCCTGTTCCCCAACTGGGAGGGCGGCAGCCAACGGCGCATCGCGCAGCTGGAGGGCGACGTCCTGGCGCTCAGCGCGCGCCTGGAGGAGGGCACCCCCGAGGCGCGAACCGCCAGGTTGCTGTGGCGGCGGGTAGGGTAGCTGCCGCCGTTTCGATCCTGTTCCAGCAGAGTGCCCACCTTCGCCAGGGTGGGTGCTCGGTGCCGGATGGCCTGCCGCAGCTATTCGGGGTTGCGTCGAGTTTGTGGCCTTCATGGGCCCGCTTCCGTCCCTGCAGCCGGCAATGAAGAAATTTAATCTCAGGTGTTGCCAGCCTTGTCCCATTAGTCCATAATCCCGCCCATCGAAAGCGCAGGGCGATGAAAACTCTGTGTAATCAATAGGTTAGAGCTTGAAATAAAGCCAGGCCGAACAGAATTGCAGCAAGCCGCAGCGCGGTTTGCCAGGTTAAAAGGCTGAGTAGCAGAGTGGTTATGCAGCGGATTGCAAATCCGTGAACGCCGGTTCGATTCCGACCTCAGCCTCCAATAGAAAAGCCCTGTAGATCAGTGATCTACGGGGCTTTTTTCATTTCAGCCGAAAGGCCATCGTTTCCGCAATCAAAGGCTGCCTGATTGGGCGGAGGCCTGGATCATCGCGTCACGACCAGTAGGGAAGAGCAGGAATGAAAAGGCCATACTCGATGGTGCGGCCTTGTCTGGGCATCGCTGTCTTCCCATGTCGCAAGAACCGCACAGGGAATCCCGCTTCAAGAGTCAGCGCTTCTTCGATTCGTTGTAGACAGCGCTGCGTTCGCGCTTTCCAACTGCTACGACTTCAACCACGATCTCGGTGTCATGCACTTGATAAACGAGCCGGTAGCCGGAAGCGGAGAGCTTGATCTTATAGCGGTCCTTGTTTTCGCTGCCATGAAGCTTGTCCTTTTCGACGCGAGGGTTGACCAGCCTTTCGCCGAGCTTCTTGATCAACTGAGTCTTCACCGGGCCCTTGAGCCTATCCCATTCTTTGAGCGCGGTTTCTTTGAACTTCAGCGTGTACTGCTTGATGTCTTCCTGGTCTTGCTGAGGTGCTTTGATCTGTTTGTTGTTACCGGTTTTTGAGGTCATCCAGAGACACCGTTACCGAGGATTCGTCTTTACGCTCATCAGCGAGGCGACCCAGGTAGATGTCGTCGAGTAACTCGATCATCCGCTCGTACTCGTCCGCAGGAACCGCGTAGAAGACCGGTTCGTTACGGTTGAGAATCGCAACAGCGTGGCCCATTCCAGCGCCCACTGTACCCATGGGATCTTTTTTCAACTCGGTGATGGAGGCCGTAACATCGGCCAGCAGCGCATGCGGCATTTACAAGTTCTCCCTGCGCACTCTTGCGCGCATTTCCCCGTGGGGAACCGCCAGATTCTCCCGAGATTGGGAAGGAGGGCGGTATCAACAGTGCAGCTCTCCATCGGCAGCCGGCCTAAGCACGGGATAGGAAGATGGCGAACTGGGTTGCACTACGGTCTGGACAGAAGTCGGACAGGCCGCAATGGATCGTATCGGGATGGCTGTTCAACTCCCGGACCGGGCGAAATTAGCACTCTTGAAAGTGTCTTTCAATGCTCTCTAGAAGGCGCTCTAAAGGTCAGGTTGTACGTAGTCGACGAGGAAAACGATGATTCCGGCGAGCCTGGGTGATGGGTGAAATGATCCACTACCGTTCGTCGAACTGGGATCGATGCAGAAAATCAGGCCACTGGAGAGAACACGGCTTCGTCTCTTCGGACTAGGCGCTCTGCCCTTGCGGCGCACACGAAAAAGCCCCGTGGGTTCGCACCCGCGGGGCTTCGGCATTCCAGTGCGGCGCTGGATTTACTTCTTGCCGCCGAGGGCGCCGCCCGCCGCGCCACCCAGGCCGGCGCCGATGGCCGCGCCGGTGCTGCCGCCGAGCTTGTTGCCGATGAGCGAGCCACCGGCGGCGCCCAGGCCGCCACCGATGGCGGCCTTGGTCTTCCTGCCTTTCTTGGCGGTGGCCGCGCTACCTGCCGCGCCGCCGACGCCGGCGCCGATCGCGGCACCGGTGCTGCCGCCCAGTTGCTGGCCGACGACGTTGCCCAGGGCGCCACCCAGGCCGCCGCCGACGGCTGCCTGGGTACCGCCGCCAGCCATGGCGGCTTGGGCGAAGAGCAGGCTCAGGGCCAGGGCGGGGAGTGCTTTGCGCATATTGCTAACCTCGAGGAATGAAGGGCGGCAGGCTTGCCGCCCGGGATGGTCGATGGAGCGTCCGGATCGCAGGGCGATCCGCAATGTGAATTCGCTGGCGGTGTCAGACCGGCCGCAGCCGTTCCGGTTCCCGGGGCGGCGGAATTCTACCGGGCCCGGCGCTGCGTCGCTCGTTTCCTTGCCTGCCGGTGAATGCCGGATGCCATCCATGGTTCGCCGTGGCATACTGGCACTTTGGAATTGCGCTGCTCAAGGATGAGAGATGTCGCGCTTCGAATGGCTCGTCGTGGCCGCCGCCTGTCTTTTCATCGCCTGCTATCTGGCGGTCTACCTGTTGCTCCCGTACGAAAACATCGCGCCCGGCTGGTTGCCGCTGCGCTAGGCCGCGCCGTCTAGAGTGAAGGGGAAAGCCCGATCGCGGAGGGGCCCGGTATGGCTGGCGTGAATCGGCGGTTGCTCTGGCACGGCTTGCTGCTGCTGTTGCTCGGCCTGCTCACCGGGCTGGTCGAGGCGCAGTTGAGCAATCCGCGCATGGTCCTGGCGGCCCACCTGGAGGGCATCCTCAATGGCCTGCTGTTGCTGGCGCTGGGGGCGATCTGGGATGAGGTGGCGCTGTCGCGCAGGTGGCAGGGTGTCACTTTCTGCGCATTGCTCTACGGCGCCTATGCCAATTGGGCCTTCACCTTGCTCGCCGCGGTTTTCGGCACTGCGGCCATGTCGCCCGTCACCGCCGCTGGGCATAGCGGGGAGCCCTGGCAGGAGCTGCTGGTGACCCTTGGTTTCGTCAGCGTCGGACTGGCGATCATCGTCGCCATCGGACTGCTGCTCTGGGGATTGCGCGGCAGGGTGGCGCGCTGAGAAGGGCAAGTGGCTGGCCGTCGCGTCCCTGCTCGGCCGGCCATGTCCTCAGCAAGAGGGCCAGGCATATTGCCATTACGCGACAGCGAAATAAACATACATCCTCGATTGCATGTATGCGAATCGCTCATACCTTGAGCTGATGCAAGTTTTCACTCGAACGATGGACAGCGGAAAGGAAAAAGCCCCGCTGTGAGGCGAGGCTTCTTCGTACTGCCGATGGGGGCTGGTCCGTCAGCCTTCGTGCAGTATAGAGGTGTGATGTTACTTTGATATTGCAGGTGGTCGAGCGATACGCCCTTTCGTCAGCCAGCTCGCAGGGCAGGGGCTGTTTGCGGGCTGGCCAGCATGGAAGGTGGCAGCGGCCCGTCCAGGGTGGCGATCACGGTCGCTCCGCCGCGGGCCCGCAGCAGGTTGCGAACCACGCCGACGCGCTGGCGGCTCAGGGGCAGGCGGGTTTCCGTGCCGTCGATGCCGATGCTGGCCGAATAGGCGTCCCAGCGCAGGTTGCTGACCAGGCTGCGGCGCACCAAGTGGCTGCGATGGATGCGGATGAACTCCTCCGCGAACTCGATTTCCAGGGCCTTCAGGGTGGCGTCGAAATGGATGCGGCCCTTGGCGGTGAAGGCCGTCACATACTTTTCTTCCGCGCTGAAATGCGTGATGTCCTTGGTTTCGATGACGACCAGGGACCTGCCCACGCGGGTGGCAATACGTTGCCTCATCGGACCTCTCCTGTTTGGCGTTTCGTGATCCACTGAACGTCAAAGTCTTGTACCGATGATGGCTCTGTGCCGGCTTTTCGACAGTTATGTGAATGGGTTCACACTGGTCCGCTGTCCGGGGAAGGCGGCGGAAGAAAAAGCGGCCGCATCCGGGGTAATGCGGCCCAAGACGGAGTCGGCTTCCCTTCCGCCCCGTGGGTGGGCAGCTTATGCGACAGGGGAGATGGCAAAAAGCCGGTAATTCCGACTAGTCCCTTGTGCAGGGCGCCCGGAAAGAAGGGAATCGGCTGTGCCATCAAGCGCTTACGCCCATGGCCCCGGCTTTACCGCAACGAGTCGACTCGGTATAGTCTCGGCCCTTCCACATTGCCCGGTGGCCGCGCTCTTCCGGCCTCGGCAATGCCCGCCCGGCTCGGATGGTGAAATTGGTAGACACAGCGCACTTAAAATGCGCCGGCCTTACGGTCTTGCGGGTTCGAGTCCCGCTCCGAGCACCAGAATCCCCCCTCTGCATTCCCAGCTTCCCGATTCGGCAGCGTGACAATCGGCCGCGCTGCCGATGCCTGCCGCCGCGTCATCCGCCGGCTTGCGCACGGGGCCTGCGTTCGACCATTGGTCAGAATGCAACTCGCTGAAATCTTTGAGAAATATTGTTGTCCTAGGGTGCTCGCACTTTGTCATGAGGACCTGACGTGCAACGTGCAGCCCGCAACATCCGCAAGGTGCTGGACTCGGTAGCCAGCAACAACGAAGCCACTGCCATCGAAGTGATGCGCGCCGTGGAGCAAGTGCCCGATGAACTGCTGCGCCAGCGGTTGCTCAAGGCCATCCACCACCTGAACCAGGATGCAGCCGAATTGCGCGCCCTGCGCGACGAGGTCACCGGCGCGGACATTCGCCTGGCCTGAGGCCGTGTAGCCAGGGGAGCCGGCCTGCTCCGGGGCTGTCCAGCCTCGCCCGTCGGGCGAGAAAGCCGGGGCAGGGGCCTGTGCGGGGTTTCCGAAAAGCCTGAATGATGGCGGCCTGCTGCCGCCTCAGCGATGACTCCACGTTAGCCAGCCGGCATGGCGCCTGCGCGGGGCCGCCTGCGGCTGCGCCTGGGGCGCCGGCGCCTCGTGGGGGTGGGCCTGGGCCTCGCTGCGCGAATGCAGCCGGGCCCGGCGCATGGGCACGCGCAGGAAGGCCCACAGGGTGACGCCCGCCAGCAGCAGCCAGCCGAAAATCATGAGTGTGACGAACGTGCCAGGATTCATGCTGAAACTCCTCGCCCCCACACGAAGGATAGACCACGCCGGCGCGCTTGCCGGCGGCTGTCAATGGAGTGGGGAATGGCTTGCCGGGTTCACATTGTTTCTGTTATCTGTATGTATGTACAGTATTCCGAGGATGCCCCGTCATGTCTCATACCGCTTTCCTTCCTGCCGCCGCCGATCCGTCGGCGTTCCTTCAGGCGCAGCCGCGGTCGCTGGATGACCTGCTCGAGCTGCACACGCCCCATACCTACATAGTCCGCGCACATGGCGATGGTATGACCGGCGCCGGCATCCACGACAACGACCTGCTGGTGGTGGACCGCGCCTGCCTGGCCAGCTCCGGCGAGGTGGTGGTGGCCGCGGTGAACGGCGAGCCGCTGATCCGCCGCCTGGACATCATCGATGGCGGCTACGCGCTGCTGCCGGCCAACGACCGCTACCCGCCGATCCGCATCGGCGAGGGCGACGAACTGGCGATCTGGGGCGTGGTGCGCTGGAACCTGCACCGCCTGGCCAGTTGAGCCACTAGCGGAAATCGCGGCTGGGCACGTCCAGGCCGCTGAGCAGGAGCGTCAGGTCGACCAGTTGCTCGGCGATCACGTGGCGCACGCCGCTCTCGCTTTCCAGCCGGCCGCGCACCTGCAGCAGTTGCGCTTGCAGGAAGACGCGCCGCTGGCGCTCGGCCAGGTCGCGCCAGACCACCACGTTGACCAGGCCGAACTCGTCTTCCAGGGTGACGAAGGTAACGCCGCTGGCGGTCTGCGGCCGTTGCCGGCCGATGACCAGCCCGGCGACGCTGACCGGCCGGCCGTGCTCCAGGCCGGGCAACTCGCGGGAGCTGCGGCAGCGCAGCGCCTTCAACTGGCCGCGCAGCAGGTTCAGCGGGTGCGGGCCGAGGGTGGTGCCCAGGCTGGCGTAGTCGGTGAGCATTTCTTCGCCCAGGCTGGGCAGCGGCAGGCTCACCGCGGTCTCCGTCATCACATCCTGGCCGGCGAACAGCGGTAGCTGCGGCTCCACCCCGGCCACGGCCCAGCGCGCCCGGTGGCGGTGCCCGGCCAGGCCGCGCAGGGCGCCGGCGTCGGCCAGGCGTTCGCGGGCCGTGGCGTCCAGGCCGGCCCGATAGCTGAGGTCCTCGACGCTTTCGAAGGCCCGTCGCCCGCGGGCCTGGACGATGCGCAGGGCCAGCTCCTCGCGGAAGCCGCGGACCATGCGCAGCCCCAGGCGGATCGCCGGCTGTGCCTCGCCCTTGTCCTCCAGGCTGCAGTCCCAGTGGCTGTAGCGTACGTCCACCGGCCGCACCTCGACGCCGTGGCGACGGGCATCCTGCAGGACCTGGTCGGGGCTGTAGAAGCCCATCGGCCAGCTGTTGACCAGGGCACAGGCGAAGGCTGCCGGCTCGTGGCATTTCAGCCAGCTGCTGGCATAGGTGAGCAGGGCGAAGCTGGCGGCGTGGGACTCGGGGAAGCCATAGCTGCCGAAGCCTTTGATCTGTTCGAAGATGCGCGCGGCGAATTCGGCGGTATAGCCATTCTTCAACATGCCTGCGGTCAGGCGCAGGCGGTGTTTTTCCAGGCCGCCGTGGCGTTTCCAGGCGGCCATGGAGCGGCGCAGGTCGTCGGCTTCGCCGGCGGTGTAGTCGGCGGCCACTACCGCGACCTCCATGACCTGTTCCTGGAACAGCGGCACGCCCAGGGTGCGCCGGAACACCTGTTCCAGGGCCGGCGAGGGATAGGTGATCGGCTCCTCTCCATTACGCCGTCGCAGGTAGGGGTGGACCATGTCGCCCTGTATCGGGCCCGGGCGGACGATGGCGACCTCGATCACCAGGTCGTAGAAGGTCTTCGGCCGTAGCCGCGGCAGCATGGCCATCTGTGCGCGGGACTCGATCTGGAACACGCCTATGGCGTCGGCGCGGCTGATCATTTCGTAGGTGGCCGCGTCTTCCGGGGGGATGTTGGCAATGCTCATTGGCGTGCCGCGAAGGCGATGCACCAGGTCGAAACAGCGGCGCAAGGCACTGAGCATCCCGAGGGCGAGTACGTCGACCTTGAGCAGCTTCACCGCATCGATATCGTCCTTGTCCCACTGGATCACGGTGCGTTCGGACATGGATGCGTTCTCGACCGGGACCAGGCTGGTCAATGGCTGCTCGGAGATGACGAAGCCGCCGGGATGTTGCGACAGGTGGCGGGGAAAGCCGATCAGCTCGGCGGTGAGCGCCAGCACCCTGCGCATGACCGGGCTCTGTGGATCGAAGCCCGCTTCGCGCAGTTGCTCTTCGGGTGGCGTTTGCTCGCTCCAGCGCCCGCAGCATCCGGCCAGGGCGTCCACCTGGTCGGGCGGCAAGCCCAGGGCCTTGGCTATGTCGCGCATGGCGCCTGCGCCGCGGTAGCTGCTGACCACGGCGGTCAGGGCTGCACGCTGGCGGCCATAGCGACGGAAGACGTACTGGATGACCTCTTCGCGCCGCTCGTGCTCGAAGTCGACGTCGATGTCCGGCGGCTCGTTGCGTTCGCGGGAGATGAAGCGGCCGAAAAGCAGCTTGCTGCGCGATGGGTCCAGTTCGGTGATGCCCAGGGCGAAGCACACCGCGGAGTTGGCAGCCGAGCCACGCCCCTGGCAGAGAATGCCCTGGCTGCGGGCGAACTGGACGATGTCGTGGACCGTGAGGAAATAGTTCTCGTACTCCAGTTCGGCGATCAGCAGCAGTTCCTTGCCGATGCGTTTGAGCACCTTCTTCCGCGCCCCCTCTGGCCAGCGCCTGCGGATGCCGGCATAGGTCATCTGGCACAGCCAGGACTTCGGCGTATGCCCCTCGGGCACCAGTTCGCGGGGATACTGGTAGCGCAGTTGCTCGAAATCGAAACTGCAGCGCCCCGCGATCCGCACCGTCTCCTCCAGCAACGGCGCCGGATACAACTCGGCCAACACTTCCCGCGGGCGCAGGTGGCGTTCGCCGTTGGGAAACAGGTAGGCGCCGGCCTCGCTGACCGGCAGGTGCTGACGGATGGCCGTCATGCAGTCCTGCAGGGCGCGGCGGCCGCGGCTGTGCATGTGCACGTCGCCGCAGGCCACGGCGGCGATGCCATGGCGGGTGGCCTGGGCCAGCAGGGCTTGCAGGCGGGCGCTGTCATCCGCGCCGCGGTGCAGCTCGACGCCTAGCCAGAGGCGTTGCGGGAAGCGTTCGCGCAGCCAGGTTCCGTCGGTATCCGTTGGTACGTCGGGCAGCCAGATCGCCAGCAGGCCCTCCAGGTCGGCCTGCAGGTCTTCGCGCAGCAGGCGGTAGCTGCCCTTTTCGGCCCGGCGCCGGGCGTGGGTGATGAGCCGGCAAAGGTTCTGGTAGCCGGCGAGGTTCTCGGCCAGCAGCACCAGCTTGGGGCCGGCCTCGATGCGCACCTCGCTGCCGACGATCAGCGCCAGCTTGCATTCCTTCGCCGCCTGCCAGGCGCGGACGATGCCGGCCAGGCTGCATTCGTCGGTGATCGCCAGGGCGCGGTAGCCCAGGCGCGCGGCGCGTTCGAAGAGCTCGCTGGCGCTGGAGGCGCCGCGCTGGAAACTGAAGTTCGACAGGCAGTGCAGCTCGGCGTAGGCGGGAGTCATGCGAACCAGCCGTGGATCAGCCACGGCCCCTCGCTGCCGACCTCGCGGTAGACCCAGGCCTGCTGGCCGGCGCGGGTCTGCACCCGGTAGTAGTCGCGGCGCAGGTCGGCGCCGTCCCACCAGCCGGACTCGATGCGTTCCGGCCCGGCGAGCACCCTGGGCAGGCTTTCGCGCAGCGCCTGTGGCTGCAACAGCAGCCACCCGGGACGCGGCCCGCAGGGCGGCAAGGGCAGGGCGCGCAGGCTTTCCCGGGGTTGCCAGGCCTGCTCCGGGCGGTGCTCGGCGAGGGCGCCCAGGCCATGCACGGCCTCGTCGCCGAGGCGCGCGCGCAGGCGTTCGCGCAACTGCTCCCAGGGCTGCGTCTGCTGGGGGCGCTCGTCGAACAGCTGGCGCCGTTCGGGGGCGAAGGGTGGCAGGTCGTCGGCCTGCAGGCGCACGGCGTGTACCGCGGCGGGCAACTGCAAATGTTCCAGGCGGCCGCGGCTCAGCTCGAAGAGCATGGCAGGCTCGCGTTCGGCGCTGAGCAGGCCGACCGGCATGCAGGTGTCGCTGCGGCCGTGGTGCTCCAGATACAGCTCGAAGCGCTGCACGCCGCTATCGCGCCCGGCGAGGAAGGCGGCGAGGTCGCCGGTCAGGCGACGCAGGGGGAAGAGCAGGGCCTGGGTCGATTCGACGTCGAAGTTCAGCTCGATGCGGCTTTCGAAGCGCTCCGGCGGCCGGTAGAAGTCCAGGGCCAGCGGCCGCTGGCCGAGCAGGCTGTCGACCTGCCGCAGCAGTTCCGCCGGAAAGCGCCGGGCCAAACCATCGCGGGGCAGGGCGAGCAGTTGCTGCAGGCTGCGCAGGCCCATGCGCGCCAGGCTGGCCACGCTTTCCCGGGGCAGCCCGCAGCGCTCCAGGGGCAGGCGGCCGAGGGCGCTGCGCAGGGCTTGCGGCCGTTCCACCAGCAGGCCGTCGCCGACATTGACCAGTACCCGCGCGGCGGCGGGATTGGGCGCCACGCCGATGCGGTGGCTGAAGCCCAGGGCCCGCAGTTCCTCGCGCAGGCGGGCCTCGAAGCGCGGCCAGGGGCCGAACAGCGCCAGGCTGGAGGCGACCTCCAGCAGCAGCGCGCGCGGGTAATGCTGGCTGACCTGGGAGCTGAAGCCGTAGGCCCAGGCGGCGAGCAGGTCCTGGCTGCGCTGGACGGCCGCCTGGTCGTACTCGGCGCAGTCGAAGTCGCGGCACAGGGCGCGCGCCGCGGTCAGCGACAGGCCGGGGCGCAGGCCGAGCCGGCGGGCCGCCGGGTTGACCGCCTGCAACATGCGCCGCTGCGGCGGGCCGGCGAGCAGGGCGAGGGGCGCCTCGGGATCGCTGCGCTGGCGCAGGGCGGCGTCCATGGCCAGCTGTGGCAGGAGAATGCAGGCCCAGAGCATGGCGACCTCAGTTCAGGGCGGCCAGCGGCAGGGGATTGGCCGGGGCGAGGCCGCCACGGCACTTGAGCACTCGCAGCTGTGCCGGGCGGGTTTCGAGGGTTAGGCGCAGGGCGGCCGGCGAGGGGTTGAGCGCCTCGCGCAGCGGGCGGAAGGCGAAGGCCAGCGTCTGGCCGCTTTCCGCCGCCACCTGCAGGCGGCGCAGGGCGCGGTCGTCGGCCTGCTGCGGCCAGCACAGCACGGCGCCGCAGCAGCCCGAACGCAGGCATTGCTCGGTCGCCCAGAGCGCATCGCGGCCGCTGGCCTCGACCCACACCAGGTGTTGCAAGTCGACGCCGGCCGCCAGCCAGGCGCGGGGGTAGGGAATGTGCGGCGGCGCCACCAGCACCACGCGCTCGCCGGCGTGGCTCAAGCGCGCCAGGGTCGGCCAGAGCAGCTGCAGCTCACCGATGCCCTCGGCGCCATGGAGGATCTCGCTCAGCGCCGCCTCCGGCCAGCCGCCGCCGGGCAGCAGAGCGTCCAGACGGGCGTGGCCGGTGGGCTGGGCCGCGCTGGGCGCGGTGCCGGCCTGGCCTTTCCAGACGCGTCGCTGGTCGAGCAGCGCGCCCAGGTCTACGGCGAGGCCCATGGTCGGCACCGGTGGTGGGAAAGGCGGAAGCAGCGCAAGATGGAATCTCAAAATACTGTATGAAAATACAGTATCTGGTCTCGTCCCTATCCGGTCAATACGGCCGGATCGCTCCGCCGCGACGATCCGCCGGAAGGCTGAGCCAGGTCAGCCCGGGGCGTGGCGGTGTCCTTCAGAGTGTGTAGGTCGAGGCCGACAGACGGTCGCCGAGGGCAGCCGGTGCTGACTTTTTGCCAGTATCGGCCGAACTTGCCGGCGCCACGGCGGTCTGACTACCCGTTGCCCATCTCCCGACGGGCCTGCGCCTCCGCTGGCGGGCGCGCAGCGTGGGCATTGTAAGCCGCTCGCGGGCTCATTAGACTGCGCGCCATTCACACCCTCGTTCATGTCGAAGGACTTCCATGATCAAGAAATGTCTGTTCCCGGCTGCCGGCTACGGCACCCGCTTCCTTCCGGCCACCAAGGCCATGCCCAAGGAAATGCTGCCGATCGTCAACAAGCCGCTGATCCAGTACGGCGTCGAAGAGGCGCTGGAAGCCGGGCTGTCGGAGATCGGCATTGTCACCGGCCGCGGCAAGCGTTCGCTGGAAGACCATTTCGACATCAGCTACGAGCTGGAAACCCAGATCCGCAACACCGACAAGGAAAAGTACCTGGTCGGTATCCGCCGCCTGATCGACGAGTGCACCTTCTCCTACACCCGTCAGATCGAGATGAAGGGCCTGGGCCACGCCATCCTCACCGGCCGCCCGCTGATCGGCGACGAACCCTTCGCCGTGGTCCTGGCCGACGACCTCTGCCTGAACCTGGAAGGCGATAGCGTCCTGAAGCAGATGGTCAAGCTGTACAACCAGTTCCGCTGCTCCATCGTGGCCATCCAGGAAGTGCCGCCGGAAGAGACCAACAAGTACGGCGTGATCGCCGGCGAGATGATCCGCGACGACATCTACCGCGTGAACAACATGGTCGAGAAGCCCAAGCCGGAAGAAGCGCCGTCGAACCTGGCGATTATCGGCCGCTACATCCTGACCCCGGATATCTTCGAGCTGATCGAGCAGACCGAGCCGGGCAAGGGTGGCGAGATCCAGATCACCGACGCCCTGATGAAGCAGGCCCAGGATGGCTGCGTGCTGGCCTACAAGTTCAAGGGCAAGCGCTTCGACTGCGGTAGCGCCGAGGGCTACATCGAGGCGACCAACTTCTGCTACGAGAACCTCTACAAGACCGGCAAGGCCTGGTAACCCCAGCGCGTTCCCGGTCCGTCGAAGAAGCCACCCGCGGGTGGCTTCTTCGTTTCCGGCCTCTGCACGATCCGTGGGCTTTTCGTAGGAGCGAGGGGGACGCCTAGTTCTTGCTCGCGAACGCTCTTTCCGGTGCATGGGCGGTTCGCGAGCAAGCTCGCTCCTACAAACGCTGCCAGGCTATGGCGCTTGCGGGATCGGCATGTCTTCCGAGCCCGGCCCCAGGGGTTGGCCGTAGCTGAACTCGACGTAATTGCCTGATGGATCCCTGAGGCCACAGTAATAGCCAACAGGGTAGGGCTCCTGGCGCGGCGCCCAGATCAGGCAGCCGGCGCGCTCGGCCTCGGCGGCGATGGCGTCGACCTTCTCGTGGCTGTCCACCGCGAAGCCGAAGTGGCTGTAGTCGTCGCTGGCCAGGTGGCGGGCCTCGCCGCCGGGCATGATGACGAAGATGAACTGGTGCTCCTTGCCCGGCTCGGCCATCCACACGATGCGCGAGCCCTTGCCCTCGCGCTGGTGGATCACGCGCATGCCGCAGAAGCGTTCGTAGAAGGCGATGCAGGCCTCCAGGTCCGGTACGTGCAGGGCCAGGTGAGTCAGGGTGGGGCGCATGGCGGCTTCCTCCTGTGGGCTCTGCTGGCAGGATAGGCCAGCGGCGATGAGGTATGCTGCCGGGCATCTGCCAGTGGAGAACGACGATGGCTTTCGATTTCGACCTGTTCGTGATTGGCGCGGGTTCCGGCGGCGTGCGCGCCGCGCGGTTCGCCGCGGGGTTCGGTGCGCGCGTGGCGGTGGCCGAGAGCCGCTACCTGGGCGGCACCTGCGTGAACGTCGGCTGCGTGCCGAAGAAGCTGCTGGTGTACGGCGCGCACTTCCACGAGGACTTCCAGCAGGCCGCCGGCTTCGGCTGGAGCCTGGGCGAGGCGCGCTTCGACTGGCCGACCCTGATCGCCAACAAGAACCGCGAGATCCACCGCCTCAACGGCATCTACCGCAACCTGCTGGTGAACAGCGGGGTGAGCCTGCTCGAAGGCCACGCGCGCCTGGTCGACGCCCACACCGTGGAAGTCGACGGCCAGCGCTTCCGCGCCGCCAACATCCTCATCGCCACCGGCGGCTGGCCCCAGGTGCCGGACATCCCCGGCAAGGAGCACGTCATCACCTCCCAGGAGGCCTTCTTCCTGCCGCAGCTGCCGCGCCGGGTGCTGGTGGTGGGTGGCGGCTACATCGCCGTGGAGTTCGCCTCCATCTTCCACGGCCTGGGCGCGCAGACCAGCCTGCTGTACCGCCGCGAGCTGTTCCTGCGCGGCTTCGACCGCAGCGTGCGCGAGCACCTGCGCGACGAACTGACGAAGAAGGGCCTGGACCTGCAGTTCAACGCCGACATCGCGCGCATCGACAAGCAGGCCGACGGCAGCCTGCTGGCGACACTCAAGGATGGCCGCCTGCTGGAGGCCGACTGCGTGTTCTACGCCACCGGCCGCCGGCCGATGCTCGATGGCCTGGGGCTGGAGAACGTCGATGTAGCCTTGAGCGACAAGGGCTTCGTCAAGGTCGACGAGGCCTACCGCACCAGCGAGCCGTCGATCCGCGCCATCGGCGACGTCATCGGCCGCGTGCAGCTGACGCCGGTGGCCCTGGCCGAGGGCATGGCCGTGGCGCGCCACCTGTTCCGCCCCGAGGAATACCGGCCGGTGGATTACAAGCTGATCCCCACGGCGGTGTTCAGCCTGCCGAACATCGGCACCGTCGGCCTCACCGAGGACGAGGCGCGCGCCGCCGGGCACCGCGTCAAGCTGTTCGAGAGCCGCTTCCGCGCGCTCAAGCTGACCCTCACCGAATCCCAGGAAAAGACCCTGATGAAGCTGATCGTCGACGCCGACAGCGACCAGGTGCTGGGCTGCCACATGGTCGGCCCGGAGGCCGGCGAGATCCTCCAGGGCATCGCCGTGGCGCTCAAGGCCGGGGCCACCAAGCGCGTGTTCGACGAGACCATCGGCATCCACCCGACGGCGGCCGAGGAGTTCGTCACCATGCGTTCGCCGGTGGCCTGATCTCGTAGGATGGTGCTCCTCCTGCCATGTAGGAGTAACTGTCTTGCGGCCCACGCCGAGATGCTCTTCGTAGGAGCGAGCTTGCTCGCGAACCGCATGGCACCGCGTTTGTTCGCGAGCAAGCTCGCTCCTACGAAAAGAGTTGCCAGCGGGTAGTGTAGGAGCGGGCCCTGCCCGCGATTCGCGCGCAGGGCGCGCTCCTACAGGTTGCCGTGAAGCCTGGCATGCTCACCCGTAGGAGCGGATTCATCCGCGATTACGCCGGCAAGGCCGGCGTCTGGCCGATCGCGGACGGAGTCCGCTCCTACACCTTCCGGCAAATATGACACCCCGTAGGATGGGTTGAGCGAAGCGATACCCATCGCCGTGGCCGCATGGGTTTCGCCAAGGCTCAACCCATCCTGCGAAAAGCGCCTCGGCGCAGCCGGCAAGACACGTCGCACCGAGCGGCTCAGCGCGACTGCGCCACCTGCGCCGCCGCTGCGCTTTCCTGCTGGCGCTTGGCGTAGCGCTGGGCCAGCACCGCGCAGACCATCAGCTGGATCTGGTGGAAGAGCATCAGCGGCAGCAGGATCACGCCGATGCTGCCGGTGGCGAACAGCACCTGGGCCATGGGCACGCCGGTGGCCAGGCTCTTCTTCGAACCGCAGAAGACGATGGTGATCTCGTCCTCCTTGTTGAAGCCCAGGCGCCGGCTGAGCTGGCTGGTGGCCAGCAGCGCCAGGGCCAGCAGGATGCAGCACACCACCACCAGGCCGGCCAGCGCGGTCAGCGGCACCTGGTGCCACAGGCCCTGGATCACCGCGGCGCTGAAGGCGGTGTAGACCACCAGCAGGATCGAGCCCTGGTCGACGTAGCGCAGCACCGGCTTGTGCCGGTCCACCCAGCCGCCGATCACGCCGCGCAGGGCCTGGCCGGCGATGAAGGGCACCAGCAGTTGCAGGGTGATCTTGCCGATGGCATCGAGGGTGGAGACGCCGGTGTCGCCATGCACGCCCAGCAGCAGCTGGACCAGCAGCGGGGTGAGGAAGATGCCGATCAGGCTGGACGCCGAGGCGCTGCACACCGCCGCCGGGATGTTGCCGCGGGCCAGCGAGGTGAAGGCGATGGACGACTGCACGGTGGCCGGCAGGGCGCACAGGTACAGCAGGCCCAGGTACAGGTCCGGGGTCACCAGCGGCGAGAGCACCGGCTTGAGCGCCAGGCCGAGGATCGGGAAGAGGATGAAGGTGCAGGCGAACACCAGCAGGTGCAGGCGCCAGTGCGTGGCGCCGGCGATGATGGCCTGGCGCGACAGCTTGGCGCCGTGCAGGAAGAACAGCAGGCCGATGGCCAGGTTGGTGATCCAGCCGAAGGCGGTGGCCACCTGGCCCTGGCAGGGCAGCAGGCTGGCGATGGTCACGGTGGCGACCAGGGCCAGGGTGAAATTGTCGGGGAGCAGACGTGGACGAGCCATGGCGATCATCTCGGGCAAGGTACGAAGAGTGCGGTCGCCGCCTCTGACGGACGGATGACGGTTCCGACTCTATGCCCGCGGCGGCCTTCCGGCTAACGCGAGAAAGCCAGCCTATATCGCTGAACGGACAGATTTCTCCGTCAGCAGCCGCTGAACGCCAATTCCACCGTCGCCACGCTGACCAGCGAACGCATGCGCTCGGCCATCACCTCGCCACGCCGCTCCGGCATGCCCGCGATGCGCAGGTCCACCTGCAGCCATTCACCCGTCTGCACGGCATGCACCTCGGCCGGCAGCCAGCCCTGCAGGGCGAACAGGTTCAGCAGCTTGCACAGCACGTCGGCGTCGGCTTCGGCGCGGATGGCGAAGTGCGCCTGGCGCGCCGCATCGGCCGGGCGGCGGGTCCAGCCGTCGAGGCGCTCGGCGTGGGTGGCGTCGAGCAGGGTGGCGGGCAGGGCGGTGGGGCTGCTGGGCAGGGAAACGGCTTGGTTCATGGCGGGTGACCGACAAGGCTGGGAGGTGGCTCATTGTCGGTGGCCCGGCCGGGTTTTGCTTTGCGGAATGGACGCCAAGGCCGGTGGTTTGGGAATAGACTATGCGTGAATTTATGAGTTGGAGAATAAATCATGCCGATCGAGCTGGATGCCTATGACAAACGCATCCTCGCCCTGCTGCAGGAGGAGGCGACCCTCTCCACCGCCGAGATCGCCGAGCGCATCGGCCTGTCGCAGTCACCGTGCTGGCGGCGTATCCAGCGCCTGAA
>Ga0222426_100607_pt1 | contig 20534 bp, 36 predicted proteins | sample 2B50Ametagenome_FD_180087 | JGI IMG/M metagenome (GOLD analysis project Ga0222426, IMG submission 180087) | Enriched microbial communities from leaf-cutter ant dump, University of Wisconsin, Madison, United States - 2B50A (version 2) | ecosystem: Environmental > Terrestrial > Nest > Insects nest...
GAAAACCTCGCCTACAGCGCCCAGGGCCTGGCGGACACCTGGCCGCGGCGCTTCCGTAACGCCGCCGGCAAGCCCACCGCGCTGGCTTGCCGACTGGCCTACCAGCCCCAGGCCATCGCCAACTTTGCCTACGCCGGGCGCAACGGCAACGGCGACGAGGCCTCCGGCGATGGCTGGCGCTACCGCGGCCGTGGCCTGCTGCAGATCACCGGCCGGGCCAACTATCGGCGCGTCGGCGTGGCGCTCGGCCAGGCCTTCGAGGCCCACCCTGGGTCGCTCGCCGAACCGCGCTGGGCCTGCGAGTCGGCGGCCTGGTGGTGGGCGGCCGGGGGTCTGAACGAACTGGCCGACGCCGGCCGCTTCGAGGACATCACCCGGCGCATCAACGGCGGCCTCAATGGCCTGGCTGAGCGCCGGAAACTGTGGCGACGGGCGCAGGAGGTGCTGGGATGAGCCTGTACCGGAAGCTCGCCGTCGTCCTGCTCCTGATCGGCCTCGGCGTTGTCGTGGGCGCCTGGTTCGCGGCCCGATACCTGCGTCCGCAACTGGAAGCCGCCCGCGTCGAGGGCGCGCTCTGTGCCCAGGGCAGTAGCGCGTTGCAGGCCCAGGTGGCCGGGCAGAACCGCCGCCTGGATGAACTGGCGCTCGCCACGCAGAGGCGTGAGATAGACGCCGCGCAGGCGCTGCGGGCGGCCCAGGTGCAGGCGGATGCCCACGAGGCAGCCGCCCAGCGCCTGCTGGCGGGGCACAGCGGCGGTGAGGACTGCGCCGCAGCGCGCCAGCTCATCGACCAGGAACTGGCGCCATGAAAATCCTCTTCCTCGTCGGTCTGCCGCTGCTCGCGGCCTGCACCGCAGCGGCGCAAACCCAACCGGCGGCGCTCGAAGTGCGGGTGCCGGTCGCCATTCCCTGCCGGGCGCCGGCCGTCCCCATGCCGGTGTTCGCCACTTCCCTCCTGCATCCCTCCGACTCGCTGCAGACCAAGGTCCGCGCACTGCTCGCCGAGCGCCAGCAGCACCTGGGCTACGAGGCCCGCCTGCGCGCCGCGCTGGAGGCCTGCCGCTAGCCGCCCGCCGGCTCCCAGCGCCGCGCGGGCCCGTGCGGCTTGCGTTGCCGGGCGGCCATCGGCTACTGTTCGGCAATCATCTGGCGAGATCGCTACCGTGATTCACCGCAACAGCATCCTTATCTCCCTCCTCAAGGCATTCGCCCGCTGGCGCTGGCGCGCCTGATTCCTTCTTTCCCGGCCCTCGCGCCGGTCCCTTCCCCGCGTTCGTCCCCCCATCCGCTGGCATAATGGCCAGGTCCTGCCCAGGCCGCCCCGGGTGCGCCGGCGACGCGAACCGAAAGCAGTGCAATCATTGAGGTCCGAGCAGACATGCTGCTGATGATCGATAAGCATGATTTGCATCCGTCGATCTCCATGGTACTCCGCAGAGTCCTCTCAAAGCCCCGTTCCCAAGGGTTTTTATCTCCGCTCCTGTCCACGTCGGCACGCTGACATCCTGTAAAAAAGCGGGTACCGTTGCGGGTATCAATGGACCGATACCCGCATACCCTCATGCCCCTCACTGACGTCAAGATCCGCCAGGCGAAGCCTGGCCCCAGCCCCATCAAGCTCACCGATAGCGGCGGCCTTTTCCTTGAGGTGCGGCCAAACGGATCGAAGCTGTGGCGGTACCGCTACCGACTCGCCGGGAAGGAGAACACCTTCGCCATCGGCGCCTACCCCGACGTTTCGCTCTCTGATGCACGCGCTGAGCGTGATGAAGCCAAAGCCCTTGTGAGGGCTGGCCGGCACCCTTCGCACGTGCGGCAGACCGAGAAGGCGAAGCAACTGGCGGCGAACAAGAACACGTTCGAGGCGGTCGCGGAGGAGTGGATCGAGAAACGCCTGGCCAAGCGGACAGAGAAATACTGTGACCAGATCCGGCGCGCATTCCAGGGCAATGTCTATCCCCACATAGGCCGGCTGCCCCTGAGGGAGATTACCGCCGCGCACATCCTAGACATCATGCGGCGGATGGATGCCCGCGGCGCGCCAGCGTATGCGCTGCAGGTGCGACAGTGGATCTCGGCGGTGTTCTGCTATGGGGTCGTGACGCTGCGCGCTGATGCCGATCCGGCGGCAGCGGTGAAGGGGGCCGTCGAGCGCGGCGAGATCAATCACAGTCAGCCTATGTCGCGTGAGCAGTTGGGCGTCTACCTGGCCGCCGTTGACCAGTACAAGGGGTTCCGCTGCACGGTGATCGCGCTTCGCCTGCTGCCGATGCTCTTCACCCGAACCGTGGAGTTGCGTGCGGCGCGTTGGTCCGAGTTCGATCTGGACAGTGCGCTATGGACTGTGCCGGCGGAGCGGATGAAGAAGCGGCGCGTGCACCTGGTGCCGCTGTCCACGCAGGCGGTCGACCTGCTGCGCGAACTGCGCAAGATCACCGGCGGCGACCTGCTGTTCCCGGGGCTGAAAGACCCGACGCGCCCGTTGAGCCCGACGACGCTGAACCGGGCGATGGAATACATGGGGCTGACGGGCTGGCACTGCCACGACTTCCGTGCGACCGCGAACACGCACCTGGAAGAGATTGGCCGCTTCCGTCCACAGGTGATCGATGTGCAGATGGCGCACAAGGAGAAGGACAAAACGAAAAAGGCCTACAACCACGCGGCTTATCTGGATGAGCGCCGCGTGATGATGCAGGCCTGGGCGGATTGGGTGGAGGGTTGCCGGAAGGCTGAGGAGCCTGCCGCCTGACATCAGGCGGCGCGCTCCCGCTTACGGTCCTCGATCCACTGCAGGATCTCCAGCAATGACCACCTGGATGCGCAGCCAATTTTGATCGGCGCGGGGAAGGTCCCGGCAGTGATCATCTCGTAGATTGCGCTCTTCCCTAGGCCGACAAGATTGCTCACTTCGCTGATCTTGAGCAGCCTGTCAATCTGGCCAGGCTGCTGGGTTACTTGTTCCATATCCTACCTCCAGTTCTCTCGCGCCACGTTTTGCGGGTTGTTCATTTCGTGGCGCGCGATCAGCGCCTCCACCTCGGCGATGAGCGATTCCATGCCGGCGGCGAAGCTGGCCGGCCTGCTCGATGCCCCCTTTCTCAACTGCCGGAACACCTCTTGCGCCTTGCCGTGATGCGTGAGCATCCCCGCGAAGCTGCGGAGGATCTCCTGTGCTGCCCGGCGTCCCTCCAGGAACAGCACCCGGTCCACCCTTGGTTCGGCTGGACGCGCTTCGTCTGGAGCCTGCGCTGCAGGTTGTTCCGTTTGAGCCGGAGAAACCGGCACTGCCTTCGCCTTGGAGGCTCCGCGCGCTGGTGCTGGCGCTATTCGCTTGGCCCGATCCAGGGCTTTCCGTGCGAGCGATCCGAGGGGCTTAGCCACGGCGTGCCTCCCTGACCTTCAGCATGACGTCCGCGAAGGCGTAGGCCGCCGCTGCGTATTCGGGCATGCTGTTGTAGTTGTGCCGGGTGCCGTCCTGGGCGGTGTGCCCCCAGCCCTTTGCAACGATCATTGCCTGCAGGGCCTGGATGGCGAACAGATCGCGCAGCGCCACCAAGTCTTCCGGGGTGGCGGCCATAAGTGCTGGACTAGCCACGGCTCACCTCCGGTTTCCGCTCGATCACCCTGGAGCTGCCGTCACGGCTGTGCAGAGTCAGCGCCGCGCGCTGCGTTTCGACCGTGCCGTCATTGCGAACCAGCGTTGCCGGGACGCCGTAGAGCGGCCCGCCTGGTGCAAACGGATCGCCCAGGGCGCCGGGGTTCTCCTTGGTGAACTTCATCATCAGCTCAAGGATGCAGTGGAACAGCGGGCCTTCCTTCCAGGGCGATGGACGCCTGGCGCTGAAATGGGTTGCGCTGTCCTCGAGGCCGGCCACGAAGGCCAGAAAGTCCAGGGCCTGGCCGGGCTTCGCATCCGCCACCTCGGCGCGGTGTGCCGGGTTGATGGCGAGCACGTCGCAGATGCCGTCGATACCCAGCTTTGCCTCGATGGCGGCGCCGTCCGTCATCAGCCACTCACCGATGGCCAGTCGGCCGGCCTTACGCATCTTGCGAATGGTCTGGTAGTCCCGCTTCAGCTTGTCCAGCTTCGCCTTGGTGAACGGCAGGCCGCTCTTGAGCGACCGGCGGGCGCGGGAATAGACAACCTTTTCGACCTCGTCGAGCTGGTCGAACTGGCGGGCTACCCGGCGCGCGATCAGCAGTTGGGCACGAAGAGACAGGCCTGCGCGGCGCCAGATGCGGGTGAGCTGCAGGAAATGGTCAGGCTTCATCAGCACGGCTGCCGTCCTCCACCACCTTGATGCGCAGGTCCATGCCGCAGGCGCTAGCCAGGCGCACCAGGTCGTCGATGGTGCTGCGCTCGTTCTGCAGGGCCGTGCCCAGGTCGACCAGGCGCGCGCCGAGGATGTAGAACGGGGTGGGGTTCGCCGGCTGCGGTGTGCCAGGATGCGCACTGGCCGGTACGTGTGCGGTCACGGTCATAGGATGAACCTCGGCTGGGGCCGTTGGGCGCCAGAGGCGGCCGCCGGCGTGATTGGTTTCGGGCACGAGACCACCAGGGTGGTGCCGCGCATCTCGATGGTTGGCTTGGCCAGCCGGCGGGCTTCGTCGCGCTGCTCGACGGCGGCGAGGAAGAGTCCGAAGAAGGCGATTGCTGCAATACTGAGCAGCCAGTGCCAGAACCAGTGTTGACGGGTGCTCATGCTTCACCGCCTTCGCCGACCTGGTCACGGCTGTGCTCGCGCAGCCCGGCAGCCACCTGCTCGACCTGGGCCAGGTGCTCCTCCAGCGGAGGGAGCTGCGCGCCCGAACCATCGCCAGTTACGCAGGCGGTGCCGGTGATGACGTCGAAGATGCCGGGCTTGATGGGATCAACCAGGCGCCGAGCGGCTGCGGCGCCAGGGTAAGCCGGTTCTGCAGTGGCGCCGGAGGCAGGGGAGGCTCGCTGCGCACGCGCTCCGGAGTTATCCAGGAATGCCGCTGCGAGTTCGCGGATATGGCGAAGGGCTTCCCAGGGTTCGCTCTGGCCGTTCTCAGCATACTGCTCGATGCTCTGCAGGGTGCTCTCCAGAACGGTGACAACGCCCTCCAGGGCACTGGCACTCTCCACGTAGCGCTCGACCGAGTCGATGTAGCCGGCAGCGGCTTCGGCCGCCTGGCGCTTGCCCTCGATGAGGTTGCCCTCTGCCACCTCGACGATCACGCCGCCGCCGCGGCCGATGGCCACCGCTGCACCTGCCTGCAGGGCAGGGCGCATCGCTTCAAAGTTGAGGCCTAGACCGGGCTTCAGTACCAGAGTGATTTTTTCCATGGTCAGCAGCTCCCGACAGCCTTGGGCTGATGGCTCAGTTCTGCGCCATGGATGCGCTGATAGATCTCCTCGCGGTGTACGTCGACGTCGGTGGGCGCCTTCACGCCGATGCGTACCTGGTTGCCTTTGACGCCGAGCACCACGACCTCGATGTCGTCGCCGATGCGGATGGTTTCGCCTACGCGGCGGGTGAGAATGAGCATGTTCCTACTCCTTGGCTGCGGGCCGGCCGCAGCCGGCCCTGGTGTTGTTGGGTTACTTGACGCCGATGAAGGGGAGGGGAGAGCCCTGGGCCATGTACTGCGGGAGCTTGCCGTCCCACTTCTCCACGGCGTTCAGGGTGACCACGTCCGGGTTTGCCCGCAGGGCCGTGGCGCGGATCTCGATGGCCTTCGCGTCGGCGGTGGCCAGCGTCAGCTTGGCGTCGGCCTCGCCCTGGGCGCGGGCCCGCTCCTTGTCCGCTTCGGCCTTCGCCTGGGCGACCTCGTTGCGGCGCTGCTCGGCCATCTGGGTGGCCTGGATCTTGGCGTTCAGGCTCTGGGTGACCTGCGGCGGCAGCACCAGGTCGGAGGCGTAGTAGATGCGTTCGACGTTCAGGCCGATCGGCGCCACCTGCTCGCGCACACGCTTCTCGACGGCCAGCAGCAGGTCGCTCTTGCCGGCGCCGTAGACGCTCTCCACCGGCAGCTTCGACGCGATGTCGTTGAAGGCGTCGCGCACCATGTTGCGCAGGAACTTGTTGGTGATCTCGTCGATGCCGCTGCGGTACTTCTGGAACAGGGTGGTGACCTTGTCCGGCGCGACCGAGTAGGTGATGCCGACGTCGCCGCCGACCTTCATGCCCTCGACCGTCTGGAAGGTGATGGCGTTCTCGCCGCTCCAGGTCTCGGTCTGGGTGAAGGTCGGGAACTTGTACAGCTCCTCGTTCAGGCCGACCCAGTAGCGGCCGGTGCCTACCTCCTTCATGTCGACGCCCTTGTCGGAGCCGTACAGGTTGACGATCACGCCGACGTTACCGGCGGGGACTTTCGAGCAGGCCGAGAGGGCGGCGAGCAGGCACAGCAGGAAGGCGGTGGTGATCCGCTTCATTGGTCGTTCTCCAGGTTGGTGGTGGTGCGTTTTTCCGCGCATGCGCGGAATTTCAGGGTGAAGTGCAGAGCCAGGCAGCCGGTTCCGATCAGCCACGCGGCAGGGATCAGGAAGCCCATGGCGACCAGCAGCGAGTCGGTGCTGCTGACCATGGCCGGAGCCATGCCGCCGAGCAGGGCCACGCTGAAAGCCGCGTAGAGCAGAGCCGCGAGGCAGATCAGGAACAGGCGGCCTGGCCGCATCAGGGTGTTGTGCATGTGGTCTCCTTTCTTCGGGCAAGCCGATCCCCTGCCGGGCTACTTGGCTTTCCGAAAATCTGTGGTAGGTGGTCACCGGACTGCGCCCTGGAGGAGGGCGCACGCCGCTGATCACGCGGCTATCAGTCCAGCCTCTTCGCTGCGGCGGCCCGCCTGGCGCAGTTCGGTCTTGCGCTCCGGTGGGCGGCGGTCGCGGCGCATGGGATCGTCGTCGATGATGGGGTGCAGCGCGGCCAAGCCGGCGAGCATGACGACACAGGCCGGGGCGATGATCTGGCGCCGGAAGGCCTCCAGGACCAGGCCGCGAACGGTCCTGGCGCCCAGCTTGAAGCGAGCGTCATCAAGACGTTTCTGAACGGTGCCCGGAGCGATACCCATCACGCGCGCGATCTCCTTCGCGCTCAGCTCGTCGGCGGCCAGCAGGGTGGCTTCCAGCTCACGGGGAGCCAGGCCCATGCCAAGGTGTCCTTTCCAGTTGCCTGCGGTGATGGTGTCCATGTCGACCTCGTTCCTGTTGTGTGAGGCGACTTTACTAGCGGTTATTTTGCGGTGTCAATACCGGCGGTTTTATCTGGGGGTGCAAAAAAGGCCCCGAAGGGCCTTTTCCAATTACAAACCGAGGATTTTGGCATCTATGACCCGACCGATAATCCTCCAGTCGTCATCAAGTTCGAATGTCTTAAAGGACTGGTTCAGTGGTGCTAGGTACTCGGTTCCTGCGTCGTAAATATACTGCTTGAAAGTGGTCTCACCATCACGATGCTTGGCGATGTAGAACTTGCCGCTGACTAGTTCGAAGCCCTCCGGCTTCACCAGGATCGGCGTTCCCTCAGGGAAGCTGGGCGGGGTTTCGGAGGTCATCGACTTCCCCTTTACCCGTAACCAGTACCCGTGCGGACCAGCATTCTCGGTCGACGGCAACCATTCTTCCGCCGTGCCAGGAACATAATTGTCTGGCGATTCTGCGCGCTCACCTGCGATCACCCAACTAATCAGGGGGTACTCCTTAGCCGCCTTGTTCGGCTGCAGCATGGGGGCAACGTTCCCATGCTCTGCCAGTTCCTTCTCGATCTCGTCTGCCTTCTTGCGGAAGGCCTCAGCCATTCCTGCCCCATTGGCCATAGCCTGGATGATGGTCGAAATCCGCGGACTGAAGCGACCAACCGGAACATCAAGAATCTGAGCAAACTTTGACGCTGCTGCGACGTTGAGCGCGTTGTGCCCATTCATGTACATCGACACTGCGGTCTGGCTCACGCCCATCCTTTCAGCCATGGAAGCTTGAGTGAGACCAAGCTCATCTCGCCTCTCAAGGAAAATGGCTTTGAGTGCGCGGCACTCGGCCAACTCGGTGCTGTTCAGCGTTCGTTTTTTCATGGCTCATCCTAACAACCCACGGTTATGCGATCAAAAAACCGCTGGTGTTGCTCTTTCATAACACCGCTGGTTATGCTGGTGGCAGGTAGAAGAGGCAGTGGCACATGACCGGACAATCTCTCAGCGCCTTTGTTGACCAGTACGGACAGGAAGGCGCAGCGCAGGCCCTTGGCTCTAGCCAGGCAGCGATAAGCAAGGCCCTCAAGGCTGGGCGACTCATCATCGTGATCCCTTCCAAGGGTGGCGGTTTCGAAGCCGCGGAGCTGAAGCGCTTTCCTTCTGGCGGTCGCCGGCAAGCGGCGCCGGCCCTCGATGCTTACTTTCTCAACCCGAGCAACTGATCGGTAGACCACCACTCATGCTGACTATCCATCCAGTACTTAATCGCCAGCCTTTGGGGCGGATCACAGTACGATCAGGGGTGGATAAAAAAATCCCAAACGGCTCTTGGGATATCGCCCAAATGTGGGATTGGCGCTTGGCATTACAGGGAAGGGCCGGTCGCTTGGGATTGCCCGACGGTGGTGCAGGCTTTTGGACCACGACCTATTTGCCGGCTCAGGGGGCCTTGCACTTTGACCAACCGTGATACGCGCATGAGCGCCCATCAATTCAGGCCACCGTAGCGGCTTGCACTTCTGTGGACCTGCGGATGATGGGGACATATCCGTAACTCGCAGCCACAAAAAAGCCCGCTTGGCGGCGGGCTTCTTCAACTCACACCCGTTGGCGCGGGTGGAACAACTTGCATCGTCTTCGGAGGACGAGGAAATGTCACATCCCGAAAATACCAAAGCGCCTACTGAGGCGCAACTGCCTGGCATGACACGGCTGACGTTCGGAGCTCCGGGCTTCGACCTGCTCTCTACGGTGGAAGGCGGCAACATCATCGAGGCCCTGGACATCGCCGCCGATCTCGCCGACGGCATCCAGCAGATCTGCATCCGCTTCGCTGAGTCGGTGAACGAGGGTGAAGTGGTCTATCTCGCCGAACTGCGGAGTGTCGCAATGCTCGCCGAGGTGGCCTCTGCTTTCGTTCGTGCCAGTGAGCGCGGTTTGCGCCGGACGGGAGGTGTGTGATGGCCATGCCGACCACCCGACCGCAGAGCTTCGAAAGCCTTGGTCAATCTGGCGATCTGGTCGAGGTTCGTGCCGGTGCGCCCATCGACGAGGTTCTGGAGCTTGCGTCTTGCCGCCTGTCAGAGGTGCTGGAGCTGCTGCGGGAGCAGGCCGAGCACGACGAAGGGCTGACCCAGAACATGCTGTACGTCACCCAGGATCTGCTCGTCGGAGCGAAGGCCATGGTCGACGCCTGCAGCGGTGGCCTCCTCGACATGAAGGGGAGGGCGCGCGCATGAGCAAGCACTGGGACGGGCTGCTGCCCGAAATGAACAAAGAGTTCATGCCCATCCTCCTGAATAAGCGCCTTCCGACCGAATCCGAGGTGGAGCGTCTTAAGGTGCTGAAGAGGCAGGCCGGCGAGAACTGCCAGATCATCCTGCGCGGCCTCGCTGCCGTAGGTGCGGCACTGGTGGAGTCGCACGAAGAGCTGACGGACGCCGAAAAGTGCAGCCTCGGTTACCTGATGCAGTACATGGCTCACCTGGGCGCGGACCTCGCGCACATCGAGGTGGAGGCTGCTGGCTATTTGGCGGATGCCCCGGAGGTGGCCAATGGCTGAGCGCACCGAAGTGCAACTGCTGGCCGATGACCTGCAGGCTTACATCGAAACCATGCAGAACCTGGCCAAGGCCTTTCGCGAGGACCTGGCCTTCGAGGGAAGCGACCCTGGCCCGCGCCTGGGGAATCGGGAGCAGGACGCGATCCTGCACGCCATCGTTTGCACCGCCAAGGTCGCCGCCGAGGACCTAATCAGCCTGCTGGACAAGCTGGAGGTGCCGGCATGAGCAAGAAGCCCGAGATGCAGCTGATCGCTGAGGCGGCAACCTTCCAGATCCACTGCGCCATGGAACAGCTCGACTGGCTGCGCTCGACGCTCCATGTCGTGCGCGATCGCCTGCAGGCCGACCCCGAGCTGAAGCACCACGCGAAGCTCCTGGGCCTGGCCATCTACAACATCGACGACTGGCACAACATGCTCGATTGCGAGCGCGCGAGTCTGGAGAGCCGGATCACCGCGGCCGAGGAGAGCTCGAAGTGAGCGACCTGACCACCATCGGCGGCCAGGCCGCCACCATGACCAGCACCGAGCTGCTGGACCTCGTCAACCAGGCCCGTGTCGATTTCGGTGAAGCCCCGGTGCGGCGGAACGATTTCGTCTCTCGCTGCCAGGACGAGCTGCAGGGCGACCACTACGAAACTTTCGTAGTGCAGAACCCGAACAAGACCGAGTCGGTCGAGCTGCGGATGACCCGCGACCAGTGCATGTGGGTGCTCATGCGCGAATCGAAGGCTGTGCGCCGTCGCGTGACAGAGCAGCTCAACCGGCCCATGACCCAGGCCGAGCAGATGCTGGCCCATGCGCAGATCCAGGTGCAGCTCGAGCGCCGGCAGCAACAAATCGAGCAGCAGGTGGCCGCCCTGACCGAGACCGTCAGCGACATGGATCGCGCCCACCCACTGCTCGACTCGATCCCCAACGGCATGGAGAGCATCACCGCGATCCGCCAGCGCATCGGCAGGCTCTACGGCCTGCCGCCGCGGGTGATCGATGCCGTGGTGCGCGAGATGCCCCACAGTCCCCGCCCCTTCGCCATGGTGCGCAGCAAGCACGAGGAACTGAACGCCCGCCCCTTCGCCGTCTGGTCGAAGGCGGAGATCACCAGGGTGTTCGATCGCTTCGCCCAGGGCTGCACCTTCGTGACCAAGCACCGCGCCGTCCACCCTGATTTCCAGGGTGGCCAGGAGCGCTTCCAGATGCGCGGCGAGCCCGCCCAGGAGCCCGAGCAATGAGCAAGCCCGTACCCACCCAACAGCTTATCGACCGCGTGGTGCGCGCCGGCACTGACCTGGTGAACGCCGAGTTCGCCTTCAGGCTGGCCCGCGAAGAGATCCGCTCGATGTACGACACCTACTTCCAGGCCCATGGCCGGCCGGAGGGGCGCTTCAATCCCTACGACGATGCCTTCCAAGGAGTGGTGCGGTTCACGGCAGCCGCCAATGAGCGGCGGACCAACGCCCGGCGGAAGGTCTACAACGCCCGCCGGCGCCTGGAGACAGCGGTGCGTGCCTTGGAGCGTGCGAAATGAGCGCGCGCCAATCGCCCCCGGGCCGGATCACCACCAGCCACAACGGCCAGGGGGGGGCGGTGATCTCCGGCCCCTGGCCCTCCTACAAACAATTCCGCGACTTGCGCGAAAGCGAGCGACTGACGATGTACCGCCACGCCAAGCTCAATCGCGCAGCGCTCGAGGCGGCGGGGTTCGCCATGGCTGAGCCCTACGACGACTTCGTGAAGCGCGTCTGTGAGGAGCTCGACATATGAAACTCAGAGCAACGCTGCAAACCGAGGTAGCCCTGGAGGGAGACGGGATACTTGTCGTTCAGGAAGACAGTGACGGCGAGAAGCACTACGTCGAATTGTCCGCAGGCCAGGCAATGCTTGTAGGAGCGGAACTCCTGCGCCTCGCCAGTGAGCTTGAAGGGAGCAGCAATGTCGCTTCCTGATCCGATGACTCCGGCTGATTGCGATCTGCGTGACTTCCAGTTCATGCCGCTCGACATTGCCCGCCTGTTCGGCTCGGAGTTTCACGCCCGGGCCTCGGATGGAGAGTGGAGGGCAGGGCTCACCTTGTGGCTTAAGTCTTACCACCAGGTCCCGGCCGCCAGCTTGCCGGATGATGACGTTGCCCTGGCCCGCCTGGCCGAGTACGGGCGCGATCTGAAGTCCTGGCGAGTGGTGAAGGAGGGCGCGCTGCATGGATGGGCTAAGTGCTCTGATGGCCGCCTCTACCATCCCGTGGTCGCGGAGAAGGTGCTGGCAGCCTGGCTGCAGAAGCTGCACGCCAGGCTGCGCGGCGGAAAAGGGAATGCCAAGCGATGGAAGCTGCCGTTCGACGCCAAAGCGCTGGAGGACAAGGTGAGCGAGGCGTCCCGGCTGCTGAGTGATCTGAACCCCTCTTCCCCCATCGATCAGCCGTTGATGCCCGAAGCATCGAAAGAGGAATGCACGTTGAATCCTTCAAGCATCCACGAAGGATCGAATGAGCACTCCACTGAAGATCGCAAGGGACAGGGACAGGGACAGGGAGAAGAAAAAGAACCCCCCTTACCCCCCGAAGGGGGAGCCGCTGACGCGGCGGGCGAGCAGTCGAAACCGGCTGGCAAGTATTCCGATGACTTCGAGGCGTTCTGGCGGGAGTACCCGAAGCGCGACCGTGCCGCCTCCAAGCCGGATGCGTGGAAGGCATGGAGTGCTCGGCTCAAGGCCGGGGTGTCGGCTCAGGACCTCATCAGCGCGGCGACCAACTACCGCGTCGATCAGACCGCCAAGGGGAAGGTCGGCACCGAGTACGTGAAGTTGCCGGCCACCTTCCTCGGCAAGGGCGAGCACTGGAAGTCCTACCTTGGCCCGCAGCCCCAACTCCCGGCAAGGCCCGGCGCCAAGCCCTCGAACTTCACCAACCTCCCCAAGCACACCCCCGACATGTACCAGGAGGAGCCCGATCATGACGGCCCGAATTTCTAACTTCGTCCGCGCTCCCGAGCGCACCCAGGGACCGGACAACGGCGCCGAGTGCCCGGTGCACGGTCGCTACACTGAGGCCAGCGTTGAGCAGTTCGACGGCGGCATGCTCGTCGCCGGCTGCCCGGCCTGCCACTTCGCCGGTCTGCGCACTTCGCCGGCGGGCAGCGAGCAGCACCTGCAGGCCCAGCAGGTCCAGCAGCAGCGCAGGCTGAACACCCTGCTGATCGGTTCTGGCATTACCCCGCGCTTCCGCAACGCCACGTTCCAGAGCTACCAGACCGGCGACAGCGTGCCGATGGTCCAGGTGCTGGTCCGCTGCCGCGACTTCGCCGAGACGTTCCCGGAGCACTACGAGGCCGGCCGTGCGCTGCTGCTGGTGGGCAACGTCGGCACCGGCAAGACGCACCTGGGCAGCGCCATCGTCCAGCACGTGATCCGCGAGCACGGCGCCCAGGCGGTGATCGTCAGCGCCGCACAGATCATCCGGGTGGCCAAGGGCGCCATGGCCAGGAACGCCCAGTACACCGAGCGCGATGTGATCGAGGAGTTGGTGGGCTTCGACCTGCTGGTGATCGACGAGGTGGGGGCCCAGGGCGGCACCGAATACGAGCGCGGCCTGCTGCACGAAGTGATCGACCAGCGCTACCAGCAGGTGCTCCCCACCGTGCTCATCTCCAACCTGTCGGCCGACGCCACCGCGACCCAGCCCGGGGAGCTGACGCTGCAGGACTTCATCGGCGAGCGGGCGCTGGATCGCCTGCGCCAGGGCGGCCGGGCCGTTCGCTTCACCTGGGGTTCGGCGCGCAGCGGGGTGTCCGCATGAGCCGGGAACTGTACAGCCTCGAATCTGAGCACGGCGTCCTCGGCGCCATCTTGCGCGCCGCTGCGCAGCAGGACACGAATCTGGTGGACCAGATCGTCGAGGGGATCACTGCGGCGGACTTCTACTTCGACGACAACGCCGCGCTGTTCCAGACGATTGCGGACATGCATGCCGAGGGCGTGCCTGTCGACCCGGTGACGGTCTCCCAGGTGCGGCCGACGCTGCCGAGCGAGCGGCGGACTCTGGCCTATGCCGGCGAGATCGCGATGAACGTCCCGTCGACGGCGAACTGGAAGGCCTACTCGCGGCACCTGCGCGAGCGAGCCGTGCTGCGCCGCCTGATCGACACCGCACGCACCGTCGAGAACCTGGCCACCGAGGACCGGCCGCTGGCCGAGATCATCGCCAGGGCGCAGGAGGCGATGGCCGACCTGCGCGACCTGGACGACGACGCGCCGGCCTATCGGCGCCTGGACGAGGTGGTGCTGAAGGCCTGCAATACGATCGATGACGGCCTGAACGACCGTCTGCCGAAGTTCCAGGACACCGGCCTGGCCGATCTCGACAAGCTGATGCGCGGCATCCGTCCGAAGAAAGTCACCGTCATCGCCGGCCTGCCCGGCAGCGGTAAGACCACCCTGGCCCTGCAGATCGCCCAGCACAACGCGGTGAAGCGCGAAAAGCCCTGGCTGGTGTTCTCGCTGGAGATGCCCGAGGAGGAACTGGGCATCCGCGCGATCGCTTCGCTGGGCGGAATCGACCTCAAGCGCCTGGAATCGCCCAAGGACATGGACGAGGAGGACTGGCAGCGCCTCGGCGCCGCCGCCACCCAGTCCAAGGACGCGCCGCTGTTCATCTGCGACGATCCCGCCGTCACTCCCTCGCGCATGCGCTCGATTGCCCGGCGCGCGAAGCGTGAGCACGGCCTGGCCGGCATCGTCGTGGACTACCTGGGCCTGGTGCCGGTAGAGGTGAAGGGGCGCACGCGCGCGGACGAGGTGGGCGCCGTGAGCAAGGCCCTGCTGCGCCTGGCCAAGGAGTTGGACGTCCCCGTCATCGAGCTCTCCCAGCTCAACCGGGAATCGACCAAGCGTACCGGCAAGGCCAAGCGGCCCCAGGCCAGCGACTTGCGCGACTCCGGCGAGATCGAGGCCGACGCCAGCTGCATCCTCATCGTTCACCGCGACATGGACACCGAGGAGGGCCAGAACGGCATCACCGAGATCCTCATGCCGAAGAACCGCAACGCGGCGCCCGGCATGTGCCACGTCCAGCAGCAGGGCCAGTACGGCCGATTCGTCAACCTGTTCGGCTACCGCGAGCCCTCCCAGGAGGAGGTCGAGATGAACCGCCCGTTCAAGGGCCGCCAGTACGGCGGCAAGGGGAAAGCAGCATGAGCCAAGACCGCAACAAGCCGCTGGTGATGCCGGCGACCCTGGAGGAGTGCGAGGCGGTGATGGAGCGCCTGAGCGCGGACTGCAACAGCGTGCGTGACCAACTGGACGAAGCCGATGCGCAGTGGCGGGCCAAGGGCAAAGCGCCTGATCCGCTGTGGTACCGACGCGCCACCTCGGCGCTGCGCTGGATGAGCCGCGACCGCCAGCGCCTGCAGGAGCACATGGGCAAGCTGCGCAAGGCCGCCAAGGCCCAGCAGAAGGCCAACTGCGACCGCGCCCTGGTCTCGGCCTTGCGTGAGCACGTCAGCCCGGAGGTGTTCCAGGCCTGCGCCGCTCAGGCCCGCCTGCAGGTGGGAGGTGAAGGGTGAGCGCGACCGTGCACATCCGCTTCAGCGAAGCGGAGATCCAGCGGCAGGCCAAGGGCTCGGCGAAGACGCTGCGCGATGACCGTTACCCGGCCCTGCGCTTCCGGTTCCACGGCGACCGCGCCCGCGGTTCCTGGCACGTGGTGGTCGGTGGCTGCTGGCGCAAGGCTGGCAGTTACCCCGACCTCACTGCCTCGGCCATGCTGGAAGCGCTCCCCCAGGTGGTGGCCCGGCGCGTCGCCGAGCCGGAGGCCTCCAGCAACGCCCAAGGCCTCGCCGCCGTGGGCCAGGTGCTGGAGTGGCAGCTGGATCGGCAATTGCGCAACCGCTCGCTGTCGGCCAAGCGGAAAGCCTCGGTGAAGTCGATGATCCAGCGCCACCTGTTGCCGCGCCTGCGCGAGGTGGCCGTGGTCGAGGTGACCAAGCCACTGCTGGACCGCCTGCTGTTCTGGCCCCTGCAGGAGGAGTTCTCCGCCGGCTACGTGCGCCAGGCCTACGGCATCCTGATGGGCGCCATGCGCCAGGCCCACCGCTTGGACCTGATCCCCGCCAATCCGATGGGCTCGATGCGCTTCACCGACTTCGTGCGGGGGAAGATCCCGCCGAAACCGGCCGGCCTGCGCCCCGATGCCACCCGCTCGCTGCTCACCACCCTTGCCGATCACTATGGGAAGGCCCCTGGCGAGGCGCTGGTAGCGTTGCTGATGCTTTGCCATGGCACGCGCCTGGGCGAGACGCGTTCGGCGCGCTGGCGCGATTTCTGGCTGGAGGAAGGCCTGTGGACGATCCCCGCGACCGACACCAAGACGCGCACCGAGCACCAGCTGCCGCTGACTCCCCAGGTGCAGGCGCTGCTTCGTGCCCACCGTGGACGCCAGCAGCAGCGCGGCGTCGACTCGGTCTACCTGTTCCCCGGTGCCCGGGGCAAGCCGCTCTCGCCCAGCCAGGCCACGGCGATCTTCAAGGGCATCTCGGGCGGGGAGTGGAGCAGCCACGACCTGCGCAAGCTGGCCCGCACCTCGTGGACCGAGCTGGGTGTGGATCACCTCATCGGCGAGATGCTGCTGAACCACGTGCTGCGCGGCGTGGCGGCGGCCTACATCCAGACCCAGGCGAGGGAGCGGAAGGCCCTGGCCCTGCAGCTCTGGCACGACCACCTCGACACCCTCGGCTTCAAGGCTATTCACGGTGAGACGGAGGCGGAACGCGCTCCCACCGACAACCCCACTCACGCCAGCAGCGCCGCCGCTGCCAGCGCTTTTTAGGTTCTCGAAAGATGGAGGAACCAATGACCAAAGTTACTTCGCTCTTCCCCAGGAAGAACCTGTTGCCGTTGGAGCGCACCCTGCTGAAGACGGCTGCCAAGGAGTTCGCCAAGGATCGGTTGGCCGGCGTCGGTGCGTTGAGCAGCCTGATGCATCTGGTGGCGGACTGGCACGGCTCGCGCGCTGAGCAGGGCTTTACCGAGTACGCCAAAGCCTGGATCGCCCAGGGCAACATCAAAGGCGGCAAGGGCGTGGAAGCGCTGATGCGTGACCTGTTCGGCTCCGATGAGCCACCGAGGGGGGCCGCATGACCGGGATCTACCGTGATGTGCTACCTGCGATCGTCCGCGTGCTGGCGGCCGATGCCATCGACAACACAGCAAAGCAGAGTTGGCAGAAGCTGATCGATCGCAAGGTCGACGGTGGCTTCCGAGCCCTGCTGTCAGCCCGGGATCAGTTCGAGTTCGATTGCATGCTGCATGCGCTGCTGCACCGAGAGCTGCTTCCGGTGGAGTGGGATGTGCTGTACGCCCGGTATTCGACGCACAACGGCCGGCGACTGCAGGCGGTGAGCCGGATGCCAGCCAGGATCTCCAGCCCGGCGCCACGCGTCTTCCTGACCTACGCGGTATCGAGTTGGTGCATCCCGAAGCTGAAGGGGAAGGATGGCAAGCGCTCGACCGATGTCCTCGTGCTCTCTGATAAGTGGTACGACATCAACGAGTGGGACACCGAGGCGCGGCCTGACTCGACCCGGAGTCGATGGCGTCGAGATATCTGGAAGGCACTGGATGCGCTGGAGGAGCAGGCCATGGTGCACGTGACCGAGATCCTGGAGCGCGAAAGGTTGCTGGAGGTGGGTTGACTTGTGTGAGCGTTTGAGCGAAATTGCCCACATCTGCTGATCCGTGCGCGCCGCACAGACCAGCAACGAAACCCGGCCACCGCGCCGGGTTTTTTATTGCCCAGAGATTGGGACCCGTGGTCGGCACGGCCCGCAAGGGGAGCCGAACACCGTCTGCCGGCGGTGCGGTGATACAGGAAAACACCGGCAGGCCCAGCAGCTCCTAATCCTCGTCTACTCCGGGGCTGGCTTGGCCGGACAGGCGGGGAAAGACACGCACTCATTCCTGGCCCTGCATATCGCGGGGCCTTTTCATTTCCGCCCCGCAGAGGGGATATCGAGACCATGAAGATGTCCGACAAACCCGAGCTCCTTGCAATTGCGCTCGCGTGGTTGAGCCAGCACGCGCCCGTGCTTTACGCAGGCGGCCTGTCCTTTCTGGTTGCGATAACTCGCGTCATCTACGGCGGAGGCACCCGGCGTCAGGCGCTGCTCGAAGCCACGCTCTGCACGCTGATCACCCTGGGCCTGATCCCAGTTCTGGAGTGGCTTGGCCTGCCCCAGAACATGGCCACCGCCGCTGGCGTCTTCACTGGGTTCCTTGGCGTGAAGAAGATCGCCGATCTGGCCGATCGTGTCGCCGACTGGAAGCTCCCGCGGCGGGACAGCTGATGGCCAGGCTCCAGAGTCTCAAGCCTCGCCTGGCCGAGCAGGCTGGCCGCCTGGCTGTTGTGACGCCTGGTTCCTGGCGATCCGGCAAGACCTCGAGCCAGCGCGGTTACAACTACCGATGGCAGCAGGCGCGTGAGAGATACCTGCTGGATCACCCACTCTGCGTCTACTGCGCGCGGAAGGGGATGACCACTGCGGCGAGCATCGTCGACCACATCGTGGCGCACCACGGCGATCAGGAACTCTTCTGGGATCAGGAGAACTGGCAGTCGCTCTGCAAGACGTGCCACGACTCGGACAAGCAGCGTGAAGAAGCGGCGGCGAGGTCGCACCGGTGAAGGCTGAGCTAACTGTCGATGAGGCCGCAGTGGTTGACCTGCTTGCCCAGACCTGGAACGCCTACCTGAGACTTCCGGTCGAGCACATGGCCGAGGCACCCGAGTTCTGCCGCGCGATCCACGCCTGTCAGGACATGGTGCTCGCCAGATGCGGCCGCCGGGCGCTGAACGGCGCCGAACCTCCCCGGGTGACCTGACGCACCACGCTGGTGCAGTCAGGGGTAGGGGGGGATCAAATGATAGGGATTCGTGGATAGCTAGACCGCCTCCTGTCCCATCCGCACTTTTTATTCCCCCCTTAAGGTTTTTGTTAATGGCGTTAACAGACAAACAGCGACAGTTTGTTGACGCAAAGGCCCGGGGTGCGTCCAACAAAGAAGCGGCGGAGGCCGCTGGCTGCACGGGCTCGAGCGCTGCCGCATCAGGTTCTCGCTGGTGCAAAGATCCGAAGATCATCGCGGCGATCGAGGCGCGCAAAGCGGAGCTGAATGTTAACGGCAAGGCTCGCTTGGCGAAGTCTTCGAAGCCCCCCCGCGACGACATCGATTTGCCCGAGATGGGCGAGTCCGATGGCGAGTTCCTCACCTGCCTGCCGAACACGGAAGATCCCCTGGAGTGGTTGCTGGCCCTGATGAATGAGCCGCGCGCCAAGGTCTTTGATCGGCGCAACGCCGCCCAGACCGCCATGCCCTATGTGCACGGCAAGAAGGGTGAGCAGGGGAAGAAGGAAGCGAAGCAGGAAGCAGCGAAGGAGGTCGGAAAAGGCCGTTTCGGCCAGAGCAAGCCACCGCTCAGCGTCGTGAAGAGGTAACCCATGCTCTGGACAACTGCCTGCCCCGAATGGTGGCAGCGCCTGAGTGTGGGCGAATCGATCATCCCGCCGCCGCTCTTCCCGGTCGAGGCTGAGGAGGGGCTCGATGTTTTCCGCGCGCTGAAGATCGTTGACGCGCCGGGCAGTCCAACCATCGAGGCGGCGTGCGCCCCTTGGGTGCTGGACTTTGCCGGCGCGATCTTCGGCAGCTACGACAGCGAGACCGGACAGCGGCTGATCACCGAATACTTCCTGTGCATCCCGAAGAAGAACTCGAAGTCGACCATCGCCGCCGCGATCATGCTGACCGCGCTGATCCGCAATTGGCGGCTTGAGGCTGAGTTCATCATTCTGGCGCCGACCAAGGAGATCGCGGACAACAGCTTCAAGCCGGCGGCGGCAATGGTGAAGCACGACGAAGAGCTGTCGGCGCTGCTCCATGTCCAGCCGCACATGCGGCTGATCACTCATCGCGAGACCGGTGCCACCCTGAAGGTGGTCGCCGCTGACAGCGATGTGGTCGGCGGGAAAAAGGCAGTCGGCGTGCTGATCGACGAGGCCTGGCTGTTCGGCAAGAACCCCAAGGCGCCGGACATGATCCGGGAGGCTACGGGCGGTCTGCTGTCGCGCCCGGAAGGCTTCATTATCTGGCTGACGACACAGTCCAACGAACCGCCAGCTGGCGTGTTCAAGTCGAAGCTGACCTATGCCCGCGGCGTGCGCGATGGCCGCATCGAGGACAACCGCTTCCTCCCGATTATCTACGAGTTCCCACCGGAGATGATCAAAAGCGGCGAGGCACGGAAGCCGGAAAACTTCCACATCGTGAACCCCAACATGGGGTATTCGGTGGACCGCCCCACCCTGGAGCGCCTGTTCATGCAGGCCGAACTGGATGGCGAGGGCGAGGTTCGTGGATTCCTGGCCAAGTTCCTGAACATCGAGATCGGCCTGGCGCTGATGTCGGATAGCTGGGTGGGGGCGACCTTCTGGGAGCCTCAGGCGTCCCAGGGGCTCACGCTGGAATCGCTGATAGATCGCTGCGAGGTGATCGTGGCCGGTGGTGATGGTGGCGGTCTGGACGACCTGCTTGGCCTGGCCATCATGGGGCGTGAGCGCGAAACCCGGCGGTGGCTGCATTGGGCCCATGCCTGGTGTCACTCGTCGGTGCTGGAGTTGCGCAAGTCAGAGGCTCCCCGGCTGCTGGATCTCCAGGCCGCTGGCGACCTGACCATCATCGACCGAGTCGGCGATGACGTGATGCAGTTTGCCGAGTACGTGGCACGAACCAACGAGCTCGGCCTGCTGGAAAAAGTGGGGCTGGACCCCGCTGG
>Ga0222426_100610_pt1 | contig 20524 bp, 19 predicted proteins | sample 2B50Ametagenome_FD_180087 | JGI IMG/M metagenome (GOLD analysis project Ga0222426, IMG submission 180087) | Enriched microbial communities from leaf-cutter ant dump, University of Wisconsin, Madison, United States - 2B50A (version 2) | ecosystem: Environmental > Terrestrial > Nest > Insects nest...
CGGCCAGGTCTTCGGCCTTCTGCGCCGAGCTGACGTAGGTGAAGGCCACGGCGGCGCCGTCACGGGCCAGGCGCTGGACGATGGCCGCGCCTATGCCGCGCGAGCCGCCCTGGACGAAGGCGACCTTGCCGGCGAGGGAGGTGTTGGGGGTGCTGGTGCTCATGTCGGTGCTCCGGGAATGGGTGGGAAGTGAAGCGACAGGCACAGTCTCCTCCCTAGACTCCCTACCCGGTAGCCGGTAATCGCTATATTCAGTCGATCCGATTGGTTTATGCGAGCGCGGCCATGGAAACCCTCAACAGCATCGAATGCTTCGTCCGCAGCGCCGAGGCCGGCAGCTTCGCCGCGGCGGCCCGGCGCCTGGGCCTGACGCCGGCGGCGGTGGGCAAGAACGTCGCGCGCCTGGAAGCCGGCCTGGGCGTGCGCCTGTTCCAACGCAGCACCCGCAGCCTGAGCCTGACCGAGGCCGGCGAACGCTTCCTGGCCGAGGTGGCGCCCGGCCTGGGCAGCATCCGCAACGCCCTGGCCAACCTGGCCAGCGCCGACGGCCAGCCCAGCGGCACCCTCAAGGTGAGCATGGGGCTGGTGTTCGGCCGCGACTACATCCTGCCGCTGCTGGGCGAGTTCCTCGGCCGCTACCCGGCGATCCGCCCGGACTGGCACTTCGACAACCGCCAGGTGGACCTCATCGCCGAGGGCTTCGACGCCGCCATCGGCGGCGGCTTCGAGCTGCCGCCGGGGGTGGTGGCGCGGCGCCTGTCGCCGGCGCACCTGGTGCTGCTGGCCAGCCCCGCCTACCTCCACGGCCGCCGGCCGATCCGCACGCCGGAAGACCTGGCGCAGCACGACGGCATCCGCATCCGCTCGCCGCAGACCGGCCGCGTGCGCCCCTGGGGCCTGAGCCACCGCGGCGGCAAGGGCCAGGCGCCCATCGAACTGGGCGAGCGCATGTACATGAGCGACCCGGAGGCGGCCTGCCACGCCGCCCTGCAGGGGCTGGGCATCACCCTGGTGAGCATGCAGCACGCCGTGCCCTACCTGGACGACGGCCGTCTGCTGCGGGTGTTGCCGGACTGGTACGTGGACGCCGGCATCACCAGCCTCTACTACACCGCCCACAAGCTGCTGCCGGCGAAGACCCGCGCCTTCGTCGACTTCGTTCTCGAGCAGTTCCGCGCACGGCAGCTGGACCGGCGGTTTTCCGCGCTGTAGCGCGAAAAAAATGACACGTCCGGCAGAAGGCAAGGTCGAAACAGGCGTCAGGGATTCCTGACCACCCGGCATCGGGTGAAGCGCCATCCACGGACCCGCAGGCTCGCCCTGCCAAGGCCCTGCGCCCCAGGTTCATGGTGAACCCATCCAGGAGACAGCCCCATGAAGAAGATCGCCCTCGTCCTCGCCGCCACCCTTGCCCTGCCGCTGGCAGCCATGGCCGACAGCAAGCTCTGCGACGCCAACCTGACGCAGTTGAAGGACTTCATCGCCACGGCCAGCAAGAACGCCACCGGCGTGAAGGTCAACGTGGTGCAGGAGCATATCGACCAGGCCGAGAAGGCCCGCGCCGCCGGCGACTACGAGTCCTGCGTGAACCACACCACCCAGGCGCTGCGCATCATCCGCAAACCGGCCAACCGCTGACCGGGTACCCAGGGTGCGGGAGCCCTCGCCGGGCTCCCGTCACCCCGCGCCCGGGCATTGCACGCCGGGCGCGGTTTCGCCGCCTCAACCGCAGTTGAGCCCGCGCACTATTTCGCTGTCGTCGACATTGATGTTCAGGCGCTGCGAGTTGTATTCCAGGGTCACCGCATCATGGGGGTGCAGCGCGCGTGCGCTCTGCGCGCCGGAGTCGCGCCGGGCCTGCTCCACCAGCGCCTGGGACAGCGGCTTGCCGACCAGCGACTGCACCGCCCCGGCATTGCAGCGGCCGGTTTCGGGCGCGGCGGCGGCCGGGGATTCGGCGGGCTTGTCGGCGCTGCTGCAACCGGCCAGCAGGATGGCGCCGAACAGCATGGCCGGCAGGGCTCGATTCAAGGGCATAAAGCCTCCTTGGCTTGAGGGAAAACCGCAACCATAACAAGCCGCGCCGCAGCCGGCCCGGTTTTTGTGTTGCCGACTGCATCGAATCAGCCCCGGAACGACCGTACGGCGCCCTTTACACAGGATTTACACAGCGCCGGTTACACTTTGCGGGAACAGAATGTCTTAGAAGTATCCGGCCCCCAGGCCGGGAATTTCAGGAGGTAAGACAGATGATTCGCCGGATCCCGCAACTCGCCCTGGTGTTGTGCGCGTCCTTCGCCCTGGCCGGGCAGGCATCGGCCAACAGCAATACCGATGCGGCGGCCATCGGCGCGGTGGTCGGCGCCGTCGTGGGTGGCGCTGTCGTCGCCGGCGCCTCCGCGCCGCCAGCCCCGGTCTACGTGCAACCTGCCCCGCCGGTGGCCTACTATCCGCCGGCCCCGGTGTACTACGCTCCGCCGCCGCCTCCGGTGGCCGTGGTGGTGGCGCCGCCGGTGCGCTATTACCGGCCGGTCTATTATGGGCCGGCGTACTATGGGCCGCGTTATTATGGGCCGCCCCATGGTTACTACCGTGGGTATCGGCACTGGTGATGGATGGATAGTGCCTGGGTCTGGAAGAGCGCCGTTTCCTGTTGAGGGGAACGGCGTTTTTTCTGGGGCATGTTTTGTTTGATTGCGAGCCTTTATCTCACGCGCCGATCCTCCTCCCCCGTCATTCCCGCGAACGCGGGAATCCAGTGACTGGCGGGTTCGCGAGCAAGCTCGCTCCTACGAAAAGCAAAAGCGCGTCCGCTCTTGGGACTTCCAGAGAAACCTCCGCGCACTCCGAAACGCCCCTTCAGAAGGCCGAGCGAAACCGGCGCTCAGGAGGTCATGCGACATGGATGTCGCGAGAGCCCCGATGGGCTACAGGGACGTACCCTCGGGGCGGGCCTCCGTGGCGGGGGAATTCGTGAGGGTAGCCCGGCTTCATCGGGCCCGTATGTCGGGGCAAGCCTTTTTGGTTCCTTTTGTGGCGTTTGACAAAAGGGACTTGCCCGAGGGGGCGAAACAAGAAACATCAACGCACTCGGAGCGGCGCGCTACACCAAGCCCCCAAGCCACTGGGTTCCCGCCTTCGCGGGAATGACGGGGATAGATGGGAGTTTCAGGATAACTCCAAACTCCCCACCCACTCCAAACAGCCCCCTCTCCCTTCAGGGCGGGGCGCGCAGCCGAGGGCTGGGGAGAGGGTTACGGACTCCACCCCCACACCTCTGCCAACCCTGACTCCGCTCCCCCTCCCTAACCCTCCCCCGCAAGCGGGAGAGGGGACCGTTCGGCGTGAAGCGCATTCACGAAGCTCCCTGCCCCCTCATCCGTCTAGTCAAACCAATCGCGGACGGAGTCCGCTCCTACGGGGCCAGAATCGTCAGGCATCGGCGCGCCGGCCAACGGCGTATAACCGCGAACGGTTATACGCCCTACGCGCTCACAGGATGACTCCGAACTTTCCGCCCGCTCCGAACGGCCCCCTCTCCCTCCGGGAGAGGGCTGGGGTGAGGGCAACGGACTTCACCGCCACTCCGCTGCCAACCTGTACTCCACTCCCCCGCAAATGCCACCCCAATCCCATTCCTGAAAAACACCCCGCCACTCGATGGCCGCCCCGCCAGGCCGTGCCTATTCTTTGAGCATTCCGCCGCTTCGCTCACCGCCCCAGGAGGCCTGCATGGCCGCGACCAGGAAGATGGGCCTCACCGGGCTGACCACCCTGGTGATGGTCAACATGATGGGCTCGGGGATCATCATGCTGCCCTCCAGCATGGCCCAGCTGGGCGCGGTCTCGCTGCTGTCGTGGGTGTTCACCGCCGTGGGCTCCATGGCCATCGCCTACTGCTTCGCCCAGTGCGGCATCTACTGCCCGCGCTCCGGCGGCATGTCCGCCTACAGCGAGGAGGCCCATGGCAAGTCGGCTTTCTTCCTCTGCTCGTACCTGTACTTCCTGTCCCTGGTGATCAGCAACGTCGCCATCAGCCTTTCCGCGGTGGGCTACCTGACGCCCTTCTTCCCCTGGCTGGGCAGCGGCTCGGTGCCCCTGCTCCTCGGGACCCTGGGGCTGATCTGGCTGACCACCCTGGCCAACTTCGGCGGCCCGCGGATCACCGGGCGGCTGGGCTCGGTCACCGTCTGGGGGGTGATCATCCCGGTGGCCGGGCTGGGCTTCTTCGGCTGGTTCTGGTTCCGCCCCGAGGTCTTCGCCGCCGCCTGGAACCCCAACGACCTGCCGGTCAGCCAGGCGATCACCGACAGCATCCCGCTCACGCTCTGGGCCTTCCTCGGCATGGAGTCGGCGGCGCAGAACTCCGACGCGGTGGACAACCCCAAGCGCAACGTGCCGCTGGCCTGCCTGCTGGGCACCCTGGGCGCGGCGGTGGTGTACGTGCTGTCCACCACCGTGATCCAGGGCCTGGTGCCGAACCCGGAGCTGGCCAACTCCAGCGCGCCCTTCGCCCTGGCCTATGCGCGCCTGTTCAACGACGGCGTGGGCAACCTGGTCATGGCCCTGGCGGTGATGGCCTGCGTCGGTTCGCTGCTGGGCTGGCAGTTCACCCTGGCCGAGACGGCCAAGGTCACCGCCGCCCAGGGCCTGTTCCCGCAGCTGTTCACCCGCGTCACCAACGCCGGCGCGCCCCTGGCCGGGCTGGTCACCTGCGCGGTGCTGCAGAGCCTGATCGCCCTGTCGACCATCTCGCCCAACGCCACCGCCCAGTTCAACAAGCTGGTGAGCCTGGCGGCGGTCACCAACATCATCCCCTACATCACCTCGCTGACCGGGCTGGTGGTGATCCTCTACAAGGCCGGCGTCGGCCTGGACCTGGTGCGCCGCAACACCATCGTGATGCTGGTCGCCGCCTGCTACTGCTTCTACGCGCTCTATGCCTCAGGGCTGGAAGCGGTGTTCGGCGCGGCCCTGGTGATGGTGGTCGGCTACCTGCTGTTCGGCTTCATCGCCAAGCGCTTCGTCAAGGCCTACGAGCGCCTCGCCGCGCCGCCGGAGTCGCCATGAACCGCCTGCTCGCCGCCCTGCTCGCCCTGCTGTCGCTGGCACCCGTCGCCCAGGCCGATACCCTGGCGCGCATCCGCGCCAGCCATACCCTGGAGCTGGGCCTGGTGGCGGCCAACGCGCCCTTCTCCGAAGGCGACGAGCACCAGGCCAGCGGCTACGCCATCGACCTGTGCCAGGCGCTGGCCACCCGCCTGCGCGCCGAAGCGGGCCTGGGCGATCTGCAGGTGCACTACCGGCCGCTGCCCCTGGAGCAGGCCCTGGAAGCCGTGCGCAGCGGCCAGGTCGACCTGTTCTGCAGCCCGCTGGTGGAAACCCTGCAGCGCCGCGAAATCGTCAGCTTCTCGCTGCCGGTGTTCACCGCCGGCCTCGGGGTGATCCTGCGCCGCGACGCCGACCCCACCCTGCTGGCCGCGCTCAGCGGCGCCCCGCGCGAACGCACCCCGACCTGGCGGGCGACCCTCAACCAGGGGCTGAACAAGCGCAGCTTCGCCGTGCTGCGCGGCAGCACCAACGTGCAATGGGCGCAGCAGCAGGTCCGCAAGCTTGGCCTGCAGTCGCGCCTGGAGGAGGTCGGCAGCTACCAGGAAGGCGTCGAGCGCGTGCTGCGCCGCCAGGTGGACGCCTTCTTCGGCGAGCGCCTGTCGCTGCTCAACTACCAGGCCCGTTCGGCCCAGGGCGACCGCCTGCAGGTCTCCGAGCACCTGTTCGAGGTGGCCCGCGTCGCCCTGGCCCTGGCCCGCGACGACGATGCCTTCCGCCTGCTGGTGGACCGCTCCATCAGCGAGACCCTGCGCGGCCCCGGCGGCGAGGCGCTGTACAGCCGCTACTTCGGCCGGCCCTCGGAACAGCAACGCATGCTGCTGCGCCTGTACACCCTGCCCTGAGGCGGCGGAAGGTCCAGGGGACAAGGCCTCGCCTACCGCTATATACTTTTGTAAATAGCGATAGCGATCCCCGGATACCCCATGAGCGACCAGGCCACCCGCCCTGCCCGTACCCCCGCCAACCGCCGCAAGGCGGCCGTCGATGACAGCGAAGCCCTGGGCATCCGCGAGCGCAACCTGCGCCTGATCCTCAAGGCCGCCAGCCAGGAATTCGCCGCCAAGGGCTTCCAGGCCGCGCGCACCGAAGACATCGCCGCCCGCGTCGGGCTGCCCAAGGCCAACGTCTACTACTACTTCCAGAACAAGCGGAACCTCTACGCGCGGGTGCTGGAAACCCTGGTCGAGCCGCTGCTGCAAGCCGCCGCCCTGCTGCGCGCCGAGCTGCCCCCCGAGCAGGCCCTGCCCGCCTACATCCAGGCGCGGATGCGCGTGGCTCGCGAGCACCCGCACACCTACAAGGCCGTGCTCGGCGAAATGCTGCTGGGCGCCCGGCAACTGCCGGCCCCCTGCGGCGAACGCCTGCACCAGGCCGCCCAGGACAACCTCGCCTGCCTGCGCAGCTGGATGGAACGCGGCCTGATCGCCACGGCCGACCCGCAGCACCTGCTGCTGTTCCTCTGGTCGGCCACCCAGGCGCACACCCATTTCGGCTGGCAGGCGTCGCTGATCACCGGCAAGACACGGCCGGCGGAGGCGGACTACCGCGCGGTGGCTGAAAGCGTGAGCCGGCTGGTGCTGGGTGCCCTTGCCGTGGATGGTGCGCGGGGGCGGTTGCGGCCTTTTCCGCTTTAGTGGGCAGCTCTCGTAGGCCACTCCGGGGCGCTCTTCGTAGGAGCGAGCTTGCTCGCGAACCGGCTTCGCTGGTGATTTCAGTGCACTCGGTTGACTCCGCTCCCTCTCCCTAACCCTCTCCCTGAAGGGAGAGGGAACCGTTGGGCAGGGCTCGGTATTCTGGAGTCAGCCGGCAGTCCCGGTGGTTTCCAGCTGAAACCATTCCTTCTCTCGGCACGGACAAAGCCCCCTCTCCCTTCAGGGCGGGGCGCGCAGCCGAGGGCTGGGGAGAGGGTGCTCGTGCACCCGACGCCGAAGTCACCAGTACCGTCCGTTCGCGAGCAAGAACTAGGCGTCCCCCTCGCTCCTACAAAAAGCCACCAGGCGCTACACGTCCCCCAGCAAAGCGCGACACCGCACAAAGCACAGCCTGAATCGACGCGCTGACGATGTTGGCATGGCAACCGGCGCCGAAGCGCGTGCCCGCCTCCCCCGGCCAGGCCACCTCTACCAGCGCCAGGGCCTGGGCGTCGGCGCCGCCGCCGAGGCTGCGTTCCTCGTAGCCGTCGATGCGGATCGGCAGGCCCAGGGCCGCCACGCAGGCGTCGATCGGGCCGTTGCCCACGCCCTGCAGCTGGCGGCGGCGGCCGTCGGCCAGTTCCACCTCCAGCACTATGCCCTGCCCGCCCTCGGCCTCGAACAGCCGGTGGCAGACGTAGGCCAAGGCGCCGCCGGGTCGCGCCGGGGCCAGGTAGGTCTGGGCGAACAGTTGCCACAGCGCCTCGCTGCTCAGCTCAGTCTCGCTGCTGTCGGCCTGGCGCTGCACGATGGCGCTGAACTCCACCTGCATCCGCCTTGGCATCACCACGCCATGGTCGCGCTGCAGCAGGTAGGCGATGCCGCCCTTGCCCGACTGGCTGTTGACCCGCACGATGCTGTCGTAGGTGCGCCCCAGGTCCCGGGGGTCGATCGGCAGGTAGGGCACCTCCCAGAAGCCGTCCGCGGCCTGGGCGGCGAAGCCCTTGGCGATGGCATCCTGGTGCGAGCCGGAGAAGGCGGTGAACACCAGGTCGCCGACGTAGGGATGCCGTGGGTGGATCGGCAGCCCCGTGCAGGCCTCGGCCACCCGCGCCACGCCGGCGATGTCGGAAAAGTCCAGGCCCGGGTGGATGCCCTGGGTGTAGAGGTTCAGCGCCAGGGTCACCAGGTCGAGGTTGCCGCTGCGCTCGCCGTTGCCGAACAGGCAGCCCTCCACCCGCTGCGCGCCGGCCAGCAGCGCCTGTTCGGCGCAGGCCACGCCGGTGCCGCGGTCGTTGTGCGGGTGCACCGACAGCACCACCTGCTCGCGGCGCTCCAGGCGCTGGTGCATCCACTCGATCTGGTCGGCGAAGACGTTGGGCGTGGCCACTTCCACGGTGGTCGGCAGGTTGATGATGATCGGCCTTCCTGGGCAGGCATCCCAGGTGCGGATGGCGGCGTTGCACATGCGCAGCGACACCTCCAGCTCGGCCATGCAGAAGGTCTCCGGCGAGTACTGCAGCACCCATTCGGTCTGCGGGTGCGCCGCCACCTTCTCCTTCAACAGCTGCACGTGGCGCACCACCAGTCGCTCCACCTCCTCCACCGACAGGCCGAACACCACGCGCCGCCACACCGGGGCGATGGCGTTGTACAGGTGCACGATCACCCGCCGCGCGCCGGCCACGGCGCGCACGGTCTCGTCGATCAGGTCCTCGCGCAGCTGGGTCATCACCATGGGCGTGACGTCGTCGGGGATGCCGCCCTCGTCGATCAACTGGCGGATGATCGCGAAGTCGGTGCGCGAGGCGGCCGGGAAGCCCACCTCGATCTCCTTGAAACCCAGCCGCACCAGCTCGGCGAACAGGCGCAGCTTGCGCTCGCGGTTCATGGGTTCGAACAGCGCCTGGTTGCCGTCGCGCAGGTCGGTGGAAAGCCACACCGGGGCCTGGGCGATGGTCTGCGACGGCCAGCGGCGGTTGGGCAGGTCGATGGTGGGGAATGGGCGGTATTTGGCTTGCGGGTTCGCGTGCATGGTCTGGCCTCGAACGGGTGTTCGGGCCCAGCATAGGCCGGGCACAGCCGTCCAACTCGCGCCAAAGGGTCCATCGTTGTCGCAAAAGGGTCATCCTGCGCTAAGCTCGCCCTTCCCCCGCAACGGACGCGCCCCATGGTCGACCACGCCAGCCTGCCCTACGAATCCCTGGAGATGCCGGTCACCGGCGTCGCCATCGACTACCCCAGCGGCCACGTGGTGCCGCCCCATAGTCACCCGCGCGCACAGCTGATCTACGCCATCGAAGGCGTGCTGGTGGTGGAGACCCCGGCCGGGCGCTGGGTGACGCCGCCGACCCGCGGCGTCTGGCTGCAGGCGGGCGTCGAGCACTCGCTGCGCATGCGCGGCGTGACGCGGGTACGCAGCCTGTTCGTCAACCCCGACGCCATCGACGGCCTGCCGCTGGGCGACTGCGTGATCGACGTGTCGCCGCTGCTGCGCGAACTCATCCAGGCCGCCACCCAGGTGCCCGGGCGCTACGCAAGCGACAGCCGCGACGGCCGCCTGATGCGCTTCCTGCTCGACGAACTGCGCAGCCTGCCGGTGCTGCCCTTCCACCTACCCTGGCCGGACGACGAGCGCATCGCCCGGGTCTGCCGCGCCCTGGCGGAAAACCCGGCGCAAGGCAGCAGCGCCGAGCACTGGGCCGAGCAATTGGCGATGAGCCCGAAGACCTTCCACCGCCGCTTCCAGCGCAGCACCGGCATCACCTTCGGCCGCTGGCGCCAGCAGGCGCGCCTGCTGCTCTCCCTGGAAGCCCTGGCCCAGGGCCTGCCGGTGCTGGAGGTGGCGCTGCAGCACGGCTACGACAGCCAGAGCGCCTTCGCCGCGGCCTTCCGCCGACAGTTCGGCGTGGCGCCCTCGGCGTTCTACCGCTGACCTGGACGTAGGGCGCATAACCGTTCGCGGTTATGCGCCGATACACCACGGCCACAGCCAACACCCAGGCCAACCCCGGAGCCGCCGGGAATCAAGGCCAAACGGCGGATAACGCCGTAGGCGTTATGCGCCCTACGTCCCGGCACCGGCGTTGCCCGATGTGCGGTCCCGCGCGGATGACGCCACCAGCCCCGGCGGGTAAGCTGCCGCCCCTCGTCCCACCCGCAGAAAGAGGCCCCCATGGCTAACAACGACCTCAGCTTCCTCCCCGACGCCGACCCGCAGTCGATCTCCTCCGACGTCGCCGGCTTCGGCGGCCTGCTGGTCTCCACCCAGATCCCCACCCGCGAGGACGGCAGCCTGGAGTTGGGCGGCATCGTCGAGCAGAGCGAGTGCACCCTGCGCGCGCTGAAAAGCGCCCTGGAACGCGCCGGCAGCTCCATGGAGCGCGTGCTGCACCTGACCATCTACCTCACCGACATGGCCGACCGCGCCGCCTTCAACGAGGTCTACCAGCGCTTCTTCGCCAAACCCTGGCCGGTGCGCGCCGCCGTCGGCGTGGCCGCCCTGGCCGTGGAAGGCATGCGCGTGGAGGTCACCGCGCTGGCCGCCAAGGCCTGATGCCGCCGCGACGCCGCCCGGCACCCCGCCGGACGGCGCCGCCATCGGGCAGCGCACGGGTGCCGCGCCGGCGTTTCGCCGCTACAATGCGCGCCTTGCCGTGTCACGCCTGATGAAGAAGAAACCATGTCCCTGCCCAAGAACCATCTGGAACTGCTCAGCCCTGCCCGCGATGTGAGCATCGCCCGCGAGGCCATCCTGCATGGAGCCGATGCCGTGTACATCGGCGGCCCGAGCTTCGGCGCCCGGCACAACGCCTGCAACGAGGTGGGCGACATCGCCCGGCTGGTGGAATTCGCCCACCGCTACCACGCACGCATCTTCGTCACCATCAACACCATCCTCCACGACGACGAGCTGGAGCCGGCCCGCGCGCTGATTCACCAGCTCTACGACGCCGGCGTCGACGCGCTGATCGTGCAGGACCTGGGCGTGCTCGACCTGGACATCCCGCCGATCGAACTGCACGCCAGCACCCAGACCGACATCCGCACCCTGGGCCGGGCCAGGTTCCTCGACCAGGCCGGCTTCTCCCAACTGGTGCTGGCCCGCGAGCTGAACCTGAAGGAAATCCGCGCCATCGCCGACGAAACCGACGCGGCCATCGAGTTCTTCATCCACGGCGCGCTCTGCGTGGCCTTCTCCGGCCAGTGCAACATCTCCCACGCGCAGACCGGGCGCAGCGCCAACCGCGGCGACTGCTCCCAGGCCTGCCGCCTGCCCTACACCCTGAAGGACGACCAGGGCCGCGTGGTGGCCTTCGAGAAACACCTGCTGTCGATGAAGGACAACAACCAGAGCGCCAACCTCAGCGCCCTGGTCGACGCCGGCGTGCGCTCGTTCAAGATCGAAGGGCGCTACAAGGATATGGGCTACGTGAAGAACATCACCGCCTACTACCGCCAGCGCCTGGACGGCATCCTCGCCGAGCGCCCGGACCTGGCCCGCGCCTCCAGCGGCCGCACCGAGCACTTCTTCCTGCCCGACCCGGACAAGACCTTCCACCGCGGTAGCACCGACTACTTCGTCAACGAGCGCAAGGTGGACATCGGTGCCTTCGACTCGCCGACCTTCACCGGCCTGCCGGTGGGCGTGGTGGAAAAGGTCGGCAAGCGCGACCTGATCGTCGCCACCCAGGAGCCGCTGTCCAACGGCGACGGCCTCAACGTGCTGGTCAAGCGCGAGGTGGTGGGCTTCCGCGCCAACATCGCCGAGCCCAAAGGCGAATTCGAGGAAGACGGCGAGAAACGCTACCGCTACCGCGTCGAGCCCAACGAGATGCCCGAGGGCCTGTACCGCCTGCGCCCCAACCACCCGCTGTCGCGCAACCTCGACCACAACTGGCAGCAGGCCCTGCTGAAGACCTCCGCCGAGCGCCGCGTCGGCCTCTCCTGGCTGGCCCGCCTGCGCGAGGAACGCCTGGAGCTGACCGCCACCAGCGAGGAAGGCGTGAGCGTCAGCGTCGCCCTGGACGGCCCCTTCGGCGCGGCCAACAAGCCGGAGCAGGCCCTGGAGCAACTGCACGACCTGCTCGGCCAGTTGGGCACCACCCAGTACCACGCCGAGCGCATCGAGCTGGACGCGCCGCAGGCATTCTTCATCCCCAACTCGCAGCTCAAGGCCCTGCGCCGCGAGGCCATCGAGGCGCTCACCGCCGCCCGCGTCGCCGCCCACCCGCGCGGCAGCCGCAAGGCCGAGAGCACCCCGCCGCCGGTGTACCCCGAGGCGCACCTGTCGTTCCTGGCCAACGTGTACAACCACAAGGCCCGCGAGTTCTACCACCGCCACGGCGTGCAGCTGATCGACGCGGCCTACGAGGCCCACGAGGAAGCCGGCGAGGTGCCGGTGATGATCACCAAGCACTGCCTGCGCTTCTCCTTCAACCTGTGCCCGAAGCAGGCCAAGGGCGTCACCGGCGTGCGCACCAAGGTCGCGCCCATGCAACTGGTGCACGGCGACGAGGTGCTGACGCTGAAGTTCGACTGCAAGCCCTGCGAGATGCACGTGATCGGCAAGATGAAGGGCCACATCCTCGACCTGCCGCAGCCCGGCAGCGCGGTCAGCCAGGTGGTCGGCCAGATCAGCCCGGAAGACCTGCTCAAGACCATCCGCCGCGCGCCGCACTGAGGCGCCGCCAAGACGACGCGGGGCGGCCCCATGACCGCCCCGCCGCCGCTCAACCCGCCGGCTGTCCGCGCTCCTGGAGCAACTGGCGGATGATCGCCTCCTGCCCCTGGTAGTCGCCCTCGCCCACGTGCTGGTAGCGCACGTGGCCCTTGGCGTCGATGAAGTAATGCGCCGGCCAGTACTGGTTGGCGAAGGCGTTCCAGATGCGGTACTGGTTGTCCAGCGCCACCGGGTAGTGGATGTCGTTGCGCGCCACGGCCTTCGCCACGTTCGCCGGGATGCGCTCGTAGGGGTACTCCGGGGTATGCACGCCGATCACCACCAGGCCCTGGTCGGCATACCGCTTCGCCCACTGGTTGACGTACGGCAGCGTGTGCTGGCAGTTGATGCAGTCGTAGGTCCAGAAGTCCACCAGCACCACCTTGCCGCGCAGCGCTTCGCTGGTCAGCGGCGCGCTGTTGAGCCACTGCACGGCGCCGTCCAGGCTGGGCATGGCGCCCAGGTCGGCCAACTGGTCGGCGGCATTGGCGCTGGGCATCAGCTTGTCGAGCAGCTTGGGCACACCATCCAGAACTTTGTGCTCCAGCACGGCCAGGGTGCGCGAGGCGCCGGAACCCACCAGCTGCGCGCTGGCGCCGCTGCCGATGACCACCACCGCCAGCAAGGCCAGGGCCCCTGCCCCGCGACGCAGCCACTCCAGCGCACCCAGCGATGGGCGCAGTCGCTGGTACAGGCCGCGACCGAGGAACAGCGCGGCGCCCAGGGCGACGGCGCTGCCCAGCCCATAGGCGAACAGCAGCAGGCTGGTGGACGCATTGGGCCCCTGGAGCATGGCCCCGGAGAGGATCAGCCCGAGAATGGGCCCGGCGCAGGGCGCCCACAGCAGGCCGGCGGCGAAGCCCAGCAGCCAGGCGGACAGCGCCGGCGGCAGGCCACGGGCCTGGCCATGCAGGCGGTCGCCCAACCAGGTCCAGGGCCGCGAAATCCAGGTGCCGAAGCGTGGCGACAGCAATGCCAGGGCGGACAGCCCGAGCAACCCCAGGGCCAGGTAGCGGCCGACCTCGCTGGCCTCCACCACCCAGGCGCTGGACACCGCCGCCAGGCTGGCCAGCACGGCGAAGCCGCTGGCCAGGCCCGCCAGGGTCAGCAGCGGCGACCAAACCGGGCCACCAGCGCGCTGCAGCAACAACGGCAATACGGGAAGGATGCAGGGGCTGAGCAGGGTCAGCACCCCGCCGAGAAAGGCGACGATCAGCATGGGAATCTCCTTTTGAAGGGGGCTGGAGCGGCAGGGCCATCCCTGGCCGGGGCGGCGTGCATCAACCGCCTTCGTTGCAGTCGCTGGAGAACTTCTGGTAGGCCAGGCTATGGGGCTGGCCGTTGGAGTCCAGGTAGTCCATGCGCGCCTGCACCACCTGGCAGCTGCCGGGGTCTTCATGCAGGGCCAGGACCTTCTTCACGTCCAGGTGCTGGCCGTAGTGGTATTGCTCCACCGGCGCGGGGGCGCTGGCGGCGAAGCTGGCCAGGGGCGCGGCGAAGGCAAACAGGGCGGCGGCAAGGGTCAGGGTTTTCATGGCGGTGTCCTCGGGTGTGGGTTCGTGACGCGGAGGCCGTGTGCCTTCCGCTTGGTGCCCATTTCACCCGCCGCGGGTATCCCGCCTGTGTCCGCCACGGCCTGCGAATGCCGCCCCAGGTATCGGCGCGGCGAATAGATACACTGGTATACAAACCCTGGCGGGAATGCGCCGCCTTGCTCTATACACTTGCCCCAACGAACGAACCGATTGGGGAACCACCATGGAACATGTCGATCACGTCCTGATCGTCGACGACGACCGCGAGATCCGCGAGCTGGTCGGCAACTACCTGAAGAAGAGCGGCCTGCGCGTCAGCCTGGCCGCGGACGGCCGGCAGATGCGCGCCTTCCTCGACGGCAACGCGGTGGACCTGATAGTGCTGGACATCATGATGCCCGGCGACGACGGCCTGAAGCTGTGCCGCGAGCTGCGCGTGGGCAAGCACAAGGCCACCCCGGTGCTGATGCTCACCGCGCGCAACGACGAGACCGACCGCATCATCGGCCTGGAAATGGGCGCCGACGACTACCTGACCAAGCCCTTCTCCGCCCGCGAGCTGCTGGCGCGGATCAACGCCGTGCTGCGCCGCACGCGCATGCTGCCGCCGAACCTGTCGATCACCGAGAGCAGCCGGCTGATCGGCTTCGGCCCCTGGCGCCTGGACACCAGCGCGCGCCACCTGCTGGACGCCGAGGGCACCCTGGTCGCCCTGAGCGGCGCCGAGTACCGCCTGCTGCGGGTGTTCCTCGACCATCCGCAGCGGGTGCTCAGCCGCGAACAGCTGCTGAACCTGACCCAGGGCCGCGAGGCGGACGTCTTCGACCGCTCCATCGACCTGCTGGTCAGCCGCCTGCGCCAGCGCCTGCGCGACGACGCCCGCGAGCCGGACTGCATCAAGACGGTGCGCAACGAAGGCTACGTCTTCTCGCTGCCAGTGCAGCTCATCGAACCCGCCGAGTGACCGCCATGCCCCGCACCTTGGCAGCGCGCCTGGCGCTGATCTTCCTCACCGGGCTGGTGCTGGCCTACGGCCTGTCCTTCAGCTCGCAGTTCTACGAACGCTACGTCAGCGCGCGGAGCATGATGCTCGGCAACCTGGAAAGCGACGTGAGCACCGCCGTGGCCCTGCTCGACCGCCTGCCGGCGAACGAGCGCGAGCAGTGGCTGCCCATGGTCGACCGGCCCAACTACCGCTACCGACTGGACGAAGGCGAACCCGGCCAGGCCATGGACATGGCCCAGGCGCCCATGGCCGCGACCAGCATCGAGAGCGCCATCGGCTCGCGCTACGCCCTGCGCTTCGAAACCCTCCCCGGCCCGGCCGCGCACTTCCAGGCGCACCTGCGCCTGGCCGACGGCAGCCCGCTGAGCATAGACGTCACCCCGCGCGGGGTGGCGGCGGTGGCGCGCTGGCTGCCGGTGGTGCTGATGCTGCAGCTGGCCGTGCTGCTGATCTGCACCTGGCTGGCGGTGCGCACCGCGATCCGCCCGCTGACGCGCCTGGCCCAGGCCGTCGACCATCTCGACCCGGACACCCCGGCCGCGCCGCTGGACGAGAACGGCCCCAACGAAGTGGCCTACGCCGCCCGCGCCTTCAACGCCCTGCAAGGCCGCATCGGCGACTACCTGAAGGAACGCATGCAGCTGCTGGCGGCCATCTCCCACGACCTGCAGACGCCCATCACGCGCATGAAACTGCGCGTCGAGCAGATGGACCCATCGCCGGAAAGCGAACGCCTGTGGAGCGACCTGGAAGAAATGCAGCACCTGGTCCGCGAAGGCGTGGCCTACGCCCGCAGCATGGACGGCGCCAGCGAGGCGCAACGCCGCGTCGACCTCGACGCCTTCCTCGACAGCCTGGTGCTCGACTACCAGGACGCCGGCCAGCAGGTCAGCCTGCAAGGCCGCGCCGGCGTGCCCCTGGAAACCCGCCCCCACGCCCTGCGCCGGGTGCTGGGCAACCTCCTGGACAACGCCGTGAAATTCTCCGGCGCCGCGCAACTGGAGGTGGGCCGCGAGGACGGCAAGCTGTGTATCCGCGTGCTCGACCGCGGCCCGGGCATCGCCGAGGAAGAACTGGAGGAAGTCCTCAAACCCTTCTACCGCGTGGAAAGCTCGCGCAACCGCAGCACCGGCGGCACCGGCCTGGGCCTGGCCATCGCCCACCAGCTGAGCCAGGCCCTGGGCGGCCGCCTGACCTTGGCCAACCGCGACGGCGGCGGCCTGTGCGCGCAACTGGAATTGCCGCTCCCGGCCTGAGCGACCGTACAAGCCGATACAAGGCGGCCCCCGGCGGGACACATCCGGGACAAGCCGCCTTGCCAGCATGGCTCCACCCGCCGACTCCCCGGCCCAAGGAGACATCGCCATGCAAAGCACCCTCGCCACCACCCTGCGCCCCCTCGACCGCCTCGGCGCCTGGAGCGCCGACATCCCCCTGCGGCTGTTCCTGGCCTGGGAATTCCTCGAATCCGGCCTGGAGAAGTGGAACGGCGAAAACTGGTTCGCGCAGATCTACGACGCCTTCCCCTACCCCTTCGACCGACTGCCGGTGAGCCTGGACTGGCAAATCTCCCTGTGGGCCGAGCTGATAGCCCCGGCGCTCCTGCTGCTGGGCCTGGGCACCCGCTTCGCCTCGGCGGTGCTGATGGTGCTGACGCTGGTGGCCATCGCCGCCGTGCACTGGCCGGCGCACTGGTCCAGCCTGGGCGAACTGGCCAAGGGGTATTCGATCAGCGATAACGGCTATGGCAACTACAAGCTGCCGTTGATCTACCTGGTGGCGCTGGTGCCGCTGCTGCTCAAGGGGGCTGGGCGGTTGAGCCTGGATGCGTGGTTGTGGCGGCGTGGCTGATCCTACATCCGCCTTACTACCTCAGCCCCTACGCCGTATCCAGCCAGGGTTTCAAGAGCCTGACCATTCAACGGTCAGGCTTGGGAAGCCTGGCCACAATGGGTTGGAATGAGGGGAGTGACCAGAGGCTGCCATTTCACATCGATCTCCCCAGGCGAGCACCGACGATGTGCTCGGCTCCACCGCGTTCTTGCAATTGTGTCAGTGCTTCGAAAGAAGCAAGGTGCACCCTCAAGTCGGAGGAAGTTCAACATACCCTGACATCAGCCCAAATACCTCCACACCATGCGGAACGGCACGACCGGTAACCACCGCGACTCTCTGGGAAGGCTCGTCCAGTTCGCGACGGTAGATGACGAAGCAATCGCCATCCTCGCCATAACGCACCGCATCAACCGGAACAGCCAGACCATTCTCTGCACGATAAGTCACGACGGTAAGCCTGGTGCTCATTCCCAGGCGCATACGTTGCTGCAAGTCGGGAGAAAGCGGGTCAATACCGACCACGACCTCATAACTGCTTCCGCCACCGTAAACCTCCGACACAAGGGCCTGAGCACCGATAGCCAGAACACGCCCCTGTAGCATGAGCCCACTGAACCCGTCTCCGGTAACCTCTACAGGCATCTCTTCCTGCAGAAGATGCAGGTCCGACTCATCTATGCGCCCGACGGCATTGAGGTTTTCGAGAGTGACAAGCTCAAGTAACGGCATGCCCTGGGTGACGCGCTGCCCCACCTGGAGGGGTGGCACTCTACCGGTCTCGTCAGCGCGTTGCGGCAACATGGCGATGCCAGCAAAAGGCGCGTGCAAATTGCCTTGAGCCCGCAGGGCCAAGAGTCCGTCATAGTGAGCCTGGGCATTGACCAGTTCCATTTCCACCATTTGAAGTGACTCCCCTCGGCCTTTGCTCCTGACAGTGCGCAGCTCCGACTGCGAGGCAGCCAAATCGACTTGTTGAAGTCGCAGCTGCTGCTCCAATGCGTCGACTTCCATGCGTGGGACAATGCCCCGCTCGAACAATCGTCGGGTATCGGACAATCTGGAAACCGTATCGTTGAGGCTCAACTCTGCGCTGGTAACCGCCCGGCGCGCACGTGCAACCTCATCGTTGCTTTCCCAACCCTGCAGGTCCTGTGCGTCACGCTTGGCTTTGAGCAGTTCGGCCAAGGCTCGGCGTAACTGGATGTCCAGTTGCGCGGTATCCAGGCGCAGCAACAGTTGACCCCGTTCTACACTCTGTCCTTCCCTGACAGCCAGATGCTGAACGACACCGTCGAACGGGGCGACCATGGTCTGTCGAGTTGACGCCTCGATGCGCCCGATCAAACCCAGACGGCTTTCCAGGAGCCGGGGTTGTACCTGGACCCAGCGTAAGCTATCCGCGTCGGGCAAATACTCTCCTGGACGAGCGAATATGAAGGCCAGGCAGCCAACAAGGATCAGCACACACAGGCTGGCGGCAACCCATGGCCAACGAGTTGCCGGGGATGTCGCGAAATGCTCAATCGTTGAGGGCAATGTCCCAGCTCTCCAATGTAGTGCCCAGCATCTGATCCAGGGTGGTCTGAGTGTTGAGGTACGCGATCAGTGCATTCAGGCTGGCACTCTCGGCGCTACGCAAGTCGGCCTCGAAGCTCAGTACCTGGAAATTGCTGGAACGCCCGGCCTGGAACTTTTCGCGTTCGATATCCAGCTTGCGCCGCGAAAGATCGCGAGCCCGCTGCGCAATCTCGTACTGGCGCCAACGTGTACCAAGGTTGCGCACGGCATCCCCGACATCACGCTCGAGCATCTGACGAGCCTCGGTCAAACGGATAGCCTGGTTCTCGACGGCCACTTGCGCGCGTACTTCCGCTTGGCGTCGCGACAGATCGCCGATAGGAATCTCGATCTGGATGCCTGCATAGCCTTCCCAAGTCCGGTCGATAGCACGGCCATGGGGTGTCGGATAGTGATCGCGAACCTGCGTCGCGCCACCAACCAGCGAGAGATCCCACAAACGCTGGTTGCGAGAGACGTTCAATTGAATAGCTGCCTGCTCACTGGCAATCAATTGGGAAAGGTAGGCAGGCTGTTGTCGCTGGGCGATGACAAGAGCCTCAGCCAGGCCGATGGTGACAGGTTGCGCATCGAGCGTATCGACGGCTCGGATCTGCAGGTTCAGATCCAGGGCAAGCAAACGCAGCAGTTCCAGCCGGTTAGTCTCCAGTTGGTTGGCCACGTCTTCTACTGCCAACTCCTGGGTAGCCGCATCCGCTTCAGCCTGCACGATCTCGAACTCTGCCATACGACCTGCTGCAATCAACGCTCTGTTGGAGTCCATCAATTGGCGTGAACGTTCCAGCGCATCCTTGGCAATCTCCAATTGCTCCTGAGCCCGGAGAATCTCCCGATAGGCCATGATCATCTGGGTAACGGTGTCCGAAACCGTGGCCTTCAGGTTCAGCTTGTTGAGTTGTTCACCAAGTCTGGCCATACGTAGCGGTGCACCGACTATGTCGCGGCCAGCCCCGCGCAACAGAGGCTGAATGAAACTGAAGTCGGCGCCGTCGTTTGCAGTACGTCCAGCTTGGTCAGCCAGGGTCAGCTGGTTGCGCCAGGCGAGGCTGAAGCGGGTGCCGTACTCGGTCAGCACACTGGTTTGCGGGAAGATCTCGGTCTGACGGTAGCGATCCGCATGGTTACGGTTGGCCAAGTGACGGCTGGTGAGTACCAGCCTGGGGTTGAAGCGGTCCGCCTCCACTCGCAGTTCGAACCTCTGCGCGATACGCTCGAGATAGGCGCTGCGGATCGAACGATTGTTGCGCAAGCCGAGATAGACAACATCGCTCAGGGTCAACTCGACACGCTGTTCCAGCAGAGATACCGTCTCGCCGCGCAGAGGCACGCTGGCTCGGGAAGGGTTGAGGAGCGTGGTGGCCTGAATCGATGTCGATAACGACAAGGCAACGCAAAGCGCCAGCGCTGGAGCGAAGGTGCGACGAGTGTCAGTCATCGCGTAGAGCCTGTACGGGGCGCAGACGGGCGGCAAGCAAGGCAGGGTACGAGCCGAAGAACAAGCCTATCGCCAGAGAACTGGATATACCCAGAGGAAGGGACACGGGGGACATTCTGAAGGTCCAGCCCGAGAAACAGACGAAAGCGTAGGCGAAGAGCAATCCACCGATGGCACCCAGGGTAGATCCTGAGAGACAAAGGCCAGCCGCCTCGGCGAGAAACAAGTTGCGAATGTCACTGGCACGGGCCCCAAGCGCCATGCGTACGCCAATCTCCCGACGTCGCTCACGCACGCCCATCAGCATGACATTCATTACGCCTACGCCGCCTACGAGCAGCGCAATGCCTCCCACTCCCGCCAGCAGATAAGCGAACGTATTGGCCTGGCGGCTAAGGGCCTCGAGCAGCTGTCGTGGAACCTGCACGTCGACCTGATACCCTCGGGAAGCGTGATCCAGATAGCGCTTCAAAGTGCTGGCGGTCTGGGCAAGATCAGCAGTGTCGTGCGCCTGAACAATGACATTGCCAATTCCGGGAGCCGGACGCATCCGGCGAATGCCTTCAATCGGCAAGAAAACCGATTCGTCCACGTCAACGGGCAGCAATGGGTTGAACGGTTGGTTCGCAAGAATGCCGATAACCTCCAACAGGTAGCCTGCGACCTGTA
>Ga0222426_100630_pt1 | contig 19834 bp, 18 predicted proteins | sample 2B50Ametagenome_FD_180087 | JGI IMG/M metagenome (GOLD analysis project Ga0222426, IMG submission 180087) | Enriched microbial communities from leaf-cutter ant dump, University of Wisconsin, Madison, United States - 2B50A (version 2) | ecosystem: Environmental > Terrestrial > Nest > Insects nest...
GTCGGCCAGCTGGAGGCCGAGCTGGCCGACAACGCCTGGCTGACCTGCCCGGCGGACCTGGAAGTGCTTTTCGACGTGCCCGCCGAGCAGCGCCTGGCCGCCGCCGCGCAGCGCCTGGGGATCAACCTCAGCCTGCTCACCGCCCAGGCCGGGCACGCCTGATGGCCGCGCCGCGCCTGCTGCTGGGCTTCGACTACGGCACCAAGCAGATCGGCGTCGCCGTCGGCCAGGCGGTCACCGGCCAGGCCCGCGAACTCTGCGTGCTCAAGGCGCAGAACGGCGTGCCGGACTGGAACCGCGTCGAGGCGCTGATCAAGGAATGGCAGCCGGACGCCATCGTCGTCGGCCTGCCGCTGAACATGGACGGCACGCCCAGCGAGATGAGCGAGCGCGCCGAGAAGTTCGCCCGCCGCCTGCACGGCCGCTACAACCTGCCGGTGCACACCCACGACGAGCGCCTGACCACCTACGCCGCCAAGGGCGAGCGCCTGGCCCAGGGCCAGCGCGACGGCTACCGCGAACGCCCGGTGGACGCCCTGGCCGCGGCCCTGCTGCTCGAGGGCTGGCTGGAGGCCCACGGCGGCGCTTGACCTGCGGCAGTGCCGGCCGCGGCACACGCGCTAATCTTGAGCGGGTACCCGCCGCACACGGGCGCCCGAGGAATCCACGGCGGCCCAGCCTGGACCGCCACGAGTCATCCAGGAGATGTCATGAACCTGCCCAGTCCCGCCGAACTCCTGCCGCGCATGGCCACCGACCTGCGCAACCACCTCGCCGAGCGCGGCATAGACACGCCGCGCTTCGTCGGCATCCACACCGGCGGCATCTGGGTCGCCCAGGCCCTGCTCAAGGAACTGCACAGCGAGGAGATCCTCGGCATCCTCGACGTCTCCTTCTACCGCGACGACTTCACCCGCAGCGGCCTGCACCCGCAGGTCCGTCCGTCGGAACTGCCGTTCGAGATCGACGGCCAGCACCTGGTCCTGGTCGACGACGTGCTGATGAGCGGCCGCACCATCCGCGCCGCGCTCAACGAGCTGTTCGACTACGGCCGCCCGGCCAGCGTGACCCTGGTCTGCCTGCTGGACCTGAACGCCCGGGAACTGCCGATCCGCCCCGACGTGGTCGGTCAGACCCTGTCGCTGGCCCCCAATGAAAGGGTAAAATTGCGCGGTCCCGCACCACTCGTCCTCGAGCGCACCCTTATCAGCGCGCTCTGAACGCGCGCGCCACCTCTCCACATTTCAGGGCCTGCCCCATGCCGACAGACGCCAAGCGCCCGCTGCAGCTCAACGACCAGGGCCAGCTGCGCCACTTCCTCTCGCTCGACGGATTGCCCCGCGAGCTGCTGACCGAAATCCTCGACACCGCCGACTCCTTCCTCGAAGTCGGCGCGCGCGCGGTGAAGAAGGTCCCGCTGCTGCGCGGCAAGACCGTGTGCAACGTGTTCTTCGAGAACTCCACGCGCACCCGCACCACCTTCGAACTGGCCGCCCAGCGCCTGTCCGCCGACGTCATCACGCTGAACGTGTCGACCTCCTCGACCAGCAAGGGCGAGACCCTCACCGACACCCTGCGCAACCTCGAGGCCATGGCCGCCGACATGTTCGTCGTGCGCCACAGCGACTCGGGCGCGGCGCACTTCATCGCCGAGCACGTCAGCCCCAGGGTGGCGGTGATCAACGGCGGTGACGGCCGCCACGGGCACCCGACCCAGGGCATGCTCGACATGCTTACCATCCGCCGCCACAAGGGCAGCTTCGAGAACCTCTCGGTGGCCATCGTCGGCGACGTCCTGCACTCGCGGGTGGCGCGCTCGAACATGCTGGCGCTGAAGATCCTCGGCTGCCCGGACATCCGCGTCATCGCCCCGCGCACCCTGCTGCCGATCGGCCTGGAGGAGGTCTACGGGGTGAAGGTGTTCACCGACGCCAACGAAGGCCTCAAGGACGTCGACGTGGTCATCATGCTGCGCCTGCAGCGCGAGCGCATGCAGGGCGGCCTGCTGCCCAGCGAAGGCGAGTTCTTCAAGCTCTACGGCCTGACCCAGAAGCGCCTGAAGCTGGCCAAGCCCGATGCCATCGTCATGCACCCGGGGCCGATCAACCGCGGCGTGGAGATCGAATCCGCGGTGGCCGACGGCGAGCAGTCGGTGATCCTCAACCAGGTGACCTACGGGATCGCCATCCGCATGGCCGTGCTGTCCATGGCCATGAGCGGGCAGAACGCCCAACGCCAGCTGGAACAGGAGGACGCGCAATGACCGTCAGCATTCACGGCGCCCGCGTCATCGACCCGGCCAGCGGCCTGGACCAGGTCTGCGACGTCCATATAGAAGCCGGCAGGATCATCGCCCTAGGCCAGGCCCCGGCCGATTTCCACGCCGCCCAGGAGCTGGACGCCGCCGGCCTGATCGCCGCGCCCGGCCTGGTGGACCTGAACGTGGCCCTGCGTGAGCCGGGCTACAGCCGCAAGGGCAACATCGAGAGCGAAACCCGCGCCGCCAGCGCCGGCGGCGTCACCAGCCTGTGCTGCCCGCCGCAGACCAAGCCGGTGCTGGACACCCCGGCGGTGGCCGAACTGATCCTCGACCGCGCCCGCGAGGCCGGCAATGCCAAGGTCTTCCCCATAGGCGCGCTGACCCGCGGCCTGGCCGGCGAGCAGCTGTCCGAACTGGCCGCCCTGCGCGACGCTGGCTGCGTGGCCTTCAGCAACGGCCTGGCGCCGCTGGCCAGCAACCGCGTGCTGCTGCGCTCTCTGGAGTACGCGGCAACCTTCGACCTGACGGTGATCTTCACCTCCCAGGATGCCGAACTGGCCCAGGGCGGCCTGGCCCACGACGGCCCCACCGCCAGCTTCCGCGGCCTGGCCGGCATCCCCGAGAGCGCCGAGACCGTGGCCCTGGCCCGCAACCTGCTGCTGGTGGAGCAGAGCGGCGTGCGCGCGCACTTCAGCCAGCTGACCAGCGCCCGCGGCGTGGAGATGATCGCCCAGGCCCAGGCCCGCGGCCTGCCGGTGACCGCCGACGTGGCGCTGTACCAGCTGATCCTCACCGACGAGGCCCTGGCCGACTTCTCCAGCCTCTACCACGTGCAACCGCCGCTGCGCTCGCGCAAGGATCGCGACGCCCTGCGCGAGGCGGTGAAGAGCGGCGTGATACAAGCCATCGCCAGTCACCATCAGCCCCACGAGGCGGACGCCAAGAACGCCCCCTTCGCCGACACCGAGCCGGGCATCAGCAGCGTCGAACTGCTGCTGCCGCTGGGCATGACTCTGGTGCAGGACGGCCTGCTCGACCTGCCGACCCTGCTGGCGCGCCTGACCAGCGGCCCGGCCGCCGCGCTGCGCCTGCCGGCCGGCCGCATAGCCGTGGGCGAGGCGGCAGACCTGGTGCTGTTCGAAGCCGAGGGCCAGACCCTGGCCGGCGAGACCTGGTACTCCCGCGGACAGAACAGCCCGTTCATGGGCCACTGCCTGCCGGGCGCGGTGCGCTGTACGCTGGTGGATGGGCATATCGTGCATGCCATCTGAGTTGCCCAGGCATGAAGAAGAAGCCCGCCATCCGGCGGGCTTTTTCTTTTCCTGTAGGAGCGAGCTTGCTCGCGAAGGGGGCTTGCAGGGAGCTTTCGGTGCTGGGCTTTAGAGCACCCTCTCCCTAACCCTCTCCCTGAAGGGAGAGGGGACCGTTGGGCAGAGTTGGATGTGCTGCAGTTAGCCGGCTGTCTCGGCGGTTTCCAGTTGAAACCATTCCTCCTCTCGGCACGGACAAGCCCCCTCTCCCTTCAGGGAGAGGGCTGGGGAGAGGGGACGGAATCGAACCAAAACACCGAAGTCACAGCTGAGCACCATTCGCGAGCAAGCTCGCTCCTACAAACTAGCCCCAGCCATCTGCCGTCAATCCGGCCGATACAGATGCCCATGCCCCGCGCTATACAACGACGACTCGCCGCCCCCCTCCGCCGCCAACACCCGCCCGACCAGAATCAGCGCAGTCCGCTTGAACCCCTTGGCCCGAGCCTTCGGCAGTATGTCGCCAAGGGTGCCGCTGACCTGGTCCTGATCCGGCCAACTGGCGCGGTGGATCACCGCGATCGGGCAGTCCGCGCCGTAGTGCGGCAACAGCTCCGCGACGATCTTCTCCAGTTGGCCCACGCCCAGGTGGATGGCCATGCTCGCCCGGTGCCGCGCCAGGTCGCCCAGGGATTCACCCTCGGGCATCCTGGTGCGGCTGGCGTAGCGGGTGAGGATCAGCGTCTGCGACACCTCCGGCAGCGTCAGCTCGCAGCCCAGCAGCGCGGCGCAGGCGGCGGTGGCGGTGACACCGGGGACGATCTCGTAGGGGATGCCGAGCCGGCGCAGGTGCTGGATCTGCTCGCCGATGGCGCCGTACAGCGAAGGGTCGCCGGAATGCACGCGGGCCACGTCCTGGCCCTTCGCGTGGGCCTCGGCGAGCAGCGCGACTATCTGCTCCAGGTGCAGCTCGGCGGTGTTCACCACCACCTCGGCGCTGTGCCCTTCGAGCACCGCCTCGGGCACCAGCGAGCCGGCGTAGAGGATCACCGGGCAACTGCGCAGCAGGCGCTGGCCCTTGACCGTGATGAGCTCGGGATCGCCGGGACCGGCGCCGATGAAATAGACCGTCATGAACGCACGCTTCGGATCGGGAAAGGCGCAGTCTACCCCAGCTCGCTATCCCATCAGAGCCGGCGCCATGGCCAGCGCGCAGGTAGCATTGGCGCTGCGCCGCTTGGGCACCACCAGCCGCGCCGGGCCCTCGGCCAGCGCTTCGGCCAGGGCCAGGGCAGCAGCCTCAGCCACGCTAGCGCTGCCGGTGACCTGGCGGGCCCGCTCGGAAGTGGAAGTCAGGCGCTGTTCGTAAGGCGCCAGCCGCTGCGCATCCAACAGTTCCAGGGGCAGGCGCAGTTGCCGCGACAGGTCGCGCAGGCCGCCTTCCAGGGCCTTCGCCTCGCTGCTGGCCAGGGCATTCAGCGCCGCCTCGTCGAGGCCGGCCTCGCGCAGGCAGGCACGCAGCAGGGCGAGCAGTTCGTCGGCGCCGCAGCCACGGCGGCACCCCAGTCCGGCAACCAGTATCACGCGGGCGATCCTTCCACGGGCAGTCGCCGGGCAGCACAGCACGGCCCCGCTGGGGCGTCAACCGGCCCGGCGGCGATTGACCGCCCGCCGGGCACTGCGTAGCCTTTGCCGCTTCGAGGTTCTCCGGCCCGGCGCCGGAGCTAAGAGGGAACGTGGTCAAGGCCACGGCTGCCCCCGCAACTGTGAACGATCCCAACCCCTTCGAATGCCACTGCCCACGGGCGGGAAGGCGAAGGCCAGGCGCAAGCCGGATCGTGAGCCAGGAGACCTGCCTCGAACCAGCATTACCACAACCGGGCGGGGTGATCCGGTGGCGGCTTCCGACGCGCGGAACCTCCGTGCGCGCGCCTCTGCCTCCCGCCATCGCAGCGCAGAGGCGACCATGCAAACCCTGGCCAAGCTCCCCGTCACCATCGTCACCGGCTTCCTCGGCGCCGGGAAGACCACCCTGCTCCGGCACATGCTCGACAACGCCGAAGGTCGCCGCATCGCGGTGATCGTCAACGAGTTCGGCGAACTGGGCATCGACGGCGAAATCCTCAAGCAATGCTCCATCGGCTGCAGCGAAGAAGAAGCCGTGGGCCGCGTCTTCGAACTGGCCAACGGCTGCCTGTGCTGCACCGTGCAGGAAGAGTTCTTCCCGGTAATGCGCGAACTGGTGGCGCGCCGCGGCGAGCTGGACCAGATACTCATCGAGACTTCCGGCCTGGCCCTGCCCAAGCCCCTGGTGCAGGCCTTCCAGTGGCCGGAAATCCGCAACGCCTGCACGGTCGACGCGGTGATCACCGTGGTCGACAGCCCCGCCGTGGCCGCCGGCACCTTCGCCGCGCATCCCGAGCAGGTGGACGAGCAGCGCAAGCAGGACCCGAACCTGGACCACGAATCGCCGCTGCACGAACTCTTCGAAGACCAGTTGGCCAGCGCCGACCTGGTGGTGCTGAACAAGGCCGACCTGCTCGACGCCGACGTCCTCGCGCAAGTGCGCGCGCACGTGTCCGAAGAACTGCCGCCGGCGGTGAAGATCGTCGAAGCCAGCGCCGGCCAACTGCCGCTGTCGGTGCTGCTGGGGATCAACGCCGAGGCCGAGCTGCACATCGATAGCCGCCCCACCCACCACGACCACGAAGGCCACGAGGACCACGACCACGACGAGTTCGACTCCTTCCACGTCGACCTCCCGGAAGTGCAGGAACAGGCCCTGCTCGCTGCCCTCGGCCAACTGGTGGAGCGCCACACGGTGCTGCGCGTCAAGGGCTTCGCGGCCATCCCCGGCAAGCCCATGCGCCTGCTGGTGCAAGGCGTGGGCAAGCGCTTCGACAAGCACTTCGACCGCAAGTGGCTGAGCGACGAAACCCGCGCCACCCGCCTGGTGGTGATCGGCCAGGAGCTGGACCAGGCCGCCATCGCCAACGAGTTGCGCACCGCGCTCGCCTAACGCCCCCTGTAGGAGCGAGCTTGCTCGCGAACGGTTCCGCAGCGGGGTTGGTTCGCGAGCAAGCTCGCTCCTACGAGAAGCCATAGACCGAGGCGACCCCATGCACCTGCTGCGCACCCAACCCGGCGGCTTCGTCCCCGACGACGGCATCGCCCACCTGGCCCAGACGCCCGCCGAGCTGGTCATCCTCTGCAGCGGCGACTCGCACCTGGCGCTGCTCGCCGAGGCCGCCCGCGCGCTGCCCGACGATTACCCGAGCCTGCGCCTGGCCAACCCCATGCAGTTGCAGAACCACGCCTCGGTGGACCTCTACGTCGACGAGGTGCTGCGGCACGCCAAGGTCATCCTGATCTCGGTGCACGGCGGCGTCGGCTACTGGCGCTACGGCATCGAGCAACTGGTGGCCCTGGCCGAGCGCGGCGCCACGCTGATCCTGGTACCCGGCGACGACAAGCCCGACCCCGAACTCACCGCGCTGTGCAGCGTGGCCCCCGGGGAAGCCGAACGCCTCTGGCAGTACCTGCGCCAGGGCGGCCTGGACAACGCCCGGCAATTCTTAGCCAACCTGGCCAGCCAGTACCTGGACCGCGCCTATCCCTGGAACGAACCGCGCGCCCTGCCCCGCGTCGCCCTGCACCACCCCGGCCACGCCGCAGCCGAACTCGGCCACTGGCAGGCCGAGTGGAACCCCGGCTGGCCGGTGGCGGCGCTGCTGTTCTACCGCACCCACCTGCAGGCGGCGAACACCGGCTTCATCGACACCTTCTGCGCCAGCCTGCGCGCGCAGCAGCTCAACCCGCTGCCGATCGCCGTGGCCAGCCTCAAGGAAGCGGCCTGCCTGGAACAGGTCGAGGCCCTGCTGGACGAGGCCTGCGCCGAGCTGATCATCAACACCACCGGCTTCGCCCAGTCCAACCCGGACGCGCCCCAGGCCCGCCCGTTCCGCCGCGACGTGCCGGTGCTGCAGGCCATCTGCTCGCTGGACAACCTCGAACTGTGGCGCGCCAACGCCCAGGGCCTGGGCCCGCGCGACCTGGCCATGCACGTGGCGCTGCCAGAGCTGGACGGCCGCCTGATCACCCGCCCCATCAGCTTCAAGGGCCTGGCCTGGCGCAGCGAGCGCAGCCAGAGCGACGTGGTCTGCTACCTGGCGCACCCCCCGGGCATGGACTTCGTCGCCGAGCTGGCGCGGCGCTGGGTGCTGCTGGCGCGCAAGGCCAACGCCGACAAGCGCGTGGCGCTGATCCTGGCCAACTACCCGACCCGCGACGGGCGCATCGGCAACGGCGTCGGCCTGGACACGCCCGCCGCGGCGCTGAACATCCTCCGCGCCATGGAAGCCTCGGGCTACCCGGTGGCCGGCCTGCCGGAGACTGGCGATGCGCTTATCCACAACCTGCTCGGCGGGGTGAGCAACGACCTCGACAACCTCGACCTGCGCCCCTGCGCCCAGAGCCTGGCGCTGGCCGACTACCTGGCCTGCTTCGCGCGCCTGCCCGAGGCCAACCAGCGCGCCGTGCGCGAGCGCTGGGGCGAGCCCGAGCAGGACCCGATGCACCGCAACGGGCGCATGATGGTCGCCGGCCTGCGCCTGGGCCTGGCCTTCGTCGGCATCCAGCCGGCGCGCGGCTACCAGCTCGACCCGGCGGCCATCTACCACGACCCGGCGCTGGTCCCGCCGCACGGCTACCTGGCCTTCTACTTCTGGTTGCGCGAGGCTTTCGGCGCCGATGCGGTGATCCACGTCGGCAAGCACGGCAACCTCGAATGGCTGCCGGGCAAGGGCGTGGGCCTGTCCGAGGAGTGCTGGCCGGACGCGATCCTCGGCCCGCTGCCGAACCTCTACCCGTTCATCGTCAACGACCCCGGCGAGGGCGCCCAGGCCAAGCGCCGCAGCCAGGCGCTGATCATCGACCACCTGATGCCGCCGCTGACCCGCGCCGAGAACTACGGCCCGCTGCGCGACCTGGAGCGTCTGGCCGACGAGTACTACGACGCCTCGCTGCTGGACCCGCGCCGCGCCGTGCAACTGCGCGGGGAAATCCTCGATGCGGTGCGCGCCGCCGCGCTGGACCGCGAGCTGGGCCTGCAACTCAACGACGACGAAGACAGCTGGTTGCCGCAACTGGACGCCTACCTCTGCGACCTCAAGGAATCGCAGATCCGTGACGGCCTGCACGTGTTCGGCGAATCGCCGGCGGGCCAGCTGCGCCGCGACACCCTGCTGTCGCTGGTGCGCATCCCCCGGGGCGATGGCCGCGGCGGCAACGCCAGCCTGCTGCGCGCCCTGGCGGCGGACCTGCAACTGGGCCGCGATCCGCTGGACAGCAACTTCGCCGAGCCCTGGGAAGGCCCGCGCCCCGAGGTGTTGCAAGCCGTCAGCGACGAACCCTGGCGCAGCAACGGCGACACCCGCGAGCGCCTGGAACTGCTGGCCCTGCAGTTGATCGAGCACGACCTCGACGGCCCCGGCGAAGCCAGCGCGCTGGTCCTCCGGCAACTGCGGGAAAACGTCGCGCCACTGCTGGACGCCTGTGGCGCCAACGAGATCGGCCAGCTGCTCGCCGGGCTGAACGGCCGCTTCGTCCCCGCCGGCCCCAGCGGCGCCCCCAGCCGCGGGCGCCTGGACGTACTGCCCACCGGGCGCAACTTCTTCACCGTGGACGTGCGCAACCTGCCCACGCCCACCGCCTACCGCCTCGGCTTCCAGTCCGCCAGCCGCCTGCTGGAGCGCCACCTCCAGGACCACGGCGACCACCTGCGCCAGCTCGGCCTTTCGGTGTGGGGCACGGCGACCATGCGCAGCGGCGGCGACGACATCGCCCAGGCCCTGGCGCTGCTCGGCGTGCGCCCGGTGTGGCAGGCCGGCAGCCAGCGCATGGAAGACTTCGAGATCCTGCCGCTGAGCCTGCTCGACCGCCCGCGGGTGGACGTGACCCTGCGCGTCTCCGGGTTCTTCCGCGACGCCTTCGCCAACCTCATCCGCCTGTTCGACGCCGCGGTGCAAGCCGTGGCCGCGTTGGACGAGCCGGAAGACATGAACCCCCTGGCCGCCCGCGTGCGCGCCGAAAGCACGCAACTGCAAGCCAGCGGCGTGATCGAGGAAGAGGCGCGGCGCCAGGCCGGCTGGCGCATCTTCGGCGCCCAGCCCGGCGCCTACGGTGCCGGCGTGCAAGGGGTGATCGAGGAACGCAGCTGGGAGAACCGCGCCGACCTCGCCGCGGCCTACCTCAACTGGGGCGGCTACGCCTACGGCGCCGGCGACGACGGCACCCCGGCCCGCGAGCGCTTCGCCCAGCGCCTGGACGGCCTGCAGGCGGTGCTGCACAACCAGGACAACCGCGAGCACGACATCCTCGACTCCAACGACTACTACCAGTTCCAGGGCGGCATGCTCGCCGCCGCCGAGGTCATCCAGGACCGTCGCGTCGCCAGCTACCACGGCGACCACAGCCAGCCGGACAACCCGCGCATCCGCACGCTGAAGGAAGAACTCGGCCGCGTGCTGCGCGCCCGCGCGGTGAACCCGAAATGGATCGCCGGGATGAAGCGCCACGGCTACAAGGGCGCCTTCGAAATGGCCGCCACGGTGGACTACCTGTTCGCCTTCGACGCCACCAGCGAACTGGTCGAGGACCACCAGTACCAGCTACTGGCCGATGCCTATCTGCTGGACGACGACACCCGCGAGTTCATCCAGCGCCACAACCCCGAGGCCCTGCGCGACATGGCCGAACGCCTGCTGGAGGCGCAGCAGCGCGGGCTTTGGCAGGAGCCTGGGGAGTATCGCGAGGCGCTGGAGAACATCCTGGTGGATAGCGAGGAGTCCTGAGGAGGCGCGTGCTGGCTCTTCGTAGGAGCGAGCTTGCTCGCGAACGGAGTTTTCCGATCATGCCGGTGCCAGGTATGAGAGCGCCCTCTCCCTAACCCTCGGCTGCGCGCCCCGCCCTGAAGGGAGAGGGGACCGTTCGGAGTGCGTGGGTATTCCTGAGTCAGCCGGCTAGTACGAAGTCGCCGGCTGACTCCAAATCCATTCTCGGCACGGACTAGCCCCCTCTCCCTTCAGGGAGAGGGCTGGGGAGAGGGAAAGGCGCCCAGCCCAGCATCAGAGCAGCCGGTTGGCACCGTTCGCGAGCAAGCTCGCGCCTACAAGCCTCACCCCCGCCGGATCCAGTAACGTAGGGCGTATAACCGTTCGCGGTTATACGCCGATACACCCACCTCATGCCCGGCCTCCCGGTCGACCCCGAAGCGCCCCCCAAACAGCGGCTCCGTAACGGGCCCCCGGAGCACACGGAAACGTCGGATAAACGGCGTATAACGCGGAGCGTTATACGCCCTACGCCGAGCCCATTACCCCCGCCGCAACCGCCCCGCCGCATCCAGCAACAACGCCTCGGTCCCACTCCACCCCAGGCATCCATCGGTAATGGAAACCCCATAACGCAGCTCGCCCTTCAGCGGCTGGCAGCCGTCGAACAGGTGGCTCTCCAGCATCACCCCGCGCAGCGAGGCGTCGCCGCCGAGGCGCTGGTCGAGCACGCTGGCCAGCACCGCCGGCTGGCGTAGCGGGTCCTTGGCGCTGTTGGCGTGGCTGCAGTCGACCATGATCCGCGCCGGGATGCCCTGCTTTTCCAGCCCCTCGCGGGCCGCGCGCACGCTGGCCACATCGTAGTTCGGCCCGCCGTGGCCGCCGCGCAGCACCAGGTGGGTGTCCGGGTTGCCGAGGGTCTGCACCAGCGCCGGGCGGCCCAGGCCGTCGATGCCGAAGTGCTGGTGCGGGTGCGCCGCCGAGCGCATGGCGTCGCAGGCGATGCCGAGGCTGCCGTCGGTGCCGTTCTTGAAGCCCACCGGCAGGTCCAGGCCACTGACCATCTCGCGGTGCACCTGGGATTCGCTGGTGCGCGCGCCGATGGCGGCCCAGCCCAGCAGGTCGTCGAGGTAGCCGGCCACCAGCGGCTGCAGCAGCTCGGTGGCCACCGGCAGGCCGCGTTCGAGCATGTCCAGCATCAGCCGGCGCGACAGCGCCAGGCCCTCGGCCATGTCGCCGCTGCCGTCCAGGCGCGGGTCGTACACCAGGCCCTTCCAGCCGACGGTGGTGCGCGGCTTCTCGACGTAGGCGCGCATCACCAGCAGCAACTGGTCGCTCACTTCGGGGGCCAGGGCGGCAAGGCGTTCAGCGTAGTCGAGGGCGGAATCGGCGTCGTGCAGGGAACAGGGGCCGACCACCACCAGCAGGCGCGGGTCGCGGCCGTCGAGGATGGCGCGGATGGCCTGGCGGTCGTGCTGTACGCGTTCGGCCTGGGCGGCGGAAAGCGTCAGGCGCTGGCGCAGTTCGGCGGGGCTCGGCAGCGGCTGTTCGCGGCGGCGGGCGGAGGGGCGCGGCAGTTCGAGGACTTCGGCGGACTGCGGCAGGTCGTTGCGGATCAGGGCGGAAACGGAGGAATTCATGGACTGGCATCCTTGGCCGGCGCGGTCATGGCCGCGCGCGGCGCTATCTGAGTGTTCGACTGAGTAGTTCGGGTGTGGCAGCGGTACGGCTGCTAAATCGCCAGTCGGAGGTGCGGTAATAGCGGTAGGTGGTGTAGGCGGTCATGTTTCGATCCTTTGGTTGAAGTGCTTTGGCCTTGTGGGCCGGAAAAACAAAAACCCCGGTCGGGTTGCCGACCGGGGTTTCGTGAAACTGTCTGGTTGGCGACCCTGCTTGCTAGGGCGCCTGTGGGGTATCAGGCGCGCCTGTGGCTAAACCAATACCCATAGAAGAAATAACCGGCGGCAGCGGCCAGCACCTGCGCGCGAACGACCGCGGAGCCGAGGGCACCGGGGCGGGCGAGGGACTGGATGGACAGGCTGGACGGCATGGTTATCTCCACAAGATGCCGGCCAAGCTACCGCATCGGCGCGGGGCTTTCAATCATCCTTTCCTATCGCCTTCATCGACGGCGCCTCGCCCGGCCGCGCCGGCTTCGCTACCATTCGCCTTTCAAGCATGCCCAAGCTCGCCGCAGGTAACGCCCATGCAACCGCACTTCCCCCTCGCCGCCGTGGTCGCCGCCGACGACCTGAAACTGGCGCTGTGCCTGGCCGCCATCGACCCGGCCATCGGCGGGGTGCTGATCGAGGGCCCGCGCGGCATGGCCAAGTCGACCCTGGCCCGCGGCGTGGCCGACCTGCTCGACGGCGGGCGCTTCGTCACCCTGCCGCTGGGCGCCAGCGAGGAACGCATCGTCGGCACCCTGGACCTCGACGCCGCCCTGGGCGAGGGTCGCGCGCGCTTCTCCCCGGGCATCCTGGCCAATGCCGACGGCGGCGTGCTCTACGTCGACGAAGTGAACCTGCTGCCCGACCACCTGGTGGACCTGCTGCTGGACGTGGCCGCCAGCGGCGTCAACCACGTCGAGCGCGACGGCCTGTCCCACAGCCACCCGGCGCGCTTCGTGCTGATCGGCACCATGAACCCCGAGGAAGGCGAACTGCGCCCGCAGTTGCTGGACCGCTTCGGCCTCAAGGTCGAGCTGGGCGGCACGCCGCCGCCGGCCGAGCGCGCCGAGATCGTCCGCCGCCGCCTGGCCTTCGACGCCGACGCACAGGCCTTCCTCGGCCACTGGCAGGCCGAGCAGGACGCCCTGCGCCAGCGCTGCGCCCAGGCCCGCCAGCGCCTGCTGGGCATCCCCCTGGACGACGCCGCGCTGCAGGCCATCGCCGAGCGCTGTTACGCCGCCGGAGTGGACGGCCTGCGCGCCGACCTGGTCTGGCTGCGCGGCGCCCGCGCCCATGCCGCCTGGCGCGGTGCCGAGCGCATCGCGACGGAAGATATCGACGCCCTGGAGCCCTTCGCCCTCGCCCACCGCCGCCGCCATGCGCCGCCACCGCCAGCGCAGCCGCAGGCACCCCAGGCCCCGGCCGCCAACCAGCCCGAACAAGGCGCGCAAAACGAAGGCCAGTGGGGCGAACTGCCGCCCCGCGCCGTGCCCGCCGGCGCCGCCCGCGAACTGCCGCGCTGGCCAAAAAAGCCCTGAGCATCCGCCCGCGCCCGGCCCCAGGCGCGGATGCCAGCCCCACACCCGGCCAACTCGCCGGCGGCCGCAGCGGCGCCCGCCGGCACGGCGCGCAGCCGCGCGTCGATTGGCCAGCCACCTTCCTCCGCGGGCGCCCGAAAAGGCGTGACGACCTGGTGCTGCGCGCCCGCAGCGCCAAGCCCCGCGAACTCTGGCTGGTGATCGTCGACACCTCGGCCAGCACCCGCCGGCACGGCGCCCTGGGCCAGGCCAAGGGCCTGCTGGCGGAAGTCTTCGAGCAGGCCTACCGGCAACGCGCGCGCCTGGCCGTGCTGCACGCCGCAGGGCGGCAGCCGCGCTGGCTGTGGCAGGGGCAGAAGGCTTCGGCGCAGCTGCGCGACTGGCTGCGCGAACTGGGCGCCGGCGGCGGCACGCCGCTGCCCGAGGCGCTGGCCCAGGCCGCCGACTGGCTGCAGCAGCGCCAACGCCACAAGCCCGGCGAACGCCAGCGCCTGCTGATCGTCACCGACGGCCGCCTGAGCGACTGCCCGCCCCTGGCGCCGCTGCCCTGCGCCAGCCTGCTGGTGGATATCGAGAGCGGCCCGGTGCGCCTCGGCCGCGCCCGCCAGTTGGCCGCGAACCTCGGCGCCGAATACCGCGCCATCGGCGACCTGCCCCTGCGCTGAAGCAGGCTCAGGGCAGGCCGTTGCAACCGTGCTCGCAGAACCCCGGACGCTGGCCCAGCCGCTGGTAATAGGCGGCCACGGCCGGCAGTTCGGGGCGCTGCATCGGCGTCATGAACCAGCGCTGCACCGACAGGCCGATGGCGACGTCGGCCAGGCTGAAACGCTCGCCGGCGACATGGGCACCGGTGCGCTCCAGCTGGCGGTCGAGCAGCGCCATCAGCCGGCCCCATTCCCGCTCGCTCGCCGCGATGGCCGCGGCATCGGCATGGGCCGGGCTGTTGCGCACCCGCGCCATGAACACGTAGCGCCAGGCGTTGTTCAGCTCGGTGGCCTGCCAGCCCATCCACTGCTCCACCAGCGCCCGTTCGCGAGGCGCGGACGGCAGCAGCTCGTCGCGCGGGTACTGGCTGGCGAGGTAACTGCAGATGGCATTGCTCTCCCAGAGCACGAAATCGCCGTCCACCAGCACCGGCACCAGCGCATTGGGATTGAGCGCGAGGAATTCCTCCGAGTCGGTGGCGCGGAAACCGCTGCCCCAGTCTTCCCTGGCGTAGGGAAGCTGCAGCTCGGCGCAGGTCCACAGTACCTTGCGCACGTTGATCGATGAGGCCTTGCCGAGGATTCGCAACATTCCGCCACTCCCTGTTCGCGTCGTGCGTATGACCGTTCGCGGTTATACGCCGACGCCCCCGCCGCGTCGATCGCGCCGGCTGACGCCGGACAACCCGCCCACGCCGGACGGCCCCCTCTCCCGCTTGCGGGAGAGGGTTGGGGAGAGGGGCTCTCATGCGAGTGGGCACAGCGCTGTCGATCCACCTCGGGCAGCTCCAACTTCGGCAGTGTGTCGGCGGGCCGGTTCGCGAGCAAGCTCGCTCCTACGAAGAGCGCAGGGGCACAACCAGTAGGAGCGAGCTTGCTCGCGAACCCAGCCCTACAGAAGCGCCTCCAACGCCGTCCACAGTGCCTCGACGCTGTCGAACCGCCGATCCACCTCGGGCAGCTCCGGCCGCGCCAGAATCACCACCGGCACACCCCGCTCCCTCGCCACCTGCAACTTCGGCTCGGTGGCCTGGCTACCGCTGTTCTTGCTCACCAGCACGTCGGTGCCCAGGCGCTCGAACAGTTCGCGCTCGCCCTCCAGGCTGAAGGGTCCGCGCGCGCCCAGAACTTCGGCGCGCGCGGTTCCGGGCAGGCTCTGCAGGCAGCGCACGGTCCAGAACTGATGTTCGGGAATCTCGCCGAGATGCTCCAGCGGCTCGCGCCCCAGGGTGAACAGCGGCCGCTCGAACGGCGCCAGCGCCGCGATCAATTGCGCCCAGCCTTCCACCTCGCGCCAGTCGTCACCGGCCCCGGGCTGCCAGCCCGGTCGGCGCAGGGCCCAGCAGGGCACGCCGGCCAGCTGCACGGCGCAGGCGGCGTTGCGGCTGATCTGTGCGGCATAGGGATGGGTGGCGTCGAGCAGCAGGTCGTAGCCCTGCCCGGCGATGAAATCCGCCAGGCCCTCGGCGCCGCCATAGCCGCCGACACGCACCTGGCAGTTGAGGTCGTCCGGCACCTTGCCCAGGCCAGCCAGGCTGTACAGATGGCCGGGGCCGAGTCGGCGGGCGATGGCCAGGGCCTCGCCGATGCCACCCAGCAGCAGGATGCGTTTGCCGCTCACGGCTTGAGCACCGCCAGCAGGGTGATCGGCAGGGCCGCGCGCCAGGTGTCGAAACCGCCCAGGGGCTGCGCCTGGGCCACCTGCAGGCGCACCAGCTCGCCGCCGTGGCGTTCGCGCCAGCCGACCAGGGCCGCCTCGCTCTGCAGGGTCACCGCGTTGGCCAGCAGCCGGCCGCCGGGCTTGAGGCAATCCCAGCAGTACTCCAGCACGCCCGGCACGGTGACGCCGCCGCCGATGAAGATGGCGTCCGGCGCCTCCAGGCCTTCCAGGGCTTCCGGCGCGCGCCCGGCCACCAGTTGTAGGCCGGGCACGCCAAGGGCGTCGCGGTTGTGGGCGATGTGCCCGAGGCGGCTTTCATCGGCCTCGATGGCGAAGGCCCGGCAAGCGGGGTGCGCGCGCATCCATTCGATGCCGATGGAGCCGCAGCCGGCGCCGACGTCCCAGAGCAGTTCGCCCGGCTCCGGGGCCAGGCGCGCGAGGGTCACCGCGCGCACGTCGCGCTTGGTCAGCTGGCCGTCGTGGCGGTAGGCGTCGTCGGGCAGGCCGGGGGTCAGCGCCAGGCGCCGGGCGTCGGCTCCGGCCACGCAGTCGATGGCCAGCACATTGAGCGCGGCGGCCTCGTCCAGCGACCAGTCGGCGGCCAGGCCGTCGATGCGCCGCTCGCGCTCGCCGCCCAGGTGCTCCAGCACGCTCAGCCGGCTCGGCGCGAAGCCGCGTTCGCGCAACAGCGCGGCCACCGCTGCGGGGCTGCGGCCATCGGCGCACAGCACCAGCAGGCGGCGCCCCGGATGCAGGCGCGCGTTCAGCGCCGCCAGCGGGCGGCCCACCAGCGACAGCAGCTCCACGTCCTGCAGCGCCCAACCCAGCCGCGCCGCCGCCAGGCTCACCGAGGATGGCGCCGGCAGCACGCGCATTTCCGCCGCCGGCAGCTGCCGCGCCAGGCTCGCGCCCACGCCGAAGAACAGCGGGTCGCCGCTGGCCAGCACGCAGGTCGGAGTACCGCGCCGCGCCAGCAGCGGCGCCATGTCGAAGGGACTCGGCCAGCGCCTGCGCTGCGCGCCGATGCACGGCGGCAGCAGGGCCAGCTGGCGCTCGCCGCCGAACACGTCGCTGGCCGCCAGCAGGGCGCGGCGGGCGGTCTTGCCGAGGCCGGCATAGCCGTCCTCGCCGATGCCGACGATGGTCAGCCAGGGCGTCATGGGGGTTCCTCTGCGTTGCGACACTGCGCCGCCGAGCGTTCCGACGGGCAGGGTTTTCAAGGGGTCGGGCAAAGCGGGCATAATACAGCCTTCGTCGGTGCCCATCAGGGCCGAAGAGGGAACGCGCAGGAGCCATCCAAGCGCGGCTGCCCCCGCAACTGTAAGCAGCGAGTCCACGCGTCATTGGCCACTGGGAGACCGGGAAGGCCGCGTCGGGCGACGACCTGCCAGCCAGGAGACCTGCCGACGGGACCAGTCGCGCGTGCAAGCATCGAGCGGGGTGTATCGATGTTGTAGATCCTCCCACCAGGGGCGATCCGCAAGGTCACCGCGACCCAGCCATGGTGACCCTGTGCCGAATCTGCCGCCCGTCCCCCCTGTCGAAATCCGCCCGTCGCCCTGCCCGGGGCTGCTGCGCGTGGTCGCTTCCGGCGATGGCGGCATCTGCCGCATCAAGCTGCCCGGCGGGCGCCTCGACACCAGTGGCGCCAGGGCCATCGCCCGCGCCGCCGAACGCCATGCCGACGGCGTGCTGGAGGCGACCAACCGCGCCAACCTGCAGATCCGCGGCGTGCACGAAGGCGCCGGCGCGGCGCTGTCCGCCGAGCTGCTGCAGGCCGGGCTGGGCCCGCGGGTGGCCGCCGCCGACGACGTGCGCAACCTGCTGCTCAGCCCCGCCGCCGGCCTCGACCCGGCCCAGGCCCTGGACGTCGCGCCGCTGGCCGCCACGCTGCTCGACCTGCTGCAGGACGAGCCGCGCTTCCACGGCCTGTCGCCCAAGTTCGCCCTGCAGCTGGATGGCGGCGAATCCCTGGCGATGCTCGAACACCCCCACGACATCTGGCTGTCGGCCATGGACGCCGGGCGCTTCGCCTTCGGCCTGGCCGGCTGCCCGCCACTGCGCGCGCAGGACAGACCCGCGCTCGCCGCCGTCGCCAGCGAACAGGTGCCGGCCCTGGTCGAGGCGCTGCTGAACCTGTTCCTCGACCTGGCCGGCGAAGGCGTTTCGCGCATGCGCCAGTTGCTGGCGAAGGTTCCCGCGCAAGACCTGCTGGCGCGCCTCGACCTGCCGCTGCAACACGACGTAGCCGACTGGCGCCGCGCCGCCGTCGAGCCCTTCGCCCACCTGGGCATCCGCCCGCAGCGCCAGAGTGGCCTGTGCAGCGTCGGCGCCGGCTTCGTCCTCGGCCGCCTGCACAGCGAACTGCTGCGCGAACTGGCCGACCTCGCCGAGCGCGAAGGCGACGGCAGCCTGCGCCTGACGCCCTGGCAGGGCCTGCTGCTGCCCAACGTGCCGGCCGCGCGCGCCAGCGCCGTGCTCGCCGCGCTCGACAGCCTGGGCCTGATCACCTCGGCCGAACAGCCGCTGTCCCGGCTGGTGGCCTGCAGCGGCTCGTCCGGCTGTGCCCGCGGCCTGGCCGACACCAAGGCCGACGCCCTGCGCCTGGCCGAACGCCTGCGCGCGCCGCTGCCCGCCGGCGTGCACCTGTGCGGCTGCCCGCGTTCCTGCGCCGCCGCCCACGTGGCGCCGCTGACCCTGCTGGCCGTCGCCGACGGCCGCTACGACCTCTACCGCCGCGCCCCCGGCCACGCCGGCTTCGGCCAGCCGCTGGCGCGCGACCTGACCCTCGACGCCGCGGCCGACCGGCTGCGCGATCCCGGAGCCCTACCCGATGCTTGACTACATCCGCGACGGCCAGGCGATCTACCGCCAGTCCTTCGCCACCATCCGCGCCGAGGCCGATCTCTCGGCCATTCCCGCCGACCTGGAAAAGCTCGCCGTGCGGGTGATCCACGCCTGCGGCATGGTCGACGTGGTGCAGGACCTGCGCTTCTCCCCCGGCGCCGGCGCCATCGGCCGCGCGGCCCTGGCGGCGGGCGCGCCGATCCTCTGCGACGCGCGCATGGTCGCCGAGGGCATCACCCGTGCGCGCCTGCCGGCGGCCAACGAGGTGATCTGCACGCTCAACGAAGCGGACGTCCCGGCCCTGGCCCGCGAGTTGGGCAACACCCGCTCGGCGGTGGCCCTGGAGCACTGGCGCGAACACCTGGAAGGCAGCGTGGTGGTGATCGGTAACGCCCCCACCGCGCTGTTCTACCTGCTGGAAATGCTCGACGCCGGCGCGCCGAAACCGGCGCTGATCCTCGGCTTCCCGGTGGGCTTCGTCGGCGCCGCCGAATCCAAGGACCTGCTCGCCGCCGACAGCCACGGCGTGCCCTACGTCATCGTCCGCGGCCGCCGCGGCGGCAGTGCCATGGCCGCCGCCGCGGTGAACGCCCTGGCCACGGAGGTGGAATGATGACCGGCCGCCTGCTCGGCCTGGGCGTCGGCCCCGGCGACCCCGAGCTGATCACCCTCAAGGCCCTGCGCCTGCTGCAAGCCGCGCCCGTGGTCGCCTACTTCGTGGCCAAGGCCAAGCACCACGCCGGCCACGGCGGCAACGCCTTCGGCATCATCGAGCAGCACCTGGGGGCGAGCCAGCAGCGCCTGCCCCTGGTGTACCCGGTGACCACCGAGAAGCTGGAGCCGCCGCTGACCTACGAGGGCGTCATCAGCGACTTCTACGACACCGCCGCCGAACAGGTCGCCGGCCACCTGGAGGCCGGCCGCGACGTCGCGGTGATCTGCGAGGGCGACCCGTTCTTCTACGGCTCCTACATGTACCTGCACGACCGCCTGGCCGAGCGCTACCCGGCCGAAGTGGTGCCCGGCGTGTGCTCCATGCTGGGCAGCGCGGCGGTGCTCGGTGTGCCGCTGGTGT
>Ga0222426_100632_pt1 | contig 19734 bp, 16 predicted proteins | sample 2B50Ametagenome_FD_180087 | JGI IMG/M metagenome (GOLD analysis project Ga0222426, IMG submission 180087) | Enriched microbial communities from leaf-cutter ant dump, University of Wisconsin, Madison, United States - 2B50A (version 2) | ecosystem: Environmental > Terrestrial > Nest > Insects nest...
GCGGGGCAAGCCTTTTTGGTTACTTTTGTGGCGACTGACAAAAGTGACTCGCCCGAGGGGGCGAAACAAAAAATCTCCGCAGACTCGGTGCGGCGCGCTACACCGAGCCCCCAAGTCTCTGGGTTCCCGCGTTCGCGGGAATGACGGGGTGGAGATCGGAGCGCGGGGCCAAGGCCCCCACCCCACTCCGCAAGCGAAGCCATAGCCCCATCCCATATGAAAAATGCCATTTCTCCCATGGAGAGAAACGGCCGTCTTTCTTATCCGCACCACCCGAACGGCGATTTTCGCAACCTGCCATCGAAATTCCTGGATTTTATCCACGTTCTGCTATCATCCCGCGCCATCGGGGCCTGTGAGGGGCCTCGAGACATCCAAGAAACGCCAGCACCCACGCGTTGCCAGACCTGGATTGGAGCATCCGGGACGGCAGGCTTTTTTCCACGCTCGGGGGCTGCGAATAAACAGACTGCAGGAAATAACAAAATGACTAACAAAGCGTTCAGTTTGCTTGCATTGGGGATCCTCGCTGCCAGCACCCAGGCCATGGCCGATGACCAGTCCGGCGCCAAGGGCTTCGTCGAGGACAGCCACCTGGACCTGTTCTTCCGCAACGCCTACATGAACCGTGACTACAAGCACGGCGCGCCGGACAAAGCCGAGTGGGGCCAGTCGGCCACCGCCACCTTCTCCTCCGGCTTCACCCAGGGCACCGTCGGCTTCGGCGTCGACGCCTTCGGCCTGTACGCCCTGCGCCTGGATGGCGGCAAAGGCAAGAGCGGTGCCGGCGGCATCGACTTCTTCAAGCGCGGCGACAGCGGCGAAGCAGCCAACGACCTGTCTCGCGCCGGTGGCGCGGTCAAGGCGCGCATCTCCAACACCGTGATCAAGTACGGTGACCAGATGCCCAGCCTGCCGGTGCTGAGCTACGACAACTCGCGCCTGCTGCCGGAGAGCTACACCGGCACCCTGATCACCTCCAAGGAGATCGAGGGCCTGGAGCTGAACGTCGGCAGCTTCACCGAAGAAGCCCGCAAGAGCGCCGAAGGGCGTGACAGCGGCGGCCTGAAGCGCATCGACGTGTACGGCGGCAGCTACAAGTTCACCGACAACTTCAGCGGCTCGCTGTACGCCTCGGACAACAAGGACGTGGCACGCAAGCAGTACATGAACCTGAACTACGTCATCCCGATGCAGGATGCGCAGTCGCTGACCTTCGACTTCAACGGCTACAAGACCAAGCTGAACAAGGACTTCGCCAACCTGAACTTCGGCGGCGACCGCGACAACACCATCTGGAGCCTGGCAGCCACCTACGCCATCGGCGCCCACTCGTTCATGATCGCCCACCAGCGCAACACCGGCGACACCGGCTACAACTACGGCTGGTACCAGAACGCCGGCGGCCTGGGCGACGGCGGCACCACCATCTGGCTGGCCAACTCCTACTGGTCGGACTTCAACGCCGAGGACGAGCGTTCCTGGCAGGCCAACTACAGCATCAACTTCGCTGAGTACGGCATCCCGGGCCTGAGCTACACCGTCGCCTACGTCTACGGCGACAACATCAAGACCTCGCAGACCAACAACGGCCACGAGCGCGAGATCTTCAACCAGGCCAAGTACGTCGTACAGAGCGGCCCGGCCAAGGACCTGTCGGTCAAGCTGCGTGGCTCCTGGGTACGCGTTTCCAACGACGCCCGCGAGTACAACGACGACGGCAACGAAGTGCGCATCTTCGTCGAGTACCCGTTCAGCGTGTTCTGATCGACCTGCTCGCTACGCGTGAATGAAAACGCCCCGTGGCTCGCGCCACGGGGCGTTTTCTTTTAGGTCGGCAGCGCGGAACGCTGACCTGAAAGGGTCAGCGCCAGGTCCTCGATCATGTCCTCCTGCCCGCCGACGGTACCGCGCCGGCCCAGCTCCACCAGCAGCTCGCGGGCCGATACCCCGTAGCGCGCCTCGGCGCGCTTGGCGAACAGCAGGAAGGAGCTGTACACCCCGGCGTAGCCCAGGGTCAGGGCATCGCGGTCGAGGCGGATGGGCTGATCCATCATCGGCACCACCCGATCCTCGGCGACGTCCATGATGCCGTACAGGTCCACGCCGCAATCCACGCCCATGCGCTTGAGCACCGCGACGAAGACTTCCAGCGGCGTGTTGCCGGCGCCGGCGCCCAGCCCCGCCACCGAGCCGTCGATGCGTGCGGCGCCGGCCTCGATGGCGGCCAGGGAGTTGGCGATGGCCATGCCCAGGTTGTGGTGGCCGTGGAAGCCCACCTCCGTGTGCGGCTTCAGCTCGGCGCGCAGCAGGCCGATCTTCGCGCTCACCTCGTCGGGCAGCATGTAGCCGGCCGAGTCGGTGCAGTAGATGCAGTTGGCGCCGAAGCTCTCCATCAGCTTCGCCTGCGCCAGCAACTGCTCGGCGCTGACCATGTGCGCCATCATCAGGAAGCCCACGGTGTCCAGGCCCATCTCGCGGGCCATGCCGATGTGCTGCTCGGAGACGTCGGCCTCGGTGCAGTGGGTGGCCACGCGGATGGTGGAAACGCCGCAGCCATGGGCCATCTTCAGGTGCTCGACGGTGCCGATGCCCGGCAGCAGCAGCGCCGAGACCTTGGCCTGCTTGAGCTTGGGAATCACCGCCTCGAAGTACTCGCGGTCGCTGTGCGCCGGAAAGCCGTAGTTCACCGAGGCGCCGCCCAGGCCGTCGCCGTGGGTGATCTCGATCAGCGGCACGCCGGCCGCATCCAGCCCGGTGGCCACGCTGACCATCTGCTCCAGGCTGATCTGGTGGCGCTTGGCGTGCATGCCGTCGCGCAGGCTCATGTCGTGCAGGCGGACCTTCTTACCTTGCAGGTTCATGTTCTCTCTCCTCAGCGCGCCGGCAGTTGCAGGGCGCCCTTGTGGGCTTCTTCGGCGAACATCTCGGCGGTGCGCAGGCCGGCGGCGGTCATGATGTCGAGGTTGCCGGCGGACTTCGGCAGGTAGTCGCCCAGGCCCTCCACCTCCAGGTACACCGAGACGCGGTTGCCGTCGAACACCGGGCCGTTGATCAGCTTGTAGCCCGGCACGTAGCGCTGCACCTCGCGGATCATCGCGTGCACCGACTCGCGGATGGCCGCCTGGTCCGGCTCGCCGGCGGTCAGGCAGTGGATGGTGTCGCGCATCATCAGCGGCGGCTCGGCCGGGTTGATGACGATGATCGCCTTGCCCTGCTTCGCCCCGCCGACCTGCTCGATGGCGCCGGCGGTGGTGCGGGTGAACTCGTCGATGTTCTTGCGCGTGCCCGGGCCCACCGAGCGCGAGGAAACCGTCGCGACAATCTCCGCGTAGTCCACCGCCTGCACCCGCGATACCGCGGCGACCATGGGGATGGTCGCCTGGCCGCCGCAGGTCACCATGTTGACGTTCATCGCCAGGTTGCCGGCGTGCTCGGCGAGGTTCACCGGCGGCACGCAAAAGGGCCCGATGGCCGCCGGGGTGAGGTCGACCATGATCACGCCCAGGGCGTTGAGCTTGCGGCTGTTCTCGGCGTGGACGTAGGCCGAGGTGGCGTCGAAGGCGATACGGATGTCGTCGTCCAGCACGTGCGGCAGCAGGCCGTCGACGCCCTCGGCGGTGGTCTTCAGGCCGAAGTCGCGGGCACGCTTGAGGCCGTCGGACTCGGGGTCGACGCCGACCATCCACACCGGCTCGATCCAGTCGGAACGGCGCATTTTCATCAGCAGGTCGGTGCCGATGTTGCCGGGGCCGATGATCGCGGCCCGGAGTTTCTTGCTCATGGGGAGCTCCTATGCACGGAAGGACACCCGGGCGCCGCCCAGGCCGTCGATGTCCAGTTCGAAGCGGTCGCCGGCGCGCGCCGGTTCCAGCGGCACCAGGGAGCCGGAGAGGATGATCTCGCCGGCCTTGAAGGGAATGCCGAAGGCGCCCAGGGTGTTGGCCAGCCAGGCCACCGCGGTGAGCGGGTTGCCCTGTACCGCCGAGCCCAGGCCCTCGCTGATCTGCTGGCCGTTCTTGCGCACGCGCATGCGCAGGTTGGGCAGGTCCAGCTCGCGCGGGTCGCGCTCCACCGCGCCGAGCACGAACACCCCGCAGGAGGCGTTGTCGGCGACGGTGTCCTGGATGCGGATGCGCCAGTCGTGGATGCGCGAGTCGACGATCTCGAAGCAGGCCATCACGCATTCGGTGGCTTCCAGCACGTCGGCCTCGGTGACGCCGGGGCCCTTGAGATCGCGCTTGAGGCGCAAGGCGATCTCGCCCTCGGCGCGCGGCTGGATCAGGCGGTTCTCCGCCAGCGAGATATCGGCGCCATCGGCGAACCACATCCGCCGGGTGATGAAGCCGAAGTCCGGCTGGTGCACGTTGAGCATGCGCTGCACGGCCGCGGAGGTGACGCCGATCTTCTTGCCCACCAGCTCGTCGCCGTCGGCCAGGCGCCGCTGCAGGATGCGCTGGGAGATGCGGTAGGCGTCGTCGATGCCGATCTGCGCCCAGCGCTCGGTGAGCGGCGTTATCGTGCGGCCTTCAACCAACGCAGCGTAAAGCTCGTCAGCGTGCTGGCGTTGCAGGGCCTCGCTCATGCCTTGGCCTCCGCCAGGAAGGCCAGGACCTCGCGGTTGAACAGCGCGCGGTGCTCCACCATCACCCAGTGCCCGCATTCGCTGAGCAGGATGAAGCGGATGTTGCGGCAGCTCTGCATCAGCGTCTGCGCGCCGCTGGCCGGGCAGAACCTGTCGTTCATGCCCCAGAAGCCGAGGATCGGGCAGGCCAGCTCGGCCAGCCGCGCGGACAGGTTCGGCACCTGCATGCGGGTGAGCACGCAGCGCGGCTGCTCCTGCACCACGGCGACGCGTTCATAGACCGTCTCGTCGCTGATCAGCGAAGCATCGTGGAGCTGCAGCGCCAGCAGGCGGCGCATGCCCCCGGCATCGTTCAGCTCGCCATTGGCGAAGGCCGCGCCCATCTTCTGGATGCCTTCCATCTGCAGGTAGTACTGCTCCTTCTCCATCAGCCCGCCGGGCGCCATCAGCACCAGGCGCGCGATGCGCTGCGGCTGGTCGAGGGCCATCCTGATGGCGATGGCGCCGCCCAGGGAGTTGCCCACCAGGGTGCAGCGCTGCACGTCGAGGGCGTCGAGCAGGCCGAACATGGCCTCGACGAAGAAGTCCAGGGTGTAGTCGGTCTCGGGCTTGTCGCTGGCGCCGTAGCCGGGCAGGTCCGGCACCAGCGCGCGGTGGCCGGCGCCGGCGAAGTCCGGGTAGTTCTGCTTGAAGTTGCTGTGGCCGCTGGCCCCGGGGCCGCTGCCGTGGATGAACAGCACGGCATCGCCGCTGCCGCTGTCCAGGTAGTGCAACCGGAGTCCGTCGTTGAGGGTGACGAAGTGCCCTTGCGGCAAGGCCATGGCGTGGCTCCTGGGGTGGGGATGTGGCGGGATTATTTCGGCGGGGGGCGGGGGTGGCATCGTCCGAGAGGACTATTGGGGTTTGCGCCTGGATCGACGCCGTGCGAGGTGTGCGCATGGTCAACCGGCTCACCCTCGGCGTAGGGCGTACAACCGTTCGCGGTTGTACGCCGATACACCTCGTTTACCGTCAACGCCGTGGCCGAAACCGGGATTCCTAGTCCCTTCGGACGTGGGCACCAACCAGCACCCCGCCTAGCCTGGAAGCCTTTCGCGAAAGAGGACGACACATGACTCAAGCATTGGACTTCAGCGGCCAGGTGGTCCTGGTCACCGGCGGCGCCAAGGGCGTCGGCCGCGGCATCAGCCAGCGCTTCCTGGAACGCGGCGCCGAGGTGGTGATCTGCGGCCGCGAGGCCCCCGCGCAGTTACCGAGCCACGCGGGCCGCGAAGCCTGGTTCGTGCCCTGCGACGTGCGCGACTTCGCCCAGTTGGAGGCGCTGATGGCGGCCATCGACGAGCGCCACGGGCGCCTCGACGTGCTGGTCAACAATGCCGGCGGCGCGCCCCATGCCGATGCCGCCGATGCCTCGCCGCGCTTCTCCGAGGCCATCGTCCGTCTCAACCTGCTGGCGCCGCTGAACCTCTGCCAGTTGGCCAACCAGCGTATGCAGAAACAGCCCAACGGCGGCTCGATCATCAACATCTGCAGCGTCAGCGCCACCCGCCCCTCCCCCGGCACCGCGGCCTACGGCGCGGCCAAGGCCGGACTGCTCAACCTGGGACGCTCGCTGGCGGTGGAATGGGCGCCGAAGGTACGCGTCAACGCGGTGATCGGCGGGCTGATCCGCACCGAGCAGAGCCACCTGCACTACGGCGACGAGGCCGGCCTGCAGCGCGTGGCCGCCACGGTGCCGCTGGGGCGTCTGGCCGAACCGGGAGACATCGGCGACGCCTGCCTGTACCTGGCTTCCCCGCTGGCGGCCTACGTCAGCGGCGCGGAACTGGCCCTGCACGGCGGCGGCGAGCGCCCCGCCTTCCTCGACGCGGCCCAGGGGTGAAGCCATGCTCAGCGCCCGCCACGACCTCATCCTCGACCTCACCCCGCAAGCCGCCTGGGCGCGCCTGCGCGACCTGAGCCTGGCGCCGCACTACGTGCCCGGCCTGACCGGCTGCGAATTCCACCCCGGCCCGCGCGCGGGCCTGGGCGCCAGCCGACGGGTGTTCATGAAGCGCGGCTACCTCGACGAAAGCGTGGCGCAGTGGGACGAAGGCCAGGGCCTGGTGCTGCGCCTGCATCGCGCCGAACAGGGGCCGCCCTTCCCTTTCCGCCAGGCGAGTTTCCGCTATACCCTGCACCCCGAAGGCGAAGGCCGCACCCGCCTGAGCCTGAGCCTGGACGGCGAACTGCGCGGCGGAAGACTGGGCGAATGGCTGCTGGCCGGCGCGCTGCGCAGGACGGTGGCGAAGATCGCGGTGAACCTGAAGGCTTTCTACGAGACCGGGGAGACGCAGAATCCGGATTTCGCAAGTACGTCGTAGGAGTGGACTTTGTCCGCGATTCGGATTTCCGAGGGGGTCGAGGTTGGGGAGGGGTTGAGGCTCTGCAGAAGAGCGCCCTCTCCCCAGCCCTCGGCTGCGCGCCCCGCCCTGAAGGGAGAGGGGGCTGTCCTGAGCGAAGGGAGAATCCTGAGTCATCCTGAAACGCCTGCCCCCCACCTCGTCATTCCCGCGAACGCGGGACGCGGCTCCATCGCGAACAGCGCTTGCGCTGGCCCGAAGGGGAATAACCCAGTGACGGCCAGGTTCGCGAGCAAGCTCGCTCCTACGAAAAGCAAAAGCAAAAGCAAAAGCGCGTTTGCTCTTGGGACTTCCAGAGAAACATCCGCGCACTCCGAAACGCCCCTTCAGAAGGCCGAACGAAACCCGCGCTCAGGAGGTCATGCGACATGGATGTCGCGAGAGCCCCGCGGGCTACAGGGACGTACCCTCGGGGCGGGCCTCCGTGGCGGGGGAATTCGCGAGGGTAGCCCGACTCTGTCGGGCCCGTATGTCGGGGCAAGCCTTTTTGGTTCCTTTTTGCGGGGGTGGCCTTCCACCGTTTGACAAAAGGGACTCGCCCGAGGGGGCGAAACGAGAAGGTCGGGCAGACTCGGAGCGGCGCAGAAACACCCAAGCCAAGGCAGCTGGGTTCCCGCGTTCGCGGGAATGACGGGGGTTGAGGTTGGAGAGGAGGTTGAGAATCCGTAGCCCCCCATCACCCCTCCAGGCGCTCCACTTCCAGGCGATTACGCCCACCAGCCTTGGCACGATACAGAGCCCGGTCAGCAGCATTCACCAACTGCCACTCCTGCCCCCCCGCCACCGTAGCCGGTGCGGTGGCCAGACCGACACTGGCAGTAACCACCCCGAAGGGACTCTCACGGTGCGCCAGCCGCTCACCCGCCAACCGCTGCAGAAAGGCCCTAGCCACCGCCTCGGCGCCAGCGCTGTCAGTGCTGGGCAGAATCACCGCCAACTCCTCACCGCCATAGCGCGCCACCAGATCCCCCGGTCGCCGCACGCAGGCGGCTAGCAACCCCGCCACCACCTGCAGACAGTCATCGCCAGCCTGGTGCCCATAGCTATCGTTGTAACGCTTGAAGTGATCGATATCGACCAGCAACAGCGACAACGGCGCCCCCTCGCGGGCACAGCGCCGCGCCTCGGTGGCCAGGGTTTCGTCGAAGCTGCGGCGGTTGGCCAGCCCGGTCAGCGCGTCCTGGGCGGCGAGCACCCGTAGCTGGTCGTTGGCCCGCAGCAGTTCCTCGCGGGCGGCGGCGAGCTGGCGGCTGGTGCGGGTGCGCTGGCGGATGTCGATGAGCAGGCGCTGGCCGGTCAGGCCGAGCACCGCCAGCAGCACCAGGACGATGCCGGCGTTGAGCTGGGCCTGCTTGCGCCAGTCCTGCAGGGCCTCCGCCTTGCTCAGCGCCACGGTGGTCACCAGCGGGTAGTGGTCGTTGCGGCGGAACACGTAGATGCGCTCCACGCCGTCGAAGCGCGAAGTGCTGCTGGCACTGCCGGAGTCGGCGTGGCGCAGGTAGTCGGTGAACAGCGGCGAGCCCGACAGGTCGCGGCCCAGGTCGGCCTCGCGGAAGGGGTAGCGCACCAGCAGCTGGCCGTTGCCCTGGGTCAGGCTCATGGCGCCGTGCTGGCCGATGTCCAGGCGGCCGAACAGGCTGAGGAAGTTCTCGATGCCGAGGGTGGTGGCCACCACGCCGGCGAAGCTGCCGTCGGGGTGGTCGAGGCGGCGGCTGACGGTGATCACCCACAGGCCGCTGGAGCGGCTGCGGATCGGCGGGCCGATGAAGATGTCCCGCGAGGGGTTGTCGCGGTGGTGGATGAAGAAGGCGCGGTCCGCGCTGTTCGCCCCCGGCGGGATGCTGCCGTGGGAGACCAGCAACCAGCGGCCGTGCGCGTCGAACAGCGAGATGCCGACCACCTGGCTGAGCACCTTCTGCTGGCGCTCCAGCAGCCGCTGCAGGCGCGCCAGCTGCGCGGGGCCCAGGCCGTCGCTCTCGACACGGTCGGCCAGGTCCAGCAGCAGCACCTCGCACTGGCGCACCACGCCCTCGGCGTAGGAGTCCAGCGCCTGGGTGAGGTTGAGCATGTCGGTGTTGACGTCGCGCAGGGTGCGCTCGCGCGACGACCAGGTCTGCCAGGCGGTCAGCAGGGCCAGGGAGACGCAGATCATGAACAGCAGCAGGGAGGCTACGCGGGTATCACGCTTCACGACATCACGGGCTCGACACGGGGTAATCCGTAGCGGACGGCATGGCCCGCGCACCCGGGTATTCTAGCCCGCATGGGCGAATCCGCCCATGACCGGCCGGTCAGGCCGGCGTATCGAGCAGCGCGCTGAGCACCGCGCGCAGCTTGCCCGGCTTCACCGGCTTGTTCAGCTGCGGGATGCCCAGGCGCTGCAGGGCGCGGCGGCATTCGTCGCTGCGGTCGGCGCTGATCATCACCGCGGGGATCTCGCGGCCGTAGTGGCGGCGCAGGTCGCGCACCAGCTCGCAGCCGGTGGCGCCGTGGTCCAGGTGGTAGTCGGCCAGTATCGCCTCCGGCGGCTGCGAGCCGAGCAGCGCCAGGGCGGCGTCGCGGTCGGTGGCGGTGAGCACCTCGCAGCCCCACTGGCCGAGCAGCGCGGCCATGCTGAAGAGGATCGAGGTTTCGTTGTCCACCACCAGCAGGCGCCGGCCCGGCAGCGGGTCGCCGGTGCTCGGGCGCGGCGTGGCATCGCCGCCGGCGCGCGGCGGCAGCGCCTCGGCCAGGGGCACTTCGAGGGCGAACAGCGAGCCGCGCCCGGGCACCGAGCGCACCTGCACCGCGCAGCCGAGCAGCCCGGCGATGCGGTCGACGATGGCCAGGCCCAGGCCCACGCCCTGGCGCTCGGCGGCGCGGCCGGTATCGAGCTGGTTGAATTCGAGGAAGATCGCCTGCAACTGGTCCGCCGGGATGCCGCGGCCGGTGTCCCACACTTCCAGGCGCACGCTGGCGCCGCGCCGCCGTGCGGCCAGCAGCACGCCACCACGGCCGGTGTAGCGGCAGGCGTTGCTGAGGAAGTTGCGCAGGATGCGCGACAGCAGGCGCGCGTCGGTGCGCACCGAGAGGTTGGGGATGCGCACGCGCCATTGCAGGCCGGACGACAGCGCCACGCTTTCGAACTCCGAGGCCAGCGGGCCGAGCAGTTCGTCCAGGCCGTGGACGTCCAGGTCCGGGCGGATCGCGCTCTGGTCCAGGCGGGCGATCTCCAGCAGGTCGGTGAGCAGGTTTTCCGCGCCTTCCAGGGCCTGGTGGGTGCGCTCCACCAGTTGCTGCTCGGCGCCCGGCAGCTTCCGCTCGCGCAGGGTGGCCACCAGCAGGCGCGCGGCGTTGAGCGGCTGCAGCAGGTCGTGGCTGGCCGCCGCCAGGTACTTGTCCTTGCTGTGGTTGGCCGCCTCGGCGGCGTCGCGCGCCTCGCGCAGCTGCTGGTTCAGCGCTTCCAGCTCGCCGGTGCGTTCGGCGACGCGCTGCTCCAGTTCCTCGTTGAGCGTCTGCAGGCGCTGCTGGGCCAGGATGCGTTCGGTGATGTCGGCGACGAAGCCTTCCACCAGGCCCTCTTCGTCGGGCTTGAGCAGCAGGTTCATGAGCACGTCGACGTGGCTGCCGTCCTTGCGCAGCAGGCGCGTCTCGTAGCCGAACAGCCCGCCCTGCTCGCGCAGCAGGTCGCGGATGCGGCGCATCTCCGCCTCGCCGCCGGCGAACAGTTGCGTGGCCATGTCCTGCAGGTTCCACAACACCTGCTGCGGGTCGGCGTAGCCGAGCATCCGCGCCAGGGCCGGGTTGGCCGCGCGCAGGCCGTCGCTGAGGCTGGCCTGGAAGATGCCGTGCACGGCGTGCTCGAACAGCCACTTGTAGCGGTTGCGCTCGGTTTCCAGCTCTTCCAGGCGCGCCAGCAGCTCGGGGTAGTGGCTCTTGCGCGTGGAGTGGCTGCCCAGGCCGAGCAGCGCCGCCAGGGCGTCCTGCTGCGGCTCAGAGGGCCTCGCCATAGACCACCTCGACGTCGCGCTGGCTGGATTCGCGGGGGTTGGTGAGGATGCACGGGTCCTGCATGGCGTGGCGCGACAGGAAGGGGATGTCGGAGATGCCCACGCCGTGCGGGCCGAGGGTCTCGTGGAAGCCCACGGCGCGCTTGAGGGCGATCAGGTGCTCGACCAGGCGCTGGCGGATCTGCGCGTGGGTAAGGCCGCGGCAGTCGATGCCGAAGGTCTCGGCGATGACCTTGAAGCGCTCGGGCGCGGCGTTGTAGTTGAAGGCCACCACGTGCTCCACCAGCACCGCGTTGCACAGCCCGTGGGGCAGGTCGAGGTAGCCGCCGAGGCTGTGGGACATGGCGTGCACCGCGCCGAGGATGGCATTGGAGAAGGCCAGCCCGGCCTGCATGCTGCCGAGCATGATTTTCTCGCGCAGGGCGATGTCGTTGGGGTTGGCGATCATCTGCACCAGGTTGCCGTCGATCAGGCGCATGGCCTCCAGCGCGTGGCTGTCGGTGAGCGGGCCGTGGCCGGTGGAGACGAAGGCCTCGATGGCGTGGACCAGGGCGTCGATGCCGGTGCAGGCGGAGAGGAAGCCGTCCATGCTCAGGGTGGTTTCCGGGTCGATCAGCGACACGTCGGGCACCACCGCCTTGCTCACCACCGAGAACTTCATGCGCTCGTCCTGGTTGGAGATGATGACGAACTGCGAGACGTCAGCCGAGGTGCCGGCGGTGGTGGGGATGAGGATCAGCGGCGGGCTGGGCACGCGCAGCTTGTCGACGCCCTCGAACTCGAGGATGTTGCGGCCGTGGGCGGCGACGATGCCGATGCCCTTGGCGCAGTCCATGGGGCTGCCGCCGCCGACCGCGACTATCACGTTGCAGCCCTCGCTGCGGTAGATGTCGGCGCCGCGCATCACTTCTTCGACGCGCGGGTTGGGCGAGACGTCGGTGTACAGGCAGTGCTCGATGCCCTGCCCGGCCAGGCTGGCCTGCACGTCGGCCACCCAGCCGGCGGCGAGCACGCCGGGGTCGGACACCAGCAGCACCTTGCGGGCGCCGAAGGTCTTGGCGTAGTTGGTGACGGTGTGCCGGCAACCGGCACCGAAGATGATCTCTGGCGAGACGAATTTGCGCAGCAGGCTGAGGTCGTGGCTCATGGGGTGCTTGTTCTTGTTATGAATTGTTTCCGCGAGCCTACTGCATCCTGCGCTGAATGCAATGCGACCTTGGCCCGGCCGTCAGCCGCCCAGCAGCGCGCGGTAGAAGCGCCACTCGGCGTCCAGCGCGTGGGCCAGGTTGGCCGCCTGTCGGAAGCCGTGGCGCTCGCCGGGGTACAGGTGGCATTCCACGGCCAGGCCGCGCTGGCGCAGGCTGGCGACCATGGCCTGGGTCTGCTCGGGCACCACCACGGCGTCCAGCCCGCCCTGGAAGAAGATCACCGGCGCCTGGATGCGCGCGGCGTGCAGCAGCGGCGTGCGCGCCCGATAGCGGCGGGCGTCGCGTTGCGGGTCGCCGATCAGCCAGTCGAGGTAGTCGGCCTCGAACTTGTGCGTCGCCCGCCCCAGCGCCAGGGGGTCGCTGACGCCGTAGAGGCTGGCGCCGCCGCGGAAGCCGCCGACGAAGGCCAGGGCGCAGAGCGCGCTGTAGCCGCCGGCGCTGGCGCCGCGGACGAACACCCGCTGGCGGTCGATCAGCCCGTCGGCGGCCAGTTGCACCACCGCCGCCCAGATGTCCTGCACCTCCGCCCTGCCCCATTCGCCGCGCAGGCGTTCGCGGTAGGCGCGGCCGAAGTTGGCGCTGCCGCGGTAGTTGAGATCGGCCACGGCGAAGCCGCGCTGGGTCCAGAACTGGATGCGCGCGTCGAACGCCGGGTAGCAGGCCGAAGTGGGCCCGCCATGCAGGAACATCACCAGCGGCGGCCGCCGTCCCGCCGGACCGCGGCACTGGGCGTTGCGCGGCGGGTAGAAGAAGCCGTGGCCGCGCTCGTTGCCGGCCACCGGGTAGCCGAAGGGTTGCGGGCGCGACAGCTCGGCCTCGTCCAGCGGATGTTCGCCGCCGGCGATTACTTGCACGTAGCCATCCTCGCGGCCGATGGCCAGCAGCGCCGGCAGGCGGTCCTCGGCGGCGGCGATGCAGTAGCAGTGCCCGGCGTCGGCGGCCAGGGCGCGGAAGCGCGAGAAGTCCGGGGCCAGGCGCCGTTCGCTGCCATCGGCGGCGCGCAGGACCAGCAGCCCGCAGCCTTCCTCGAAACGGCTCAGCAGCATCTCGCCATTGGCCAGCGGCAGGTAGCTGCGCCCGCCCAGCTGCCAGGGCGCCGGGGCGTGGTCGGCGAAGGCGAAGGCGCCGGCCTGCCCGCCCTCGGCCTCGGGGCGCCACCAGCCGCTGCGGTCGCTGAGCCAGTGCAGGCGGCCCTGGTCGTCGAAGCGCGGTTGCTGGATGGATTCCTCGCCGCCCTCGCCTGCCAGGCAACACTGCGTGCCATCCCGCAGCAGGCACAGGCGCGTGGCGGTCCAGGGCTGTTGCGGGCGGTCCCATTCCACCCAGGCGATGCGCGCCGCGTCGGGGCTGGCTGTCGGCGCGGCGTAGAAGTCCGCGCCTTCGGCGATGACCTGGCGCGCACCATCGGCGTCCAGGCGCACGATGCGGTGGACCACGGCATCGCCCTCGCGGCTTTCCTCCACCGCCAGCAGCGCGTTCCAGGCCGGCACGTAGTGCAGGTCGCCATAGCGGCACTGCGGGCGCGCGGTCAGCTGCCGGGGCGCCTCGCCCAAGCGCAGCCAGCGCACCTGCTGGTCGCCCTCCTCCACCCAGGCCACGCCCTCGGCCGTGGCGCAGCAGGCGCCGCCGCCGTATTCGTAGACGCGGCTGCGCGCCGAGGCGCCGGGCGGCGTCAGTTCCTGCAGCGCGCCGTCGCGCCACAGGTACAGGCGGCAGCGCGCGCTGCGCGGCTCGAACTCCAGCCACAACAGCCCGCCGTGGGCCGCGTGCAGTTCGGCGAAGTCGCGCCCCGCCGCCACCGCGCGCTCGGCGCTCCAGGCGCTGGGCCAGTCGCCATGGGCCAGGCTGCGCACCCTCAGGCCTTGCAGATCAGTTGCGAGGCGCGCTGGTTGCGCCAGGTCAGCTGGTCCAGGCCCAGCGGCGCTTCCTCGGCCTGGCGCCGGGCGTCGAGAATCTTCCCGTGGTGGGCCGATTTGGCGCACACCGGGTCGGTGGCGTCGGCGTCGCCGGTGAGCATGTAGGCCTGGCAGCGGCAGCCGCCGTGGTCGCGTTCCTTCTCCGAGCAGGAGCGGCACGGCTCGGGCATCCAGGCGTCGCCGCGGTAGCGGTTGAAGCCGAAGGACTCGTACCAGATGTGCCGCAGGCTGTGCTCGCGCACGTTGGGGAACTGCACCGGCAGTTGCCGCGCGCTGTGGCACGGCAGCGCGGTACCGTCGGGGGTGACGTCGAGGAACACGCTGGCCCAGCCGCCCATGCAGGCCTTGGGGCGTTCCTCGTAGTAGTCCGGGGTGACGAAGATCAGCTTGCAGGGGTTGCCTTCGGTGGCCAGGCGCTCGCGGTATTCGTGGGTGATGCGCTCGGCGCGCTCCAGCTGCGCGCGGGTGGGCAGCAGGCCGGCGCGGTTGAGTTCGGCCCAGCCGTAGAACTGGCAGGTGGCGAGTTCGACGAAGTCGGCCTCAAGCTCTATGCACAGCTCGATGATCCGCCCGATGTTGTCGATGTTGTGCCGGTGGGTGACGAAGTTGAGCACCATCGGGTAGCCGTGGGCCTTTACCGCGCGGGCCATGGCCAGCTTCTGGGCGAAGGCCTTGCGCGAGCCGGCGAGCAGGTTGTTCACCTCCTCGTCGGCGGCCTGGAAGCTGATCTGGATGTGGTCCAGCCCGGCCTCGGCGAACTGCGCCAGGCGCGCCTCGCTCAGGCCGATGCCGGAGGTGATCAGGTTGGTGTAGAAGCCCAGCCCGCGGGCCGCGTCGATCAGCTCGGCGAGGTCCTGGCGCAGCAGCGGCTCGCCGCCGGAAAAGCCCAGCTGCGCGGCGCCCAGCTCGCGGGCCTGGCGGAACACCTCGATCCACTCGGCGGTGCTCAGCTCACCGCCCTGCTTGGCGAAGTCCAGCGGGTTGGAGCAGTACGGGCACTGCAAAGGGCAACGGTAGGTCAGCTCGGCCAACAGCCACAGCGGCGGGCCGGCGCTTTCAGTGCAGCTCGATCCAGAATTGCGCATGGGCCACCTCGAGGAACGCCAGGATGTCTTCGTCGATGCCCGGCACGCCGGGGAAGCTCTTGCTCAGCTCGGCGATGATGGCCGCCACGTCGCGCTGGCCATCGATGCGCTGGAGGATTTCCCCGGCGCTGTCGTTGAGCTTGACCATGCCTTCGGGGTAGAGCAGCACGTGGCAGCCCTGGGCCGGTTCGAATTGCAGGCGGAAGCCGCGGCGGATGCGCGGCACGCTGTCCAGCGCGGGCAGGCTCATCACAGCAGCCCCCTGTGCCAGATGCGCTCGCGGGTCACCGTGTGGTACGGCGGGCGGCCCAGCTCGTAGGCCATGCTCATGGCGTCGAGCATGCTCCAGAGCACGTCGAGCTTGAACTGCAGGATATCCAGCATGCGCGCCTGGGCCTCGCGGGTGCGGTAGTGCTCCAGGGTGATGCGCAGGCCGTGCTCGACGTCGCGGCGGGCCTGGGACAGGCGGCTGCGGAAGTAGTCGTAGCCGGCCGCGTCTATCCAGGGGTAGTGCTGCGGCCAGGCGTCCAGCCGCGACTGGTGGATCTGCGGGGCGAACAGCTCGGTCAGCGAGCTGCTGGCCGCTTCCTGCCAGCTGGCGCGGCGGGCGAAGTTGACGTAGGCGTCCACGGCGAAGCGCACGCCGGGCAGCACCAGTTCCTGCGACAGCACCTGTTCGCGCTCCAGCCCCACCGCCTCGGCCAGGCGCAGCCAGGCCTCGATGCCGCCGGGTTCGCCGGGGCGGCCGTCGTGGTCGAGGATGCGCTGCACCCACTCGCGGCGGGTGTCGCGATCCGGGCAGTTGGCGAGGATGGCGGCGTCCTTCAGCGGGATGTTCAGCTGATAGTAGAAGCGGTTGGCCACCCAGCCCTGGATTTGCTCGCGGGTGCAGCGGCCCTCGTACATGGCCACGTGGAACGGGTGGTGGATGTGATAGCAGGCGCCCTTGGCGCGCAGCGCCTGCTCGAATTCGGCGGGGCTCATGGCGGCGTTCATCGCGCGCTCCCTCTACAGGTGGATGGCCATGCCGTCCCAGGCCACTTCGACGCCGCGGGCGTCCAGTTCGGCGCGTTCGGGCGAGGCCGGGTCGAGGATGGGGTTGGTGTTGTTGATGTGGATGAGCACCTTGCGCGGCCCGGGCACGCCCTCCAGCACCTCGAGCATGCCGCCGGGGCCGCTCTGGGCCAGGTGGCCCATCTCGCTGCCGAGCTTGTCGCCCACTTCGCAGCGGCGCATTTCGTCGTCGCGCCACAGGGTGCCGTCCACCAGCAGGCAGTCGGCGCGGCGCATCCAGCCCAGCAGCGCCTCGTCCACCTGGCCCAGGCCGGGGGCGTAGAACAGCTTGCCGCCGCTGCCCAGGTCCTCGACGAACAGGCCGATGTTGTCGCCCGGATGCGGGTCGTGGCGGTGCGGCGAATACGGCGGCGCGGCGCTGCGCAGCGGGATGGCGGTGAAGCGCAGGTTCGGGCAGGCGGGCACGGTGAAGGGTGCGCCGTCCAGCTCGATCAGGTGGTGGCGCAGGCCGCCGTTCCAGTGCTGCAGCATGTTGAACAGCGGGAAGCCGCTGGTCAGGTCCTGGTGGACCATCTGCGTGCACCAGACGTCGTGCGGGCAGCCCTCGCGCAGGCTGAGCAGGCCGGTGCAATGGTCGATCTGGCTGTCCAGCAGGAGGATGCCGGCGATGGCCGTGTCGCGCACCTTGCGCGCCGGCTGCAGGGCCGGGAAGGCAGCGAGCTGGGCGCGGATGTCGGGCGAGGCGTTGCAGAGAATCCAGCGCTCGCCGTCGTCGGACAGGACGATGGACGACTGGGTGCGCGGCTGCGCCAGCACCTGGCCGCTGCGCACGCCGTGGCAGTTGCGGCAATTGCAGTTCCACTGCGGGAAGCCGCCACCGGCGGCCGAACCGAGAATACGGATGTGCATGACAGTGCCCCGTGGGCAGGGGCCCCGGAAGACCGGGGCCGGGTGGATCAGCGGTTGGCGAAGTACAGGGTCACTTCGAAGCCAAGGCGCAGGTCGGTGAAGCTAGGCTTGGTCCACATGGGTCTGTCCTCTTCTTGTTGGCCGGCGATTCCGGCAGGTCGAGTTAAACACCAGGGGGGAGCCCTCCGAATGATACTTTCGAAGGAGTTTTCCCCCTGATTTGGTAGGGAGGGTGCGACAGCTGTCGCGCCCGCCCGCTACAGGTGTCGCGCGGGGCGCGACAACCGTTCCCGGCGCCGCCCTCGCGCGGCGCGCTGAACCCTGGCGCCGCGCGGGGCGCCTCTTGTCCGTATAGGCGGCACGGGCCTTGCTCGGTTCCTCGCCGTTCGGCGGGCGCCTGACTAGACTTGCCTGCCTGCGCCGGTCCGTTCGCCCGGCAAGCCCCGCCGAACGGCACCTGACAACAACAAAGCGCCGCAGCACGGCTGACGGCGCCCGGGAGTAGTACCCATGAACGAGCATGCCCTGGACAACTGCCCGAACGACCTCGCCAGCTTCATCGCCGACCACTTCGGCGAGCGCGACCTGCAACCGGAGGACGCCATCGCCCGCTCCTGGTACCGCAGCGTGGTGCAGCACCACCTGGACCCGCGCGCCAGCGCCGAGAAGCACATCCTCACCGCCGGCGAAATCCGCGAGCACCAGGCCCAGCACGAGGAATACCTGGCCATCGCCGGCCAGGGCGTCAGCGGCCTGGCCCGGCGCGTCACCCCGGCCGGCTTCGCCGTGCTGCTCAGCGACGAGCAGGGCGTCACCCTCGACGCCCGCCTGCCGGCGCAGCGCGACCGCTATACCCAGGCCGGGCTGATCGTCGGCGCGCGCTGGGACGAGTCGGTGGCCGGCACCAACGGCATCGGCACCGCCCTGGCCGCCGCCGCGCCGCTGACCATCCATCGCCAGGAACACTTCCTTGTCAGCAACTTCCGCCTGAGCTGCTCGGTGGCGCCGATCTACGACGCCCAGCACAACCTGCGCGGCTGCCTCAACGCCACCTGCCTGAACAGTGGCGGGCCCAAGGAGGCGCAGTACCTCACCCTGCAGTTGGTCATCCTCTATGCCCGGCTGATCGAGAACGCCGCCTTCCGCCAGCGCTACCGCGACCGCCTGACGCTCTCGGTGAAGGCCCGCGACGAGGTAGCCGACCTGGCCGCCGAGCAGCTGCTGGCCCTGGACGAGCGCGGCCGGGTGATCGGCGCCAACCACGCCGCCTTCGCCGCCAGCCCCGGCGAACTGCTGGGCAGCCGCATCGAGCAACTGCTGGCCAGCGACCTCGACCAGTTGCTGGCCCTGAGCCAGGGCGGCGCCCGCGCCGTGCGCCTGCGCACCCTGGGCGACGAGGCGGCGGTGGAGGTCAGCCTGCGCATGCCCGCCGGCCTGCCGCGGCGCAGCGCCCCGCCGGCGCCGGCCAAGGCCGGCGAGCACCCCGACCTGGCGCGCCTGGCCGGCGCCGACCCGCGCCTGCAGGAGGGCGTGCGGCGCCTGCGCAAGGTGCTGGACAAGGGCATCGCCATCCTGCTTAACGGCGAGACCGGCACCGGCAAGGAGGCCTTCGCCCGCGCCATCCACCAGGCCAGCGCGCGCCGCGCCGGGCCCTTCGTGGCGCTGAACTGCGCGGCCATCCCCGAGAGCCTGATCGAGAGCGAGCTGTTCGGCTACCGCGGCGGCAGCTTCACCGGCGCCAGCAAGAAAGGCATGAAGGGCAAGCTGGAACTGGCCAACGGCGGTACCCTGTTCCTCGACGAGATCGGCGACATGCCGGCGCACCTGCAGACGCGCCTGCTGCGCGTGCTGGCCGAGCGCGAGATCCTCCCGCTGGGCGCCGAGACGCCGGTGGCGCTGGACGTGCAGGTGGTCTCGGCGACGCACCAGGACCTGGCCGCGATGATCCAGGCCCGCGGCTTCCGCGAGGACCTGTTCTACCGCCTGGCCGGCATGACCCTGCAGCTGCCGGCCCTGCGCGAGCGCAGCGACCGCGAGGCACTGGTCGAGCAGCTGCTGGCCGCCATCGACCCCGCGCTGCGCCTGGCGCCGGAAGCGCGCGAACGCCTGCGCGCGCAGCCCTGGCCGGGCAACATCCGCCAGTTGCTCAACTGCCTGCGCTACGCCGCGGCCCTGGCCGAGGACGGCCTCATCGACCTCGACTGCCTGCCCGCCGAACTGCATCAGCCGGCCCCCGTCGCGACAGCGCCGGCCACGCCCAGCGGCGCCCTGGCCGCACGCCTGGACGACGCCGAGGCGAGCCACCTGTTGGCCGCGCTGCGCGAGCGGCAATGGAACATCAGCGCGGTGGCCGAGCACTTCGGCGTGGCCCGCTCGACCCTGTATCGGAAGATGAAGAAGCACGGCATCGTCCAGCCCAACGCGTTGTATTGATCGCATCCCTTTTCCCTGCGTCCGCTTTGCCCGCGGGCATGGCCCGTTTCCTACATCACCGGCTGGCGGCGATTTTTTGTAGGAGCGAACTTGCTCGCGAACCGCATGGCACCGCGTTTGTTCGCGAGCAAGCTCGCTCCTACGAAGAGCACCTCGGCGCAGCCCCGTAGGATGGGTTGAGCGAAGCGATACC
>Ga0222426_100637_pt1 | contig 19628 bp, 18 predicted proteins | sample 2B50Ametagenome_FD_180087 | JGI IMG/M metagenome (GOLD analysis project Ga0222426, IMG submission 180087) | Enriched microbial communities from leaf-cutter ant dump, University of Wisconsin, Madison, United States - 2B50A (version 2) | ecosystem: Environmental > Terrestrial > Nest > Insects nest...
GTCAACGTGGTCGGCAACACCGTGTTCTCCGACGAGGACCTGACCGGCCTCTTCGAGCTGAAGGAAACCAACTGGCTGTCCTTCTTCAAGAACGACGACAAGTATTCCCGCGAGAAGCTCTCCGGCGACCTGGAACGCCTGCGCTCCTACTACCTGGACCGCGGTTATATCCACATGGATATCGCCTCCACCCAGGTTTCCATCACTCCGGACAAGAAACACGTCTACATCACCGTCAACATCAACGAGGGTGAGAAGTACAAGGTCCGCGAAGTGAAGCTGACCGGCGACCTCAAGGTGCCGGAAGAAGAAATCAAGAAGCTGATGCTGGTCGAGCCGGGCCAGGTGTTCTCGCGCAAGGTGATGACCTCCACCTCCGACCTGATCACCCGCCGCCTGGGTAACGAGGGCTACACCTTCGCCAACGTCAACGGCGTGCCCGAGGCCCATGACGACGACAAGACCGTGTCCATCACCTACGGGGTCGACCCGGGCAAGCGCGCCTACGTCAACCGCATCAACTTCCGCGGCAACACCAAGACCGAAGACCCGGTGCTGCGCCGCGAGATGCGCCAGATGGAAGGCGGCTGGGCCAGCACCTACCTGATCGACCAGTCCAAGCAGCGCCTGGAGCGCCTGGGCTACTTCAAGACGGTCAACGTCGAGACCCCGGCCGTTCCGGGCACCGACGACCAGGTGGACGTCAACTACAGCGTCGAGGAGCAGGCCTCCGGCTCGCTCAGCGCCAGCGTCGGCTTCTCCCAGAGCGCCGGGCTGATCCTCGGCGGCTCCATCAGCCAGAGCAACTTCCTCGGCACCGGCAACTACACCAGCATCGGCCTGACCCGCTCGGAGTACCAGACCAAGTACAACTTCGGCTTCACCAACCCCTACTTCACCACCGACGGCGTGAGCCTGGGCTACAACCTGTTCTACAGCAGCACCGACTACAGCAAGTACTACGACGACGATGACGAGGTGTCGTACTACTCCCTCGACAGCTTCGGCGCCGGCGTCAGCGTCGGCTACCCGATCAGCGAGACCTCGCGCCTGACCTACGGCCTGACCCTGCAGCACGACGCCGTCAGCCCCGGCACCTACAGCGCCGACGAGATCTACGACTTCATCGAGCGCGAGGGCAAGAGCTTCAACAACCTCAAGGCCTCCATCGGCTGGTCCGAATCCACCCTGAACAAGGGCGTGCTGGCCACCCGCGGGCATTCCCAGAGCCTGACGCTGATGGCTACGGTGCCCGGCAGCGACCTGTCGTTCTACAAGCTCGACTACAGCGCCCAGCGCTTCGTCCCGGTCACCGACCGCACTTCGCTGCGCCTGCACACCAGCCTGGGCTACGGCAACGGCTACGGCTCCACCGACGGCCTGCCCTTCTACGAGAACTACACCGCCGGCGGCCTGGGCTCGGTGCGCGGCTTCAAGGACGGCACCCTGGGCCCGCGCAGCACCCCGGCCACCGGCAACTACTCCAGCGCCGGCCAGGCCTACTACTCCGACCGCGACGCCGAGGTGTTCGGCGGCAACATCCTCATCGCCGGCGGCGTCGAGTACCTGTTCCCGCTGCCCTTCGTCAAGGACCAGAGCCAGCTGCGCAGCACGCTGTTCTGGGATGCCGGCAGCGTCTTCGCCGACAAGTGCTACCTGTCCACCACCCAGGGCTGCGGCAACGTCAGCCTCGACCAGATGGCCATGTCCATGGGCGTCGGCCTGACCTGGTACAGCCCGCTGGGCCCGCTGAGCTTCAGCCTGGCGACGCCGCTGAAGAAGCCCGACGGCGCCGAGACCGAGGTGTTCCAGTTCTCCCTCGGGCAGACCTTCTGAGGCGCGCAATTACCCGCCTTTACCCCGGCTTAACCCAAGTTCACAGTCGCCTTCCCTATGCTGGCGGCACCTGTTCCGGCGGCCGCCCCGGCCGCCGCCCTGCCACTCAGAACCCGGGACGACCATGGGCCAGACCGACCCCACCGCGCTGCTGGAAGAAGTGCCGCAGCAACTGCTGCACGACGTGCAGCGGCAACTGGCGCGCATCCTCGGCGCGCACTTCACCGCCACCCTCGCCGGCAGCGGCGGGCGCAACGGCGCCAGCCACTACCACCTGGCCATCCGCCACGCGCCCAGCGGCCTGTCGGTGGAACACCAGGGCACGGTGGCGCCGCCCTTCATCGAGGAGCTGTTCGCCCTCGCCTGGCGCATGAAGGCCATGCTCGAATCCGTCGAACTGCAACGCCTGGACAAACCCGGCCCGGTACGCCGCCTGGCGTGGATCAGCGAACTGGTCTGCCCGGCGGAACTGCAGAAGGTAGCCGCCAGCCTCTACCCCTCGGCCCGGGTGCTGCTGCCCCAGGGCTGAGCGAAACCCATCACCACGACCGCACGGGCGAACACGGCTCCTCGTAGGAGCGAGCTTGCTCGCGAACGGAGTTTCCTGGTGGCGTAGGTGCTAGGGTTAAGAGCGCCCTCTCCCCAGCCCTCTCCCTGAAGGGAGAGGGGGCCGTTTGGAGTGGGTTGGGAATTCAGAGTCATCCTGAAACGCCTAACCCCACCCCGTCATTCCCGCGAACGCGGGAACCCAGAGACTGCTAGGTTCGCGAGCAAGCTCGCTCCTACGAAGAACCATTCCGGGCGACTTCGAAGTGGGCGCGGAAGATAGTTTCCACGATCAGCCATTGACCATCGATGCGCCGGTAGCGGTCCTGATAGAACCCACCCAGCTGCCGCGTAGCGCCGGTCTCGCCGTCACGGTTCTGGTAGTGCAGCGCCCAGCGCGCGCAGGCGTTGTCTTCGTCTTCCAGCTCGATTTCCGGGTTGGCCGCGTGGTGCAAGTCGATCACCCGCGGCACGCAGGCCAGTTCGCGGTACAGCGCCAGGAACGGCTCACGACCATGGAAGGTGCCCAGCGGACCATAGTCGATCAGCACCGCACCGCTGGCGAAGCAGGCGCGGATGGCGTCCACGTCCTTCAGGTCACAGGCGTTGAGGTAGCGGTGCTTCAACAGGCGGATGGCTTCCAGGGCCTCCAGGCGGGCGATGCGCTGTTCCAGGTTCATTCCGGCCTCCGCTCCAGGTTCATCTCGCCCCAGTAGGCCTTCATCGAACGGATGCGGCCCTGGGCGTCGAACTCCATCACGTCGATCACGTGGATGCTGCAGGGCTCGCCGTTCCAGTTGAGGTCGACGCGGAACGGCATGGCGCCGCAGCCGTTGCCGGTGACGCGCACCGGCCCGGTGAGCTGGGCGCTGGCCTCGGCGCGGCCCAGGCCCTCGCGGTAGAAGCGGGCGATGGCCTGCAGGCCCTGCAGCGGCGGCGAACCCACCGGGTCCTCCACCACCGCGTCGTCGGCGTACAGCGCGAGGATGCCGTCGATGTCGCCGGCGTCCACCAGCTCCACGTAGCGCGCCATGCGCCGGCGGATCAGCTGCGCGTCCATCAGGCCTCCTCGAACAGCGCCGCGGCGCCCATGCCGCCGCCGATGCACATGGTCACCACCACGTAGCGCACGCCGCGTCGGCGGCCCTCGATCAGCGCGTGGCCGACCATGCGCGCGCCGGACATGCCGAACGGGTGGCCGATGGCGATGGCGCCGCCGTTGACGTTCAGGCGCTCGTCGGGGATGCCCAGCTTGTCCTGGCAGAACAGCACCTGGCAGGCGAAGGCCTCGTTGAGTTCCCACAAGCCGATGTCGTCCACCTTCAGCCCGTGGCGCTGGAGCAATCTGGGCACTGCGAACACCGGGCCGATGCCCATCTCGTCGGCATTGCAGCCGGCCACCGCCAGGCCGCGGTAGATGCCCAATGGGCGCAGGCCGCGGCGCTCGGCCTCGCGGGCTTCCATCAGCAACGAGGCGGAGGCGCCGTCGGACAGCTGCGAAGCGTTGCCGGCGGTGACGAAGCGCCCCACCCCGCTCCACTGGCCGCCCTGCCACACCGGCTCCAGGGCCGCCAGGCTCTGCAGGCTGGTGTCGGCGCGGTTGCATTCGTCGCGCTCGATCAGCACCGATTCGTGGCGGCTTTCGCCGGTTGCCTTGTCGACCACCAGGCGCTGCACCTGCAGCGGCAGTATCTCGTCGGCGAACAGGCCGTCGCGCTGGGCGGCGGCGGTGCGCTGCTGGCTGCGCAGGGCGTAGGCGTCCTGGGCCTCGCGGCTGATGCCGTAGCGCGCGGCGACTATCTCGGCGGTCTCGATCATCGGGATGTAGGCCGCCGGGTCGCGCTCCAGCACCGCGCGGGACTGGTTGCGGTAGGCGTTCTTGTGCTTGTTCTGCACCAGCGAGATGGACTCCAGGCCGCCGGCCACGGCGATGTCCAGCTCGTTGCAGACGATGGATTTCGCCGCCAGGGCGATGCTCATCAGCCCCGACGCGCACTGGCGCTCCACGGCCATGCCGGCCACGCTCGACGGCAGGCCGCCGGCGATGGCACAGAGGCGCCCGAGGTTGTAGGCCTGGGTGCCCTGCTGGGCGGCGGCGCCGATGATCACATCCTCCACCTCGCCCGGTTCGACGCCGGCGCGGCGCACCGCCTCGGCCACCACCGCGCCGCCCATGAGGGGCGCCTCGGTGTCGTTGAAGGCGCCGCGGAAGGCCTTGCCGATGGCGGTGCGGGCGGTGGAGACGATGACGGCTTCTCTCATGTGCGATTCCTCGGGTTGTTGTAGGAGCGAGCTTGCTCGCGAACCGTTGCCGCTGCGGGGCCGGGGTTCGCGAGCAAGCTCGCTCCTACGAAGAGCCCCTTAGGCGGGGTAGTAGCGGCTGATGGTGTCCACCACGCAGCCGGGGCGGTCTTCGCCGTCGATCTCGACGCTGACGCGGATGGTCGCCTGCACCGCGCCCTTCACCGCCTCGGCGGCGACCAGCTCGGCGCGGCCGCGGACCCGCGCGCCGGCCTTCACCACGTTGGGGAAGCGCACGCGGTCGCAGCCGTAGTTGACGCCCATGGCGATGCCGCGCACCTCGACTATCTGTGGCAGGAACAGGTTGACCAGCGCCAGCGTCAGGTAGCCGTGGGCGATGCAGGCGCCGTAGGGGCCGCTGGCCGCGCGCACGGGGTCGACGTGGATCCACTGGTGGTCGCCGGTGGCCTCGGCGAACCGGTCGATGCGCGATTGCTCGACGCGCAGCCACTCGCTCTCGCCCAGGGTTTCGCCGACGCAGGCCAGCAATTGTTCGGGGTGTTCGAAGATGCGCGGCATGTCAGGCCCTCTGGCTGGAGACCGAGAGCACTTCGCCGGTCATGTAGGAGCTGTAGTCGCTGGCCAGGAACATCATCACGTTGGCGATCTCCCAGACTTCCGCGGCGCGGCCGAAGGCCTCGGTGGAGGCCAGCTTGTCCAGCAGTTCCTGGGGCGCGGATTTGCGCAGGAAGTCGTGCAGGGCGATGCTCGGGCTAACCGCGTTGATGCGGATGCCGTGTTCCGCCGCCTCCAGCGCGGCGCAGCGGGTCAGCGCCATCACTCCGGCCTTGGCGGCGGCGTAGTGGCTCTGCTCCTTCTGCGCGCGCCAGCCGAGCACCGAGGCGTTGTTCACGATCACCCCGGCGCGGCGTTCCATCATGTGCGGGAGCATGGCGCGGGTCATGCGCATGGTGCCGGTGAGGGTCACGTCGAGCACGCGATTCCACTCTTCATCGGTCATCTCCACCAGCGTGCGGGAACCGCCGAGGCCGGCGTTGTTGATCAGCACGTCTACGCCGCCCAGGCGCTCTTCGGCGGCGGCCACCAGGGCGCGCACCTGGGCCTCGTCGGTGACGTTGCAGACCTGCCCGTGGACCGCCTGCAGCCCGCAGGCCTGGCGGATGCGCTGCACCGCCTCGGCCAGGCGGCCTTCGTGGATGTCGCTGACCATCAGCGCCCGGCAGCCTTCCTCGGCGGCGCGCAGGGCGGCGGAAAAGCCGATGCCGGCGCCGGCGGCGGCGGTGATCAGCACCGACTTGCCGCGCAGCAGGCCACGGCCGGATACGTATTCGGGTTTGAGCATCGTTGTCACTCCTGGCGGGGCGCCTTGGGTTCGCGGGGCAGGCCGAGGGCGCGCTCGGCGATGAGGTTGCGCTGGATCTCGTTGCTGCCGCCGTAGATCGTGTCCGAGCGACTGAACAGGAACAGGCCCTGCAGGCGGTTCAGCGCGTAGGGCGCGCCGTCGAGGATTTCCGCCTCGGCGCCGAGCACGTCCATGGCCAGCTTGCCCAGGCGCGCGTGCCAGTCGGCCCAGCACAGCTTGTAGATCAGCGCCTCGCGGCGCAGGCTGCCGTCCTGGGCGCCGGAGAGCATGCGCAGCGAGTTGTAGCGCAGCACCTTGAGCCCGCCCCAGGCCTCGGCCAGGCGCTGGCGCAGCAGCGGGTCGCGGGCGGCGCCATTGGCGCGGGCGATGCGGATGACCTCGTCCAGTTCATTCTGGAACTGCATCTGCTGGCCGAGGGTGGATACCCCGCGCTCGAAGCCCAGCAGCGCCATGGCGATCCTCCAACCGTCGCCCGGGGCGCCGAGCAGGTTGTCGGCGGCGGTCTCGGCGTCGTCGAAGAACACCTCGTTGAACTCCGAGGTGCCGGTCAGTTGCTCGATGGGCCGCACCGTGATGCCCGCCTGGCGCATGGGCACCAGCAGGAAGGCCAGGCCCTGGTGGCCGACGCTGCCCGGCTCGCAGCGGGCGATGACGAAGCACCAGTCGGATTCGTGGGCCAGGGAGGTCCAGACCTTCTGCCCGTTGATCTTCCAGACGTTGCGCGCGGCGTCGAAGGTGGCGCGGGTCTTCACCGCCGCGAGGTCGGAGCCGGCGCCCGGTTCGGAGTAGCCCTGGCACCAGAACTCGCGGCCACTGACGATGCCCGGCAGCAGGCGGCGCTTCTGCTCGTCGCTGCCGAAGGCGGCGATGGTCGGCCCGGCCAGGCCTTCGCCGATGTGGCCCATGCGCCCGGGGCCGCCGGCGCGGGCGTATTCCTCGTGGAAAATCACCTGCCGGTTGATCGACAGGCCGCGCCCGCCGTGCTCCTTCGCCCAGCCGACGCAGGTCCAGCCGCCCTCGGCGAGCTTGCGCTCCCAGGCCTTGCGCTCCTCGGGGAAGGCGTGTTCGTCACCGGGGCCGCCACGGAAGCGCAGCGGCTCGAATTCGCCGCGCAGGTTGTCCGCCAGCCAGGCGGCCACTTCGGCGCGGAAGGCTTCGTCGGCGGCGTCGAATCCGATCTTCATGGGCGTTCCTCCAGGATGGCCGCGGCGATGCGTTCGCGGTGCCAGGCCGGGCTGCCGAACAGGCCCTCGCCGGCGCGGGCGCGCTTGAAATACAGGTGCGGGTCGTACTCCCAGGTGAAGCCGACGCCGCCGTGCAGCTGGATGGATTCGGCGGCGCAGTGGAAGAAGGCTTCCGAGGCGTGGGACTTGGCCACCGCGGCGGCCAGGGGCAGCTCGGCGGCGAGGCCGGCGTCGTCCTCCTCCAGCACGGCCTGGGCCACGCAGGCGGCGTAGTAGAGCGCCGAGCGGGCGCATTCCACCTGCAGCATCATGTCCGCCATGCGGTGCTTGAGCGCCTGGAAGCCGCCCACCGGGCGGCCGAACTGGCGGCGCTCCTGGGTGTAGGCGACGGTGAGATCGAGGGCCTGCTGAGCGCCGCCGACCTGCTCGGCGGCCAGGGCCACGGCGGCCAGTTGCAGGACCTTGTCCAGCCGCGGCCAGGCGCCGCCGGCCTCGCCCAGCAGGGCGTCGGCGGGCAGGTACAGGCCGCTCAGTTCGATTTCCGCCAGTTGGCGGGTCTGGTCCAGGGTCGGCAAGGCGCGGCGTTGCAGGCCGGCGCTGGCGGCGGGCACGGCGAACAGGCTGACGCCCTCCTCGCCCTGGCTGCCCGGTCGGCGTGCGGGAATCAGCAGCAGGTCGGCGCTGTGGCCGTCGAGCACCGGGCGCAGGCGGCCGTCGAGGACGAAGCCGTCGCCTTCGGCACGCGCCTGCACCTGCACGGCACCGGCCGCGGGCGCGCCTTCGGCGCCCAGGGCCAGGGTGGCGCCCAGACTGCCTTCGGCCAGGCCGGGCAGCCAGCGCGCCTGTTGTTGCGGGTTGCCCAGCACGCGCAAGGCGCACACGGCCAGGGCGCTGGCGAAGAACGGCAGCGGCGCCAGGCGCCGGCCCAGTTGTTCCTGGACGATGGCCAGCTCGACGAAGCCCAGCCCCAGGCCGCCATGGGCCTCGGGCACCAGCAGGGCCTGCCAGCCGAGCTCGTCGCGAACGCGCTGCCAGAGCGCCAGGTCATGCCCGCCGGCGGCCATGGCCGCGCGCACGGCGCTGGAGGGTGAAGCATCGGCGAGGAAGCTTTCCGCGCTGTCGCGGATCATCTGCTGCTCGTCGGTGAAGGCGAATTCCATGGGAAGCGGCCCTGTCGGTTCGGATGGCCGCAGTCTGGCGGGAGTCGGTGCGAGGGGAATCGTCCGAATGGACGTGGGCAGGAAAAGCCAGGGAACAACGGTACCTGTAGGAGCGAGCTTGCTCGCGAACCGGCCTCGCAGCGGGGCTGTTCGCGAGCAAGCTCGCTCCTACGAAAAGCGGCAGAGGCGCCGGAGTCAGGCGCCGTAGACCTTCTGGGGCGGGGTGGCGCGGTCGATGAGGGCGTCGACCGCCTCGCCGATTTCTTCCGGCAGCCAGCGCGCGCCCTTGTCGCGTTCCGGGCCGCGGCGCCAGCCGTCGGCGATGGAGAGCTTGCCGCCTTCCACTTCGAACAGCCTGCCGCTGACGTGCTGCGAGGCTTCGCTGACCAGCCAGGCCACCAGCGGCGCGACGTTTTCCGGGGCGAAGTGGTCGAAGCCCGCTTCGGGCTTTTTCATCACCTCGGCGAACACCTGCTCGGTCATGCCGGTGCGCGCCGCCGGGGCCAGGGCGTTGGCGGTGATGCCGTAGCGCGCCAGCTCCGCCGCCTGCACCAGTGTCAGGGCGGCGATGCCGCCCTTGGCGGCCGAGTAGTTGGACTGGCCGATGCTGCCCTGTAAGCCGGCGCCGGAGCTGGTGTTGATCAGGCGGGCCTGGACCTTGGCGCCCTGCTTGACCTGCTCGCGCCAGTGGCGCACGGCGTGACTGGCGATGCAGAAGTGGCCCTTCAGGTGCACGTTCATCACCGCGTCCCAGTCGGCCTCGGTGAGGCTGGCGAACATGCGGTCGCGGCAGATGCCGGCGTTGTTCACCACCGCGTGCAGGTCGCCGAAGGCGGCGATGGCGGCCTGGACGATCTCGCCGGCCTCGGCGTAGTCGGTGATGTCGTGGCAGTCGCCGATGGCGCTGCCTCCCTGGTCGCGGATCAGCGCCACCACGCCGGCGACGGCTTCGCGGTTGATGTCGTTGACCACGACGTTGGCGCCTTCGGCGGCCAGGGCCAGGGCGTAGGCGCGGCCGAGGCCGCCTCCGGCGCCGGTGATGATGACGGTGCGGGATTTGCAGAGGGGCATGGGGTGTACTCCTGGAATCAATGCGGTAAGTCTCTGGGTTCCCGCGTTCGCGGGAATGACGGGGGAACCAATATCCGGGCGTCATTCCCGCGAACGCGGGAACCCAGTGAACCGCTACAGCCGTTCGATGATTGTCACGTTGGCCTGGCCGCCGCCTTCGCACATGGTCTGCAGGCCGTAGCGGCCGCCGCTGCGTTCCAGTTCGTGGAGCAGCGTGGTCATCAGCCTGGCGCCGGTGGCGCCCAGGGGGTGGCCGAGGGCGATGGCGCCGCCGTTGACGTTGGTGCGTTCGTGGGGGTAGCCGGTCTCGCGCAGCCAGGCGAGCACCACCGAGGCGAAGGCCTCGTTGATCTCCACCCGGTCGATGTCGTCCAGGCGCATGCCGGCCTTCTTCAGCGCGTATTCGGTGGCCGGGATGGGCGCGGTGAGCATCCACACGGGGTCATCCGCGCGCACGCTGAGATGGTGGATGCGCGCCCGCGGCGTCAGGCCGTAGCGCCTAAGGGCGCGTTCGGAGACGATCAGCAGCGCGCTGGCGGCGTCGCAGGTCTGGCTCGACACGCCGGCGGTGACGCGATCGCAGCCGAACAGGCTTTCCAGCTCGGCCATCTTCGCCAGGCTGGTATGGCGCGGCGTCTCGTCATGCTGCACACCGGCCAGCGGAACTATCTCGCGGGCGAAGCGGCCTGCCTCGATGGCGCGCAGCGCGCGCTGGTGCGATTCCAGCGCGTAGGCTTCCAGCGCTTCGCGCCCAAGGCCCCACTTCTCGGCGATCATCTGCGCCGAGCGGAACTGGCTCGGCGGCGTGGCGCCGTAGCGCTTCACCCAGCCCTCGGAGCCGCTGAAGGGGTCGCCGAAGCCCAGCGGCTCGGCGGCGGTCATGGCCGAGGAAATCGGAATCTGCGTCATGGTCTGCACGCCGCCGGCCACCACCACGTCCTGGGTGCCGCTCATCACCGCCTGGGCGGCGAAGTGCACGGCCTGCTGCGAGGAGCCGCACTGGCGGTCCACCGTGGTGCCGGGCACGCCCTGGTCGAGGCCGGCGGCCAGCCAGCAGGTGCGGGCGATGTCGCCGGCCAGCGGGCCGATGGTGTCGACGCAGCCGAAGATGACGTCGTCGTAGTCCGCGTCGGGGATGCCGTTGCGCTGCACCAGTTCGCGCAGCACGTGGGCACCCAGGTCAGCGGCATGGATGTGCGCCAGGCCGCCCTTGCGCTTGCCGGTGGGCGTACGCAGGGCGTCGACTATGTAGGCTTCTGCCATTTCGCTCTCCTCAGCGGCCGAAGGTGTGGCCGGCGCCGGCCTGGACAGCGCCGGCGAACAGCGCCTGGCACAGCCGCGCCTTGTGCAGGCTGCGGTCGCCCCAGACCTTGTCCAGGGCCCAGGCGCGCTTCATGTACAGCTGCAGGTCGACTTCCCAGGTGTAGCCCATGGCGCCGTGCACCTGGATGGCGTTCTTAGCCGCCAGCTGCGAGGCCTCGGCACAGGCCAGGCGCGCCTGGGACACGTGCAGCGCGGCCAGCCGGTGGCCTTCGGCGAGGGACTGCGCGGCGCGGTACAGCGGGCCCTTGGCGAACTCGATGAGCACCGCGACGTTGGCCATCAGGTGCTTGACCGCCTGGAAGCTGCCGATCGGCTTGCCGAACTGTTTGCGCTCGAAGCTGTAGTCCACCGCCAGGTCGACCATGCGCCGCGCCAGGCCCAGCTGCTGCGCGGCGCAGGCCAGGGCGCCGCGCTCGAAGGCCGCGCTCCACAAGGCGCGGGCCTGCTCGCCGCGGGCGACGCAGGTGGCGGCGGATGGCGTCCAGGCCACGGCGAACAGGCGCCGCGCCGGGTCCAGCACCGCGTTGCCGGTGAGCTGCACGGCCTCGCGCGGCACGGCGTGCACTTCATCATGGCTGCCGAGGATCAGCAGGTCGGCGACGTGGGCATCGGCCACCAGCAGGTTGTCCGGGTGCCCCACCGCCAGGCGCGCGCGGCCTTCGGCGATGCGCCCCAGCCAGTCGGCCTTCAGCGCCTCGTGCTCGTCGCCCAGGGCGGCCAGCAGCGGCGCGCCGACCAGCACGGTGTCCAGCAGCGGTTCGGCCAACGCCGCGTAGCCGCACTCCTGGGCCGGCAGGACCCAGTCGGTTTCGTCCAGGCCCAGGCCGCCGTAGGCCTCGGGCAGGTTGAGGGCGGTCAGGCCCAGCCCGGCCAGTTGCGCCCAGAGTTCGTCGCTGCGCCCGCTGTCGCCGGCCCACAGCTCGCGCTGGCGCTCGGGGGGCACCTGGTTGGTGAGGAAGGCGCGCACGCTGTCGTGGAAGCGCAGCTGGTCGTCGTTGAAGGTGAAGTCCATGGCCATGCTCCTCAGGCGCGGGGCATGCCGAGCATGCGTTCGGCGATGATGTTGCGCTGGATTTCGTTGGTGCCGGCGTAGATCGGCCCGGCCAGGGAAAACAGGAAGCCGTCCAGCCAGCGCCCCACCTCGCCCGCGGCGGGCGCGCCGGGCAGCAGTTCGGCGCGGGCGCCGAGGATGCTCAGGGCGGTGTCGTGCATGCGCTGGTCCAGCTCCGACCAGAAGATCTTGTTGGTCGAGGATTCCGCGCCGATGCGCCCGCCCTGCTGCAGGCGCGAGGCGGTCATGTAGGTGCTCAGGGTGTAGGCCTCGGCGTCGAGCCAGGCGCGCATCACCGCCTCGCCGATGGCCGGGTCGCGGTCGGCCGCCTCGCGGTTGTCCAGGTACAGCTGCAGCAGGCGCCGCGCGGTTTCCTGGAAGCGCGCCGGCGAGCGCAGCATCAGCCCGCGCTCGAAGCCGGCGGTGGACATCGCCACGTGCCAGCCCTGGCCTTCGCCGCCCAGCACGTTCTCCACCGGCACCCGCACGTCGTCGAAGAAGATTTCGGCGAAGCCCGGCAGGCCGTCGAGTTGGGCGATGGGGCGGATGGTGATGCCGGGGCTGTCCAGCGGCACCAGGATGAAGGTCAGGCCGTGGTGGCGGCTGGAAGCCGGGTCGGTGCGGAACAGGCCGAACAGCCAGTCGGCCCAGACCGCGCGGGTGGACCAGGTCTTCTGGCCGTTGATGACGAAGTGCTCGCCGTCGCGCTCGGCGCGCGATCGGATGGCCGCCATGTCGGAGCCGGCGCCCGGTTCCGACCAGCCCTGGGCCCAGACGTCCTCGCCGCGCGCCGTGCGCGGCAGGAAGCGGGCCTTCTGCGCCTCGCTGCCGAACTCCATCAGCGTCGGGCCGAGCAGGAAGATACCGTTCTGGTTGACCCGCCCGGGCGCGCCGGCGCGGTAGTACTCTTCCTCGAAGATCAGCCACTGGATCAGGTCGCAGCCGCGCCCGCCGTAGGCTTCCGGCCAGGTGACCATGCCCCAGTGGCCGTCGTGCAGGCGTGCCTCCCATTCGCGGTGCAGGCGGAAGCCTTCCTCGGTGTCGTAGGAGGGCAAGGGGCGCTTCGGCACGTTGGCCGCGAGCCAGCTGCGGACCTCTTCGCGGAAGGCCTGTTGTTCGTTGTTGTAGTTCAGGTCCATGGGCTGTCGCCTGCGGTCAGTTGAATTGCGCTTCGCGCTTTTCCACGAAGGAGTCGCGCGCTTCCTGGGAATCCAGCGAGCGGTAGGCCTCGAGGGTGAAGCCCTGCTCCCAGCGGTACTTGTCTTCGAGGTTGCCGTCCTCGATGCCGGTCAGCGCTTCCTTGGCCAGGGCGATCATCCGCGGGCTCTTGGCGGCGATCCTGCGCGCCACCTCCAGCGCCGCCTCGCGCAGCTTCTCGCGCGGCACCACGCGCTCCACCGCGCCCAGGCGGTAGGCCTCGTAGGCGTCGATGGGCTCGCCGGTGAAGTACATGTGGCGCACCTTCTGCACCGGGAACAGGCGCTGCAGGTGGGCGCCGCCGCCCATGGCGCCGCGGTCCACCTCGGGCACGCCGAAGCTGGCGCATTCGCTGGCGATGACGATGTCCGCCGCGCCGCACAGGCCGATGCCGCCGCCGAGGACGAAGCCGTGCACGGCGGCGATCACCGGCTTGGGATTGCGGTGCACGGCCTTGAAGCTGTCGTAGTTGCCCTTGTTCACCGCCACGATCAGGTTGCCGTCGGCGGCCAGTTCCTTGATGTCGACGCCGGCGCAGAAGCCGCGGCCCTCGGCGCGGATGACGATGACCCGCACCGCGTCGTCGCGGCCCAGGCGTTCCAGCGCCTCGGCGATGGCCGCCCAGCCGGCGCAGTCGAAGGCGTTCACCGGCGGGCGGTCGAACACCAGCTCGGCGATGTGCTCGTGGATGTCAACGCGAAACGGTGGCATGGCGGTTCTCCTGGGACAGTTGCGGGTCCACCCGGCGGGCCAGCTCGGCGAGCCGCGCCCCGGCCTGGGCGACGATGGTCTGGATGATCTCGGCGCACGGCGGGCGGCCGGCGAGCAACGCGGCGACCTGCCCGGCCGGCAGCACGCCGTCCTGCGGCTGGCCGTCGACCATGGCCTTCTGGATCACCATGGGCGCGTTGGCCGCCAGCAGCGCCTGGCTCAGGCTCAGTTCGCCGCGCTCGCGCAGGGCCTGGAGCATCTGCCCCCAGCCGATGCCGGACAGGCGCCGGTAGGCCAGCGCGCAGTGCAGCGCCAGGCGCAGGCGGCGCAGCGGGCCGGCGGCCTCCAGGGCGTCGAGCAGTTCGTTGCGGATCATCCGCTGCGGCAGGCCGTCGAGGGCGCGGCTGACGATCACCGCCGCCGGGTCCTTCACGCCCAGGTAGCGCGCCAGGGTGGCCTCGGGCACCGGGCTCTCGCGGCTCATCAAAAAGCGCGTGCCCATGGCCACGCCCTCGGCGCCCAGGGCCAGCGCAGCCACCAGGCCGGCGCCGTCGTGGAAGCCGCCGGCGGCCACCACCGGCACCTGCACGGCCTCGCGCACCTGGGCCAGCAGCAGCGAGGTCGGCACCGAGCCGGTGTGCCCGCCGCCCTCCCCACCCTGCACGGTGACGATGTCGGCGCCCAGCTCCACGGCCTTCTGCGCGTGCTTCAGGGCGCCCACGGTGGGCATGCAGACCACCCCGGCCTCCTTCAGCCGGGCGATCAGCTTCGGCCCCGGCGAGCGGCTGTAGCTGACCGCGCGCACGCCGTGGCGCAGCACCAGCTCGACGATCTCGCCGGCGTTGGGCTGGTACATGTGGAAGTTGACGCCGAACGGCTGGACGCTCAGCGCCTTGGTTTCGAGAATCGCCGCCTCCATGCGTTGCGGCTCGATGGTCGCCCCGGCGAGGAAGCCGAAGCCGCCGGCATTGCCGGTGGCCGCCACCAGGCGCGGGTCGGCTACCCAGCCCATGGCGGTCTGGATGATCGGGTAGCGGCAGCCGAGCAGGCGGCTGACGCGGGTGCTCAGGTCCGCGCTCATCGGCCGCCCTCCGCCGGCTCGCGCTGGGAGCTGGCCATGGCGCGGGCGTCGTAGCCGCCCAGGCGGTCGCCGGAGACCAGTTCGTTGTGGGCGTGGGCGAAGTGGTGCAGGCCGAACACCATGTCCATGGTGGCGCGCTTGCCCATCAGGTCCTCGGCGTTGTTCACCGCCTGCTTGGCCAGCTGCAGGCCCAGGCGCGGCATTTCGGCGATGCGCCGGGCCATGTCGAGGGTCACGTCCGGCAGCACGTCGCGCGGCACCACCTTGTTGACCATGCCCAGCTGCCAGGCGCGCTCGGCCGGCATGCGCTCGCCGAGGAAGAGGAATTCCTTGGCGATGCGCGGGTTCAGTTCATGCACGTGGGCGAAGTACTCCACGCCGGGGATGCCCATGCGCACCACCGGGTCGCGGAAGTAGGCATCGTCGCTGGCGACGATCAGGTCGCACACCCAGGCCAGCATCAGCCCGCCGGCGATGCAGGCGCCCTGCACCATGGCCACGGTCGGCTTGGGCATCTCGCGCCAGCGCCGGCACATGCCCAGGTACACCTCCTGCTCGCGGGCGTAGAGGAACTCGCCGCCGGGCTTGTTGACGTGGTCGTACCACAGGCTGGCGCGCTCGAAGCTCTGGTCGACGTCGCGCCCCGGGGTGCCGATGTCGTGGCCGGCGGAGAAGTGCTTGCCGGCCCCGCGCAGGACGATGACCTTGACCGCGTCGTCGTCGCAGGCGCGGCGGAAGGCCGCGTCCAGCGCGTAGGTCATCCGCGAGTTCTGCGCGTTGTGGTACTCGGGGCGGTTCATGGTGACCAGGGCCAGCGGGCCCTGCACCTCGTAGAGCACGACTTCCTCGTTCATGGCCGTGCTCCTGCGGCGCGGCGGTCGCCCGGCGGGTCGTCCTTGAGCTGGCGGGCGCGCAGGTTGTGCGGGTCGAGGCGGCGGATGAGTTCCAGCTGCTGCGCCGTGGGCGCTGCGGTGGTCGGAATCCGTGCCGGCAGCGCCAGGTCGAAGCCGGTGTTGTCCAGCACCTGGGCCAGCTCCACGCCGGGGTGCAGCGAGCGCACGCGCATCTGCCGCTGCGGACCCTGGAAGTCGAGCACGCAGAGGTCGGTGACGACCAGGCGGATGTCGATGTCGTCCAGCGACCAGCCGCGGGCCAGGCGCGCCGGGTTGTAGCCCACCGAGGCGACCATGTCGACCTCGCCCTCGACGAACACCCGGCGGCTGTGCGCTGGCACGAAGAAGGAGTTGGCGTGGCTGATGGAGTTGCCGGGGAAGCCGCGCACCCCGAGCATCTGCGCCTTGGGCCGGGCGTAGTCGCCGATGCAGGAGATGTTCGCCTGGCCGAAGCGGTCGACCTGGGTCGGCCCCACCAGCGCGTGGCGGCGCCCGCCCCAGACGTTGTCGAAGATGCGCGAGAAGCCCATCCAGCTGTCGAACTTGGGCACATAGCCGTTGCGCGCGCCCAGCGGCACCGGCTCGCCGACCATGAAGGCCTCGGAGTCGGTCATCAGCAGGTCGCGGTTGCAGCTTTGCATAGCCAGGGAAGCGGCCAGCCGGGGAACCACCCCGATGCCGCTGGCGAGCACCTCGCCGTCGTCGCGCCAGCACTCGCTGGCGGCGCTGATCAGCAGTTCGGCGAGGCTGTAGGAAGCGTTTGCGTCAGTCATGGTTCGGCCTCGTCAGAACACCGGCAGGGGCAGCTTGCGGAGCGCGTCGAGCCCGCCGACCTTGTCCAGGTAGGCCGCCTCGCCGTCGCGGATGAATTCGTCGTAGTAGCGCTGCCAGCCGCCCTCCTCCTGGGCCGAGGCGTTGTAACGCTGCAGGTGCGCCACGTCGAAGCCGTACAGCGGCGCGCAGGCGCTGGGGTGGGCGCCGCCGGGGATATGCGCCACGCCGCGGGTGAGATTGCGCTCCCAGAACACCTGGCGCGCGGCCTGCGGGTTGGCGTGGAAGTATTCGGGCTCGACCAGCTCGTCGCAGCTCACGTAGGTGTTGGCGGCGGCGCGGGCGAAGAGGTCGTCCATGTAGTGGTCCGGCCCCTCGATCTGGCAGACGCCGCGGGCGTCGGCGCGGTCGACGTGGAGCAGCGCGGCGTCCAGCTTCAACGCCGGCATGGCGACCCAGTCGCGGCCGTCGGCGTAGGGCGAGGCCACCAGTTTTATCTGCGGGTTGTGCGTCAGCACGTCGGTGCCCAGGCCCACCGCGGTGGGGATGAAGGGCACGTGCATGGCCGCGGCGCGCAGGCCCAGCAGCAGCATGCCTTCGTCGATCTCCATCACCTCCAGCTCGCCGGCCTGGCGCGCCTTGCGGAAGTATGGCTCCAGCGGGATGAAATCCAGCGAGACGAAGGCGAACACCAGCTTCCTGACCTTGCCGGCGGCGCAGAGCATGCCGACGTCGGCGCCGCCGTAGGCGACGATGGTGAGGTCCTTGAGGCCTGAGCGGAGAATCTCGCGGACCAGGGCCATGGGCTTGCGCCGCGGGCCCCAGCCGCCGATACCGATCGTCATGCCGTCGCGCAGCTGGGCGACCACTTCGGTGGCCGTCATGCGTTTGTCCATGCTGCGCTCCTTACTGCCGGCCGACGCTGAAATCGTGGCCCCAATGGCTGACCACGGTGCTTTCGAAGGGGGTGTGCGCCTGCCAGTCCACCTCCAGCCCACCGTGGCCGTACTCGATGTCGAAGCCGCCGGGGCTGCGCATGTAGAACGACACCATCTGGTCGTTGGTGTGCTTGCCGAGGGTGGCCGACAGCTGCACGCCCTGGGCGTGCATGCGGTCCAGCGCGCGGCCGACGTCGTCGAGCGCGGCGGTTTCCAGCATCAGGTGCACGCAGCCGCTGGGGATCGGGCATTCGAAGATCGCCAGGGAATGGTGGCGGGCGTTGTTGCAGTGCATGAAGTGGATGCGCTTCTCCGGCTCCTGCGGGTCGGGGGTGAAGCGCACCTTCATCAGGTCGGAGAGGCCGAAGCCCAGCACCTGCTCGTAGAAGTCGCGGCAGCGCTCGAAGGCCGGCGCCGGCAGCACCACGTGGCCCATGCCCATGGCGCCGGTGACGAAGCCGCTGACGCCCACCGGCGAGACGAAGGGCCTGAAGTCCTGGCAGGGGCCCCAGAACAGCTCGTGGCGGTTGCCGTCGGGGTCGCGGAACAGGGCGACTTCCTGCACCTTGCGCAGCGCGCAGTCGGCGGCGCTGCCGCGCTCGACCTCCACGTCGGCGCGCTGCAGCTCGGCGATGGCCTGCTCGAAGGCGGCCTTGCCGGCCACTTCCCAGCCACTGGCGCCGTAGCCGTCGCGCCCATCGCGCAGCACCAGCACGCGGTAGTGGCGCTCGTCCATCTTCAGGTACAGCGCGCCCTCGGGGGCGGCGTCGTCCACCATCATGCCCAGCACCTGGCCGGCGTAGCTGCGCCAGCGCTCCAGGTCGCTGGCCAGGACGGTCACGTAGCCCAGTCCTCGGATATCCATGGGTGCTCTCCTCATCGTTGTCGCGGGCCCGCCGCAGGGGCCACTGGTGATGGGGATTCAAACAGCGCCGGGCAGGCCCAACATCGTCCGATGGGACTAGCGCGAAAGCGGCGCCCGGCGGGGCCTGCGCGCACCCGTCCGGCGCAGCGCCGGACACACCGCGCAGGCCCCTGGCCATCTAGGCCGAACGGACGATTCGACGCCCCGGCGGCGCGTCCATGCTCGCCCGCAAACAACAACGAGCAGCCCCGAGGCGCCCATGAACGCAGCCACCTCCCCGGCCCGGGATCCGTTCGCCCGCGCCGGCATCAGCGCCGCCGCACTGAGCGAACTGCTCGACCTGGTCTACCGCGGCCCCCTGGAAAGCACGCCCTGGGCCAGCCTGCTGGAAGCCCTGCGCCAGCGCTGCGGCGCCAGCTTCGTCACCCTGGTGCTGCGCAACCCCGACCACCAGCGCCCGGGGCTGATCGTCAACGCCTCCGCGCACGGCCCGCACCTGCCCGGCGAGCCCTCCTACAGCGAGCACTACTACGCCATCTGCCCCTTCCTCGACTGGCCCGCCGGGCAGGTCGCCAGCGCCGACCGGGTGCTGGGCACGCCGCAGTGGCTGGGCCACGACTTCTACCGCCACTACCTGGCGCCGCTGGACCTGCGCTACGTGCTGGTGGCCCGGATGCTCAGCGCCGGCGGCATGCACTGCGCGCTGTTCGCCTGCCGCGACCACGCCGGCGAGGATTTCAGCGAGGCCGAACTGGCCCTGGTAGAACTGCTGCTGCCGCACCTGCAACAGGCGGTAGACCTGCACTCCACGGTGGACCAACTGGAATCCGAGCGGCGCCTCTACGCCCTGACCATCGACCGCCTGCTGGTGGGCACCGCCATCCTCGACACCCACGGCCGCCTGCTGCGCTGCAACGGCGCCGCCCAGCGCCTGCTGGACAGCCGCGACGGCCTGGAATGCCGGCAGGAGCGCCTGCAGGCCTTCGCCCGCCAGGACAACCGCAACTTGCAGAGCGCCATCCAGACCGTGCTGCAGCGCCGCGAGCGCGACGACGAGGTGGAAGTCCTGGCCCTCACCCGCCCCAGCGGCGGCATGCCGCTGAACCTGCTGCTGCGGCCCATCGCCCTGCACCACGAAAGCCGCGGCGACGCCCGCCAACCGGCGGTGGCGGTGTTCATCCGCAACCCCGCCGACTCGCCCCAGGCCTCGCGCACCCTGCTGCGCAGCCTGTTCCAGCTGACCCGCAGCGAAACCGAAGTGGCCATGCAGATGATGGACGGCCTGACCCTCGACGAAACCGCCGATGCCCTGGGCGTGTCGCGCAACACCGTGCGCGCGCACCTGCGCGGGGTGTTCGCCAAGACCGGCGTGACGC
>Ga0222426_100643_pt1 | contig 19529 bp, 17 predicted proteins | sample 2B50Ametagenome_FD_180087 | JGI IMG/M metagenome (GOLD analysis project Ga0222426, IMG submission 180087) | Enriched microbial communities from leaf-cutter ant dump, University of Wisconsin, Madison, United States - 2B50A (version 2) | ecosystem: Environmental > Terrestrial > Nest > Insects nest...
TTGGGCGGGCTGTCGGTGCTATAGCGCCCGCAGGCGCGGCATCGGTAGCGTTGATGCCCGGCCTTGCTGCCGCGCTTGATCAGATCTGTGCCGCCACAGCTTGGGCAATCCATCGTGGGCCTCCCCGCAAATCACCTCTATAACAGAATCCAAAAAGCGATCCGGGTAAACAGTCCCCCACAAGGGGGAGGGACTTACCGTGCGGCACGCCCAGCATTCAAGACTTGAAGGAAAAGCAGGCTCCCAGCCTTTCTCCCCCCTTGTGGGGGAGATGCCGGCAGGCAGAGAGGGCCTTGTTCATCCTCAGAAATCGAATTCCGCGATCACCGGCACATGGTCGGACGGCCGTTCCCAGCCGCGCGCCTCGCGGATGACGGAGATGTTGGCAAGGTGCGGCTCGAGGTCGGCGGAGGACCAGATATGGTCGAGGCGGCGGCCCTTGTCGGCGGCCTGCCAGTCGGCCGAGCGGTAGCTCCACCACGTATAGAGCTTTTCATTCACCGGCACCTTGCGGCGCATGAGGTCGACCCAGGCGCCCTTCGTCATCACGTCGATCAGGCCTTCCGTCTCGATGGGCGTGTGGCTGACGATCTTCAGGAGCTGCTTGTGCGACCAGACGTCGTGCTCCAGCGGCGCGATGTTGAGGTCGCCGACGAGGATGGAGGAGATGCCGGCCTCGGCCTCCGCATGCAGCAGCTTCATCTCCTCGATGAAATCGAGCTTGTGGCCGAATTTCGGGTTGATCGTCCGGTCCGGCTCGTCACCGCCGGCCGGCACATAGAAATTGTGCAGGCGGATCGACTTGCCCCGATGGTTCAGGACGACCGAGACATGGCGCGCATCGCCGACGCCGCAATAGTCGCGCCGCTCGACGAGCTCGGTCAAAGGCAGGCGCGAGACGGTGGCGACGCCGTGGTAGCCTTTCTGGCCGTGCATGACGATGTGCTCGTAGCCGAGCGCCTTCAGCGGCTTGGAAGGAAACTGGTCGTTCGGGCACTTGGTCTCCTGAAGGCACAGCACGTCCGGCGCGAAGGTCTTCAGGAAATGCTCGACGAGCGGCATGCGCAGCCGCACGGAGTTGATGTTCCACGTCGCGATCGAAAATGCCATGCCTGCCCCCGGAAAGTCTCCGGGGGTCTTAACGCATGGAGGGCGAAACGGAAACGGCTTTCTCAGTTGGCACCGCGGTTGCGGATCTCGTCATAGGGGATGGCGAAGACCTTGTCGTCGAGGGAGACGCCCGTCTTGACGTTGAAGATCATCACGGAGGTGTCCTTGCCCTGCGCGTCGGTGATCGTCCACTGGCGCAGGTCGTAGGTCTTCGGGTCGAACATCATGGTGATGGTCGAATCGCCGAACATGCCCTTGTCGCCGAGCACGATGGTCGTCAGGTCCGCCTCTTCCTTCACGTTGCGCACCATCTTGCCGGAAAGGTCGATCTTGTTGCCGAGCAGAAGGTTGAGCGGCGTCTTGGAGAGCGGGTAGATGTCCCAGGTCTTGAGCTTGCGATTGCCGATGACGACGGACTTGCCGTCGGCGATCACGCGCATCGGCGAGGGATCCTCGTAGTTGAAGCGGATGCGCCCGGGCCGGTCGATGTAGAACTTGCCGCCGGTCTGCTCGCCGCGCGGGCCGAACTGCACGAATTCGCCCATCATGGTCTTCACCGAGGCGAAGTGGTCGGCGATCTTCTGCGCCGTGCCGCTCGCCTGGGCAAAAGCCTCGACCGGCGAGAGAACGGAAAGGCCGGCCGCGAACGTGAACGCCAGAAGGCAGGAAAAGCCGCGGCGGGTGAACGAGGCGGTCGCGCGGCCCTTTTCGGATCGGTTCATGTCAGTCTCCTTCATATGCGTTTCATGCGGGCCAAAGGCGGCGCCATGATGGCATCGCCCCGGCGCGGCGCTCGACGGCAAAAACGCCATGGGAAGGCGCTGCGTTCCCGGTCATCGCCCGATGATGTCTTCTTCCGTCGGCACGAGGATCTCGCGCTTTCCGGCGTGGTTGGCGGGGCCGATCAGCCCCTCCTTCTCCATGCGCTCGATCAGCGAGGCGGCGCGGTTGTAGCCGATGCCGAGGCGGCGCTGGATGTAAGACGTGGAGGCCTTGCCGTCGCGCAGCACCACGGCGACGGCCTGGTCGTAGGGATCGTCCGAATCGTCGAGATTGGCGGTGCCCGCCGGGCCATGGCCGCCTTCGCCGTCCTCGTCGTCGTCCTCGGTGATCGCGTCGAGATATTGCGGCGCGCCTTGCGTCTTCAGATGCGCGACGACCGCCTCCACCTCGTGGTCGGAAACGAACGGGCCGTGCACGCGCTGGATACGCCCGCCGCCGGCCATGTAGAGCATGTCGCCCATGCCGAGGAGCTGTTCGGCGCCCTGCTCGCCAAGGATGGTGCGGCTGTCGATCTTCGACGTCACCTGGAAGGAGATGCGCGTGGGGAAATTCGCCTTGATCGTGCCGGTGATGACGTCGACGGACGGACGCTGCGTCGCCATGATGACGTGGATGCCCGCCGCGCGCGCCATCTGGGCGAGCCGCTGCACGGCGCCCTCGATGTCCTTGCCGGCGACCATCATCAGGTCGGCCATCTCGTCGATGATGACGACGATATAGGGCATCGGCTGGAGGTCGAATTCCTCCGTCTCGTAGATCGCCTCGCCCGTCTGGCGGTCGAAGCCGGTCTGCACGGTGCGGGTGATCTGCTCGCCCTTGGCAAGCGCCTGCTCGACGCGGCTGTTGAAGCCGTCGATGTTGCGCACGCCGATCTTCGACATCTTCTTGTAGCGCTCCTCCATCTCGCGCACCGTCCACTTGAGGGCGACGACGGCCTTCTTGGGATCGGTGACGACGGGGGAGAGGAGATGCGGGATGCCGTCATAGACGGAAAGCTCCAGCATCTTCGGGTCGATCATGATCAGGCGGCACTGTTCCGGCTTGAGGCGGTAGAGCAGCGACAGGATCATGGTGTTGATGGCGACGGACTTGCCCGAACCGGTCGTGCCGGCGACGAGCAGGTGCGGCATCTTGGCGATGTCGGAAATGACCGGCTCGCCGCCGATCGTCTTGCCGAGCGCCATGGCAAGGCGCGCCTTGGAGGTCTCGAAATCGCGGGATGCCAGGAGCTCGCGCAGATAGACGGTCTCGCGCGTCGCATTCGGCAGCTCGATGCCGATGGCGTTGCGGCCCGGCACGACGGCGACACGGGCGGCAATCGCACTCATCGAGCGGGCGATATCGTCGGCAAGGCCGATGACTCGGGAGGACTTGATGCCGGGGGCGGGCTCCAGTTCGTAGAGCGTGACGACCGGGCCGGGACGGACATGGATGATCTCGCCCTTGACGCCGAAGTCCTCCAGCACGCCTTCCAGCATGCGGGCGTTCTGCTCCAGCGCGTCGGCCGAAAGGGTCGCATCGCGCACCTGACCCTTCGGCTCGGCGAGGAGATGCAGCGAGGGAAGCTGGAAACCATCCGGGCCGACGAAGGAGGTCTGCGCCTCGCGGTCGACGCGCTGGCCGGGCTTCGGCCGGGCGGCGGGCGCGACGACGCGGGCACCGGCGGCCGGCGCGGGCTGGCGGGCCGGGGCGCGGCGCGGCGCCCAGTCGGCGGCAACATCGTCCTCGTCGTCGTCCGGCAGGATGCCGCTCGGGCGGGCGATCGGCTCGTCCATGTCGAAGGGCAGGTCGTCGTCGAGCTCGATGGAGGGGGCGGAGACGGTCCGGCGGCCTTCCATGGAGGGCTCGACGCGCTCGGAGGAACGCGCGGAGGCGCGGGCGCGCACCGGCTCGTTGAGGGTGCCGAACTCGTCCTCGTTGAAATCGTAGGGCTGCTCGATGCCCCGCGCCCTGCGGCGCTGGCCGGAAAGGCCGAAGAGGCGGCGCACGCGCGCCTGGCTGGTGAACCAGGCATGGGTCATGGCCCCGGCAAACAGCGTGAGCGGGCCTTCCCGCTCCTCGTCGTCGTCGTCGGCTTCCGCAACGGGGCGGGCGCGGCTCTGCACCGGCACCGGCGCGAAATCCTCCTCGTCGTCGATGGCGGGGGCGCCGACGAGGCCGGCGCTGAACACCATCATCCAGGCGGCCGGCACGGCGATGATGCAGCCGAGGACGGTGGCGAAGACACCCGTCGGGTAGGCGCCCGTGAAGAGGGCGGGAAAGCGCAGGATCATGTCGCCGAAGACGCCGCCGAGCCCCGTCGGCAGCGGCCAGGTGACGGGGCCGGGAATGCAGGCGAGCGCCGCCGAGGCGAGGATCGCCCCGCCGAACCAGGCGGCGGCGCGCTGCGGCACGCGGCTGAAGCGCCGGCCGCTGACCATGGCGAGCCCCCAGGCGACGACCGGCAGCAGCGCGATGACGCTGGCAAGGCCGAAGAATTGCATGAAGAGATCGGCGAAGACCGCGCCCGGATAGCCGAGAATGTTCTTCGGCTCGCCGCTGGAGGCATAGGAAAGGCTGGGGTCGGAGACGTTCCAGGTGGAGAGCGCGGCAATGGCGAGCGCAAGGCCGAGGAAGATGGCAAGCCCGAGGAGCGCCTGTACCTGCCGCCAGACGAATGCCGACAGAACGAAGCGGTCGTGACGGTTGTCCAGTCCTGCCGAAATGCTTCTGCTCATGGTTACAGCCTGTGCCTACAAAAAATCGCGGCAACCCGGCGTGATTCGCGGGCGTGCCTGACTGCGAACCCTACGAAGGAAGGCTTAATGGCGTGTTAACCATGCCCGCCCCGACATGGTTTACACCCCACAAACGGCAAAGGCCCGGACCAGGGGGTCCGGGCCGGAAGCGGGCGGCAGGCCTCTTACGAGTGGTAGGCCGCTTCGCCGTGGGACGAGAGGTCGAGGCCCTCGCGCTCGGCTTCGACGCTTACCCGCAGGCCGACCACCATGTCGACGATCTTGTAGAGGATCGCCGAGACGACGGCGCACCAGACGATGGTGATGACGACGGCGGTGAGCTGCGTCATGAACTGCGAGGCGATGGAGAAATCGGCCCCGCCCGTGCCGCCGAGCGAGGGCGCGGTGAAGATGCCGGTGCCGAGCGCGCCGATGAGGCCGCCAATGCCATGGACGCCGAAGACGTCCGCCGTGTCGTCGTAGCCGAACTTGTTCTTCACGACGGCGACGAAGAAGTAGCAGATCGGCGAGGCGATGAGGCCGAGCACGATGGCACCGAACGGGCCGACCGAACCGGCTGCCGGCGTGACGACGACGAGGCCGGCGATCATGCCGGACGCCGCGCCGAGCAGCGAAGCCTTGCCGCGGGTGAAGGTCTCGACCACCGACCAGGCGAGGATCGCGGCGGCCGTGGCGACGAAGGTGTTGACGGTGGCGAGGACCGCACCACCCGAGGCTTCGAGGTTGGAGCCGGCGTTGAAGCCGAACCAGCCGAACCACAGCATGGCGGCACCGACGAGGGTGAGCGTCATGGAGTGGGGGGCCATCATGTCCTTGCCGAAGCCCGTGCGCTTGCCGACCATGATCGCGCCGATGAGGCCTGCGACGCCCGCATTGATGTGCACGACGGTGCCGCCGGCGAAATCGAGCGCGCCCATGTTGAAGATGAGGCCGTTACCGTCCCAGACCATGTGGGCGATCGGGAAGTAGACGAAGGTGGCCCAGAGGATCGTGAAGAGCAGGACCGCCGAGAACTTGATGCGCTCGGCGAAGGCGCCGACGATGAGGGCCGGCGTGAGCGCCGCGAAGGTCATCTGGAACAGCATGAAGATGTATTCGGGGATGACGACGCCGTCGGAGAAGGTCGCCGCCGTGCTGTCGACGGTGACGCCCGTCAGGAACAGCTTGGCGAAGCCGCCGAAATAGGGGCTCGTCGAGCCGCCGAAGGCGAAGGAGTAACCGTAGACGACCCACACCATCATCATCATGGCGCCGATGACGGTGCACTGCATGAGGACGGAGAGCATGTTCTTCGTGCGCACCAGGCCGCCGTAGAAGAGGGCAAGGCCCGGGATCAGCATGAAGAAGACGAGCAGCGTGGCGACGAACATGAAGACGGTATCCGCCTTGTCCGGGACGGGCGCGGCGGGGGCGGCCTCCTGCGCGAAGGCGGCGACCGGCGCGAGCACGCCTGCCGTGGCGACGGCCACGCGGGAGAGGATATGGGGAAGTTTGAACGACATGTTGAATAGGCTCCCTGATAGGCCGTTTGCTTAGAGCGCTTCGGAATCGGTTTCGCCCGTGCGGATGCGCACGGCATGGTCGATGGCGTAGACGAAGATCTTTCCGTCGCCGATCTGGCCGGTCTTGGCGGCGGCGGCGATCGCTTCGACCGCCCTGTCGGCAAGGTCGCTGGCAACGGCGATCTCGATCTTCAGTTTCGGCAGGAAGCTGACGGCATATTCGGTGCCGCGGTAGATTTCCGTATGCCCCTTCTGGCGCCCGTAACCCTTCACTTCGGTCACGGTCAGGCCCTGGATGCCGACAGCGGTGAGGGCCTCACGCACCTCGTCGAGTTTGAACGGCTTGATAATGGCCATTACGATTTTCATCTGGTTTCCCATCCTTCGTGCTTGTCCCCAGCCGGGGCCATCTCTCCGAGTTGCCGGGACGGCTGTCCGCGGCGACCGAAGCTACACATTCAAGGGGCGTGCCAGATTCGAATGACTTCTCTAAGTCATTGAAATAAAAATATTAAAAATAAGAAACGTACGGCGGTGCAAAAATTCGCCACCGCGAATGGTGAAAAAATGGGCGCTATTAGGATAGTGAGCAGAATTTAATCAGTTGCCCTTTTCCGAATCAGCCCCTCCTGGGCGACCGAGGCGATGAGCGTGCCGTCGCGGGTGAAGATCGCACCGCGCGTCATGCCGCGCGCGCCGGAAGCCGAAGGGCTGTCCTGGCTGTAGAGCAGCCAGTCGTCGAGCACCGGCGGGCGATGGAACCACATGGCATGGTCGAGGCTGGCGACCTGCAGCGAGCGGTCGAGCACGGAGGTGCCGTGCGCGAAGAGGGACGTATCGAGCAGCGTCATGTCCGAGAGATAGGCGAGCACCGCCATCTGCAGGCGGCGGTCGCGCGGCACCGGCCCCGTCGTTCGCACCCAGATGTTCTGGTGCGGATCGAGCTTTTCCGAGGAGAGATAGTGGGCAAGGGAAACGGGACGCAGCTCGATCGGCCGCGGCCGCTCCCAATAGGCGCGGATATGCGCCGGCGCGCCGGCCATAAACTGCGCCTTCAGCTCCGCCTCGCCGAGGAGCTTTTCAGGCGGCGGCACGTCCGGCATCGCCGTCTGGTGCTCGAAGCCGTCTTCGTCGTCCTGGAAGGAGGCCGTCATGAAGAAGATCGGCTTGCCGTGCTGGATGGCGATCACCCGGCGCGTGGCGAAGGAGCCGCCGTCGCGTACGTTCTCGACGTCGTAGATGATCGGCACGGCGGGATCGCCCGGCCGCACGAAATAGGCGTGCAGCGAATGGGCGAAGCGGTTCTCCTCCTCCACCGTCCGCGTCGCCGCGACGAGCGCCTGACCGATCACCTGCCCGCCGAACACCCGCTGCCAGCCGACCTGCGGGCTCTTGCCGCGGAAGAGGCGCACCTCCAGCCGCTCCAGGTCGAGCGTTTCGAGAAGAATATCCATGGCGGGATTTTCGGCGGATCGACGCGACATTTGGGCATGGCCTCCACGGTAGGAAACTGCGTCCTCCTCCTCTATATAGACGCAAACGAGACCTCAAGCGGCCAGGAGACTGCCATGACCGATGCCCCGATGCTCGACGTCCTTGTCGCCGGCGGCGGCTATGTCGGCCTGTCGCTGGCGGTCGCCGTCAAGAAGGCCGCGCCGCACCTCGCCGTCGAGGTGGTGGACGGCGCGCCGGAGCATGTCTGGCAGAAGGACGAGCGCGCCTCGGCCATCGTCGCGGCCGCGCGCAACCTCCTCGATGTCCTCGGCGTGTGGAACGAGATCGCCCCCGAGGCCGAGCCGATCCGCCGCATGGTCATCACCGATTCGCGCACGGCCGATCCCGTGCGCCCCGTCTTCCTCACCTTCGAGGGCTCCGGCTCGACCGACGACGGCCAGCCCTTCGCCCATATGGTGCCGAACCGCGCGATGACCGGCAGCCTGCTGCGCCAGGCCGAAAACCTCGGCATCCCCGTGCGCTGGTCGACCTCGGCGGAAGGCTTCTCGACGGGCCAGCACGAGACGACCGTCCGCCTCTCCGACGGCACGGAACGGCTGACGCGCCTGCTCGTCGCCTGCGACGGCGTGCGCTCGAAGCTGCGCGACATGGCGGGCATCAAGACCGTGCGCTTCGACTACGGCCAGTCCGGCATCGTCACCACGGTCGAGCACGAGCGCCCGCACGACGGCACGGCGGAAGAGCATTTCCTGCCCGCCGGCCCCTTCGCCACGCTGCCGCTCACCGGCAACCGCTCCTCGCTCGTGTGGACCGAGCGTACCGAGGACGCCCGCCGCCTCGTCGAGAGCGACGACCTCGTCTTCGAGGAAGAACTGGAGCGCCGCTTCGGCCACAAGCTGGGCGCGCTGAAGGTCGTCGGCGGCCGGCGCGCCTTCCCGCTCGGCCTGACGCTCGCCCGCGCCTTCGTCGCCCCGCGCTTCGCGCTCGCGGGCGATGCCGCCCACGGCATCCACCCGATTTCCGGCCAGGGCCTCAATCTCGGCTTCAAGGACGTGGCGGCGCTTGCCGAGACCATCGTCGAGGCCGACCGCCTCGGCCTCGATATCGGCGCCCTGTCCGCGCTGGAGCGCTACGAGGCCTGGCGCCGCTTCGACACCGTGCGCATGGGCATCACCACCGACGTCCTGAACCGCCTCTTCTCCAACGACGCAACGCCCCTGCGGGTGCTGCGCGACGTCGGCCTCGGCATGGTCGACCGCCTGCCGGGCCTCAAATCCTTCTTCATCCGCCAGGCCGAAGGCACCGCCGGCGGCGGCCACCCCCGCCTGCTGGTGGGACAGCGCATCTGAGCCTCGCTTCCCCACGCCTTTTCGTTCGTCATCCTCGGGCCTGACCCGAGGATCCTGTGTGTTTTGGTTGGTGTAGGATGGTTGCGGGAAGGAGACCGAGAGGATCCCGGCCGTCGTTTGTAACGGCAGGCCGCCGCATGGCCTGGTCCCTTCCCGCTTCGCCCATCAACCTGAACAGTTGCATGAGGCTGTTGGCGCAGACCTCGCACACAGGAGCAGGCTCCATGACGACACCACAATTTCATCGGCTGCGACATCGGCAAGGAAGCGGTCGATATCTTCGACCCGCGAACGGCCAGGTTCTGCCGCATCCCCAACACCGAGGCGCAACTGTCCGCCTTCGCAAAGCGCCTCGACCCGGCCGGCGACCTCGTCGTCCTGGAGGCGACGGGCCATTGCGACCGGCTGGTGCGCCTGTGCCTTGCACAGGCCGGCATCGCCTTTGCCCGCGTCAATCCGAAGACGGCGCGGCGCTTTGCCGAGGCGCGCGGGCGGCTGGCCAAGACCGACCGCATCGATGCCCGCTCGCTTTCGCACATGGGGGCCATGTTCGGCCTTTCGGCCGATGCGCCGCCTTGCCCGGTACACGAGCGGCTGGCGGCCCTTGCCCGGCGCCGCGACCAGCTCGTCGACGCCCGTGCGAGCGAGCGCAGACATCTTGGCGAGGCCTTCGATCCGGCCGTGCGCGCCGACATCGAGGCCATGATCGCCATCCTCGGCGAGAGGATCGCTGCAATCGAGAGCGCGATCGACGAGCAGATGCAGAGCGGCAACCTTGCCGAAGGGGCCAGGCGCCTCGCATCGGCTCCCGGCGCCGGCAAGGTGACGGCCCTGGCCCTGCTTGCCCATATGCCCGAACTCGGCACGCTCTCGCCCAAGGCGGCGGCAAGCCTTGCCGGCCTTGCGCCCTTCAACGACGATTCCGGCAAGAGAGCAGGCCGCCGCCGCATCAAGGGGGGAAGGCCAAGGGTGCGAAAGGCCCTCTATATGGCCGCCCTCGGCGCCATCAGGGCCTCATCGCGCCTGCGCACCTTCTACCTCGCCGTCAAGGCCAGAACGGGCGCCGCCAAGGCCGCCATCATCGCCGTCGCGCGAAAGCTCATCACCATCCTCAATGCCATGCAGCGCGACAAAACCGATTTCCGATGAAACACAGTTGCCACGCGACACCCGCGGCTGTGGATGCCCGGAGCATGACGAAGGAGAGCGCGGCACCCATCGCGCACTGGCCCGCGAACCGCGAGCTCAGCCCTTGATTTCCCGCGCTTCCGAAATGAGCATGATGGGAATCCCGTCGCGGATCGGGTAGGCGAGCCTGGCCTTTTCCGAGATCAGCTCGCGCGCCTCGGCATCGTAGGTCAGCCGGCCCTTGGTCAGCGGGCAGACGAGGAGTTCGAGCAGTTTCGGGTCGACCCGGCTGGCGCTGGTATCCATAAGCCCCACCTATTGCAGCCGCGTGTCGACGTCGCCGTAGCCGCGCGCCAGCACGATCTCGGTGATGGCGATCAGGGTCTCGGCGCGGGTCTTGAGGTCCGGCGCTTCGAGGAGGGCCTGCTTTTCCGCCGGCCCGTAGGGTGACATCATCGCCATGGAATTGACCAGCGTGGCGTTGCTGGCCCGTTCCACGCTCTCCCAGTCGGCCTCCAGCTTGTTGGCGTCGAGATAGGCCTTGAAGGCGGCGAGCAGCGCCTCCCGGTCGACGCTCTTCTCCTCGTCGCCCGCCGAAAGGTCGGCGATGAAGGGCGCGATGTGGAAGCTGCGATAGGATCGGTCACCACGCAGCTCGTCCAGCAGCCGGTAGCGGCAGACGCCCGTCAGCGAGACGATGTAGCGCCCGTCGCCCGTCTCGGCGAAGGAGGTGATGCGGCCGATGCAGCCGACCTGGCAGAGCGCCGGCACCTCTGTCTCGGCTTCCTGCATGCGCTCACCGCCGAAGACCGGCTGCACCATGCCGATCAGCCGGTGTGTGGAAAGCGCGTCGTCGATCATGGAAAGATAGCGCGGCTCGAAGATGTTCAGCGGCAATTGCCCGCCGGGCAGAAGCAGCGCGCCCGTCAGCGGAAATACCGGAATGGCCTCGGGCATGTCCTCCGGTTTCAGGTAACGCGCGTTTCCCACATGCATGGCATTGCCTTCCCGTTCCGCGGCGCGGCGTTTCCCCGCCCCTCGTCATCGCGCCCTTTCGGAATGTGGGGTGGACGCGGCATTTCTCAAGAGATGCCGCCCACCACCTTCCGTAAAAACCTTACGAAAACAGGATAGACGACAGCTTGCGGCGGGCGGCGATCGTCGCCGGATCCTTCGGTCCCCAGACGTCGAAGAACTGCAGCAGCTCGCGGCGCGCACCGTCGTCCTCGAAGGCGCGGTCGCGCTTCATGATGTGGAGCAGATGATCGGCCGCCGCCTGGCGGTCGCCTTCCACATTGCGGATCTTCGCGAGCTTCAGCCGCGCGGCGTGGTCGTCCGGGTCCTGCGCCAGCGCCTGTTCGAGCGCGGCCGGATCGCCGAGCTTGCGCGCTTCCTCGATCTGGTCGAGCTTCTTGACGACCGCCGCGACGGCCGGGTCGGCCGCAACCGCTTCCGACACGTTCGTCAGCATCTGGCGGGCGTTCTCCGGCTGGCCGGCGGCGATCATGCATTCGGCAATGCCGGCAAGCGCGGCCGCGTTCTCCGGGTCGGCCTGCAGCAGCGCGCCGTAGAGGTCGGCCGCCCCGCCGAGGTCGCCGGCATCGAAAAGCGTCTTCGCCTCGGCCAGCAGCGCCTCGATCTCGGCCTTCTCGTCAGCGCCGGCGGGACCGGCGATCTTGTCGATGAACTGGCGGATCTGGCTTTCCGGCACGGCGCCCATGAAGCCGTCCACCGGCCGGCCGGCCACGAAGGCGACGACGGCGGGAATGGACTGGATGCCGAGCTGGCCGGGAATGGAGGGATGGTCGTCGATGTTGAGCTTGACGAGCTTCACCCGGCCCGCGCTCTCGCGCACCACCTTCTCGATGATCGGCTGGAGCTGCTTGCAGGGGCCGCACCAGGGCGCCCAGAAATCGACGAGGACGGGCTGCTGGCGCGAAGCCTCCAGCACGTCGCGCGAGAAATTCGCCGTCGTCGTGTCGGCGACCAGGTCGTCTGCTGGTGCCGCGCCGCCATAGCTCGCCGAAACGTTCATCTGCCCGCCGTAGGACGATGCGTAGGGGTTGTCGCCTGCACTCATGGGTCTCTCCTGTGGCGCGGAAGCGCCTTCTCTGCTTGCGCGTCTGAGATCGTATGTCAGGCCGTGACTTTCAAGACAAGCGGCTCGTGCCCCGTCGCCGCGATGAAGCGCAGGAGATCCTTCGAGCCGATCGAGGTCGTCGCGTCGTTGCGCAGCGGATGGCAGTTGATCGTATCATATTCCATGAGATCAGCATCGATGATGATCTTCACCTTGCCGTCCGTGTCGTTGATGACCCCGAAGGCGGTGACCGCGCCGGGGATGACGCCGAGATATTCCATCAGCTTTTCCGGCCGGCCGAAGGAAACGCGGCTTGCCGCGCCGATGACGGTATGGATGGTCTTCAGGTCCACCGCCGCATGCTCCTCGACGGTCATCAGGAAATAGTTGTCCTTCTTGTCCTTCACGAAGAGGTTCTTCGTGTGGCCGCCGGGAATCTCGTCGCGCAGCGCCACCGATTCGGCGACGGTGAAGACCGGCGCATGCTCCTTCGTGGCATGGGCGATGCCCAGCCCGTCGAGAAACTGGAAAAGGTCTTTGTCGGTCTTCGGCTGCGTCTCGCTCATGTCATGGTTCCCGGCAGATTGCTCCTGCCCGCTGATAGGACGTCGCCCGCCCGCGCGCAACTGCCCGGAAATCCGGGACCTGCAATGCGGCCGCATTTTTTTCTCCCAAATCCGGCATTTCCCTGTTGCATTTGAAAAATCCTTGGGCCATATAGCGCCCGTCGCCGCAACGCAGCGACCTTCGGCCAAGCGAACTACCCCGGGCCGATGACGATGAGCGGGTGTAGCTCAGGGGTAGAGCACAACCTTGCCAAGGTTGGGGTCGAGCGTTCGAATCGCTTCACCCGCTCCATTCTCTCCAAAGTTTCCAAGCCTCGGTTCGCCGGGGCTTTTGTGCGTTTTAGCGCGGTTGAAATCGCGAGGCGCGGAAGGGTCATCGGAGGTCGTGGTTACACGCGGGTTACAGGCGAGACGGGTTTGTAAGCCGGGGTGGGAAGCCAGTACTAGCTTGCCGAGTACCAGCTGCCCAGCGTTCCCTTGGAGCAGGCTCGCGCAGCCCACACTGATGATGGGAACTCGAACGTGTCGCTAGTCACCTACGACAACGTTGCCCGCAACCGAAAATTGTGAAAGGGTAATGAGAACATGATCTTGTGCATTGGGGAGCAGGTTTCGTATGGACGACCCGGTTTTGAACGCATATCTGAAGGATTTCTCGGCCTCTTTTAACCTAAGCGAGAAAAAAGAAGCCGATGTCTTCGAGTTTTTTTCCGCATACTGCGTTCTCCACCGAGACTTCTCGGAACACACGAACTTAGAAGATGCCATCATAGCAGGCGGATTGGATACGGGAATTGACGCTGCTGCCATCTATCTTAACGATATACATGTGACAACTGCGGCCCAAATCGCTGAAATCGTTTCTAAGCAACGAATCGACGCTGATTTTTGCTTCATCCAATCGAAGACCTCCCGAAGTCTCAATGCCGCAGAGATTGGTAGTTTTATACAGGGTGTTAAAGAGTTTTTTGGCAGTCGCTACATGCCTGCAAATGAGAATGTTGCCGATTTAAGAGATCTTTCGGATAACATTTTTAATAACAGCGTTAAGTTAAGGTCCAAACCAAAACTGCATTTGTATTACTGCTACTCTGGATCATATAAAAATGATCCCGTTATTGAAGCTAGAGTTGCGGCAGGGAAGGCCGAGCTCATCGCATATAACCTATTCTCCGAGATTGCATTTATTTTTGTCGACGCAGATAAACTCCAGCAACGCTATCAAGAGGTGAATCTTCATATTGAGCGAGAAGTTCAGATAAACGAATATTCGTCTCTTCCGCCAATTAAGGGCATACGGCAAGCATATCTTGGCGTATTGCCGTGCAAGGAGTTGGTGAAATTACTTTCAAATTCCGATGGTAAGCTTCACAAGGCGCTTTTCAACGAAAATGTCCGCGACTTTCTTAATAGAAACCCCGTTAATGATGAAATTGAGCACACTCTGTCCTCTCACGATACACAGAGTCGATTGGCTGCCCTTAATAACGGTATAACTATAGTTGCACGGAGTATAAAACTAGTAGGAAAGAAATTTACTCTCGCCGATTTTCAGATCGTAAATGGATGTCAGACTAGCCATATAATATTTTCGAACCAGCATAAGCTTCTTGAGCAAACAGCCGTTCCGGTAAAGCTGATCGAAGTAGAAGATAGAGACATAGTGAATGAGATCGTCAGAGCCACAAATCGCCAAACAGAGGTAAAGGATGAGGCTTTTGTTGTATTGGGGGAATTCCATAAGAGATTGGAGCGATTTTTCCTCAGTGTTGAGGCCTCCGCGGAAAGTAAGATACTATACGAGAGACGCAAGAGGCAGTACGCTGATTCTGTATACACGGCACAGAATATAGTGACGCTTACTTTCCTTACAAACGCGTTTGTGAGTTGCGCGCTGGAAAACCCTGTCGACGCCAATGATTATTATGGTATGCTATTGAAGCGGTATGCAGGCCAAATGTATGTCGATAGTCAATCTTTTTGGCCGTATCTACTATCCGCCAAAATTCTGAAAGAAGTTGAAAAGCTTTGCGTTGGGAAGGCTCGTCCCAGTCTTTGGAAATTCAGATTCATAATCGCGCTTCTGGTGCGGCGGAGCTTTGGAGCGCTTCCAAACCTAAACAACGATAGTGCGCAACAAAAGTATACCGAAAAAGTCTTGGCTGTGATTGAAACTGATGAGTTCCTCGAGCGAGTGAAATCAGCTGAGAAAATTATCGCAGCTGCAATTTCTGCCGAAGGAACGAGCTTCGATGCGAGAAACGCCCATCAAGACCGAAAATTCGTAGCGCGTCTCATCCAAGCGACCTAAGCAAATACCGCAGCGCCGGAAAGTCGTCGCAAGGTTGTTAGTTGACGGCATCAGTTCAGTAATTCCTCTGCATTTCTAGTGACTTTCACGGGATCAATACCGATCGCGCGGCAAACCGCAAGGAACTCTGCTACGTCGAGCCGCCGCTCTCGAAGCTCATACTTTGAGACGAACGTTTGCCGCTGACCAATTCGTTCCCCCAACTCCGCCTGCGTGAGTCCAGCGTCTTTTCGGGCTGCGACGAGCAGGTCGGTTATTTGGCGGTAAAGAGCAGAGCGAATCGAAGACAAGGGGGAGCGCCAGTTTGAGGACCAGCACTTCAATAGGACCCGATTTTGGAGTACCCCAAATTCGGGTATTCGAGGATACTGCACGCGCAATACGATTTGGAGGCGCGCGTGAAGGATCAATACGTCGGGGACATCAACGACTATCGGAAATACGCCCTGCTGCGCGCCTTGGCGCTGGGCGGCGTAAACCGCATCGGCGTATGCTGGATGCTGACGCCGTCAGACGGCAGATCGGACGGCAATAAGCTGACCTATTTGCAGCAGCCCGAGCGCCATCGCCATGTCGATCCTAAACTGTTTGACGTATTGGCTCACGCCGCCGCCGAACCAGATCGCCGCCGCTTGGCAACCATTGAGAATAGCGGTGCCGTTCCGGGCGCTATCTATCACAACGAGCTACTGCCCGATGAGTTGGTCGGACGACACGCCTTCATGGGCCGTTGCGCCTATGAGTTCCGTGATGTCGATCTGATCTTCTTCGATCCGGACAACGGTTTGGAGGTGTCATTGCCGAAGGGTCGCAAGAATTCGTCCAAATACCTCTATCTGGACGAGGTGGCGGCGTTCTATGCGTCGGGGAAATCGCTGCTTATCTACCAGCATTTCCCGAGGGTCGAGCGGGCTGTCTTCCTGGCCCGCTGCGCCGAACGGCTACGCGGTGCTGCGCCCGGCGCGTCACTGTGGGCATTCACCACCGCACACGTCGTCTTCCTCCTGCTCCTGCATCCACTTAGCCCGCCTCGGCTGCATTCCGCCGCAGACGCCGCCTGCTCGCGCTGGGCACCGGAATTCATATCTGGCCGGTTCCTCGGCATCGAACCGGCGACCCCATAATTGACGGCTGCTTTCCCGCGTGTTTCCGTTTTCGCTTTTTTCCCAATTGGTTGGAGATTTCATGACCAAGAAACTGCTCATCCTCGCGGCCTTGCCGCTTACTCTGGTGCTGGTTGCATGCGCGCCTGTCGAGACAAAGACGACGCTGACGACGCCCAATGCCGGCAAAGTGCGCACGGCAGGCCCCGGCGATACGGTCATGTCGTTCCAGTCGAAACGCGCATTGCCCAATGCCTTCGGTCGCGCCGATCTGTTCGGCCGCACGACGAACGCAGGCAGGACCACGGTTCGCTATATCGGCAACAAGGGCTCCAAGGCCGTATTCGAGCGGTCAGACATCATTGTCGATAGCAACGCCACGACGATGAGCGAGACGCCGCTGATCATTCCGCACACCACGAATACCAATATCGAAGGCTCCATCGGGAACGTGCCTGTGTCCGGCACGGCAACCTCCACCTCCTATAGGGTCATCGGGCCGCGCGGCTCGTCGCAATATGCATCGGCACAGCGGCCCATCCAGCTTACGATTGGCACCGGACAGAGCGTGACCGTGGAAGGCAAGACGTTGCGAGTTCTCCGCGTCGCACCATCCTCGGTGAGCTACGTCATCGAATAGCGCGCGGGGCTACGTGTATTCAGGTTGGTGGAAAACGTTCGCGGCGACGCACGGGTCCTCCAACCACAATCCCGGTATTTTGCTGAAAGGGGGGAGGGTTGAACATTTCTCCCGGAGACCGAGATACAAAATGAAGCGGGCGTCGGCATAACCGACGCCCTTGCTGTATCAGAACGATGGATCGCCGATGCCCCTATTCCGGGTCGAGTGCGATAAAGTCCTCGACCTCGCATTCCCCGAACTCCTCCAGGGCGGCATCGATGTCGTCGGCTTCCATTCCCATCAGCACCGCCGCGCGTTCAATCGGAATCCAGTCCTCGGCCCCGGTGCGCTTGTCCCTGACCAGAATGTGCATGGTGCTCTCCTTTGCCCAACAGGACAGGGAATCACAGCGAGAATCGGCGCACAATTCTTGGCGAAAAGGGGAGGAAAGCGGCTTTTATCAGGGCATACGCCTGCCCGTGCCACGGGGAGGTACCACGGACGCGCGCTGTGGCGCGGCGGGGCTGCGGGGCCGGCCATGTGGCCAGCGCGCACGGGCGTACGGTCGGCGGGGCGCGGCGTGCCTATGCCGCGCCCTGCTGCGGCCTACCGGGCGTAGGCGCGATCCAGCGCCTCGATGGCGGCGCTGCCGTCACGAACGGCCTGCGTATAATGTCCGAGCGTCACGGTCGGATTGGCATGGCCGGCGATCTGCGCGACCAAGCCAACCTCAATTCCCTGTGCCTGCAAGGTCGAGATGAAGGAATGCCGGGCAGAATGGGGCGTTACGTAGGGAATGCCGAGGCCCTTGAAGGCGGGAGCCCAATAACGCTTGCGGAAGTTCTGGTAGAGGAGCGGCCCGCCGCCGCCGAGGCGGGGAAGCGGCCATTCCTGAAGCCTGCCGGGGCCGGGAAAGACGCGATGAAGCTCCTTGCCCTTTCGCGGGCAACGGATGCGCCATGCCAGCAGCATCTCGCGCAGCGTCGTGCCCATGGGAATATCGCGCGTTCCTGCTTCCGTCTTCGTCATCTCCGTCAGCGACCCGTCACGCTCCTGAATGCGGCAGATGCGGATGACGTTCTTGTCGAAATCAACCTCGCTCCACAGCAGGCCGAGCTGCTCGGACGGACGAGTGCCGGCGAGGAAGGGAAAAGCATAGTAGATGCCGTGTTCGGGGTCGTCCTTGGCGGCGGCGATCAGCTTAGCGATATGCTCCGGCGTCAGGATCGCCTTCTTCTGCTTGTTGCGCATACGGGGAAGCCCGGTCGGCATAGAAGGTGCGCGGACGCCGAAATCCTCCTCGGCAAGCGCCAGAATGGACTTGAGGTGTGACTTCGCACGGTTGGCGGTATAGTTTCCGCATTGCTCGATGACCGTCTTATGCCAGACGCGGATCATCGCCGTGGTCAGGTCGGTCAGCTTCACGTCACCAAGCATCTTGAGGAAGCGAGCGCCCTTCGGTGCAACGCCAGTCTCCGTATAATCGGCGCGTTCCTGCTTGGTTCCGATCAGCAGCGGGCCACGGATCGCACCGTTGACCACGACCTTATAGCCCTTGAGGGTTGAGGCCTTAACGCCGCCCTCCTTGGTGCCGAGCCAATGATCGATGGCCTTGCTGATCGTCGGGGCAGTGCGTTCATCGACATAGTTACCCTCCGCCACCTTGAGCAGAAGGGCATTGCGAAATGCCTCGGCATCCTTTTTCCGGTTGAAGGCGCGGCGTTTGCGCTTGCACGTCTTGGGGTCGCGGTACTCGCAATAATACTGCGGATAGGAGGCAATCGTGCCGCTGCTCAGCTTGCGACGGCGCGTTGTGCTGGTGATGGAGACGTTGAAATCAGTCATTGGATTGCCCGTGTCAGATGAAAAAATACCAATTAAAACATTGCCTTGTGACCCGCACAAGTAATCGCAGGAGGGCAACGAGAGCGCCCAACCGGCACTCGGCGGTGACCACAGCTGCAACCTTGGCCATGTGTTGAGGGACGAGGCCGCGAGACGACGCGGCCCCGAAAATTCCGGATTCCCTGCCCACCGAGGTTGAAATCGCGGGCAAGAGGCGTTCGGTAGAGCCCGATGGAGCGAAGAAGCTGTCGAGCCGAGAATGCGCCGAAACGCCGCGACAGCATTCCGGTATTCCCTCCCCTTGAATCGGCATGCCTGCCAGCCCACGGCAAGGAAGCCGCAGGGCAAGCCTCCCAGGTGGCGCGGTGGCGGCAGTGGCATGTCACCCGTGCGGTGCCCGTGCAGCAGCGCGGCTGGCCCGCAACTATGGCAGCCCACCCGCTGCACACCGGGAGTCCCTACGGTGCATGCCACCGCCGCCACCGCCACCCCCTAAAGACTTACGGGGGAACCGATGGGCGACTTGTCGTCAACGTGCCCCTCGGGTTTCGGCTTCCGGAAACCGCGCAGTGTCTTTTTGTCGGCTACCTTAAACTTGGCGGGTTCCCAGCCGAGTTCCCGCATCAGCGCCGTGACCCGCTTTGTCATGCCGTTGTGCTGACGCTCGATCGGGATGCCCAACGCTTCGACCAACAGGTCAGCGGTAAGCGCGCGCACTTCTTCGCCGAACGCTCTGCCCTGAACCGTGGCCAGCTTCTCCAGCCACGGATCGTCTTCAAGGCGTTCCTCCTGTTCGGCAGCGGCAACCGCCCACAGCTCCTGCGGAAGCACGATAGTCTCGCCCTGGGCTTCCAGCATCGCCGCCTCGGCCCAGAGCTGATCACGGTCGAGCCGAAGCGCCTCAAGGTCAATCACGCCGGTCTTCACAGGCAGGAAG
>Ga0222426_100647_pt1 | contig 19488 bp, 13 predicted proteins | sample 2B50Ametagenome_FD_180087 | JGI IMG/M metagenome (GOLD analysis project Ga0222426, IMG submission 180087) | Enriched microbial communities from leaf-cutter ant dump, University of Wisconsin, Madison, United States - 2B50A (version 2) | ecosystem: Environmental > Terrestrial > Nest > Insects nest...
CTGTATGATTTTCCTGCTTATAAAAAACATCTCGAAAGGAGAGGAAACCGCCATATCATTATGCTCGGATTCTCGGACGGAACCAAAGACGGCGGTTATCTGAAAGCGAATTGGGAAATCTACAAAGCCAAAGAAAATCTTACAAAAATCTCCGAAGAAAATGAGATCAAAGTTATTTTCTTCGACGGACGCGGCGGTCCGCCTGCAAGAGGTGGCGGAAAAACCCACGATTTCTATGCTTCTCAGGGGAAAAATATCGCCAATAATAAAATTGAGCTTACGATTCAGGGGCAAACCATTACTTCGGTTTTCGGAAATAAAGATCAGGCGAAATATAATTTTGAACAATTGCTGACTGCCGGAATTGAAAATGATGTTTTTAAAAATTCCAAAAAAGACTTGTCTGAAAAAGAGAGATTGCTGATCGAAGAGCTTTCCGAAATCAGCTTTAAAAAATATTCCGGGCTGAAAGCCCATACGAAATTTGTTCCATATCTTCAGGAAATGAGTACGCTGGAATATTACGGCAAAACTAACATCGGAAGCAGGCCGACCAAAAGAAGCGGAGAAAATCAGCTGAAATTTGAAGATCTTCGTGCGATTCCGTTTGTAGGTTCGTGGAGCTTGCTGCGGCAGAATATTCCGGGATTTTTCGGTTTCGGAACAGCGATAGAAGAATTGAAAAATCGGGGGAAATTTGATGAGATTAAAGATCTTTACAAAAATTCTGATTTCTTTAAAACACTGGTTCTCAACTCAATGATGAGTATGAATAAGACCTATTTTCCGCTGACTTCCTATATGAAAAATGATGAAAAGTTTGGCGAGTTCTGGAATATTCTTTTTGCCGAATTCAATCTTTCCAAAGAAATGATGCTGGAACTCACCGGATTCGAAAAGCTTCAGCAGGAAGAGCCGCTTTCCCGGAAATCCGTACAGATCCGTGAAAAAATCGTACTTCCGCTTCTGAGTATCCAGCAATATGCTTTAATGAAAATTCAGGAAAATTCTGAACATAAAGAAGTGTATGAAAAATTGGTGATCCGTTCTCTGTTCGGGAATATCAATGCGAGCAGGAATTCGGCGTAAATAAAAAACCTCATAGGTTTTCAAAACTTATGAGGTTTAATTATAAATTTTATCAATTTCTAAGAAAACGCATTAATCCCCGTAATATCCAATCCCGTAATCAAAAGATGAACATCGTGTGTTCCTTCATAAGTAATTACAGATTCGAGATTTGCAGCGTGGCGCATCATCGGGAATTCTCCCATAATTCCCATTCCGCCGAGAATCTGCCGCGATTCTCTTGCGATATCAATTGCCATTTTTACATTATTTCTTTTTGCCATTGAAATTTGTGCAGGAGTTGCGGTATGCGCATTCTTCAGGTTTCCAAGTTGTAAACAAAGCAATTGTGCTTTTGTAATTTCAGTCAAAAACTCGGCTAATTTTTTCTGCTGGAGCTGGAAAGAAGCAATCGGTTTTCCGAACTGTTTCCGTTCTTTAGAATACTGAACAGCGGTACAATAGCAATCGATCGCAGCACCGATCACACCCCAGGAAATTCCGTAACGTGCGGAATTCAGGCAGGAAAGAGGTCCTTTCAACCCGGATACATTGGGCAGAAGATTTTCTTTCGGGACTTTTACATTCTGGAAAACCAGCTCTCCGGTTTTTGAAGCACGAAGACTCCATTTATTGTGTGTTTCCGGAGTGGTGAATCCTTCCATTCCGCGTTCCACAATTAATCCGTGAACTTTTCCTTCTTCATTTTTTGCCCAGACTACGGCGATATCGCAAAGCGGCGCATTGGTGATCCACATTTTGGCACCGTTTAATAAATAATGATCGCCTTTATCTTCAAAACGGGTTTCCATAGAACCGGGATCGGAACCGTGATTTGGTTCGGTAAGTCCGAAAGATCCGATCATTTCTCCGGCTGCAAGTTTCGGAAGATATTTTCTTTTTTGCTCTTCGGAACCGAATTCGTTGATTGGAAACATCACCAAAGAGCTTTGAACGGAAGCTGCGGAACGTACTGCGGAATCTCCGCGTTCCAGTTCCTGCATAATCAGTCCGTAAGAAATCTGATCCAAACCTGCACCTCCGTATTCTTCAGGAATATATGGTCCGAGTGCTCCGATTTTCCCCAATTCTTTCATCAGGTCGGGCAAATCGGTATGATTTTGTGCGGCTTCATCTATTTTCGGCATTACAAAACTTTCCACCCAATCTCTTACGGATTGTCGGATAAGCTTGTGTTCTTCGGTAAGAAGCGCGTCTATACCATAATAATCGGGAATGGTGGTAAGTGGATAATATGACATTGAATTTTTTTTCTAAAAATAAAATTTTCCTTTTAATCCTGAAAATTTATTTCGCTTTCTTTGAATTTATAGAGATAAGGAGCCTTGTTCGGTGAACCGCTGTAAAATTTTTCAAGACGTTCCAATATATTCAGGCTCAGCATTTTTCTCTGGAAATTATTTCTCCTGAATTTTTCTCCCAGAATAATTTCATACAGATTCTGAAGATCGGTCATCGTGAATTTCTCGGGAAGAAGATTATAGGCAACCAATTGTGTATCAATGCTTTTTCTTAAATATTTCAAGCCGACTTCAATTATCCGCTGATGATCGAAAGCCATTTCGGGAAGCTCATCCACATAAAACCATTCGCAGGTTTCGTTGAAAGAATCGGGGAAAGTTTCAGCAAGTGTATAATCAATAAGGCTGCAATATCCGACCGTGAGAAACCTTTGAAAAATCCAGTGATCGGGCGGAACTTCAATGCCTTTGTTTTTCAGAAGGATCTGGTGGACATTGTTTTCGGTTCTGTCGATTCTCCCGAAAGTATGGAATTGCGCGAGAAACAGGTTTTCGAGATGGGTACGCTCGTACAAAACTCTGGCAGCTGCTTCACGGAGATCTTCATCCTCAAAGATAAATCCTCCCGGAAGCGACCACAAATCGAGATCGTGATATTTAAGCAATAATATTTTGAGCCTCAGCTTGTCTTTATCAAATCCGAAAATAGTACAATCTACGGAAATATTTCCGATAAAATTTTTGGTTTCGATAAGTTCCTGTAAGGACTGCTTGTTTTTAGAATCGTCAATTTTCATAGGGATTCAAAAGTAATAAATTTATTGTCTCAGAATGAGTTTTTTAGAAAAAATAATTGTCAGCGCTAAAATAACCATTAAAGGCAAAGTAGCAAAAAGCATAAAATAAAGATCCGCACCCGATCCGAAAACGTATGACATTCCCAGCGATCCGACCGAACTTCCCAACGATGAAAAAATAACGATGAAGGAAACCATTATATTTACTTTTTCTTTTTCAATATTTGCCAGAAATCTAGAATTGTACAGCGGATAAAGCGGTGCGATGAAAAGTCCTAAAACCGGAAACAGGAAAAGCAGAATCCATAAATTTTCGCTGATGTGAAGCACCAAAATCTGGGAAACCATCATTAATATTAATAAGGTAATCAGACAAAACAGTATATACCGGAACCAACGGAATCTTGTAATAAACCTGCTGGTAAGGTATCTTCCTGTGAATGAAAAAAGCGCCAGAAATGCCGACGATTGAAGCGCGTAAAAGGAATTTACATTCAGGTTTTTCTTGTAAAAAGTAGGCAGCCAGGAATTGAAGCATTGTTCCGTAAAGACGATTAGAAAAAGAATCATAAAAAACAGCAGGTTCCGGAAGGTCATTATCTCACGCATCCCGGAAAGGTTTTGCAGATTATCAGAAGAAATTTCCTGATAGTCGGATTTTTGCAGTTTCCATATTGTAAAAAGGGAAAGCAGCGCGATCAGCCAGAATCCGAATTTCCAGAATTCTTCAAACCTGCTGCTCAGAAGCCAGCCGAATCCCATATTCACGCAGAAAATCCCGATCATAAAGGATGCTTCCACACGGTTCATCACTTTTGAAAGCTGTTTTTCCCGTACCGCATTACTTTTGATAATGGCAAAAACCGAAATCTTCGCAATGGCAAAAGAAACCCCTATAATAATAAACCAGATTTTGAAAAACCAAAAATCATCCAGAACAGGAAGCAAAAGACAGCCGATAACGACAAGCCATAATGCAAAACCGAGCGCTTTTACCGAACCAAGTCTGTTAATAAAATTAACACAGAACAGGGAAACCAGTGCGATGGGAATATCCTTAAAGAATTCCAGAATCCCGAGCTTCTGAAACGTAATCTGTGAACCAGAATATTTCAGGATAACGATTCCCATACAATTCAAAAGCATTGAAAAAATAAGGAAAGAAAGCTGAAGTGGAAGGTATTGGTATGCGGATTTCCGGTCTGTCATCAAAAAATTGTTAAATTTTAGTTAAGGAAAAAACGAAAAAATTACAGTTCGTATATCCTTAAACCGTTGCAAATAAACGAAATTCTGAAAAAAAATAAAAAATATTTGGTGTTAAAAAAAAATTAATATATTTATTGTCTCAATTTGAGATATAAAAATTAATTAAATATGAATGTAAAAACTAAAAGAAGTATAGGACTCATCGCGGTCTTGTATTTTACTGCAAATTTGAATGCGCAGGTTCAGAGTGATACACTCACAAAAGAAAAAAGCATCGAAGAGGTGGTAGTAATCGGTTACGGTACACAGAAAAAAAGTAACGTAACAGGAGCTATTGCAAGTTTGAAAGCATCGGATATTGAAGACATTCCTGCCGGAAAACCGGAACAGGTTCTTCAGGGTAGAGCTGCCGGAGTTTCGGTGATCACCAATTCCGGACAACCGGGATCTTCAGCAACAATCCGTGTTCGTGGTATTACCAGCTTTGGAGCAAGTAATGATCCGCTTTGGGTGGTAGATGGAATTGTAGTGGACGGAATCGGATGGCTGAACCAATCCGATATCGAAAGTATGGAAATACTGAAAGACGGTGCATCTTCAGCAATTTATGGAGTTTCCGCAGCGAGAGGTGTGATCCTTGTTACCACCAAAAAAGGAAAAAAAGGAAAATTAAATCTTTCTTATAACGGCTTTTACGGAATTGGAAGCGCATCAAGAAAACTGGATCTTTTGGATGCTACACAATATGCTACTATTATGAATGAAGCTATTGTAAACGGAGGCGGTGCACCGCGATACGAAAATCCTTCTATGTTCGGTAAAGGAACAGACTGGCAAAAAGTGGTTTTTGATAATGCGGAAAGATCTTCGCACGAATTCAGTATTAGCGGAGGTAGCGATAAATCTACTTTTTATACTTCATTCGGATATTACGACCAAACAGGTATCGTAATGAGCGATATCTCTTATTATAAAAGACTCACCGCGAGAATCAACTCTACTCACAAAGTATTAGACTTTTTAACAATCGGACAAACATTTGCTTATACCCATACAAAATCTCAGGGAATCAATGCTAACGGAGAATTCGGAGGACCTTTGAGCTCCGCTGTGAATCTCGATCCGATTACTCCGGTTGTTGAAAATATGAATACGGCACTTTATCCGAATGATTACTCAAATCCTTATGTAATAAGAGATCCTAACGGAAATCCTTACGGTATTTCGCATTATGTGAATCAGGAAATGAGTAATCCGATGGCTTTTAGGCAAATACAGCAAGGCAATTTCGGATGGTCGGATGATTTTATTGCCAATATTTATGCTGAATTAAAGTTTCTCAAAAATTTTACTTTCAAGCCCAGCATTAATGGTAAAAAAGCATATTGGGGAAGCCAGTCTTTCACACCGAAGTTCTACCTGAGTCCTACATACAGCAATACCAATTTTAATAATCTTAATCGTGTAACCCAGACTAAATTGGAATGGAGTATTGAAAACACGCTCAGCTATCAAAACAAATGGGGAGCACATAGTCTGAATGTTTTGGCAGGGCAGGGATATTATGAATATGATATCAGCTCTGGAGAAAGTGTAACCTATACCAATTTGCCGATAGATAACTGGGAAGATGCATCATTTAACTTTAATGTTTCTAATGATAACAGAACGGTTTCTGCTTGGGACGGAATCCAGACACATAAAACTTCTTATTTTGGCAGATTGATTTATGATTATGATAATAAATATTTGTTTACCGGAACAATCCGAAGAGATGGATCTTCTAGATTCGGAGCAAATCATCACTGGGGAAATTTCCCTTCGATGTCAGTAGGTTGGAATATTTCCAATGAAAACTTCTGGCCCGAAAATAAATTTGTAAACACCTTGAAATTAAGAGGAGGTTACGGAGTTTTGGGAAATGACCAAATCGGAAACTTTAAATTTGCAAGTTATATGGTAGGTAACAGTAATTATACCTATGGAGATAATGTAATTATTCCCGGTGTGCGTCCGAATACTTTAGAAAATCCTGACCTTCACTGGGAAGAAACCGCACAGCTAAACTTTGCCGCCGATTTAAAACTGTTCACCAATTTCAATCTGACAGTGGACTGGTATAAAAAGAAAACCACCGGAATCCTGAGACCTGTTTTAATACCGGGTTATGTTGGAGTTACGGATGCTCCTGTTGCCAACATCGGTGATATGGAAAACCGGGGTGTAGAAGTGTCATTAGGATATAAAAAGAACTGGGAAGATTTCGGTATTTCCGTAAACAGTAATTTCGGTTATCTGAAAAATGAAGTAACCAAGCTGGAAGACGGAAGAGAATATATCAATGGTCCCGGATTTCAGTCGATGGGTCCTGTTTCAAGAATTCAGGTTGGTGAATCTTATGGCTCTTTTTATGGTTTCCTGAATGATGGTATCTTCCAGAATCAGGCAGAAATTGACGCTTACAAAAATGCGAACGGAGCACTTATTATTCCGGGAGCAAGACCGGGAGATTTCAAATGGATCGATACGAACGGCGATGGTGTAATAGATGATAAAGATAAAGTAAATCTTGGAAACTCCGTACCGAAATGGACGTATGGTGTAACAGTGAATTTAAATTACAAGAATTTTGATTTAATGGTATTCGCACAAGGTCAGGCTGGAAATAAGCTGTTTCAGGGACTCAGAAGGTTAGATATGCTTTACGCAAACTATCAGACTGCCATACTCGACCGCTGGACAGGAGAAGGAACTTCCAATACCGTTCCTATTCTCAGTACAAACGATAGCAATGGTAACTTCTCAAAAATGTCCAATTATTATCTTCAGAAAGGAGATTACTTGAGAATTAAATTGTTACAGGTAGGGTATTCACTTCCTGAAAATGTTACTAAAAGTATAGGAGCAAATAAGATCAGATTATATGTTACCGGGGAAAATGTATTTACGTTTACAAAATATACAGGGTATGATCCGGAAATTGCTGCGGGAGATGATTTCGGTATCGACAGAGCTTATTATCCGCAAGCCAGAACTTTCCTCTTTGGAGCAAATATTCAATTTTAAAAATTATTAGAAATGAAAAATAAATATTTAAATAAAGCAGTTATACTTACACTTGTACTGGGAGTTTCTTTCGGATCGGTCGGGTGTAATGACGATAATTTAGAAGATGTAAAAAATAGTGGAGCATTCGATACCAGCAATTATTTCAAAAACGAAGAACAGTGCTTTTCCGCATTAGTTGGAGTATATGATGTACTGAGAAAATATTCCGGAGGATTCGAGAATATGGTAACTTTCTTCAATGCAGGATCAGATGATTTCTATTCCGGAGGAGGTAGTTCAACAGACGGAGCGGGAATTCAGGGAATGTCCAATTATACGATTAATTCCAACACAATGCCGGGAAGCTATTGGAACGATTACTATCAGGGAATAGCAAGAGCGAATCTGCTTCTTGAAAAAATTCCAGGAGCATCAATGGACGATAATGTCAGAAACCGTTTTATATCGGAAGCCAAAACACTCAGAGCACTTTATTATTTTGAATTGCTTCGGGTTTTCGGAAATATACCGTTAATTTTGGAACCTGTAAAAGCGAGTGACGATTATTATAATATTCCTCAGGCAAATCCGGCAGATGTTTACGCTCAGATAGAAGCTGACCTGAATGAGGCTATTCCTAACCTGCCGATTATGGCAACAGGAGCGGAAAGAGGCAGAATCACGCAAGGAACCGCAAGAGCTATTCTTGGAAAAGTGTATTTGTATGACAAGAAAAATGATCTGGCAGCAGCACAGTTCAATCAGGTAAACGGGACTCCCGGGCAAACCAGCCAGTACGGTTACAAACTTGTAAGTGATTATGCAAGCTTATGGGAAGTGGACAACAAATTTACATCAGAATCTATATTGGAAGTAATGCACACGAATAAAGGAAACTCCGATTGGGGATTCTGGGGAGCAGGACAAGATGAAGGAAATTCCATAAATATTATGGTAGGTCCGAGATCATACAGCAAAAAAAGTGATGATGCACCGGATTTAGTTTCCGGATGGGCATTTAATGTAGCCACTGACGATTTATTCAATTTTATGCAAGGCGATCCGCGTCTTAATCCAACCATTCTGAATATTAAACAGTTAAAAGCGGATAATAAAGCAGATTATTCACCGGCATATCTGGATACAGGATATTTCCTGAACAAATATCTTCCGACAAAAGCTGATATATCTCCATACCCGGGTTCTATGGAACTCAATTTCCGCCAGAACTATATCGTCATTCGTTTGGCTGATACCTATCTTATGGAGGCTGAAGCGTTGGGTGGTACCGGTTCAAGAGCTCAGGCATTATTAGATGCGGTAAGAGCAAGAGTAGGACTTTCCTCAGTTCCTGTTTCTATGCAGGCGATCAAAAATGAAAGAAGAAGGGAGCTGGCAGGAGAAGGACATCGCTGGTTCGATTTGGTAAGATGGGGTGATGCTCCTGCTGTATTGGGTTCACGGGGATTTGTTGCCGGAAAAAATGAAATTATGCCAATACCTTTTAATGAGCTTACCAATACTGCAATAAAACAAAATCCAGGTTATAACTAAAATTAGAAAAATGAAGAATCATATTACAAAAACAATACTTTTAGGGATTGCCTTAGCAATAGTATCTCCTATCGCTTGTACTCCCGACAGAGCAGACGGAGACGGTAACGGATTAACACCGACAGCTGGTGATGCTTCTTTCACTGTTACCAAAACATCAGAAAATCATTACAGACTGACAGCATCAAATAATAATTATATCTTCTCTAAATGGGATTTAGGTGATGGATCAGGTTTGGCTAAAGGTCCAAATACTTACGACATATTCCTGCCTGATGAGGGAACATATAATGTTGTCCATCAGATTATTGGTCAGGGAGGCGCTGTTGCCGGAACTGCCAGCCAGACAATAGAAGTTGCGGCTTCCGATCCTGCCGCTGGAAATTTAATTCAGGGAGGAAAATTTGCAGATGCCGATGATGTATCGAAATGGACACTCAATTTTCCGAATCCTTCCGGAACTGCATTATGGACTTTTTCCAGCGGAAAAGCTACTTTTGTAGCCAGTGGCTGGGACAGAAATGTAATGTACCAAAAAGTGGACGTAGAAGCAGGACGTACTTATAAAGCAGATGCCGTAGTAAGCTCTACATCCGGAGTTGCAGATTCCTGGTTTGAGATTTATGTAGGATATACCGTTCCAACTCCCAACACTGATTATACGGGAGACGGTTCGGATTCTTCCTGGCTAAGAGCTATTAATACTTGGGCAGGAAGTGGTAAAGATCCTTTTTCAGGAAAAATATCAATTGTGGGTTCGGTGAATTCCAATAATCCTGAAGGTACTTTTAAAGCTACTCAGACAGGTACAGTCTATTTTGCAATCAGAACCGGAGGGAATGATATGAAAGACGGAATCTCAATTACCAATGTAGAATTTAGAGGAGTAAACTAATCTCTTCATTTCAATATTTTTAATATGGGGAATGCAGATCGTTCCCCATATTTTATAAAATAAAACTCCATAAAATAGTTATTGATATTCAGGTGTATTTCGGTAAAATGAAAATTATTGAAAAAATAAAATTTATGAAAAACAGAATTTTGGATCAAAAGAAAATTAAGAATACTTTATTGTCAGGACTGGCTATCCTTTCCCTGAGTTTTTGCTCCGGCAGCACTCCAGGTGGAAACCCCGACCCGGCACCGAATCCGCCGACACCACCTACTGTAAGCTATGGACTTGCAAATGTATGGCTCACTAAAGCGGACGGAAGCGTAAAACTTCAGAAACAGAACGATCTTAATTTCAACAATACTGCAAATTTATTCTCAAATATTGATGTAGATGCAGCAACAGCTTATCAGAGTATAGACGGTTTTGGATATACGCTGACAGGCGGAAGTGTGCAGGTGCTCAATCAGCTTTCAGAAGCTAAAAGAGATGCACTTTTGCAGGAACTTTTCGGAAATTCGGAGAATTCAATCGGAGTGAGCTATCTTCGTCTTAGTATTGGTGCTTCCGATCTGAACAGTGAAGTTTTTTCCTATGATGATATGCCGGCAGGACAAACCGACATCAACCTTGAGCATTTCAGCTTGGAAAAAGATCAGGCACTCATCAATATGCTGAAAAAAATCCTGACGATTAATCCGAATATTCAAGTTATAGCCACACCTTGGTCTGCACCGGTTTGGATGAAAGATAACGGAAGCTCGATAGGAGGTAGCCTGAAACCTGAATATTACGGGATTTACGCACAGTATTTTGTAAAATATATTCAGGCAATGAAAGCGCAGGGAATTACCGTTCACGCAATTACACCGCAAAACGAGCCCTTACATCCGGGAAACAATCCGAGCTTATATATGACGGCGGAACAGCAAAGAGATTTTATTAAAAACAATCTGGGACCTGCTTTTCAGGCTGCCGGTATTTCCACAAAAATTATTGTATACGATCACAATCTGGATAATATAGCTTATCCGACTACCATTCTTTCAGATCCGGCAGCAGCTGCATTTGTGGATGGTTCTGCATTTCATTTGTACAACGGAAATATCTCATCAATGGGAGCGCTTCACTATGCTTTTCCCAACAAAAATTTATATTTCACCGAACAATATACTCCTTCAAACGGAGATTTCGGAGGTGATCTGAAATGGCATATCAAAAACGTAATCATAGGGTCGATGAGAAACTGGAGCAAAAACGCTCTGGAATGGAATCTTGCCAATGATGCGAACTTTAATCCTCATACAGTTGGCGGATGTACGACCTGCAAAGGTGCGATTACCGTAAATTCCAATGATACATTCGAAAGAAATGTGGCGTATTATATCATTGCTCACGTTTCCAAATTCGTTCCTTACAACTCAGTGAGAATTAATTCCTCACAACTGGCAAATGTAAGTACCGCTGCTTTCAGCACTTCTAATAAAATTGTTCTTTTGGTACTGAATGACGGCAACGAAAATCAGAATTTCAATATTAAATATAAAGGAAATTGGGCAGCGGCAGCACTTCCTGCAAATTCCGTAGCTACTTATATTTTTGATAAATAGATTATGAAAAAACTCCTGTTCACCATGTTCGTATTTTCCTTTGTTAATGGATTTTCCCAGAAATCCATTGATCAGAAAGTTTCCGGACTGATGTCGAAGATGACTTTGGAAGAAAAAATCGGCCAGCTCAATCAATACAGCGGTTTTGAATATGCAACAGGTCCGCAGAATAACAATTCCGCAATGATTCTGGAGCAGATCAGGACAGGGAAAGTAGGATCAATGCTCAATATTACAGGAGTTGATGAAACCCGTAATTTCCAGAAGCTCGCCCTGCAATCACGATTGAAAATCCCATTGTTATTTGCTCAGGATGTTATTCACGGATTCAGAACCACTTTTCCGATCAATTTAGGACAATCCGCGAGCTGGGATCTGGAAATGATCGAAAAATCCGAGCGTATAGCCGCAACGGAAGCCTCCGCTTACGGAATTAACTGGACTTTCGCGCCAATGGTTGATATTTCCAGAGATCCGCGATGGGGCAGGGTAATGGAAGGTTCCGGCGAGGATACTTTTCTCGGAAGCAAAATCGGTGCGGCAAGAGTAAAAGGTTTTCAGGGAAAAGGTCTCGGAAATATTGATGCCATTATGGCTTGTGCAAAACATTTTGCAGCTTACGGAGCTACAATCGGCGGAAGAGATTACAATTCCGTGGATATGAGCAAAAGAATGCTTAATGAAATTTATCTGCCTCCGTTTTTAGCTGCGAAGGAAGCCGGAGTCGCGACATTTATGAACTCCTTTAACGATATCAACGGGATTCCTGCTTCAGCAAATTCTTATATTTTAAGAGACCTTTTAAAAGGAAAATGGAATTTCAGCGGATTCGTAGTTTCCGATTGGGGAAGCATCGGGGAAATGATTAATCACGGTTATGTGAAAGATGCGGAAGAAGCTACAATGAAAGCCATTATTGCCGGATCAGATATGGATATGGAAAGCCGCAGCTATATCGAAAATCTCCCGAAGCTGGTAAAGGAAGGAAAAGTAGACATCAGATTTGTGGATGATGCGGTAAGAAGAATCCTGACTAAAAAATTTGAGCTTGGTCTTTTTGATGATCCTTTCAGGTTTATGGATGAAAAAAGGCAGAAAGCTCAGGAAAATAATATTGAAAACCGGAAGTTCGGAAGAGAATTCGGGGCAAAAAGCATTGTTCTGCTGAAGAACGAAAACCAAATCCTCCCTTTATCAAAATCTACGAAAACCGTCGCTTTGATCGGACCTTTCGGGAAAGAAGCTGTTCCGATGCACGGTTTCTGGTCAATCGCTTTTAAGGATGATGCTTCACGAATTATCACCCAATATGACGGAATTAAAAATATGCTGGATAAAAATTCGGCTTTATTGTATGCGAAAGGCTGTAATATCAATGATCAGGACAAATCAATGTTTGCCGAAGCCATTGAAACTGCAAAAAAAGCGGATGTCGTTATTATGACTCTCGGTGAAGCCCACGATATGAGCGGTGAAGCCAAAAGCCGCAGCAATATTCAGTTTCCCGGAGTTCAGGAAGAGCTTTTAAAAGAAATTGTAAAAACAGGAAAGCCGGTTATTCTGATGATTAACGCCGGTCGTCCCCTGGTTTTTGATTGGGCAGCAGATCATATTCCGGCAATTCTTTACACTTGGTGGCTGGGAACAGAAGCCGGAAATTCAATTGCGGATATTCTTTTTGGAAATGTAAATCCGGGTGCTAAAATTACGATGAGCTTCCCGAGGACGGAAGGTCAGATTCCGGTTTATTACAACCATTTCAATACGGGAAGACCTGCGAAAAATGATACCGACAGAAATTATGTTTCTGCCTACATCGATCTGGATAACGATCCGAAGTTTCCTTTTGGTTTCGGATTGAGCTATACTTCTTTCAATTACTCCGATTTTAATCTGAGTTCGGAAAACCTGAAAGGGAATCAGACTTTAAAAATTTCCGTAAAAGTTTCAAATACGGGAAATTTCGACGGGGAAGAAGTGGTGCAGCTGTACATCCGTGACTTGGTGGGAAAAGTAGTTCGTCCGGTGAAAGAGCTGAAAGGTTTTGAAAAAATATTTCTTAAAAAAGGTGAAGCAAAAATTGTGAATTTCAATATTACTACGGAAGATCTGAAATTTTATGATGATGATTTGAATGATGACTGGGAGTCCGGTGAATTTGATATTATGGTAGGAACCAATTCCAGAGATGTTCAGACGAAAAGAGTAGTGTGGAATAAATAAAATATCAATAGGAACGGGCTTTAGCCCGTTTATAAAAAGACAGATACAAAAGGCTTTAGCCAAAATTTAGATAACAACAATGAAAAAAGCAATCCTTTTCATACTGATAATGTTTTCCGAAATGATTTCGGCTAATGTTTCGCTGCCTTATATTTTCTCGGATAATATGGTCATTCAGCGGAATAAGACCATTGAAATCTGGGGAAAAGCGGATGCAGGTGAAAAAGTAACGGTTACTTTTAAAAATCAAAAAAACTATACTACAACCGATAATTCCGGAAGCTGGAAAATATCTCTGAAACCCGAAAAAGAAGGCGGACCTTTTGAGATGAAAATCTCCGGAAAAAATGAGATCGTTTTCAAAAATATTCTGATCGGCGATGTCTGGCTTTGCAGCGGACAAAGCAATATGGAATGGGTTCTCAAAAATACCGAAGGGTATGAAAACGAAGTTTCACAAAAAACTTTTCCTGAAATAAGGCATATTAAAATTCCGAAAAATATGAGCGCTTTTCCGCAGGATAATACGCTGGAAACCAATTGGAATATCGCTGATTCCGAAACGATCGGAGAATTTTCCGCAGTGGCTTATTTTTTCGCTAAAAAGATGTACGAGGAAACCGGAATTCCGGTTGGTCTCATTAATTCAACGTGGGGCGGAACAGTGGTTGAAACGTGGATTTCCCGAAATGCTTTTCTTCAAAATGATTATTTCAGGGAAACCGTTTCCAAAATGCCGCAGATCGATATCGAAGAGCTGAAATCGGAAAATCAGAAACAAATTATTAAAAATATTGAAAAACTTCAGAATTCAAAATTTGAAGAATTCAATGCGGATAATTTCCTTAAAAATGATTTTGATGATTCCAAGCTCGGAAATCTTTATCAACCGAAATCTTGGGAAAATCAGGGTTTGAACAGCCTCGACGGAATTGTATGGATACGCAAAACTATTGAACTTTCGGAAGAAGATCTGCAATCTGACGCAAAAATGTATCTGGGAAAAATTGACGATCAGGATTTTACGTATTTCAATGGAAATTTGGTAGGTTCAATCAATCAGTATGACAGGGAAAGGATGTATGTAATTCCAAAAGATCTTTTGAAAAAAGGAAAAAACATAATTACAATAAAAATTGTCGATAACGGAGGTGGAGGCGGACTTTGGAGTGAAGATAAAGACGTGAAAATGGAAACTTTTTCCAAAACCATTTCATTAGCCGGGAACTGGAAATTTGCTGTGGAAAAAGTATTTTCAGGAATCAATCCTAATGATTTTCCATCAATGCTTTACAACGCGATGATTCATCCTGTGGAAAATTATAAAACCTGCGGAATTCTTTGGTATCAGGGCGAATCCAACGAATCCCGCGCTTGTGAGTACAATAAAAGTTTTCCGCTGCTCATCGAAAGCTGGAGAAATCTGATGGGCAAAAATCTTCCGTTTTATTTTGTGCAGCTCGCCACTTTTACCACTTCGGGAAATAACAGCAATGAAGGAAGTGCCTGGGCGGAATTACGGGAAGCGCAAACCAATGCTTTACATCTGAAAAATACAGGAATGGTGGTAACTACGGACATTGGAAATCCCAAAGATATTCATCCGCGGAATAAGAAAACAGTAGGAGAGCGTCTTGCCAATCTTGCTTTGAAAAACGGAAAAATAAGTCCGGTATTTCAAAATTCCAAAGTTGAAGGAAATAAAATTGTGGTCAGCTTTTCACCGTCCGAAAAGCTGGTTTCTAAAAATAATGAAAAGCTCAGAGGTTTTGAAATTGCAGGAAAAGATCATATTTTCTATCCTGCTGATGCTGAAATTTCAGGAAATACCGTGAAAATTTTCAGTGAAAAAGTTCCGGAACCTGTCGCTGCAAGATACGGTTGGAAAGGTGATGATTCCGAAATTAATCTTTTCACGGAAAAAGGACTGCCGGTTTCGCCTTTTAGAACCGATGATTTTAAGGAAGTAACCCGGGATGTAAAATATCAGCTGAATTTTTAATGAAAAAACTTTACAGAAATATACACTTGTATTTGTTCCTTTTTATATTGACGGGAATGCTTTCGTGTGCTTCAAATCCTGAAAAATCCAAAGAGGGAAGAATTCTCGTTTTCAGTGATGAGTTCAATACGAACGGACTTCCGGATTCAGCAAAATGGACGTATGAAACAGGCGGTGACGGTTTCGGAAATAATGAACTCCAGTTCTATACCCAAAACCGTCCTGAAAATGCAAGAATAGAAAACGGAAACCTGATCATCGAAGCCCGTAAGGAAAAATGGGAAAACAATGAATACACTTCTGCAAAATTAGTAACGAAGAAAACATTTCCGTTCCAGTACGGAAGCGTGGAAGTGAGAGCGAAACTTCCGAAAGGAAAAGGAACGTGGCCGGCCATCTGGATGCTGAGTGAAAATATTCGGGAATGGCCCGATGACGGAGAAATTGATATTATGGAACACGTAGGCTACAATGAAGGTTTTGTACACGGTTCCGTTCATACCAAAAAATACAACCACATAATCGGAACACAAAAAACCGATACGATCCAGGTGAAAGATGCCACGGAAAATTTTCATATTTACCGTGCAGACTGGACTCCCGAAAAAATTGAAATGTTTGTGGATAATCAGAAGTTTTTCACTTATATCAATACTGAAAAAACGTATGAAGCGTGGCCGTTCGATCAGCCTTTTTTCCTGATTCTGAATCAGGCGGTCGGTGGAAACTGGGGCGGAAAGGAAGGTGTGGATGAAAGCATTTATCCGCAGAAATTCTATATTGATTATGTGAGAATTTACAAATATGAAAATGTAAAATAAAAGAAGTTAGTTTAACAAAAAGAAAATTTTCTGATTTTCTTTTACCTCTAAAAAAAAGAATATGAACCGAATATTAACGTCTTTATTCCTGCTGGGAACTCTGATTCCTGTAAATGCTCAGAATTTTTGGAAAAATACAACCAAAAAAACGGCGCAGCTTGTTATTACAAATGCGAAAACCAACGAAAAGCTGGTAAATAAAGGAACTGTAACTTTTGAACCGTTTGCCCAGCCTAAAGAAACAAACGCCTGTATTTTTGTAGATCCGGATTTCAGGTATCAAAAGCTCATCGGAATCGGAGGAGCGATCACGGACGCTTCCGCAGAAACGCTCTACAAAATGCCCAAGGCAAAACAGCAGGAAATTCTGGATGCCTATTACGGGAAAAAGGGTTTGGGCTATACGCTGGTTCGTACAAATATGAATTCCTGTGATTTCTCCAGCGATTCCTATACTTACGTAAAAGACAATGATACTTCACTAAAATCCTTTAATATTTCTCACGACGAGAAATTTAAAATCCCGATGATCAAAGAAGCTCAGAAAAGAATCGGGAAAGATTTTACTTTTTATTTTTCACCGTGGAGTCCGCCTGCGTGGATGAAATCCAATCAGAATATGCTGAAAGGTGGAAGACTGGAAAATCAATATTACCAAACCTGGGCGGATTATTATATCAGATTTATTCAGGAATATGAAAAACGGGGAATCAATGTTTGGGGATTGACGATTCAGAATGAACCGATGGCTGTACAAACTTGGGAATCGTGTATTTATACTGCGGAAGAAGAAGGTGATTTTTTGAGAAACAACCTCGGTCCGACACTTTGGAAAAACGGATACAAAGACAAAAAAGTAATGATCTGGGATCATAACAGGGATCTGATCTACCAAAGAGCCACAACTACTTTACAGGATCCGGAAACAGCGAAATATGCTCACGGAATCGGCTATCACTGGTATGAAACCTGGAATAATAAAACCCAGCTGTTCAATAACCTTGGTGAAACTCAAAAAGCGTTTCCCGGTATGTTCCTTGCTTTTACGGAAGGATGTAAGGAAAAATTCGACCTTAAACAGATCTATGACGTTTCTCTGGGAGAATTATACGGCAGAAATATGCTGAATGATTTTAATGAAGGAACCGCTTTATGGACAGACTGGAATGTTCTTCTTGATGAAACAGGTGGTCCGAATCACGTGGGAAATTTTTGTTTTGCTCCCATCATTGCGGATACCAAAACAGGGGAAGTGCATTACACTTATGAATATTATTATATAGGTCAGGTTTCAAAATTTGTAAAACCGGGCGCACAAAGAATAGGAAATTCTTCAAACAGGGCGGCACTTATTTCCACTTCATTTATGAACGAAAACGCTGAACTGGTAACCGTAATAATGAACGAATCCGATCAGGACATCGAAACCTATCTCTGGATAGAAGGGCAGGCTGCTAAATTATCAGCTCCGGCACATTCCATACAAACCATTATTTTATAGTTTCTCATATTCAACATTTTTATTTTTCTTCATTAGCAATGCAGCCTTATTTTGAGGCTGCATTGTTTGGTTTGGAAAATGAAGCAAGGTGCAATTAGAATACCCAGCATCCAGCCTAAAAACATCACTTCAAATATTTCTCAATCACCTTACAATCCGTAGGTTTCAGTGTGTTTCCGCCTTCAAATTTTACGGATTTTCCATCGGAATAATTTTCTCCTGATTCATCATATTTCCCGATTCCTTCAATCAGTTCTTTGTTCTTTTTCAGAAACCAGATTTCGCGGCTAGATGTAGTTCCTTCCGCTTCAAAAGTGTAGGTAACTTTCAGCGTATCACCATTGATCAGTCCGGAAATATCACCTTTGGAGCTGTCTTTTTCGAAGTTTTTGTAATTCATTTTTCCGGTAATCGTTCCCAGATTATCTTCATAAGAAAGAAACAGCGAATCTTTTCCCGAAACAGCTGTAAAACAGTTGGTCGTAATCGGTTCCTGAACTGCTAAAGAATCATTCGCAACAGCAGTGCTGTCGAAATCCGGCTGTAAAACGGCATCCTGGTTATTTTTCTTTCCGCAGCTTAATACAAACGCTGTAAAACCTGCGGCAAACAATATCTTTTTCATAAATTAAATTTTAATAATATAATGTGCTAAATTTACGAATAAATTAGATTTTAATATTATGTTAAATTGTATTATCATCTGAATTATAACCGGAATTTTTCTAATCGCTGAGAATCGGATAAAAAATAAAAAGCCGGTATTTGTTCAAATAAACGAAAAATGAGGAAGCTGATATTTACATTATTGCCCGTAATTTTGCTGAACTGTTCGGAAAGCAAATCTCCGGATTTTCTTCAGGACGATTCGGTCTGGATATTTGCCAGCGAAAATATTTCACAGCCGGGAGATTTTAAGATAATGAAATTGCGATTCCGAGAAAACGGATATGCCTACGAAGAAAATACGATTTTGGCGTATCCGTATTCATATAACAGATTTACGAAAACTTTTGAAGTCAATAATCAGCTTTACAAAGTTCTGCAAACATCAGAAAAGAAACTGGTTCTGGAAAATAAGAAGACGGGAATCAAGGTGTTGCTGTATAGAAATTGACAATATTTATTGTTAATTATATTTTTCCTATAATTTATAAGTTGTTAAACAAAACAATTCTGAAAATCAAATAGTTATACAGATGTTAACAGCTTTGGAGTAGGGTGTAACTTTGTAAATTTTTTATCTTTTTTCTTGGTTTTTTAGTCTAAAAACATTTAAGAGTTTCAAAACTCTTACTATGTTTAAAACTCAATTTAAAGACACGTATTCTCCATTTTGGGCGGTTCAGAATGAAAAACGGTATCATATCGTTTGCGTCCAGAATCCAGTTATCAGGGATGGTAAAAGGATTTTTTATCAGGCAGAATTTACCAATAAAAAAGACGCTTTTGTTTCCTGCGTTCATTTTAATCAGTTTTTTGAAGATGTATTTTTTCT
>Ga0222426_100652_pt1 | contig 19354 bp, 17 predicted proteins | sample 2B50Ametagenome_FD_180087 | JGI IMG/M metagenome (GOLD analysis project Ga0222426, IMG submission 180087) | Enriched microbial communities from leaf-cutter ant dump, University of Wisconsin, Madison, United States - 2B50A (version 2) | ecosystem: Environmental > Terrestrial > Nest > Insects nest...
GTGAGGGGCGGGACGAAGTCTCCTACCGTCTGTGCTTTGGGCCAGATGCCTGCTTGGTCCCTCCACCCCGGCAAGCACTTTCTCGCTTGCCGGGATGAAACATACAAGCCCGCTCGCGGGCGATGCTTCTGGTTGTTGCATGCGCGTGTCGAAGAGCCAAAAAAAAGCGCCCGAAGGCGCTTTTTTTCGTTCCGTCAGTTTGGCAAACCGAGATCGTCGATCAGCGCCTTGAGGAAGCGGGCGGCTTCGCCGCCGGTGGCGGCGCGGTGGTCGAAGGTCAGGCTGATCGGCATGCGGCGGTGCACTTCGATGCCGCCCATCACGGCGACCACGTCGTGGCACAGCTTGCCGGCGCCGATGATGGCGACGGTCGGCGGCACCACCACCGGGGTGGCGTAGCGGCCGGCGAACATGCCGAAGTTGCTCAGGCTGATGGTGTAGCCGGACAGCTCCGAGGCGGGGATGCTGCGGTCCTCGACCTGGGTGCGCAGGCGCTTGATCGCGGCACGCACGCCGGCGCCGTCGAGCACGTCGGCATTGCGCAGCGCGGGGACGAACAGGCCGTCCTCGGTGTCCACGGCGATGCCGATGTCCACGTGCGGGTGCAGGGTGCGGGTCAGGTTCTTGCCGTCGAACCACGCGTTCAGCGCCGGCACCGCCTTGCAGGCGGCGACGATGGAACGGATCAGGCGGGCGGTGATGTCCTGCTTGCCGATCCAGGCGTGCAGGTCGGCGTCGTCGACCAGGGTGGTCGGGACCACGTTGGCGTGGGCTTCGGCCATCACGCGGGCCATGTTGCGACGCACGCCCTTGAGCTGCTCGGGCTGGCCGCTGGCCTGCTGCGCCGGCGAGGCGGTGCGCACCGGCTTGCCGGCCAGCGAGACCGGGCCGCGCGACGGCGCGGGGCCGGGCTCGGGCAGTGCCGGCGCCAGGTGACGACCGGCCGAAGCCGGCACGCCGGCACCCAGCGGGGCGCTGCCGTTGGCGGCGGCTTCCTTGACGTCCTTCATGGTGACCACGCCGTCGGCGCCGCTGGGGCGCACGCGGCTCAGGTCGACCTTGAGCTTCTTGGCCAGCGCACGCACCGCCGGCACCGCCTTCACGCCACCGATGCTGGCGGCCTGCTCGACGTGCACGGTGTTGCCGCTGACCATCGCGCCGACCACGGTGCCTTCGTCTTCACGATCGGCGGTGGCGGAGGCTGCCGGGGCGGGAGCCGGTGCGGCTTCGGTCTTCTTCGGGCCGTGGTGATGGCCGGTGGATTCGGCCTCGGCACGCTGCTTGGCATTCGGGTCCGGCTCGAACTCGGCCAGCGCGGCGCCGGTCTCGATGATGTCGCCGGGCGCGCCATGCAGCTTGACCACCTTGCCGGTGTACGGCGACGGCACGTCGACCACCGCCTTGGCGGTTTCCATCGAGCACAGCGGCGCGTCGAGCTTGATGTCGTCGCCGACCTTCACGTGCCACTCGACCACGGTCGCGTCAGGCAGGCCTTCGCCCAGGTCGGGGAGATAAAACGTCTTGATGTCAGCCATTTTTTTGTCCGGGATTCGGGAGTCGGGATTCGGGATTCGTTGAAGCAGGGCGGGCTGTCGATTTGGGTGATTCCCGCTTTTGCCGGAATCAGGCCAAAGAGCCGGGAGGCGGGGAAACGAGCGGGTTTGCCTTGACGAATCCCGAATCTCGAATCCCGACTCCCTGCAGTCAGATCAGCTTGCCGCCATCGCCCGCTTGGCGGCGTCGACGATGCGCTCGACGGTGGGCAGGTACTTCATTTCCAGGCGGAACAGCGGGATGTGGGTGTCCGGGCCGGTGACGCGTTCGACCGGGGCGAGCAGGTCGTACAGGCATTCCTCGGCGATGCGCGCGGCGATCTCGGCGCCGAAGCCGGCGGTCTTCGGGGCTTCGTGCACGATCACGCAGCGGCCGGTCTTCTGCACCGACTCGGCGATGGTGTCGAAGTCCAGCGGGGTCAGCGTGGCCAGGTCGATCACCTCGGCGCTGATGCCCTGCTGGGCCAGCTCGTCGGCGGCTTCCAGGGTTTCCTTCACCTGTGCGCCCCAGGTCACCAGGGTCACGTCGGAGCCGTCACGCAGCACGAAGCACACGTCCAGCGGCAGCGCCTCGCCGTCGTCGGGCACTTCTTCCTTGTACTGGCGATAGATGCGCTTGGGCTCCAGGAAGATCACCGGATCGGGATCGCGGATCGCCGCCAGCAGCAGGCCGTAGGCACGTGCCGGCGAGGACGGCAGCACCACGCGCAGGCCGGGGATGTTGGTGAACAGGTGCTCGTTGGCCTCGGAGTGATGCTCCGGCGCACGGATGCCGCCGCCCCACGGGGCGCGCCACACGGCCGGCACGGTCAGGCGGCCGCGGGTGCGGTTGCGCATGCGTGCGGCGTGGCAGGCGATCTGCTCCATCATCGGGTAGATGAAGCCCTCGAACTGCGCCTCGGCGACCGGCTTCATGCCCTGCACGGCCAGGCCCACGGTGAGGCCGGCAATGGTGGTTTCGTCCAGCGGGGTGTCCAGCACGCGCAGCTCGCCGTGCTTTTCCTGCAGGCCCTGGGTGGCGCGGAACACGCCGCCGTTGACGCCAACGTCCTCGCCCAGCACCACGACCGACGGATCGTGGGCCATTTCGTAGGCAAGTGCCTGGGTGACGGCTTCGATGAGAGTGATTTGTGCCATGGTCAGTGGGCCTTCTGGTCAAGCGAGAGCACGTAGTCGCGCTGTTTGGCGAGGTCGGCGGGGACTTCGGCGAAGGTGTAGTCGAACATCGCCGAGACCGGCTGGGTCTTGGTCTCGAGGTAGGCGTTGACCTCGTTGTCCATCCAGTCGTCGCACTCGGCCTTCCAGGCCTCTTCCTTGGCGTCGTCCCACACGCCCTTGGCCACCAGCCAGTTGCGCAGGCGCTTCATCGGCTCCTTGTCCCAACCGTCCTTCACTTCCTGCTCGCCGCGGTAGCGACGGGCGTCGTCGGCGGTGGTGTGGTCGCCGAGGCGGTAGGTGACCGCCTCGATCACGCTGCCACCCTGGCCGTTGCGGGCACGCTCCAGCGCGTCCTCCATCGCCTTGCGCACGGCGATGATGTCGTTGCCGTCGACCTGGATCGAGAACAGGCCGGCGGCGATGCCCTTCTGCGCCAGCGTCGGCGCGCCGGACTGGATCTTGCGCGGCACCGAGATCGCCCACTGGTTGTTGACGATCACCGCCACCATCGGCAGGTTCTGCGCGCCGGTGACGTTGATGGCGCCGTAGAAGTCGCCCTTGGACGAACCGCCGTCACCGATGGTGCACACCGCCACGCGCTTCTCGCCGCGGATCTTGAACGCCAGCGCGGAGCCGGCGGCATGCAGGCACTGCGTGGCGATCGGCACCGACCAGGCGAAGTCGTGGCGGGCCGGCTCGTTCTGGTAGTCGTTGCCGCGCTCGTCGCCGCCCCAGTACATGTAGACCTCGCGCGGCTGCACGCCGCGATACAGCTGCGCGCCGTACTCGCGATAGCTCGGTGCCAGCACGTCTTCCTTGCGCATCGCGCTGCCGATGCCGACATGCGCGGCCTCGTGGCCCAGGCAGCTGGCGTAGGTGCCGAGCTTGCCGGTGCGCTGCAGGGCGATCGACTTGGCGTCGAACACGCGGGTGGACATCATCAGTTTGTAGAGCTCGACCATGTGGTCGAGATCCTTGGCAAACTCGGGCAGGTCATCACGAACCTGATTGCCCTCGGCATCGAGGTACTGCAGGTATTCGATTTCAAACTTGGCGGCGATGGTCACGACTCGCTCCAGGGAGTGGGGTGAAAAACTGGCGGCCGCCGTGCATCGAAGAGGCACGAACGGCCGGACAAGACCCCGTTTGATAGCAGTTGCGCATGTTGCGCTGCAAGGTACGGCGCAGCATTCGGGAGGGTATGGGGTGGGGCTGGCGGCTGCGACAGTGACCGCGGCCGGGGCGCCGGTGGCGGTTCCGCCGTGCCTGGCGACGGCCATCCGTGGTGCTGCCGGGCACGAAGCAGGGAGCAGCCTGCTTGCCGGGCAGTGGATGGCGTCGTGACTGCCCGGCGAAGGGTGCCGGGCGCCACGGGTGCGGAAGACACCCGTGGATGATGAAGCGGTATCCGTGCAGCCCGGGACAGGCGGAGAGGCCCCGGTTTGCCGGATGTCAAAGGCGGGACGATGTCCGGAAGGTCCGCACGCGACTGCGGCGCGCACCCCGGCAGGGTGGCTGGCCTTGCCGACGCCATGCACGATCAGGTGCGGACCTCCCGGGCATCATGCCGCTTGTGCCGGATGGATCAGGGCACTCCGGCGCGTCACAGCGTGAAGCGCCAGTCCACGTAGAAGTAGCGACCCGGGTCGGCGTATTCGGTCATGTAGCCACGGTCCTCGTCGGCCAGCGGCGGATCCCGGTCGAACAGGTTGTTGATGCCGAAGCGCAGGTAGCTCTTGTGCTGCTGGCCGACGCGGATGCCGAAGAAGGTGTTGAACGTGGTGTAGTTGTTCACCTGGTAGTAGCTGCCGTCGGCGCGCAGCGGGGCACTGGTGTCATACATCGAACCCACGTAGTTGGCATGCAGGCCGGCGCTGTAGCGGCGATGCGTCCAGTAGACGCTGGCCATCCCGCGCACGCGGGGCAGGGCGTTGATCTTCAGCTGCGAGAACTTGGGCGAGGCGGCGTCCTTCTGCTCGTCGAAGGTGTCCATGTAGGCCACGTTGGTCTTGAACGTGAAATCGCCCAGCGAGGTTCCGCGCAGGCGGTAGTCCAGGCCGAAATCGATGCCGGACACATCGCGCTGGGCGATGTTGATGAAGGTGTCGCGCACGTAGTCGATCTGGCCCACGGCCTGGCGCTGGTCACCGGGATGGGTGGCGTTCCACTGGGCGAATTTCGCCGCGTCCTCGGCGGTCACCGGAAGGCGCACCACGTCGGGGTTGCCGGCCTGTCCCTCGCTGCGGAGCTTGAGGTCCAGCGCCAGTTGCTCGGCTTCACCGAAGGTATCGATGACGCCGGTCTGGCGGATCTTGAAGTAATCGGCGCTGACCGACAGCCCCTTCACGAACGGCACCTGGAAGACGAAACCGGCGCTGTTCTCCTTGGCTTGCTCGGGGCCCAGGTTCGAGTTGCCGCCGCGGATGATCTCCCGCGACTCGTCGCCGACATCGGAAGGCGAACCGATCACGTCGGCACGGTAGGGATCCTCGGTGCCGGTATTGCGCCGGCTGATTTCCCCGACGAAAACCTGTGCCAGCGTCGGTGCGCGAAACCCTTCGCTGTGCGAGGCGCGCAGCAGCAGCGAGGACACCGGCGACCAGGCCAGCGACACCTTGGGCTTGGTGGCGGTGCCGAAGTCGCTGTAGTTCTCGCTGCGCCCGGACAGGGTCAGCTCCAGCCGCTGGATGCCGGTCATCGCGTTTTGCTCGCTGACGATCGGCAGGTACAGCTCGGCGAAAGCCGATTTCACGCTGCGGCTGCCGCTGGAGTTGGCGCTGCGGCTTTGTGCGATGACATCGTCATCATTGGAAAAAGGGTCGTGGCTGTCGGAGTAGGTCTCGTGGCGATATTGCACGCCAACGGCCAGCTGCGCGCTGCCGCCGGGAAGCTCGAACACGCTGCCGCTGGCGCTGGCATCGAGCAGGCCCAGGCCGGAGGTGCCGCGCCGCCAGGTGCCGATGCGCACGGCGTCAAGCGTGGCGGCGGAGTTGGCGCCGGGACCGCCGAACGGATTGAACGCATCGGGCGTATCCAGCGCCAGCTGATGACGCAGGCGGCTCTCGCTCATCATGTTGGTGCCGCGGTCGGTGGTTTCGCCGTGGCCGTATTCGCCGCTGACGTCCCACTGCCAGTCACTCCAGTGACCGCTGAAGCCGCCGACCAGCTGGTAGGCGTCGGAGGTGACGTTTGCGCCACGCGGGCCGAGTTCGTTGGGCCGGTAGTTGTTGATCAGCACATCGGAAGCGGGAGTGTCCGGATGGGCCGTGCCCGGGCCGTAGAAACGCGTGCCGTACGGGTTGTAGTAATTGCTCGCCGGCACGTAGATGTTGTTGTCCGAGTTCGCGGAAATCGGCGTGGTGGCGTTGGCGATGTACGAGCTGGCGTGATAGACGAAGGCGTTGGCGTAGGCCTCCACGTCATTGTCGAACCGGTGGTTGAAAGCGGTGTAGAGCTGGGCGCGCCGGGTCTGCGGCAGCAGCATGTATTCCGGCGTGAAGTCGTAGCGCAGGTCGCGCGGCAGGCTGCCGGGAACGGCGGCGCCGTTGCCGCCGGGCGCGGTGTGGAAGCCGCTGCCGGCCTGGCCGGCCACGGTGCCGGTGCTGAAGCTGCCATCGGCGTTGGCGTGGCCGGTGTTGAAGTTGCCGTAGGGGCCGCTCAGCGAACGGTTGTCCCAGCGCGTGTCGTCGCTGTGGGCGCGTCCGCGCAGGTCGCCGGTGCGCATGTAGCCCTTGTCGCGCGCATCCAGGCTGTTGCGGTCATAGAAGCTGACGAAGCCCATGACGTTGGTGCGGTTGTCGTTGAAGTTGTGGCCGGCGAGCAGGCTGAAGGAACGATCGCCCATGCCGCCGTCCTGCACGTGGCCATAGCGGACCTCCGCCTCGGCGCCTTCGTAGTCTTTCTTGAGGATCGTGTTGACCACGCCGGCAACCGCGTCGGAGCCGTAGGTGGCCGAGGCGCCGTCACGCAGCACCTCGATGCGGTCGACGGCACCCAGCGGAACCTGGTTGATGTTGGCCGACAGCCGCGGCACGGCGCCGGCGCTGATCGGGTGGGGCGCGATGCGGCGACCGTTGAGCAGCACCAGGGTGTTGCCCGAGCCGATGCCGCGCAGGTTCACCGAGTTGGCGTCGCCGCGGGCGTCATTCGGGCCGGTGGAGGTTTCGCTGTTGTCGAATCCGGCCGATTGCGGCAGCTGCTGCATCAGGTCCGAAACCGTCGCGGCGCCGCTCAGGTCGATGTCGTCCTGGCTGATCGAGGTCAGCGGCAGCGCCGTTTCCGCGTCGACGCGACGGATGAACGAGCCGGTGACGGTCACGCTCTGCATGTCCTTGGCGTCGCTGGGTGCGCCCGCTTGCACGGGAGATGCCTCGGGTGCCGATATGGTGGCATCGCCTGACGCGTCGCCGGCGTCGATGGACGGCATGGACGACGACGTGCCGGCGGACGGGCCCTGGCCCAGGGTGATGGTGTGCCCGTCATCGGCAACCACTTTCAACCCGGTGCCTGCCAGAAGCATCTGCAGCGCCGCATGCGCATCCAGATCACCCTTGATGGCGGGGGTGCGGATGCCGGCAAGGTGTTCGCCCGGGGCGACGATCTGCACGCCGGCCTGACGCGCGTACTCCGGCAAGGCGGATGCAGCGTCGCTGGCGGGAATGTCGAAGGTGCGTTGCTGTGCCCATGCCGAAGGCATCAGCGCCAGTGTGGTGGTTGCCAGCGCGCACTGGAGTGCCCAGCGAAGCTTGTTCATCTTGCCTTGCATCATGATCTCCCGTTGATTGGTGCCCTGCGTCACGACCGTGGTCGCGGCAGTCCCTCGGGGACTTGATGCATGGCGCCGCTTTTTCCGCCATGCCGAACGGAAGAAAGCTAGTCGATGCCCGGGCCCAGGTGCACGGAGTCGCCACGGCGCGCCACATTCAGCCGCATGCTCAGCGCCACGGCCCGCGCGAAACCTTCCGGGTTGCCGGCGGCATACAGCCCCACCACGCGGCGGTTTGCGACGGCGGGGTCGTCAATCACGATGCGGGTGTTGCTGTAGCGCGCGAATTGCGCGGCCGCGTGGGCGAGTGTTTCGCCGTCAAAGGAGATCATGCCGTCTCGCCAGGCGAGCAACCGGCTGACTTCGATCGGTTGCAATGCCTTGACGTGGACCTTTTGGTCAGGCGCGGCCACGGCCATGGTGTTGGCCTCCAGCCGTATCGGCGGTGGACGGTCGTGGTCGAATTCGTGGGCGAAATCCACGCTGCCCTCGCGCACCAGCACCTGCACCATGTCGTCCAGCGCGCGCTGCACGGTGAAGCTGGTGCCGGTGGCGACGACCAGGTCCTTTGCCACGTCCACCACGAAGGGGCGCAGGCTGTCCTTGGCCACATCGAACAGTGCCTCGCCCTTGAGCAGCCGCACGAATCGGCGGTTGTTCCGGAACTCGACGTTGATCCGGCTGGCCGAGTTGAGCGTGACTACCGAACCATCCTGCAACGACACCCGCAACACTTCGCCCAGCCGGGTCTCGATCGACCGGCTCGAACCGTGCAGCACCATCAGTCCGGCGACGCCGGCCGCAGTGGCAGCCAGCGCGGCACCGGCGCCTGTCAGGAAACGCCGTCGCGAGGTATCGATGCCCGTGCCGGGGGCCGGGCGGAACGTTCCGGGATCAAAGTTCCGGCCCAGCGCGCTGGCGCGCTCGAGGTGCACGAATATCGCGCTGGCCCGGGCATGCGCGCCTGCGTGGCGGGGATCCTCGGCCAGCCAGTTTTCCAGCGCCTCCGTCTCCAGCGCTGACAGCGGCGCGCGGTCGGCGCGGGCGACCCAGCTTGCCGCGATCGCGTCAATGCTCTCGCTATGGCGTCGTTTTGGCATGACTGTCCCTGCTCATTGCATCGGGTCGGTTGCGGGAAGGTGATGACGCCACGCCTTCGGTGTCCCGGCCAAAGGCATGCATCAGGATCCGCAAGCCCTTGCCGATGTGCTTTTCCACGGTATTTTCCGAAATGCCCATGCGTTGGGCTACTTCCCGCTGTGACAGCCCCTGCACCTTGCGCAGCGCGAATGCCTGCCGGCATTTGGCTGGCAGCTTCGACAACACCTGCCCCAGCAGGCGCAGTTCCTGATGCGCATGTGCATGACGTTCCGGCGAGAGCTCGTCACTGCCCATCGGCAGGCGGTCGATTTCGGCGACCGCCTCGATGGACACGATGCGGGCGCGACGCAGGTTCTGCAGCACGACCGAGCGGGCGACGGTGAACAGGTAGGCACGTGGGTCACGCACGTGCCCGACGTCGTTCATGGATGCCAGCGCCGCGTAGGTTTCCTGCACGATGTCGTCGACTTCCATCGAGGCCCGAAGCTTCCCGCCCAGCCAACTGCGCAGGGCCGCCTCATGGGGCAGGATGAAATCCGCCAGCCACTGCGCGCGCTGTTTGCCGATCGGCCGGGTCATTGGCCCTGCGGCTGTGTCGCGGGCGACAACAGCTGCATGAGGCTGTCGGCGGCGAAGTGGGCCAGTTCGCCCAGGTCCTGTGCGCTGGTGCGGTCTCCCACCTCGTAGGTCACGGCCGGAGCGTGGAATTGCGTGAAGGTCCAGTTCTTGAACACGGTGCTCTTTGCGGCGTTGGCCTTTTCGTGGATGCGCCCGGGATATTTCGCGTACATGCTGTCCATCCAGCGACGGAGTACGCCACCGGGTGCGCGGGAGGGGTCTTCGTCGACGGTATAGAAAACGTCGTGCCAGGTCGAATGGAAGTCGATGGCGAAGGCCAGGTCGCGTCCGGCATCGTGCAGTTCATGGCCCAGTGCATCGCGTACGGCGCGCGTTTCGGGTTCGGTGAACGTGCCCCAGTCGCGATTGATGTCCTTGCCGTCGGCATTGCCGCGCCAGTGGCCCTCGACCACGCCGTCCGGATTCAGCACGGGCACCAGGATGATGAAGGTGTCCTGGCGGAACCGGCGCGCCAGCGGCGCATCCGAGGACAACTGGTCGACGAAGCCGATCAGCGCGCCGGAGCCGGTGGTTTCCGGCGGATGCTGGCGGCCGATGATCAGTACGGCGCGCTTCGCCTCGGGATTGCCGAAGGTGAACATGCGCAGGGGCCGTCCCTGCACGGACTGGCCGATGACCTGCTCGTGGAGCGGAACCCGGTTGCGCAGTTGCGCCTCCCATTGCGCGAAATCGTCCAGGCTCACGGGGTTCTGGGCAAACACGCGCAGCGGCGTCGTGCCGACCTTGGCGCACAGTTGCTTGTCGCCATCGGCGGCGTCCGTGAACTGCGCCTCGGTGGCGCGCTGCCAGTGATGGCCATCGGTGCTGAGATTGGGCCAGTAGCGCGGCTTCCCGTGCTCGTAGCGGAAATCCACGCAGACCTGCTGGTCATGCGTGGATGAGATGCTGAAGCCGTACCAGGGGCTGGGGTTGATCGGCAGGGTCTCGGGCTTGATGGTGATCTGGTAGTGTCCGGCGCTGATCCGCGTCACGTCGTTGAGGCGGGCTCCCTCCATGCGGTTGCTGAAAGTGACCCCGTCGTCGGCGAACTGCCAGTCACGATGCACCTGCATTTGCGCGGTGCCGGCGTGGGTGGGCGCGGATGGCGGCGTGTCCGGCATGGCGGCGATGGCTGGAAGGGCGACGCAGGCGGCCACCGTCGACAGCGCCCATGCCAGCAGTTGCCGCGAAGGGGCTGCCCGGTTCTTCTTGGTCGGATCCCACAGGATTTGCCGCATTTTTCATACCCCGATACATGTGTCTGGAACACGCACCCCGTGCGCCCCGGAACCGGTCGCATGGCAACCGGCCATGAATTGACGATGCACGGCAAGCGAAAATCCGCCATGCCGGGTTGGCTTCGGGATGGGGCCGCATCGGGCCGCCGGCCATCGGCGCTGGCCGGTGGGGCTACCATGCCTGCTTTCCGACATGCCGGGGGCGGGCACGCATGGGCAGCAATCAGCGCGATCTTGAAGCGGGGATCCAGACCGATCTGGAGGGGCGGATCACCTACGGCGGCTATCTGCACCTGGATGCGCTGCTGTCGGCGCAGCAGCCGTTGAGCCAGCCACCGCACCACGACGAGATGCTGTTCATCGTGCAGCACCAGGTGTCCGAGCTGTGGATGAAGCTGCTGATCCACGAGCTGCAGGCGGCGCTGGCGCACCTGCGCGCGGACGACGTCGATGCCTGCCTGAAGATCCTGGCGCGGGTGAAGCAGGTGCAGCGCCAGTTGTTCGAGCAGTGGGCGGTGCTGGAGACGCTGACGCCATCGGAGTACCTGGAGTTCCGCGACGTGCTGGGGCCGTCGTCGGGCTTCCAGTCGCTGCAGTACCGCAAGATCGAATTCCTGCTGGGCAACAAGAACGCGGACATGCTCAAGGTGTTCGCGCACGACCCGGCGGCACAGCAGGAACTGCGCGCGGTACTGGAGGCGCCCAGCCTGTACGACGAGTTCCTGCGCTACCTGGCACGCCGTGGCCACGCGGTGCCTGGCGAACTGCTGCAGCGCGACTGGACCCGGCCCTACCAGCGCAGCACGGCGCTGTTGCCGGTGCTCAAGCGCATCTACGAGGAGCGCGCCGACTGCTGGCCGGAGTACCACCTGTGCGAGCAACTGGTGGACATGGAGGAGAGCTTCCAGCTGTGGCGCTTCCGCCACATGAAGACGGTGGAGCGGATCATCGGCCACCGTCGCGGTACCGGTGGCTCGTCCGGGGTGAGCTTCCTGAAGAAGGCGCTGGAGCTGGAGTTTTTCCCCGAACTGCTGGACGTGCGCACCGTGCTGGGCAGCTGAGTACCCGGACACGGCATGCTGCGGCGCATTTGACGCGCTGGCCGGGGGCGGTTACACATCTCCGCCAGTATCCAATGACGCCCGCATGCGAGTGCCGGCTGATGCCCGAGGGGAACCGATGAGCACCATTACCGACACCGCGCCCGGCGCGGCGCCCGATTACCCGCAACTGCTTGGCCATCCGCGCCCGCTGTGGCTGCTGTTCATGACCGAGTTCTGGGAGCGCTTCGCGTTCTACGGCATCCGCTGGGCGCTGGTGCTGTACATCGTGGCGCAGTTCCACGGCGGTGACGCGGCGGGGCAGACGCCAGCCAGCCACACCTATGGCGCCTATCTGGCGCTGGTCTACGCCAGCGCGATCTTCGGCGGCTATGCGGCCGACCGGATCATCGGCTACCAGCGCTCGATCCTGACCGGCGCGGCGATCATGGCGGCGGGCCTGTTCCTGATCGCGGTGCCGAACCAGCAGGTGTTCAATCTGGGCCTGGCCACGATCATCGTCGGCAACGGCCTGTTCAAGCCGAACATCTCGACCATGGTCGGCAAACTTTACGGGCTGGCTGACGAGCGCCGCGACTCGGGCTTCACGATTTTCTACATGGGCATCAACCTGGGCGCGATGATCTCGCCTTTCATCACCCAGATCCTCGCCCAGCAGATCTTCGGTACCGATGCCATGCCGGTCTACAAGCTGGTGTTCATTGCCTCGGGCATCGGCATGCTGATCTGCCTGGGGTGGTTCGCCATCGGTCGCGCCCAGCTCGGGCCTGTCGGCCAGCCGCTGCCCGGGCAGGGTGGTTTGGGCAATCTGGTCAAGGTGCTGATCGGCTGCGTGGTGGCCATTCCGGTGATGTACCTGCTGCTGGAGGCCGGCGCGAAGGTGCTGCAGGTGATCCTGACCGTGATGTTCATCGGGCTGGCCGTGATGCTGCTGATCGAAGGCATCCGCGAGGGCAAGGTGGCGCGCGACAAGGTGATCGCGATGCTGATCATCTTCGCCTTCAACGTGATGTTCTGGTGCTTCTTCGAGCAGGCCGGCAGCTCGTTCACTTTCCTCGCCGACAACATCGTCAATCGCGACTTCGGCGACTGGACCTTCCCCACCGCCTGGTTCCAGTCGGTCAACTCGATGGCGATCATCGTGTTCGCGCCGATCCTGGCGTGGCTGTGGGTGAAGCTGGGGCGCTTGAATCCGTCGATCCCGCGCAAGTTCGGCCTGGGCCTGGTCTTCAACGGCCTGGCCTTCCTGCTGCTGATGATCGCGCTGTCCAGCCTGATCGACCCGGCCAGCCACAAGATCCCGTTCTGGACCCTGGTTGGCGTCTACGTGCTGCAGTCAATCGGCGAGCTGTGCCTCTCGCCGATCGGCCTGTCGATGGTGACCAAGCTGGCGCCGGTGCGGCTGGTCGGCTTCGCGATGGGCGGCTGGTTCCTGTCCACCGGCATCGGCAACAACCTGTCCGGCCTGTTCGCCGGCCTGGTCAGCGGCGAGGGCGGCATGACCGTGGACTCCGCATACACCGGCTACACCATGGGCTTCTGGATCCTGCTCGGCGGCGGCGTGGTGCTGTTGCTGGTCTCCCCGCTGATCAACAAGCTGATGCACGGGGTCAAGTAGGAAGAGCTCAGGAGTGAGTGCAGAGGAGTGAGAAGTGAGAGAGAGCGCGGCGTTGCCGTGCTCACCCACTTCCACCTGTCACCCGCACCGTTGTAGGAGCCCGCTCGCGGGCGATGCTTTTGAGCCGGGATTCGGGATTCGGGATTCGGGATTCGCAAAAGCAAAAGCAAAAGCATCGCCCGCGAGCGGGCTCCTACGGGTTCGGCGGCCCGCCTGGCGGGGCCAGCAGTTTGTCGAGGATGCGGGTGAGCCATTGCTGCTCTTCGGCGTCGAGCCTGGCCAGCACTTCGCGTTCGCGTTCGCGGGCCATCGGCGCGACTTCGTCGTGCATGGTCCAGCCGGCTTTGCTCAGGGCCAGCACCGAGCGGCGTTTGTCGTTGTCGTGAATGCGGCGGTCGACCAGGCCGGCATCGACCAGGCGGGCCAGCGAGCGGCTGACCGCCACCTTGTCCATCGCCGTGCGCTCGGCCACCTCGCGTGCCGACAGGCCCTCGAAACGGCCCAGCACCGCCATCACCCGCCATTCGGTCATCGACAGGTCGTAGCGGCTTTGATAGTCGTCGGCGATCTTCTGGCTGATCGTGTTGGACAGCACCGACAGCCGGTACGGCAGGAAATGCTCCAGTTGCAGTGGGGCATGTTCAGCGGCTGACGGGCGTTTTGCAGGCATTGCGGCAACGTTCCTTGCAAATGGTTTCATATGAAACTATAACGGCGCTTTATCCACGATGGTGCCACGCTTGCGCGTCGCCATCCTCCCCGATTCAAGGAGAGCGCCATGAACGCCCAGCCCAACCTCGGCATGCAGGTCACCACGTTCGAGAACCCGATGGGGATCGACGGTTTCGAGTTCGTCGAATTCGCCGCCCCCGCCGGCCGTGCCGGCGAGCTGCACACGCTGTTCGCCAACATGGGCTTCAGCGCGGTGCTCAGGCACAAGACCCGCGCGATCACCGTGTACCGCCAGGGTGGCGTGAACCTGCTGGTCAACGAGGAGCCGAATTCCTTCGCCGCGGCCTTCGCCGAAAAGCATGGCCCCAGCGCCTGCGGCTTCGCGATCCGCTTCAGCAAGCCGGCCGGCGACGTGTTCGACCGCGTGCTGGGCAACGGCGGCGAGGCGATGACCGAGCTGGCCGACACCAAGGCGGTCAACGCGCCGGTGGTCAAGGGCATCGGCGATTGCATGCTGTACCTGGTCGACCGCTACGGCAGCGCCGGCAGCATCTACGACGGCGACTACGAGCCGATCGAGGGCGCCGACCAGAACCCGGTCGGCTTCGGCCTGACCTTCATCGACCACCTGACCCACAACCTGTACTTCGGCAACATGCAGCAGTGGTCGGACTACTACGAGCGCCTGTTCAACTTCCGCGAGATCCGCTACTTCGACATCAAGGGCATCAAGACCGGCCTGATCTCCAAGGCGATGACCGCGCCGGACGGCATCGTGCGCATCCCGCTGAACGAGTCGAACGATCCGAAGAGCCAGATCAACGAATACCTCGACGCCTACCACGGCGAAGGCATCCAGCACATCGCCTGCTTCACCGACGACATCTACGAGACGGTCGAGGCGATGCGTGCCAAGGGCGTGGAATTCCTCGACACCCCGGACACCTACTTCGACGTGATCGACGTGCGCGTGCCCAACCACGGCGAGGACGTGCCGCGCCTGGCCAGGAACAAGATCCTGATCGACGCCGACCCGGAAACCCACCAGCGCAAGCTGCTGCAGATCTTCACCCAGAACTGCATCGGCCCGATCTTCTTCGAGATCATCCAGCGCAAGGGCAACGAAGGCTTCGGCGAAGGCAATTTCCAGGCATTGTTCGAGAGCATCGAGCGCGACCAGATCAAGCGCGGCGTGCTGTAAGGCTTCTGCTTGAAAGCCCTCTCCCTGCGGGGCTGTGACGACCGTTTGCGAACCACTGGTTCGCGGTCGTCTGAGCGCCCTTGCGGCAACGCGAGGGCCGGGGTGCGGAGCAGGGGTTGGGGTGAGGGGCAGGAGGCCCAGCGATGGTGAACCATCATCGACCACCGATGGCATCCAATGCATTGGAACGAGCACGAGAACTACGCAGTCGTTCGACGGATGCCGAGCGCAAACTGTGGAACGTACTGCGTGGCGGTCGGTTGGGTGGCTTGAAGTTCCGTCGTCAGCATCCCATTCCGCCCTGCACCGTGGATTTCCTTTGTGCATCCATGCGGCTGGTGGTCGAATTGGATGGTTCCCAGCACACTCAGGAAAGCGACCGGGCACGCACCCGGTACCTGCAATCGAAGGGCTTCATTGTCCTGCGCTTCTGGGACAACGAGGCATTGACCCAAACCGAGGCGGTGGCCGAAGCGATCTTGAAGACTGCGGCCTCCATCGCCCCTCACCCCAACCCCTCTCCCGATGGGAGAGGGGCTTAAAGGCGTCGCGATGATGAATGCACTGAGCAGTGATGGTTACATGACCGGCTTCGGCAACGAGTTCGCCACCGAGGCGGTGCCCGGCACCTTGCCGGTGGGGCGCAATTCGCCGCAGCGCGTGGCCCACGGGCTGTATGCCGAACAGCTGAGCGGCACCGCGTTCACCGCGCCACGCGGCGCCAACCGCCGCAGCTGGCTGTACCGCATCCGCCCGGCGGCGATGCACGGCGAGTTCGCGCCGTTCGCGCAACCGCACCTGCAGGGCGACTTCAGCCACGGTGCGGTGTCGCCCAACCAGCTGCGCTGGAACCCGCTGCCATTGCCGGCCACGCCCACCGACTTCGTCGAGGGCCTGTTCACGATGGGCGGCAACGGTTCGCCCGAGGCACATGCCGGTGCGGGCATCCACCTGTACGCGGCCAACGCCGACATGCGCGGACGCTGGTTCTACGACGCCGATGGCGAGCTGCTGATCGTGCCGCAGCTGGGCCGGCTGCGGCTGCGCACCGAGATGGGCGTGATCGACGTCGAGCCGCAGCAGATCGCGGTGATCCCGCGCGGCGTGCGCTTCGCGGTCGAGCTGCCGGACGGGCAGGCGCGCGGCTACGTCTGCGAGAACTTCGGCGCGCTGCTGAAGCTGCCGGACCTCGGCCCGATCGGCAGCAACGGCCTGGCCAACCCGCGTGATTTCGAAACCCCGGTGGCCGCGTTCGAGGACGTGGAAGGCCAGTTCGAGCTGATCGCCAAGTTCCAGGGCCGCTTGTGGCGCGCCGACATCGGCCACTCGCCGCTGGACGTGGTCGGCTGGCACGGCAACTACGCGCCATACCGCTACGACCTGCGCCGCTTCAACACCATCGGCTCGATCAGCCATGACCACCCGGACCCGTCGATCTTCCTGGTGCTGCATTCGGCCAGCGACACCGCCGGCACCAGCAACATGGATTTCGTGATCTTCCCGCCGCGCTGGCTGGTGGCGCAGGACACGTTCCGCCCGCCGTGGTTCCACCGCAACATCGCCAGCGAGTTCATGGGCCTGATCCACGGCGCCTACGACGCCAAGGCCGAGGGCTTCGTGCCCGGCGGCTGCTCGATCCACAACAGCATGACCGGCCACGGCCCGGATGCGGCCACCTTCGACAAGGCCTCCAACGCGGACTTGAGCAAGCCGGACGTCGTCACCGACACGATGGCCTTCATGTTCGAAACCCGCGGGGTGATCCGCCCGACCGAGCAGGCCATCGCCGCCGCCCATCGCCAGCGCGATTACCTGGCGTGCTGGAGCGGGCTGCGCGCCAACTTCAGGCGCGGCTGACGGGCGCGGAACGGGCCGTGCTCACTCCCTGGTGAGCACGGCGGCCAGGTGCGATTCGGGCAGCACCTCGCGCAGGCGTTCGCGCACCCGCTGCACGTAGCCATCGGAGGCCAGCGCCGGCAACTGTGCCAGTGCCAGCCGGAAGGCGTGCAGCGTGTCCGCTTCCTCGCGCGTGGCCTGCAGCAGGCGGTGCAGCCGTGCCGCGACCGGGTCGCGCTGCAGGGCGAGCATGTCCAGCAGGTACAGGCGCGCGGCCGCCAACGAGCGCCGCCGTGCAGGGGTTTCCGGCGATGCTGCCGCCGTCGTTGCCGGAGGGGCGACCGGCGGCGCATGCAGGTAGCCGTCGCGCTGCAGTTGCGCGATCAACGCCGGCGCGTCGCCGCCGAGCAGGGTGGCCAGCTCGGCCAGGCTGCGCTGGCCATCGCACAGGATCAGGGCGCGGCGCTGGCGCAGGTCCAGCGGTGCCCGGTGGGCCTGCAATGCGACGTGTGCGAGGTCGGTCTTGCGCGGTTGCATGGGGAAAGGGCAATGCGGCGCGGAGCCGCAAGCGTGCCGGCCGCGGGTGAAAGCATGATGACAGGCGCTGCCGCGGCCGTCCGGCGGCGATGGCGGGTGCCGCTCAGTCCTCGGCGCGGCCTTCCGGCGGCGGCAGCTGTTCCTTGCGCGCGCTGTCGTCGCCCGGCACTTCCGGGCGGCTTTCCATCATCAGCGACAGCGCCGCCTTGGCCATCAGGTGCGCACTGATCGGCGCGGTGATGAACAGGAATACGGTGATCAGCAGCTCGCGCGGCTGTGGGTCCTCGCCGAGGAAGATGTGGTAGGCCACCGAACACGCCAGCACGCAGCCCACGCCCAGCGTGCTGGCCTTGGTCGGCGCGTGCAGGCGCTTGAAGAAGTCGGAAAAGCGCACAAGCCCCAGCGCGCCGACGACGATGAACAAGCAGCCGAACAGCAGCAGTGCCGACAGCGCGATCTGCAGGAAGGTGGTCATTCGACGATGTCCCGGCGCAGCACGAACTTGCTCAGCACCACGGTGCTGCAAAATCCGAGCATGGCGATCACCAGCGCGGCCTCGAAGTAAATCGCCGAGTCGATGTACATGCCGAACAGCATCAGCTCGGCGATGGCGGTGACCGAAAGCGTGTCCAGGGCGAGGATGCGGTCGGGCAGGGTCGGCCCGCGCAGCAGCCGCCACAGTGCCAGCAGCATGGCCAGCCCGACCAGGTGCATGCACAGCACCAGCGTGGTTGCGAAAACCAGCGCGCCATTCACGGGAAGATCTCCATCAGCGGGGCCTCGTAGCGGGTCTTGATCTCGGCGATCAAGGCGTCGGCATCAGCCAGGTGCAGCACGTGCACCAGCAGGTGGCGGCGGTCGTCGGACAACGCCGCGGATACCGTGCCGGGGGTCAGGGTGATCAGGCTGGTCAACGCGGCGATGCCGTGGATGTTGCCGATGTCCAGTGGCACCCAGATGAAGCCGGGGCTGAGTCTTCGCTCCGGCCCCAGTACTTGCAGGGCGACGCGGAAGTTGGACAGCAGGATGTCCCACAGCACCACGCACAGCAGCTTCGGCACGGGCCGCAGGGTGCCGATGCGGGCGAACTCGCGGTCCAGGCGGGTGGCGAACAACGGGATCGCAAGGCCCAGCAGCAGCCCGAACAAAATCTGGCCGCGGTCAAGGCTGGAGGACATCAACAGCCAGAACGCCAGCACGGTGAGCGACAGCGCCGGTGATGGCAGCCAGCGTCGCCACGGGGAGCGCGGTTGGTTCATGGCCGCCTCCACTGCGGCGGGGTGCCGCGCACGTCCTGCAGGTAATGCTGCGGTGACAGCAACTGCGCAGCAGTGGCCTCGGCCTGGCGCATCAGGGGCGCGGCGAACAGGCTCATCGCCACGGCAAAGGCCAACAGCAGGCTGGCAGCGGTGGTCTCGAACGGCCGCGTCGGCACGTCTGGATCGGCCAGCGGCGGCGCGGCGTCGCTGCCGGGCAGGTGCCAGAACAGGCGGATGCCGCTGCGCAGCAGCGCGATGATCACCAGCAGGCTGCTGCCCAGCACCGCCGTCCACACCACGCCGACGCGTGCGTCGGGTACCGCGGCCAGCAGCGTTGCCTTGGCGAGGAAGCCGGCCAGCGGCGGCAGCCCGGCCATTGCCATTGCGCCGAGCAGGAACAGCAGCCCCGGCACGGCCCTGTCCGGCAGCGCCGCGGCCAGTTCGTGGCCCTCGCGCTGGCCGGCGCGGAAACGGCGGCGACGGATCAGGTCGGCGACCAGGAACAGCGCGGCGGCGCTGAAGGTGCTGTGTGGCAGGTAGTACAGACCGGCGGCAATGGTGCCCGCATTGCCCAGGGCGAAGGCGATGAACAAGGTCGCCGCCGAGACCACCACCAGCCACGCCACCTGCACCCGCAGGCGGGTGGCGGCCAATGCACCCAATGCCGCCACCGGCAGCGTCGCCAGCCCGGCCCACAGCAGCCAGTCGGCGCCGTAGCCGGCCAGTGCGCCGGCCTC
>Ga0222426_100656_pt1 | contig 19215 bp, 16 predicted proteins | sample 2B50Ametagenome_FD_180087 | JGI IMG/M metagenome (GOLD analysis project Ga0222426, IMG submission 180087) | Enriched microbial communities from leaf-cutter ant dump, University of Wisconsin, Madison, United States - 2B50A (version 2) | ecosystem: Environmental > Terrestrial > Nest > Insects nest...
CTGGCCGCCGCCACCACCAACGGCAAGAACTACCTGCCGCGCGTCGCCGCGCTGCTGGACGTCGACCAGATCTCCGAGATCATCGACGTGGTCAGCGCCGACACCTTCAAGCGCCCGATCTACGCCGGCAACGCCATCGCCACCGTGCAGTCCTCGGCCCCGGTCAAGGTCATCACCGTGCGCACCACCGGCTTCGACGCCGTCGCCGCCGAAGGCGGTTCGGCTGCCGTCGAGCAGGTTTCCGGCCCGGCCGATGCCGGCAAGTCCGCCTTCGTCGGCGAAGAGCTGGCCAAGTCCGACCGTCCGGAACTGACCGCCGCCAAGATCGTGGTCTCCGGTGGCCGCGGCATGGGCAACGGCGACAACTTCAAGATCCTCTACGCCCTGGCCGACAAGCTGGGCGCCGCCGTCGGTGCTTCCCGCGCCGCCGTCGACGCCGGTTTCGTGCCGAACGACATGCAGGTCGGCCAGACCGGCAAGATCGTCGCCCCGCAGCTGTACATCGCCGTGGGCATCTCCGGTGCCATCCAGCACCTGGCGGGCATGAAGGACTCGAAAGTCATCGTGGCCATCAACAAGGACGAAGAGGCGCCGATCTTCCAGGTCGCCGACTACGGCCTGGTTGGCGATCTGTTCGAACTCGTACCGGAGCTGGAAAAGGCCGTCTGAGCCTGAACCGCTGACGAAGGAACCCGCTCCCAGGAGCGGGTTCTTTCATTTCCGGCCCCTGGTTTCCCGTGTTCGCCGCAGGGGATGACCCACTGGTCACGAATCTTCTCCCGGTTGCGCCCAAGAGAAGGTGTCTCATCTACAATGCGCGACGTCTTCAGTACCTGAACCTGTTCTAACGGCACCTGGCAAACGAGGTTTTCATGATCATCAAACCGCGCGTGCGTGGCTTCATCTGCGTCACTACCCATCCGACCGGCTGCGAAGCCAACGTCAAGGAACAGATCGAGTACGTCGAGGCGCATGGCCCCATCGCCAACGGTCCGAAGAAGGTCCTGGTGATCGGCTCGTCCACCGGCTACGGCCTGGCCGCGCGCATCAGCGCCGCCTTCGGCGCCGGCGCCGCCACCCTGGGCGTGTTCTTCGAGCGCCCGGGCAGCGAGACCAAGGCCGGCACCGCCGGCTGGTACAACTCGGCGGCCTTCGAGAAGTTCGCCCACGCCAAGGGCCTGTACGCCCGCAGCATCAACGGCGACGCCTTCTCCGACGAGGTGAAGAAGGTCACCATCGAAACCATCAAGCAGGACCTGGGCAAGGTCGACCTGGTGGTCTACAGCCTGGCCGCCCCGCGCCGCACCCATCCGAAGACCGGCGAAGTCTTCAACTCGGTGCTCAAGCCGGTGGGCAAGGCCGTCAACTTCCGCGGCCTGGATACCGACAAGGAAGTGATCAAGGAAAGCGTGATGGAGCCGGCGACCCCCGAGGAGATCGCCAACACCGTCGCGGTGATGGGTGGCGAAGACTGGCAGATGTGGATGGACGCGCTGCAGGAAGCCGGCGTGCTGGCCGATGGCGTGAAGACCACCGCCTTCACCTACCTGGGCGAAGAGATCACTCACGACCTGTACTGGAACGGCTCCATCGGCGCCGCCAAGAAGGACCTGGACCAGAAGGTCCTGGGCATTCGCGAGAAGCTGGCCGCCACCGGCGGTGACGCCCGCGTATCCGTGCTCAAGGCCGTGGTCACCCAGGCCAGCTCGGCCATCCCGATGATGCCGCTGTACCTGTCGCTGCTGTTCAAGGTGATGAAGGAGAAGGGCACCCACGAGGGTTGCATCGAGCAGGTCGACGGCCTGTTCCGCGACAGCCTCTACGGCAGCCAGCCGCACCTGGACGCCGACGGCCGCCTGCGCGCCGACTACAAGGAGCTGCAGCCGGACGTGCAGGACAAGGTGAAGGCGCTGTGGAACCAGGTGACCAACGAGAACCTGTACCAGCTGACCGACTTCACCGGCTACAAGACCGAGTTTCTGCGCCTGTTCGGCTTCGAGATCGCCGGCGTGGACTACGAGCAGGACGTCAATCCGGACGTGCAGATTCCCGGTCTGATCCAGCTTTAAGCGCTGATCTTCGCTCCGCACAGAACCGGCGCCCAGGCGCCGGTTCTGCATTTGTGTCTCAGCGAGCCGCGGTGCGCTGGGCCTTGGCCTGTTCGAGGAAGTCCAGGTAGTGGCCGGCGGTCTCTTCCGGGCGCTCGATCATCGGCACGTGGCCGCAGTCGCGCAGGATGGCCACGCTGGGATGCCTGAGCAGCGGCTTCATCACCTCGATGCTGGAAACGTCCAGCACGCGGTCGCGGTCGCCCCACAGCAGCAGGGTGGGCGCGGTGATCTTCGGCAGCTCCGGCTCCAGCGGGATGTAGCGCTCGCGCAGCTGGCCGAAGATGTAGGCGTTGAGCTGGCTGCGCTGCACGCCGCGCTCGCCCAGGTACAGTTGCAGGCGCTCGGGCATCGGCGGGCGCTGGTAGAAGACGAAGTCCATCAGCCCGGAAAAGTCCTCGGGGCGGCTCAGCACCAGCGGGTTGGGCTGCCCGCCAAGCAGGCGCCTGAACAGCTCGCTCTGTTGCGGGGCCATGATCCCGGCGTTGTCGAACAGGCCCACGGAGAAGGCCATGTCCGGATGCCGCGCGGCCATCAGCGCGACTATCTGCCCGCCCATGGAATTGCCCACCAGGTGCAGGCGGCCGATGTCCAGGGCCTTGGCGAAGTCCACCAGGCGCTCGGCCTGGGTGCCGACGTCGTAGCTGATGGCCTGGGGCTGGCTGCTTTCGCCGAAACCGGGCAGGTCGGGGATGAGCACGTGGTAGCGCGAGGTCAGGTAGCGGGCGAAGCGCGGCCAGTTGTCCTTGTCGGCGCCGAAGCCGTGGACCAGCAGGACAGTCTCCGCCTCGCGCGGGCCGCCCTCGTAGTAGCGGATGTCCAGGCCGTCGACGCGCACGCTCTGCTCGTCCAGGCCGGCGCGGGTGCGCTCGACGAACTGGGCGCTGGCCAGCAGGGTGGAAGGGAAGGCGTAGAGCACGCCGGCGCCGGCGGCCAGCAGCAGGACGAGGGCGAGCAGGACTTTCTTCATCGGTGATCCTTGTGACCGGGGTAACGGAAATTCAGAGTCGGGACGGGAACGCGACGGTTCCCGGCATGGCGTATCCACCTGAACAGTGACATGCTGCACTGGCGTCCGAATTCGCCTAGTCTGACCCTTCGCTCAGAACTTTTTCTTACAGAAGCTAGCATGCCGTCGTCATACGCATCGCCCTCCCTTTCGCCGGTTCGCGAGGACCGCGCATGATCAGGCGCAGCCGCGTCCTGCTGGCCATGGTCGGCCTGCTGGCGCTGCATGCCCACGCCCAGAGCAGCCAGTGTTCGGTGCTGGTGGCCAGCGGCAACCCGGAATACCCGCCGTTCCTCTGGCGCGACCCCGCCCAGCCGGAGCGCCTGGTCGGGGCCAGCGCCGAGCTGCTGGAGCAGTTGGGCAAGGCCATGGGCGTGAGCATCCGCGTGCGCTACACCGGCTCCTGGGCCCGCGCCCAGGAAGAGGCGCGCCTGGGCCGCGTCGACCTGCTCGCCGGCGCCTTCCTCACGCCCGAGCGCGAGGCGATCATGGACTACATCCGCCCGGCCTTCCTCAGCACCGACAACGTGGTCTGGGTGCACAAGGGCGAAGGCTTCCCCTACGCCCGCTGGGAAGACCTGCGCGGCCACAAGGGCGGCACCCTGGTGAACAACAGCTTCGGCGCCGCCTTCGACGACTTCGCCGAGCAGCAGCTGACCCTGGAAGAGGTGCCCAGCGTGGCCCAGGCCTTCCAGAAGCTGGCCCTGGGGCGCACCGACTACGTGCTCTACGAGCGCTTCCCCGGCCTGGCCACGGCGGCCCGGCTGGGCCTGCAGCAGCGCCTGCAGCCGCTGGAACCGCCGATCTCCAGCGAAGGGCTGTACCTGACCCTGGCCCACGCCTCGCCCTGCTACGGCCCGGAACTGCGCGGACAACTGCAGGAAAAGATGACAGAATTGATCGCCGCCGGCGTACCGCAGCGCCTGTTGCAGCGCAACCTGCAGCGCTGGCAGGCCGAGCAAGCGCGGTCCGCCGTCTCTCCCACGCAGTAGAGAAGATTTCGTGAGCAAGCCAAGCATGACCCTCCCCGGGCTGTTGCTGTGCGCCCTGGCGGGATGCGCCAACGACCCGCTTCCCAACGAGCAGATGCGCCTCACCGAGCAGGCCCTGGACCAGGCCCGGGCGGTCGGCGCCACGGACGAGGTGGCCGAGTTCAAGCTGGCCGAGGACAAGTACCAGGCTGCCCGCGAAGCCATGGCCGGCGCCGCCAACAAGCGCGCCCGGCAGCTCGCCGAGCAGGCCGAGCTGGACGCGCGCCTGGCCGAGGCCAAGGTGCTGACCGGCAAGAGCGCCGCGCAACTGGCCGAGCAGGGCAAGAGCATCCAGCGCCTGCGCCGCCAACTGGGGGAAGTGAAATGAGCCCACGCCAGTTGATGCCATGCGGCCTGGTCGCCGCCGCTCTGGCCCTGGCGGGCTGCACCCACGGGCAGCTCGCCGAGCAGTCCCTGGAGCGCGCGCGCAGCGAGTTCCAGGCGGTCAAGGACGATACCGGCGTGCTGCACAGCGCGCCGCGCGACGTGATCCGCGCCGGCGAGTCCCTGGCCCGCGCCGAGCGCCTGTCCAGCTACTGGGGCAGCAACGACGACGTGCTGCAGTACGCCTACCTCAGCCAGCGCTACAGCGAGATCGCCCGCGAGCGCAGCAACCTGACGCTGAACCAGGAGCGCCTGGCCCGCCAGCAGCTCGACCGCGAGCGCCTGCAGCTGGCCCTGCGCGAGGCCAAGCTGGCCAGCGTGCAGGAGCAGAGCAAGTGGCTGGAAGAGCAGATGGTCAGCCTGGCCACCGACCAGACCGAGCGCGGCCTGGTGCTGACCCTCGGCGACGTGCTGTTCGACAGCGGTGAGTCCGACCTCAAGCCCGCCGCCAACCGCACCGTGCTCAAGCTGGTGCAGTTCCTCCAGCTCAACCCGCGGCGGGTGATCCGAATCGAGGGCTACACCGACAACCAGGGCGACGAGCAGGAGAACCAGCAGTTGTCCCGGGACCGCGCCCAGGCGGTGGCCGACGTGCTCACCGACCTCGGCGTGGACGCCAAGCGCATCCAGGTGCAGGGCTTCGGCGAGGCCTATCCGGTGGCGGACAACGCCTCGTCCCTGGGCCGCGCGCAGAACCGCCGCGTGGAAATCGTCTTCTCCGACGACAAGGGCCAGCTCGGCGCCCAGCGCTGAGCCCCCGGCGCCGGGCGGGCCGGCCCGGCGCTGCTAACCTGTTGGCAGGGCGGCATCTCGAAGCTGTTCGAGGGTCGCCTTGGCGAAAATACGCCGATGGGACCACCCCACTCCGGGGCGTCCGCCAGCAGGAACCCGCAATGCCCTTCAAACGTGAAACTCTCAAAGCCCTCGTCGCCGATGCCCAGCCGCTGACCGGCTGGGGGTTGCAGCGCTACCTGGCCGACCAGGGCCAGGTGCAGGTGCTGGACTGGGTCACCGATACAGATTCGCTGCTGCGCCAGTTGAGCGAACGCCCCGACCTCGATCTGCTGATCACCGAGATGGCCTTGCCCGGCTCGCGCGGGCGCGATGGCGTGCACTTGCTCGAATGGCTGCAGCGCAACTACCCGCAGCTCAAGGTGCTGGTCTACTCGGTGTCGGGGGCGCCGCTGATGGCGCGGGCCTCGCTCAAGTGCGGCGCCAGCGCCTATGTCTGCAAGCGCAGCCCGTTGTCGGTACTGGACGAGGCGGTGACGCGGATTCGCCAGGGGCTGACCTACGCCGACCCCACCCTGCGCCCGCAGCGCCATACCGGCCAGCCGCTGAGCCCCACCGAGATCGACATCCTGCTCCGCCTGTCCCATGGCGCCACCGTCGGCGAGATCGCCGAGCGCACCAGCCGCAGCGTTTCCACCATCAGCACCCACAAGCGCAACGCCATGAGGAAGCTGGGCGTGACCAATGACGCGCAACTGGTGATCGCCGGCATGCTGGACTGGCTCGGGGAGTTCTGAGGCGCTCTGGCGCGCGGCCTGCGCCGATCATCGGCGGCGGGCTGTATCGGTATGTTTCCCTGCTACTGTTCTGGAACAGTTTCGAGTTTTTGGCTACTGTTTCGGTCCAATGCCCGAGGGATCGCCGCCATGAGCAATCTGCTTCTGTACCAACGCATCGCCCAGCAACTCGCCGAGGACATCCGTCGCGGCGTCTACCAGCCGGGCGAGCGCGTGCCCTCGGTACGCAAGCTGAGCACCCAGCTCAACGTCAGCCACGCCACCGTGCTGCAGGCCTACGCCACCCTGGAGGACCAGGGGCTGATCCGCGCGCGCCCGCAGTCCGGCTTCTACGTGCACCACACCCCGGCGCTGACCGCCTCGACCCCGGACATCGCGCGGGTCGAGCGCCCCGGCCTGGTGACCCGCAGCAGCATCATCAACCAGGTGCTGGCCGAGGCGCGCCGCGAGGGCGTGTTCCCCCTGGGCGCGGCGGTGCCGCACGTGGACTACCTGCCGGTGCGCGCGCTGCACCAGCAACTGGCCAAGGTCACCCGCTTCTCCAGCCCGCGGGCCTTCAGCTACATGTTCAGCCCCGGCTACGAGCCGCTGCGCCGCCAGGTGGCGATCCGCATGCGCGACGCCGGCGTGGTGGTCGATCCCAGCCAGGTGACCATCACCCACGGTTGCGTGGACGCCATCCACATGGCGCTGCGGGTGATGACCCGCCCCGGCGACCTGATCGCCACCGAGTCGCCCAGCTACTACGGCCTGCTGCAACTGGCCGACATCCTCGGCCTGAAGGTCATCGAGATCCCCAGCGACCCGCTCACCGGCATCAGCCTGGAAGCCCTGCAGCTGGCCGCCAACCAGTGGCCGATCAAGGCCCTGGTGCTGACCGCGCGGCTGTCCAACCCACTGGGCGGGACCATCCCCGAGGAGCGCCAGAAGCAACTGCTCAAGCTCACTTCCGAGCACAACATCGGGGTGATCGAGGACGACATCTACGGCGAACTGATGTTCGACGAGGGCCAGACCAAGTCACTCAAGGCCCACGACCGCGAGGGCAGGGTGGTGTACTGCTCGAGCTTCTCCAAGACCATCTCGCCGGGGGTGCGCATCGGCTGGATCATCGCCGAGCGCTACCAGGAGGAAATCCGCCGCCTGCAGACCTTCACCACCCATTCGGCGTGCACGGTGACGCAGATGGGCGTGGCCGCCTACCTGGAGAACGGCGGCTACGACCGCCACCTGCGCTACATCCGCCAGGAGTACCGGAAGAACATGACCGCCTACCAGCTGGCGGTGCAGCAGTACTTCCCCGAAGGCACGCAGATGACCCGGCCCAAGGGCGGCTTCATCCTCTGGGTCAGCCTGCCGGCCAAGGTGAACACCAAGGAACTGCACGTGCGCGCGCTGGAGCAGGGCATCAGCATCGCCCCGGGGCTGATCTTCAGCAACACCGAGCAGTTCAACAACTGCCTGCGCCTGACCTGCGGCATCCCGTGGAACCGCGAGGCGGAGCGGGCGATCATGACCCTCGGCATGCTGGCCTGCCAGCTGTGCCAGGAGGAGCAGATCGCTGCCTGAAACACCTGGGGTTGAATAGGGTTGATGCTTAACCCGTTTTGGCTGACGGCCTCGTCTGAAGGTTTGACTCCTTCACCGAGGCCGCCGTCATGTCCCTTCCCGCTTCCGCCTTCCGTCCCGTCGCCATCGGCCTGCTGCTGGCCGTGGGCGGTTGTGGCCAGTCCACCCAGCAACAGGCCGCCCAGCCTTCGATGACGAAACAGGCGCCGCTCGCCGACCTGGCCGCCAAGAGCGAGGCCCGCCGCGCCATGCCGGCCGCCGCCCCGATGCTGGAAAGCTACGCCCTGCCCGTGGCGCCCGAGCCGCTGCCGGCTGGCTACCGTGACCAGGACCGTGAGCAGTACCAGAAGCTGGCGCAGAACCCGGTGCACAGCGTCGCCGAGGCGCCGGTATCGACCTTCGGCATCGACGTGGACACCGGCAGCTACGCTAACGTCCGCCGCCTGCTCAACGAGGGCCGCCTGCCGCCCCAGGGCGCGGTGCGCCTGGAAGAGATGCTCAACTACTTCCCCTATGCCTACGCGCCGCCCAGCGACGACAGCCCCTTCGGCATCACCACCGAGCTGGCGCCGTCGCCGTGGAACCCGCACACCCGGCTGCTGCGCATCGGCATCAAGGCTTCGGAGCGCAGCGTCGAGCAACTGCCGCCGGCCAACCTGGTGTTCCTGGTGGACGTCTCCGGCTCCATGGACCGCCGCGAAGGCCTGCCGCTGGTGAAGGGCACCCTCAAGCTGCTGGTGGACCAGTTGCGGCCGCAGGACAAGGTGTCGCTGGTGGTCTATGCCGGCGACTCGCGGGTGGTGCTGGAACCCACTTCCGGCAAGGACAAGGCGAAGATCCGCGCCGCCATCGAGCAATTGCAGGCCGGTGGCTCCACCGCTGGCGCGGCAGGCATCGAACTGGCCTACCGCATGGCGCAGCAGGGCTTCATCGACAAGGGCATCAACCGCATCCTGCTGGCCACCGACGGTGACTTCAACGTCGGCGTCAGCGACTTCGAGACGCTCAAGGCCATGGCCGCCGAGAAGCGCCGCAGCGGGGTGTCGCTGACCACCCTGGGCTTCGGCGTGGACAACTACAACGAGCGCCTGATGGAGCAGCTGGCCGACGCCGGCGACGGCAACTACGCCTACATCGACAACCTGCGCGAGGCGCGCAAGGTGCTGGTGGAACAGCTCAGCTCGACCCTCGCGGTGCTGGCGAAGAACGTGAAGCTCCAGTTGGAATTCAATCCCGCGCAGGTCAGCGAGTACCGCCTGCTGGGCTACGAGAACCGCGCGCTGAAGCGCGAGGACTTCAACAACGACCAGGTCGATGCCGGCGAGATCGGCGCCGGGCATACGGTCACCGCGCTCTACGAGATCGTCCCGAAAGGGCAGAGGGGCTGGCTCGAGCCGCTGCGCTACCAGGCCGAGGCCAAGCCCGCCGGCAAGGGCGACGAACTGGCCTGGCTGCGGGTGCGCTGGCAGAAGCCGGAGGGCGGGCCCAGCCAGCTCGTCGAACGCCCGATAGCTACAACCGGCGCTACCGATCTGGCCCGGGCCAGCGACGACCTGCGCTTCGCCGCGGCGGTGGCGGCCTTCGCCCAGCAACTCGACGGCGCGCGCTACACCGGCGGCTTCGACCTGGGCGATACTCTGGCCCTGGCCCGAAGCGCGCGCGGCGAGGACCCGTTCGGCCTGCGCGGTGAATTCCTCCAGCTCGTCGAGCTGGCGCGCAGCCTGCAAACCCCCTTGGCACGGAACCCCTGACTTGACCACGGACGAAGACGACGCCGCGCTGCTGCGGCGCTACCGCAAAGGCGATGCCGAGGCCTTCGCCACGCTCTACGCGCGCCATCGCCTGGGCCTGTACCGCTTCCTCTGCGGCCTGGGCGGCGACGTCGCGCAGGCCGAGGAAGTGTTCCAGGAAACCTGGCTGAGCCTGATCCGCAGCGACAGCGAGCCCGAGGGCCGGGCCAGCTTCCGCACCTGGCTGTACCGGATCGCCCGCAACCGGCTGATCGACCACTGGCGGCGCAACGGCCGGCGCAGCGCGCAGCACGAGGCCTTCGACGAGCAGTTGCACGGCGAGGCACTACCCGGCGAGGCCGAGGACCCGCTGCGGCAACTGAGCCTGAGCCGCGACCGCGAGCGTCTGCAACAGGCCCTGGAGGCATTGCCCGGCGAGCAGCGCGAAGTGTTCCTGCTGCGCGCCCACGGCGACCTGGAGCTGCAGGAGATCGCCGAACTGACCCGCACGCCCGCCGAGACGGTGAAGAGCCGCCTGCGCTATGCGTTGCAGAAACTGCGCCGGTTGCTCGCCGACCCGGCGGCGACCCAGGAGGTAGCCCCATGACCCGCCATCCGCAGCGGCCGGACGCCGAGGAAGCCGAGCTGCTCGAGCATTTCCGCCGGCACGGCGGCGAGCAGCCCCCGGCGCAGCTGGACGCCCGCATCCTGGCCGCGGCCCGCGCCGCCGTGCAGCCACGCGCGAATGCCTGGCAGCGCCTGGGCCGCTGGCTGTTCGGCCGGCCACAGCGCTGGTCGGTGGCCCTGGCCGGGGTGGCGACCCTCGGCATCGGCCTGAGCCTGGCCTTGCGCACCTTCGAAGAAGCCCCGCATTACGATGCCGTCGCGCCGGCCATGACCCCGGCGCCCAAGGCCGAATCCATGGCCCGCTCCGCCCGCCAGGCCGCCCCGGCGCTGTACTCGGCGCCGGCCGCCCCCGCCGCCGCGCCGGCTCCGCAGCTGGAGCAACGCAAGCAGATGGCGGAAAGCGCGGTAGCAGCCGACGCGGCAGCGCCCATGGCCAAGCGCAGCGCTGAGCCGGCTCCGGCGGAACCGCAGGCCAGCTTGCGGCGCCTGGCCGAGCTGCGGCGGCAGGGCGACCAGGCGGCCGCCGCGAGCCTGCGCGAGGACCTGCAGCGGCGTTATCCGCGCTTGGACATAGACGCCGAGCTGCGGCGCCTGGAGGCCCGCCCTTGAGAGCCTGAGCGCGTCTATCGGAATTGCCTTCGGATTGATCTGAGCCTCTTGTCTTACAGATCAACTAAGGCGAGGATGGCGCGCCCCTGGCCATTTGCCTGCCCCGTGATGTTGCGACGCTTCGTTCTGCTGACCCTCCTGCCGCTGTTGCTGAGCGCCTGCGGCGATGCCGACAAGGCGCCACCGGCCAAGGCCGAGGCGCCCGCGGTGGCGCCCGAACCCGCGGCGCCCCCCAGGCCGGCGCCCGCCGCCAGCGCGAAGCCGGCCGCGCCTAAAGCGGAACTGGGCAAGCCCCTGGCCCCCGAGCGCCTGCCGGTGGCCGACGCCAAGCCGAAGAAAGCCGCCGAACCCAGCGTGAACAAGCCGCTGCCGCCCTCCAAGCTCGACCTGCGCCTGCCCAGGGACGTGCTGCACGGCCTGGAGCCGGGCCGCGCCCTGCGCGAGGACCTGGACAAGCCGCTGCTGCCGCCGATGTTCGAGGAGAAGGAGAGCCCGTTCCAGGTGGGTGGCCGGTTGATCCAGCGGGAGCGGGGGGAGCGTAGCGATCCCAGTGACGACAGCTGGCATTCGGAGATTCGTGGGGCGGAGGTGCAGTTTCAGTTTCGGAATTGAGTTGGGGGGGGCTTTTCGTAGGAGCGAGCTTGCTCGCGAATGGTGTTTCCCGGCGGTTCTGGTGCTGGCCCTGGAGAGCGCCCTCTCCCCAACCCTCTCCCTGAAGGGAGAGGGTTGGGGAGAGGGGACGGACTTCGACATCGCTCCGGAGTGGGGCTTGACTCGGTTGTTCGCGAGCAAGCTCGCTCCTACGAAAGAAAAGACCGTCAGAACCGATGCTCCCCGCGCTGGATCGCCCCGAACACCCCCTCATCCAGCAGCCGATAATCCACTTCCCCCGGCAACCGCACGAACAGCGCCTCGCCAACCTGCCGCGGATCGAACCCGGCGCTCTTCAGGTCGGCCTTCTTGTACTTGAAGGTCCCCGTGGTCTCCACCTGCTGCAGCAGGCGCAGGAACAGCGGCACGGCATAGGCCGGCAGCTCGCGGTCCAGGTGTTCGGCCAGGGCCTGGCCGTCCAGCGCCTGGCCGGGCGCCAGGCGTAGCGCGGCCATGCCGCAGCGGCCGTCGGTGCCGGGGATCTCCACGCCGTAGACCACCGCGTCTTCCACGCCGGGGAAGGCGCCGAGGACGTTTTCCACCTCGGTGGTGGAGACGTTCTCGCCCTTCCAGCGGAAGGTGTCGCCCAGGCGGTCGACGAACTGGGTGTGCTTGAAGCCCAGGTCGCGCATCAGGTCGCCGGTGTTGAACCAGGCGTCGCCCTTCTTGAACACGTCGCGGTAGATCACCGCCTGGGTCTTGGCCGGGTCGGTGTAGCCGTCGAACGGCCACTTGTCGCTGATCTCGCTGATCAGCAGGCCCGACTCGCCCTTGCCGACCTTCTCCATGAAGCCCTTGGCGTCGCGCAGCGGGCGGTCGTTCTCCAGGTCGTAGCGGACGATGGCGTAGGTGGCCGGGGAGAAGCCCACGGTGTTGTCGAAGTTGAAGACGTTGGTGAAGCCGATGTTGCCTTCGCTGGCGGCGTAGAACTCGGTGATGCGCTCGATGCCGAAGCGGTTCTTGAACTCGCCCCAGATGGACGGGCGCAGGCCGTTGCCGATCATGCAGGTCAGGCTGTTGTCGCGCTCTTCCTCGCAGGCCGGCTGGTTGAGCAGGTAGCGGCACAGTTCGCCGATATAGCCGAAACAGGTCGCGTTGTAATGGCGCACGTCCTTCCAGAACGCCTTGGCGGAGAACTTGCGGCGCAGGGCGATGGCCGCGCCGCCGGCCAGCACCGCGCTCCAGCACACGGTGACGGCGTTGTTGTGGTAGCAGGGCAGGGTCAGGTAGAGCACGTCTTCGCGGCCCAGGCCCAGGCCGGAGTGGCCGAAGCCGCCGTAGGCCTTGATCCAGCGCCCGTGGCTCATGATCGAGGCCTTCGGCAGGCCGGTGGTGCCGGAGGTGTAGATGTAGAAGCAGGCGTCCTTCAGGCGCACCTGGGTGGTCTCGGCCAGGTTGTCGGAGGCCTGGGACTGCGCCAGGCGCATCAGGTTGGCCCAGCCCGCCGGGGCCTGGCCGGGGTCGCGCAGGGTATCGTCGTCGGCCACCCAGTACAGGCGTTCGGCGCCGCCCTGCAGGTTGGCGCGGACTTCGTCGAAGGCCTCGCGCAGTTCCTCGCCGACCACGAAGTGGCCGGGGCTGACCAGGTTCAGGCTGTGGGCCAGCACCTGGCCGCGCTGGGTGGTATTGATCAGCGCGCCCACGGCGCCGAGCTTGGCCAGGGCGGCGAGGGTCACCAGCAGTTCGGCGCGGTTCTCCAGCATCACCGCGACCACGCTGCCGTGCTTCACGCCCTCGGCCTGGAAGGCGCGGGCCAGGCGGTTGGCCCAGCCGTTGAACAGGGCATAGGACAGGCGCCGCTGGCCTTCCAGCAGGGCCGGGGCGTCCGGGTACAGGCGCGCCGCGCGCTCCAGGGCCCAGCCCAGGGACAGGTTCTTCTCGCGGTTGCGGATGCCGGTGTAGTAGAGCCCGCGCAGCATGCGCGGCACGCGCCCGAGGGTGGCGGGCAGGTGGGCGATGAAGCGGGTGGGGGTGATCAGGTCGGCATGGCTCATTGACGCGGGCCCTTGTTGTCGTTGTTGTCTGGCGTGTGCACGCCCGTTCGACTCTAGGACGCTGGCGAGGCTGGGGCTATGACCTTGGCGCGCGCGCCGCCGGGCAGTTCGGCAAACCGGGCAGGGCTCTTCGTAGGAGCGAGCTTGCTCGCGAACGAGTCCGGCTGCGGAATCGGTTCGCGAGCAAGCTCGCTCCTACAGGGACGGCACGCAGCCTCAATCCAGGAATAGGTCCGGCACCAGTGGCCCGCCTTGAGGATCGAAGCGGTATTGCTCGAAGTCGCTCACGCCCTGTTCGCGGAGGATGTCTTCGTCGATCAGCAGGCGCCCGCTGATGCTGCGGCCCGTGCTGTCGAGAATGGCGTGGGCGGCGTCGGCCATGATCGCCGGGGTGCGGGCGCGCTTGAAGGCGTCGCGGCTGCCCAGTTCGAACTCGATGGCGGCGGTGGCGATCATGGTCTTCGGCCACAGGGCGTTGACGCTGATGCCGTACTTCCTGAACTCCTCGTGCATGCCGAGGGTGAGCATGCTCATGCCGTACTTGGTGACGGTGTAGGGGCCGTGCTGGGCGAACCATTTTTCCGCCAGGTTCAGCGGCGGCGACAGGCTGAGGATGTGGCCCTGGCTCTGCTTCAGGTAGGGCAGGGCGGCCTGGCTGCAGACCATCACCGCGCGGGTGTTGATCTGGAACATCAGGTCGAAGCGCTTGGGCTCCAGGCGTTCCACGCCCACCAGCTTGATGGCGCCGGCGTTGTTGACCAGCCCGTCGATGCCGCCGAAGTGCTCGGCGGCGCGGGCCATGGCCTCGCGCACGGCGTTCTCGTCGCGCACGTCCAGCTGCAGGGCCAGGGCCTTGCCGCCGGCGGCCTCGACTTCCTCGGCGACGCTGTGGATGGTGCCGGCCAGCTTGGGATGGGGTTCGGCGCTCTTGGCCGCGATCACGACGTTGGCGCCGTCGCGCGCGGCGCGCAGGGCGATCTCGCGGCCGATGCCGCGGCTGGCGCCGGTGATGAAGAGGGTCTTGGCGTTCAGGGACATGGTTTGGCTCCGTGTTTTTCATCGTTGTGTGGGTGCCGGGCTCGGCCCATTGCGGACGGAGTCCGCTCCTACGTCGGGGTTTCCCGCATACCCGTAGGAGCAACTGTCTTGCCGACTGCGCCGAGATGCTCTTCGTAGGATGGGTTGAGCTTGCGAAACCCATGCGGTGGCGGTGATGGGTATCGCTTCGCTCAACGCCATCCTTCGGGGGTGGTTTGCCGGCGGGGGTAGGGACTCCGTCCGCGATCCGTGGTCTTTCAGGCCTCCTCGGCCTCGACCTCCACCAGCAACTGGCGGCTCTTGACCTGTTCGCCCTTGCTCACCTGGATGCGGCGGATAATGCCGTCGACCCCGGCCTTGAGCGGATGTTCCATCTTCATCGCCTCCAGCACGAGCAGCAGTTGGCCCTTGCTGACCCGCGCGCCTTCGCTGACCAGCACGTCGACGATGGCGCCGTCCATCGGCGCCTTGACCGTACCCGACGCCGCGCCGCCCTGGGCGCCGGCGGGCTCGTGGGTGATGTCGCGCAGTTCCAGGTTGCCGCCGGCGCCATACAGCCAGATGCGTTCGCCTTGGGTGTGATGGGCGATGCGCCGGCGGATGCCGTCGATCTCCGCCACGACCCAGCGCTCGTCGATGGCGATCAGCCACAGCGCCACCACCGATTCGCCGATGTAGGCCAGCAGCTTGGGCTGCGCGCCGGGCTCCAGCACGTCCAGCTCCACCGCGTGTTTCTGCTCGCCGTCGTGCAGTTGGTAGCGCCAGGGCAGGCTGCCGGCGTTGCGCCAGCCGGACAGGCCGCCCTGGTGCGCGCGGGCGCTGGCCGAGGCCTGGTAGAGCAGGGCGGCGGCCAGGGCCAGTTCTGCGGGCTGTGGCGCTTGCGGGTGCAGGCTGGGGTCGTCGGCGAAGTGTTCGGCGATGAACGCCGTGGTGGCCTCGCCGGCGGCGAATTCGGGGTGCCGAAGCAGGTTGGCGAGGAAGCGCTGGTTGGCCTTCACGCCGAGCAGCACGCAGTCTTCCACGGCGCGCACCAGCTTGCGCCGGGCCTCGTCGCGGGTGGCGCCGTAGGCGATCACCTTGGCCAGCATGGGGTCGTAGAAGGGCGTCACCGCCTGGCCTTCCACCAGGCCGTGGTCGATTCGGATGCCGTCCAGCAGCTGCGGCTCCCAGCGCAGCACTTCGCCGGTCTGCGGCAGGAAGCCGTTGCCGGCGTCCTCGGCGTACAGGCGCACCTCGATGGCGTGGCCGCGCAGCGGGATTTCCTCCTGCTTCAGCGGCAGCGGCTGGCCTTCGGCCACGCGGATCTGCCAGGCCACCAGGTCCTGGCCGGTGACCAGTTCGGTGACCGGGTGCTCGACCTGCAGGCGGGTGTTCATCTCCAGGAAGTAGAAGGCGCCGCTGGCGTCCAGCAGGAACTCCACGGTGCCGGCGCCGATGTAGTTCACCCGCGCGGCGGCCTTCACCGCCGCCTCGCCCATGGCCTGGCGCAGTTCGGCGCTCAGCACCGGGCAGGGCGCTTCTTCGATGACCTTCTGGTGGCGGCGCTGCACCGAGCAGTCGCGCTCGCCGAGGTAGACGAGGTTGCCGTGGCTATCGCCGAATACCTGGATTTCCACGTGGCGCGGGCGGATCACCGCTTTCTCCAGGATCAGTTCGTCGCTGCCGAAGGCGTTCAGCGCCTCGGAGCGCGCGGTGCGCAGCTGCGCGGCCAGCTCGTCCGCCGCTTGCACCAGGCGCATGCCGCGGCCGCCGCCGCCGGCGCTGGCCTTGATCATCAGCGGGTAGCCGATGCGCTCGGCCTCGCGGGCCAGGGTGGCGTCGTCCTGCTCGGCGCCTTCGTAGCCGGGGATGCAGGGCACGCTGGCTTCGAGCATGGCCAGCTTGGACAGGCGTTTGCTGCCCATCAGGTGGATGGCTTCCACGCTGGGGCCGATGAAGACGATGCCGGCGGCCTCGCAGGCGCGGGCGAATTCGGCGTTCTCCGAGAGGAAGCCGTAGCCGGGGTGCACGGCGCCAGCGCCTGTACGCTGAGCTGCGTCGAGGATGGCGGCGGCCTTCAGGTAGGACTGGCCGACCGGCGCCGGGCCGATGCACACGGCCTCGTCGGCCAACTGCACGTGGCGCGCCTCGGCGTCGGCCTCGCTGTACACCGCCACCGTGCGGTAGCCCAGGGCCTGGGCGGTGCGGATCACCCGGCAGGCGATCTCGCCGCGGTTGGCGATGAGGATCTTGTCGAAGCTGGGCATGGATGTGCTCCTGCTGGCTTGGGTGCTGGTCGTGGGTTCCCGCGTTCGCGGGAATGACGGGGGATGTTCCGTCATCCTCGCGAATGCGGGGAGCCAGCGACTACTGTGCCCAGTTGGGTTTGCGTTTCTGCACGAAGGCCAGGGTGCCTTCGGCGCCTTCCGCGCCGGTCACGGCGGCGGCGAACTGTTTTGCGGCCTCGTCCAGCAGCGGGCCCAGGGCCTCGGTCTCGGTGGCCAGCAGCAGCGCCTTGGTCTGCGCGTTGGCGCCGGGGGCGCAGCGGCGCACCTGCTCCAGGCATTCCGCCAGGCGCTGGCCGAGCGCATCGGCGCTGGCTTCGCTGAAGTGCACCAGGCCCAGGCGCAGCGCCTCGCGGCCGTCGAAGCGGGCGGCGCTGAGCGCCAGGCGGCGGGCCTGGGTCAGGCCGATGCGCTTGACCACGAAGGGGGCGATCTGCGCCGGTAGCACGCCGAGGCTGGTTTCCGGCAGGCCGAACTGGGCGCCGTCGGCGGCGATGGCGATGTCCGACACGCAGGCCAGGCCGAAGCCGCCGCCGAGCACCGCGCCTTCCAGCACCGCGACCAGCACCTGCGGCTGCGCCTGGGCCTCTTCCAGCAGGCCGCCGAAGGCGCGGTTCAGCGCGGCGTAGGCGTCCGGGCCGGCGGCGCGGGCGCCGGCCATGTCCTTGATGTCGCCGCCGGCGCAGAAGTGCCCGCCGGCGCCGCGCAGGACGATGGCGCGCACTTCGCGTTCATCGCGCACCGCGGCCAGCACCGCGTGCAGTTCGCCGACCATGGCCAGGCTCATGGCGTTGCGGCTGTCCGGGCGGTTGAGGGTGACGTGCAGCACGCCGCCTTCGCGTTCCAGCAGCAGGGTTTCGCAGTTCGGCAATTCGCTCATGCCGGAATTCCTCGTCGATTCATCGTCTTTGCTTTTCGTAGGAGCGAGCTTGCTCGCGAACGCTTCCGCAGCGGGGCCGGTTCGCGAGCAAGCTCGCTCCTACGAGGGGCGAAAGCGCTCAGCTCTTTTTCTTGCCCGGCAGGGTGCCCATCAGCTTGCAGATGATGCCGAGCATGATCTCGTCGGCGCCGCCGCCGATGGACACCAGGCGGGTGTCGCGGTAGGCGCGGGAGATCGGGTTCTCCCACATGAAGCCCTGGCCGCCCCAGTACTGCAGGCAGGCGTCGGTGACCTCGCGGGCCAGGCGGCCGACCTTGAGCTTGGCCATGGAGGCCAGGCGGGTCACGTCCTTGCCGCGGATGTACTGCTCGGTGGCCTGGTAGGTGAGGGCGCGCAGGCACTCGATCTCGGTCATCAGCTCGGCCATGCGGAAGTGGATGACCTGGTTGTCGATCAGCGCCTGGCCGAAGGTCTTGCGCTCCTTGCAGTAGTCGATGGTGGCGTTGACGCAGTACTCCATGCCCTTGATCCCGCTGGCCGCGCCGAACAGGCGCTCCTCCTGGAACTGCAGCATCTGCATCATGAAGCCCGCGCCCTCGGCGCCGATGCGGTTGCGCTGCGGCACGCGCACGTCGTCGAAGAACACCTGGGCGGTCTCCGAGCTGCGCATGCCGAGCTTGTCCAGGTGCGGGCTGACGCTGATGCCCTTGCTCTTCATCGGCACCATGATCAGCGACTTGTTGACGTGGGGCTTGTCGTCGGAGGTGTTGGCCAGCAGGCAGATGAAGTCGGCCGACGGCGAGTTGGTGATCCACATCTTGCTGCCGTTGATCACGTAGTCGTCGCCATCCTTGCGCGCGGTGGTCTTCAGCCCGGCCACGTCGGAACCGGCGCCGACCTCGGAGACGCCGATGCAGCCGACCATCTCGCCGGCGATGGCCGGACGCAGGAATTCCTCGCGCAGCTCGTCGGAGCCGAAGCGGGCCAGGGCCGGGGTGCACATGTCGGTCTGCACGCCGATGGACATGGGCACGCCGCCGCAGTGGATGGTGCCGAACTCTTCGGCGGCGACCACCGAGTAGCTGTAGTCCAGGCCCATGCCGCCGAATTTCTCCGGCTTGGAGATGCCCAGCAGGCCGAGGGCGCCGGCTTTCTTGAACACTTCGTGGATGGGGAAGCGGCCGTCCTTTTCCCATTGGTCGACGTAGGGGTTGATCTCCTTGTCGACGAAGTTGCGGACGGTGCGGCGGAGTTCTTCGTGTTCCTGGGTGAAGAGCATTTTTGTTGTACTCCTTGAGCCTTGTCTGGTTCCCCACCTCTGGCCCTCTCCCCAACCCTCTCCCTGAAGGGAGAGGGGGCTGTCCGGAGTGGCCGGGTGGTCCGTTGCATGCCGGGTTGCTTTGGCTCCCTCTCCCTTCAGGGAGAGGGCGCCTGTATCAGAACCTCGCTACCCCGAAACTGTTGCCCTTGAGCGGCCGTACCGCCGCCTCCGCGCAGATGTCCAGCAGATAGCCCAGCAGCCGGCGGCTGTCGCGCGGGTCGATCAGCCCGTCGTCCCACAGGCTGGCGGTGCCGTAGAGCGCGGTGGACTGGGCGTCGAGCTTCTGCGCGGTCATCTGTTCGAGCATGTCGAGCATCTTCGCGTCGGCTTCCTTGCCCTCCTTGGCGTGCTTTTCCTCGGTGACGATGCGCAGCACCTTGCCGGCCTGGGCGCCGCCCATCACCGCGGTGCGGCTGTTCGGCCAGGCGAAGATGAAGCGCGGGTCCAGGCCGCGGCCGCACATGGCGTAGT
>Ga0222426_100664_pt1 | contig 19020 bp, 17 predicted proteins | sample 2B50Ametagenome_FD_180087 | JGI IMG/M metagenome (GOLD analysis project Ga0222426, IMG submission 180087) | Enriched microbial communities from leaf-cutter ant dump, University of Wisconsin, Madison, United States - 2B50A (version 2) | ecosystem: Environmental > Terrestrial > Nest > Insects nest...
TCCACTGAAACCCTTCGACGGAGACTCCCATGCAAGCCCTGCAATTCGCCCGTACCGGCGACCTCGACGCGCTCCAGCGGGTCGAGCTGGCCGACCCCATCCCCGCCGCCGACGAGGTGCTGGTGGAGGTCCGCGCCGCCGGCCTCAACCCCAGCGACGTGAAGAACGTGCTCGGCCGCTTCCCCTACACCACCCTGCCCCGGGTGCCCGGCCGCGACTTCGCGGGGGTCGTGGTGAAGGGCCCGCAGGCGCTGCTCGGCCAGGCCGTGTGGGGCACCGGCAAGGAGCTCGGCTTCCTCCGCGACGGCAGCCATGCCGGCCTGCTGGCCCTGCCGGCGCGCGGCGTGGCGTTGATGCCCGGGAGCCTGGACTTCGCCCAGGCCGCCAGTTGCGGGGTGCCCTATACCACCGCCTGGGACGCCCTGGAGCGCAGCGGCGTGAAGGCCGGCACCCGGCTGCTGGTGATCGGCGCCGGCGCGGTCGGCTCGGCCGCGCTGGACCTGGCCCGCACCCGCGGCGCCGAGGTGCTGGCCGGGGTGCGCCGCGCCGAACAGGCCGCCGAACTGCAGGCCCGCGGCATCGCCAGCCTGCTGCTGGAGCAGCCGGAGCGCCTGGCCGGGCAGGTCGATGCGGTGTTCCCCGGCGGCGCCGAAGTGATCTTCGACACCACCGGCTTCTGGCTGCCGGCAGCGGTCAGCGCCCTGGCCACCTTCGGCCGCATCGCCATCATCGCCGCGCCGGTGGACGGCCACGTGCAGTTGCCGGCGCTGGCGCTGTACCGCCGCGGGGGTTCGCTGGTGGGGGTCAACTCGTTGCTGTACGACAGCGTGGCCTGCGCGCGCATGCTGGAGCAGTTCGGCCGCGGCTTCGACGAAGGCCGCCTGCCGCTGCCCGGCGGGCTGCGCGAATCGCCGCTGAGCGAGGGCCAGCAGCGCTATCGCGAGGTGAACGAGGGCAGCAGCGACAAGCACATCCTGCTGCCCTGAGGCGGGCTTCAGCCGGCCACGCGCACCTGCGGGCGGCGCGTGGTGCCGGCCAGCTCCTGGGCCAGGCAGTGGTCGAGGAACAGTTCCATGTAGCGGAAGCTCTTGCAGATGGCCGCGCGCAGCTCGTCCCAGCGCCCGGCGGCGATTTCCTGGCCGCACAGGGTGCAGATGATCTCCAGCGCTTCCCAGGGATGGTCATCGTCGTAGTGCGCATGCAGGCGCAGCCACTTCATCGCGCTCTTGCGCAGTTCCGCCGGCAGCGTCTGCTCGTAGGCATCGCTGGAGCAGACCAGCGCCGACCAGTCGCCGGTCACCCCTTCCACCGCGTAGTTGGTGGCCGCCATGGCCACTGCCAGGTCGTCCGAGGCGCTGCTGTGCCAGCACCAGTGGCCGAGGGCGTGCAACGCCTCGGGCACCTCCTGCGCGCGCAGCGCCGCCAGGCCCACGCCGTAGGCTTCGGCCCAGCGCAGCCAGTGGTCGGCATGGTTCAGCTCGACGCGGATGTTGCGCATCAGCCAGCGCCGCGCCATGTCCTCGCCGGGGGAACGGCCGAAGCGCGTCTTCAGCAGGTTCTGCGACATGTACAGGGGGAACTGCTCGACCACCGGCCAACCGCCGATGAGGTAGGTGCGCAGGGTCGCGGCGCCAATCTGGCCGTCGCGCAGGCGCCGGTAGAACTCGTGCCCGGAGACCGCGCGGCGGGCGCCTTCGCAGGCGGCCACCAGGTCCTGTGCCCACTGCGGGTAGCTGGTCAGGTCCTTCAGGGACCCGACGCGGAGGAATGCTTCGTTCATGCTGGCCCATCCTTGTGCGTCGATGAAATCGACCGCCAGACTAGATGACGGGCCGCGCACTGTCACCGTCCGGAGGTGGTGTCCGGCTCCACCAGGGCCGGCTCCGCCTGCCCGGAATAGTGACGGTTGAACGGTTGCGGGCGGCCCACGGCGTAACCCTGGGCATAATCGATACCGATCTCCCGCAGCACTTCGAGGATTTCCTGCGACTCGACGAACTCCGCCACCGTGCGCTTGCCCATGACGTGGCCGATCTGGTTGATCACCTGGACCATGGCGCGGTCGATGGGGTCGTCCAGCATATCCTTGATGAAGCTGCCGTCGATCTTCAGGTAGTCCACCGGCAGGTGCTTGAGGTAGACGAAGGACGACATGCCGGCGCAGAAGTCGTCGAGGGAGAAGCGGTAGCCCATGGCCTTGAGTTCGTGGATGAACTGGGTGGCGCTGACCAGGTTGGCGATGGCGCTGGTCTCGGTGACCTCGAAGCAGATGTTCTCCGGCGCCAGGCCGTAGGCCGGCTGCAGCTCGCGGAGCATCTGGATGAAGCTGGCGTCGCCGATGGTGGCCCCGGACAGGTTGATGGCGCAGGTGGTGATCGGCGCGCAGCCGGCCTCGCGGCGTTCGGCGAGGATCTCGAAGGCGCGGTTGGCCACCCAGCGGTCGATCAGCGGCATCAGGCCGTAGCGTTCGGCGGCCGGGATGAAGTCGTTGGGCGGCACCAGGCGGCCGCTCTCGTCCAGCACGCGCAGCAGCAGCTCGACGTGCAGGCCCTCCTCGGCCTGCGGGTCGACCGCGCGGATGGGCTGGGCGAACAGGCGGAAGCGGTCCTCGTCCAGGGCCTGGCGGATGCGCTGGACCCAGGCCATCTCGCCGAAGCGCATGGACAGCTCGCTGTCGTCCGGGCTGAACACCTGGGCGCGGTTGCGGCCCTTTTCCTTGGCCAGGTAGCAGGCCATGTCGGCGCAGCGCAGCGCCTCCTCCACCGACACCAGCATGGCCGAGACGTGCACCACGCCGATACTGACGGTGATGTTGAAGGGCCGCCGGTCCCAGACGAAGTGCAGGCCCTCGACGCCCTGGCGGAGGTTCTCGGCGATCTGCTCGGCGACCTCCGGCGGGCAGTTCTCCAGCAGCACGCCGAACTCGTCGCCGCCCAGGCGCGCCAGGGTGTCGCCCTCGCGCAGGCAGCGTTCGAGGACGCTGCAGGTCTGGCGCAGCAGCTCGTCGCCGGCGGCATGCCCGCAGGTGTCGTTGACCAGCTTGAACTGGTCCAGGTCGAGGTACATCAGGCTGTGGCGGTCGTTGCGCTGCGCCGAGCGCTCCAGCGCCTGCTCCAGGCGGTACTCGAACTCGCGGCGGTTGCTCAGGCCGGTCAGCGAGTCGTGGGTGGCCTGCCAGGACAGGCTTTCCATGTACTGCCGCTCGCGCGTCATATCGTGCAGCACCAGCGCCGCGCCGACGATGCGGCCGCCGACGCGGATCGGCGTGCCCACCAGGGTCACCACCACGCCGCTGCCGTCCAGGCGCTGCAGCAGCTTGCTGACCTCGCTGCCGGCCTCCACCTCGCCGCGCAGGACCTGCCCGACCAGGGCCAGGTCCTCTTCCTCGGAGGTCTCGTCGAGCATGCGCAGCAGCGACTTCAGCGGCAGGCCCACGGCCATCTCGCTGTCCCAGCCGATCATGCGTTCGGCGGCCGGGTTGAGGTAGGCGATGTGGGCGTTCTCGTCGATGGTGATGACCGCGTCGCCGATCGCCGCCAGGGTCGTCTGGGCCTTTTCGCGCTCGCTGTCCAGGGCGCTCTGGAAGGCGCGCTGGGCCAGCAGCAGTTTGCGCGTGCGCCAGGCCGCCAGGAGGATCAGGGCCAGGCCGCTGACGATGTTGGCCACCAGCAGCAGACGCATCACCGCCCGCGAGCCCTGGGCGAGCGCGGCGCTGAAGGCCACGGAGGCGGGGGTCACGCCTTCGTTGATGGCCTGGATGCGCTGGTCCCAGTAGCTGATGTCGCCGGGGCCGACCTGGCCGGCCTGGATGCGCTGGTGCATCTCTTCGGCGATGGCCTGGAGCTGGTCGAGGTAGCGGTCGCCCTCCTTCCAGTAGCGCACCGCCTCGTTGAAGTAGCTGAAGTCGTGGAAATAGCGGTAGAGGGTGATGATGGCGCCGACGTCGTCGGGATGGTTGCCGCCGGCGAGGATGCCTTTGCGCGCCAGTTCGTAGTCCGGCTGCGGGCTGTCCAGGGCGGTGCGCAGCAGGCGGTCGCCGAGGGGGATGGCGATGGCTTCCTGGTAGCGCCGGTAGTCGTCGGTGTCGCGCGTCTCGCCGTAGCGCTGCAGGTAGTGGATGGCGTCCTTCTGGCCCTTGGACCAGAGGCTCTCGCCGCCGACGTAGGCGCGCGCCCCCGAAATCAGGTAAAGGCTGCCTACGCCAAGCAATCCCTGCAGCAGGACCACGGCGATGAACGGCCATACCAGCTTCCACAGCCGGGAGTCATGGCGAATACGGCTCTGCCCAGTAGCACCCATGGATATTGTCGGATTCCTTTCGTGTCCTTACCGCTGCGGCAGCCCGCCGTAGCCGGACTGGAGCGCAACGGCCCCTCCTTACTCTTAGCGCATGGTAGCCATTCCACAAGGCGGGGGTACAGGGCCTGGGCCGAGGAAAATCTCAAAATTGTCCGACAATATGCCGCCGGCCGCCGCCTGCGTCGTTGCCAACCCCTGCGCCAGGGCCTTCGGCCAGCCGATGGGCGACAGTGGTGCACTTCGTCGGTGGTGGGCGTGTCGGCGCTGCAGGGCAATTCCGTTCGCGAATGCGAAGCGCAGCGATGCGGATTCAGGGTGACGCCGAGCGATCAGACCTCACCCCAGCCCTCTTCCGCTTGCGGGAGAGGGCTGGGGTGAGGGGGAGGGGTTCGCCGGTGTGTCGTTGCCGCCGGGGAGTGCCGTTCGCGAGCAAGCTCGCTCCTACATTCATTCTCCGGCATACACCACGCCCGTAGGATGGCGTTGAGCGAAGCGATACCCATCACCACCAACAGCGAAACAGGAATCAGCCCTGGCGGCCGCGCTCCAGCCAGCGCTCGAGCATCGGCGCCAGCTCTTCCAGCGGCTGGTAGCCATTGGTCAGCAGGGCCAGTTGGCCGTTGCGCTCGGCCAGCAGGGTGGGGAAGCCGGCGATGCCCAGGTCGCGGGCCCAGGAGAAGTCGGCCTGGGTCGTCAGGTGGTTTTCCTGGCTGTCGAACAGCTCGGCGAACTCGATGCGCGGCAGGCCGACGCTTTCGGCCAGCTGCGCCAGGGTCGCGGCCTCGGTGACGTCGCGTCCCTCGACGTAGAAGGCCTGCTGGATGGCCTTGACCAGCGCCCAGGCGGCCTCCTCGTCCAGGCGCCGGGCGGCGACCACCGCGCGGCAGGCCGGCTCGGTGTCGTAGACGAAGCCTTCGGGCAGCGCGCCCTCGAAGCGGAACGGCTGGCCGGTGGCCAGGTGCACCGCCTGCCAGTGCTCGAGGATGTAGCGCCGGGTGGCCGGCTCCAGGGCCGCGCCATGGCCGGTGCGCAGCCCGCCCATGACCAGCGCCAGCGGTACGCCGGCGGCGCCCGCCTGCTCGATCAGCGCCTGGGCCACCGGGGCGAAGCCCCAGCACCAGGAGCACATGGGGTCCATCACGTAGAGCAGGCGGGCGTTGGCCAAGGGTCAGTCCTCCAGGACGGCCTGCCGCGGGTCGCGGCCGATGGGGTGGGGCTGGTTGCGCAGCTTCGCCAGCTCGATCTGCTTCTGCCGCTCGCGGGCGCTGGCGCGGGTCTTCTCGCTCAGCGTGTCCCAGCAGTGCGGGCAGCTGATGCCCGGCGCGTAGTGCTCGCTGGCGCGGTCCAGGGCCGAGATCGGGTTGCGACAGGCGTGGCACTGGTCGTAGTCGCCCTCGGAGAGGTCATGGCGCACCGTCACCCGGTTGTCGAACACGAAGCAGTCGCCGCGCCACAGGCTCTGTTCCTCGGGCACTTCCTCCAGGTACTTGAGGATGCCGCCCTTGAGGTGGAAGACCTCCTCGAAGCCCTCGCCGAGCATGTAGCTGGAGGCCTTCTCGCAGCGGATGCCGCCGGTGCAGAACATGGCGACCTTCTTGTGCTTCGCCGGGTCATAGTGGGCCTTCACGTAATCGGGAAACTCGCGGAACGACTGGGTCTTGGGATCGACCGCGCCTTCGAAGGTGCCGATGGCCACTTCGTAGTCGTTGCGGGTGTCGATCAGCAGCACCTCGGGGTCGCTGATCAGCGCGTTCCAGTCCTGCGGCTCGACGTAGGTGCCGACGCGGCGGTTGGGATCGACGCCGGGCACGCCCAGGGTGACGATCTCTTTCTTCAGCTTGACCTTGGTGCGGTAGAACGGCTGCTCGTCGCAGTAGGATTCCTTGTGGTCGACGTCGGCCAGGCGCGGGTCCCGGCGCAGCCAGGCGAGCAATCCGTCGATGCCCTCGCGGGTGCCGGACACGGTGCCGTTGATGCCTTCCTCGGCGAGCAGCAGGGTGCCCTTGATGCCGTTGTCCAGCAGGGTCTGCAGCAGGGGTTCGCGCAGCGCGACGTAGTCCGGCAGGGAAACGAACTTGTACAGCGCCGCCACGACGATGGAGCGGGTCATGGGGTACATCCTCCAGTGGTCGCCCGCGTAAAGGGCGGACCGGGTCAGAAAAGACAACGCCGGCATCGGTTGCCGGCGTTGGCGCATTCTACCGCAACGACCGGGCAGCGTCAGTGGTCGTGCTTGCTGCCGCCGCGGCAGGTCGGCGAGTCGGGCGCGGCGCCCTGCCCGGCCCATTCCTCGGGGGTGTAGGTGTGCAGCGCGAGGGCATGGAACTCGCCCATCAGCTCGCCGAGGGTGGCGTAGACCTTCTGGTGCCGCTTGACCGAATTCAGCCCGGCGAATACCGGGCTGACGATCACGGCCTTGTAGTGCGTTTCCTGGCCGCGGCTGTGCATGTGGCTCTCGTCCAGCACCTGCAGGTGCTGCGGTTCGAGGCCGGTTGCCAGGGCGGACTGGATACGTTCCTGCATGCTCATGTCGCTGTTTCCGTCACTTCTTCGCCGGGGCCTTCACGCCCAGTTCCTTGTCCATGTCGGCCAGCAGCTTGTTCACCGGGTCGACCGCGGTCTGCAGCTTGGCCTGGGTCAGCTGGGCGGACTGCGCGGTCAGGCGCGGCATCTTCTGCAGCACTTTCTGGCCCAGGGGCGAGGCGTAGAAGTCGTTCAGTTGCTTGAGCTCGGACTCGGTGAAGTTGTCCGAATAGAGCTTGACCAGCTCCGGCTTGATCTTCTCCCAGCCCACCGCGCGGTCCAGCTCGGCGTTGGCCTTGGCCTGGTAGCGGTCGAGCACCGCCTTCTTGCTGTCCGGCGCCTTCGCCTGGGCGAAGTGCTGGGCGAACATCTGCTGCACCTGGGCGTAGACCGGCACCGTGAGCTTGTCGGCGTGGACCTGCTTGAGGAATTTCTCGGCCTCGGCGGCGGAATCGGCCAGGGCCATGGTGCTGAAACCAACGAGGAGTGCGGCGGTGCAAATCTTGCGAAGGGCGGTCATGGGCAGTCCTTGAGTCTGTCTGGTGTGTCCCTTGGGACCCGCCATTCTGCGCCTAAGTTCTGAAAGCCCTCAAGCGGGAGCCGAGCAACGGCGTTTATGCCAGCCCAGTGGCAGAAATGGCTGAAAGTTACTGCCTACCCTTGTTCTGTCAGCGGCGAATCGGCATGCTGGGTCAGATTGTCACATGGATGTGTTCGATGACCTCACAGGCCCGCCTCACGCTGCCTCCTGCCCTACCGATGTTGTGCGATGCGCGAGGCCACCTGGACCCGGGCGCCATCGGCTGGTCGTCGCGGCCGCTGCTGGATTGCGCCCTGCCCGGCCAGCGCGGCCGGCGCAAGCGCTGGAACCACTGGTGTCTGATCAGCCCGGGCTGGATGCTCTCGCTGACCATCGCCGACCTCGACTACCTCGGCTACGGCGCCCTCTACTTCCTCGACCTGAACACCGGCAAGGCCTATTCCCGCACCCAGATCTGCCCGCTGGGCCTGTGCTGCGAGTTGCCCGACCACCCCAACCAGAACCACGCCTTCCGCCACGAACGCCTCAACCTGGGCTTCGACGACCAGGGCGCGCGCCTGCGCATCCACGCCGACGCCGGCGACCTGGGCGGCCTGCCGCTGTCCCTGGCGCTGGACGTGCAGCGCCCGGCGCACCTGGACTCGGTCAACCTGGTGGTGCCCATGGGCGGCAACCACTTCCACGCCTGCAGCCGGCAGATGGGCCTGCCCTTCACCGGCGCCCTGCAACTGGGCGAGGAAACCTACCAGGCCCAGGCCGGGCAGAGCTTCGCCGCGCTGGACTTCGGCCGTGGCGTGTGGCCCTTCCGCAGCTTCTGGACGCGCGCCGCCTTCGCCGCGCCCGGCGGCATCGCCGGCAACTTCGGCTCGGGCTGGACCGACCACAGCGAACACAAGGAAAACGCCCTGTGGTTCGGCGGCGAGCTGCAGCGCCTGCGCGGCGAGGTGGACATCCGCCAGGAGCCCAACGACCCGCTCGCCCCCTGGCGCCTGAGCACCGCCGACCAGCGCGTCGACCTCGCCTTCACCCCGCTCAAGCTGCACGAGGCCTCGCCGCGCCTGGGCCTGCTCTATGCCCACACCAGCCAGTGGTTCGGCCACTACGACGGCTTCCTGCGCAGCGCCGCCGGCGAGCAGGTGCCGGTCAAGCGCGCCCTGGGCTGGATAGGCGCCACCCACGCGCGCTGGTAGGCGCTATCGGCGCCATTGACGCAGCGCGGAACCCGAAAGCCGGCACAAGGCCTAAACTCCCTCAGATCATTCCGGGAGGACGCCTTCATGAAACGGACCGAAACCGACAGCCTGGGGCCCATCGAGGTCGACGAGCAGGCCTACTGGGGCGCGCAGACGCAGCGCTCGCTGGAGAACTTCGCCATCGGTGGGCAGCGCATGCCGCTGGCCGTGGTCTATGGCCTGACGCTGGTCAAGAAGGCCGCCGCGCGCATCAACGTGCGCCTGGGCGAGCTGCCGGCGGAGATCGGCCAGTTGATCGAGCAGGCCGCCGACGAGATCCTCGCCGGCCAGCATGACGACCAGTTCCCGCTGGTGGTCTGGCAGACCGGCAGCGGCACCCAGAGCAACATGAACGTCAACGAGGTGATCGCCGGCCGCGCCAACGAACTGGCCGGCAACGCCCGCGGCGGCAAGGCGCCGGTGCACCCCAACGACCACGTCAACCGCGCGCAGAGTTCCAACGACAGCTTCCCCACCGCCATGCACCTGGCCGCCGCCCGGGCCGTGCACGAGGAACTGCTGCCGGCCATCGCCGAGCTGGTCGGCGGCATCGCCGCGCAGTCGGCGCGCCACGCCGACCTGGTGAAGACCGGGCGCACCCACCTGATGGACGCCACGCCCATCACCTTCGGCCAGGAACTGTCGGCCTTCGTCGCCCAGCTCGACTACGCCGAGCGCGCCATCCGCGCCGCGCTGCCGGCGGTCTACGAACTGGCCCAGGGCGGCACCGCGGTGGGCACCGGGCTGAACGCCCCGGCGGGCTTCGCCGAGGACATCGCCGCCGAGCTGGCCGGCCTCACCGGCCTGCCCTTCGTCTCGGCGCCGAACAAGTTCGCCGCCCTCGCCGGCCACGAGCCGCTGGTGACGCTCGCCGGCGCCCTGAAGACCCTCGCCGTGGCGCTGATGAAGATCGCCAACGACCTGCGCCTGCTCGGCTCCGGCCCCCGCGCCGGCATCGCCGAGGTGCGCCTGCCGGCCAACGAGCCGGGCAGCTCGATCATGCCCGGCAAGGTCAACCCGACGCAGTGCGAGGCGCTGTCGATGCTGGCCTGCCAGGTCATGGGCAACGACGCCGCCCTGACCTTCGCCGCAAGCCAGGGCCACCTGCAACTGAACGTGTTCAAGCCGGTGATCATCCACAACCTGCTGGAGTCCATCCGCCTGCTGGCCGACGGTTGCCGCAACTTCAACAGCCACTGCATCGCCGGCCTGCAGCCGGACGCCGAACGCATGGCCGAGCACCTGGAGCGCGGCCTGATGCTGGTCACCGCGCTGAACACCCACATCGGCTACGACAAGGCCGCGGAGATCGCCAAGAAGGCCTACAAGGAAGGCACCTCGCTGCGCGAGGCGGCACTGGAGCTGGGCTACCTGACGGACCAGCAGTTCGACGAATGGGTCCGCCCGCAGGACATGCTGGAGGCCGGGCAGCATGGTTGAATCCGGCAAATCCGGCGCCACGCCCCTGGAGGGCGACGGCAAGCGCATCCTGGTGATCCTCGGCACGCCCAAGGCCGACGGCTTCTGCCACGCCCTGGCCGACGCCTACCAGCACGGCGCGCGCAGCCGGGACCACGTGGTGCGTACCCTGAAGCTCGGCGAACTGCGCTTCGACCCGGTGCTGCGCGGCGGCTACGAACGCAGCCAGGACCTGGAGCCGGACCTGCTCGAAGCCCAGCGCCAGGTGCACTGGGCGCAGCACCTGGCGTTCGTCTATCCGATCTGGTGGGGCGGCCTGCCGGCGCTGCTGCAGGGCTTCTTCGACCGGGTGTTCCTGCCCGGCTTCGCCTTCCGCTACCGCACCCCGCAGGACCGCGAGTGGGAACCGCTGCTGGGCGGGCGCAGCGCCGACCTGCTGGTGACCCACGACCAGACGCACTGGCGCTACCGCCTGCGCCAGGGCGCTCCGGCGCACCGCCAGATGGTGCGCTGCATCCTCGGCCCGTGCGGCATCGCCACCCGCCACCTGGAAGAGTTCAGCCCCATGCGCGGCGCCAGCGAGGAACAGCGCCAGGCCTGGCTCAAGCGCGCCGAGTCGCTGGGTTCGCAGGTGTGAGCACCGGGCGGGCCGACGGCCCGCCCACCATCCCATCTCCGGGAGCAGGGGCTTTTCCAGACGTTCCCTAAAGCCCCCTCCCACCCTCCTCGCCTAGCATCCCGGCCCTTGCCGCCATTCCTGGCGGCCCTTGGGTTCCTGGGAGGGAAACATGTTTCGCAAACTCGGTGCCGAACTCGTCGGCACCTTCTGGCTGGTCTTCGGCGGCTGCGGCAGCGCCGTGCTGGCCGCGCAATTCGGCAATGTCGGCATCGGCCTGCTCGGTGTATCGCTGGCCTTCGGCCTGACCGTGGTGACCATGGCCTACGCCGTGGGGCCGATCTCCGGCGGCCACTTCAACCCGGCGGTGAGCCTGGGGCTGTGCGTCGGCGGGCGCTTCCCCGCCCAGCACTTGCTGCCCTACATGCTGGCCCAGGTGGCCGGCGGCCTGCTCGCCGGCGCCGCGCTCTACTGCATCGCCAGCGGCGCCGCCGGCTTCGACCCGTCGAAGGGCTTCGCCGCCAACGGCTACGCCGAGCACTCGCCGGGCGGCTACAGCCTGCAGGCGGTGCTGCTGTGCGAAGTACTGATGAGCGCGGTCTTCCTGTTCATCATCATGGGCGCCACCGACCGCGACGCCCCGTCCGGCTTCGCGCCGCTGGCCATCGGCCTGGCCCTGGCGCTGATCCACCTGGTCAGCATCCCGGTCAGCAACACCTCGGTGAATCCGGCGCGCAGCCTGGGCGTGGCGCCCTTCACCGATCCCTGGGCGCTGCAGCAGTTGTGGGCGTTCTGGGTCGCGCCGCTGGCCGGCGGGGTGCTCGGTGCGCTGGCCTGGCGGGTTATTCGCGGGCGTTAAGTGATTCGCGGATGGGGTCCGCTCGTTCAGAGGAATGACGTCGGCGCGCGGGCTTTCCCCTTACCCCAGCCCTCTCCCGGAGGGAGAGGGGGCTAGTCCGTGCCGGGAGAAGGCCCGGTTTCAGCCGGCGATCCCTGCGCTAGCCGGCTAACGCCGAAAACACCACGCACTCCGAACGGTCCCCTCTCCCTCCGGGAGAGGGTTAGGGTGAGGGGGCCGCAGGCCTGCTCGCTCGATTCCGTTCCCCACACGCTCCATGAGGCCATGCACCTGTAGGAGCGGGCCCTGCCCGCGATTCGCGCGCAGGGCGCGCTCCTACAGGGGAATGACATCGGCGCTCGGGCTTTCCCCTCACCTCCCCCACCAAACACACCGCCCCGCAGGATGGGTGAAGCGAAGCGATACCCATCGCCACCGCAACCTCAGAAGTACTGAGTCACACTGAACTTCGCATTGCGCCCCTGGCTGTACACGTTGTCCCCCGACAGCGCCGGGTGGTAGTCGCGGTTGAACAGGTTATCCACCGTGAGGTTCAGCTCGGTGTTCTCCAGGCCCAGGCGCCGCGGCTTCCAGCTGGCGAAGACACGCTGGGTGTCGTAGCTGTCGTTGGTCGTCTGGTCCCAATAGCTGTCGCCCGCCACGGTGCCCATGCCGCCGGCGTACTTGTCGCTGGGCAGGCGGTCGGTCTGGCGGACGAACTCGCCCTGCCAGCCCATCTGCGCGTCCCAGTCTGGGAATTTCACGCCGAGGGTCGCCACCCACTTCGCCGGCGGCACGTCGCGGGCCCAGACGTTGGGGCCCCAGGGGTTGCTGTAGGCGCCGTCGTGCTTGCCTTCCACCCAGCTGTACGACAGCCCGGCGAACAGCCGCTCGCTGTCGTAGAAGCTCTCGATCTCGAAGCCCTTGTAGGTCGCCCCGGGCAGGTTGCGGTAGTTGCTCAGCGGCAGCATGCCGGCGCAGCTACCGCCGATGCTGCCGTCGTCGATGGACTGCTGCTCGCAGGCCACGCTGCGGGTGCGGAAGATCTCGTCCTTGATCTTGTTCTGGAACAGCGTGGTGCGCACTTGCAGGTTGTCGCCGGCGACGAACAGGTCCGGCAGGTTGACGATGTTGCCCAGGCGCAGGGCGTGGATGCGCTCGGCGTCCAGGTCGCGGCTGGTGGCGCTGATGGTGCTACTGTTCTGCACCTCGTACTGCTCGTCGATCACCGGCGCGCGCCAGGTGCGCGAGTAGTCGGCGAAGAAGGCCACGCGCTCGGTGGCGGTCCAGAACAGCGACAGGCGCGGCGACCAGCCGCTGTAGGTCTGCGAGCTGTAGTCGTGGCCCTGGGCCGGGTTGTCGTAGAGCGGCGCATCGTTGGCCTTGCCGGCGTTGCGCACCTGGTCGAAGCGCAGCGACGGGGTGACGGTCACGCTGCCCCAGGTCAGCGCGTCCTGTACGTAGGCGCTGCGGGTGAGCTGCTTGCCGCTGGGCATGAAGGCCGGCTGGAAGTGCCCGTAGTTGTAGCGCGCGGTGTCGTAGGTGGAACCGGGGATGTACATCTGCGTGTCGCGGGTGTGCTTGTGCAGCTGCGCGCCGACGGTGAAGGCATGTTGCAGCGGTCCGGTGTCGAACAGGCTGGTGTTGCGCAGTTCCAGCACCTTGTCGCGGTAGTCGGTGTCCATCTTCTGCCCGCCGGTGGCGACCTGGAAGAAGGCGTCCGGGTTGCGCTCGTCGGTCTGCTCGACGTGGGACTCGGAGTACTGCAGCAGCAGGTCGAGCAGCGGGTTGTCGATGGGGTGGTACTGGTACTTGCCGGACCAGGTGGTGTCGGTGGTGTCGCGGTGCGCCAGCAGACGCTTGAGCGCGGCCTCGTAGCCGTATTTGTCGATGCTCGACTGGGTCGGCGGGGTCGGGTAGCTGGCCGAGGAGAACGGCGTCCAGCGCGTGCTTTCCGAACGGCTGTAGGAGAAGCCCAGGTCGTTGTCCGGGTTCGGGTGCAGGTTCAGCTTGAACAGCCCGGCGTCCAGGTCCTGGGCGCTGTTGGGCAGGCGCTGCGGATTGATCGGGTAGCGCCCTTCCGGGTCGGGGATGTGCCCGGCCAGCTTGATGTCGCGGCCATCGCGCGCGGTGAGGTAGGCCAGGGCGTCGACCTTGCGGTCCTCGCTGCGGCCGTAGACGGCGCCGCTGTAGATCTTCTGCTGGTCGTTGGAGTGGTAGCCGTACTTGAGCATGGCGCCGACGTCCTTGCCGTCGCGCAGCAGGTCGCCGGCGTCCTTGGTCTGCATGTGCACGGTGCCGCCGAAGCCGCCGTTGCCGTTGAACACCGAGTGCGGGCCCTTCTCCACCTCGATGCGCTTGATCAGCTCCGGCTCGATGAACACGGTGCCCTGCTGGTAGCGCTCGAAGCCGCTCTTGGGCGCGCCATCGAGGGTGAAGGGCACGTCCTCGGCGTCGCCCAGGCCCCAGATGTTGACGGTCTGCCCGCCGGGCTTGGGCGAGCCGCCCATGCTCACCCCGGGCAGTGTGTCGAGCAGGCTGGGGACGTTGTCGGCCTGGATGCGCTCGATGTCCTTGCGCGTCAGGGTCGAGCGCCCGACGCTGCTGGCGTCCACCGAGTCGCCGGTGCCGACGATGGTCTGCGAGTCCAGTTGCAGGGTGTTGTCCTGGAAGGCGTCGACCTTGCCGCGGCGGCGCACCACGAAGCCCTCGCCGGCCTCCACCAGTTCCAGCGAGGTGCCCTGCAGCAGGCGCTCCAGGGCTTCGCGCACGCCGTAGCGGCCCTGCACCGCCGGCGCCTGCAGGCCCTGCAACTGGGCCTCGTCGAACAGCACCTGGACCTGCGCCTGCTCGGCCAGTTGGCCCAGCGCCGCGCTCAGCGGTTGCGCCGGCAGCGCCAGCTGCAGGTCGGCGCCGCGGCTGTATTCGGCCAGCAGCAGGCCGCCGAGCAGCACCGCACAGGCCAGCGGGCGGGAAAGCGGAAGGGTGAAGCGAGACAACATGGCGAGTCCTCCCCGGGGACGATAGGGCCGCAAGATCGCGGCGAACGACGGGGAAGACGTGCAAACGCGAAAAACCCACACCTGCGAATGAAAATATTTCTTCTTTATCGTCAGCGCGGCAGGATCAGCGCGCTGCCGTCGGCCTGCCGGCGCACCCGCACATCCGCCAGCACCGGCAAGGCGGCGAGGAAGTCGTCCAGGCGGGCGATGCGCACGCTGCCGGACAACCGCCGCTGGGCCAGGCGCGGGTCGCCCAGGTGGATGGGCGACCCGCGGTAGCGCGAGAGTTCCTCGACCAGTTCACCCAGCGGCCGCTCGCGGAAGCGCAGCAGGCCGTCGCGCCAGTCGGCCACTCGGGCCGGGTCGATACGTTCGACTTGCAGCGCGCCGTCGGCGGCCACCCGCGCCAGGTCGCCGCGCACCAGGGGCTGTTCCTGCGCGCGATCCAGCCGCGGTTGCAGGGCCACCTTCCCATCGTTGACCGCCACTTGCAGGCCATCCTCCGCCAGGCGCAGGTCGAAGCGCGTGCCCACCACGCGCACGCGGCTGTCGCCGGCGCGCACGCGGAACGGCCGGGCGCTGTCGTGGGCCACCTCGAAATAGGCTTCGCCGCGCAGCAGCCGCACCTCGCGGTAGGCGCCGCTGAAGTCCACCCGCACCGCGGAGTCGCCGGCCAGGAACAGCCGCGAGCCGTCGGCCAGGCGCAGCTCGCGCTGCTCGCCGGGGGCGCTGGCCTGGCTCAGCTGCGGGTCCACCAGCGGCCGGCCCCAAGGCATGGCGCCGAGCACCACCGCGGCCAGCACCGCCGCGGCAATCGCCAGGCCGCGCCAGTGCGGCATACGGCGGGCCGGCGCCAGGGCCGGGCGCGGCAGCAGGTCGAAGTCGTCCCACAGGCTTTCGATGGCGCGGTAGGCGCGCTCGTGCGCCGCGTCCTCGGCCAGCCACTGGCGCCAGGCCTGGCGCTCGCGCTCGTCGGCGCCGGCGCGCAGGCGGCTGAACCACTTGGCGGCCAGCTCGTCGATGATCCTCTGTCGCTCCTGCTGCGGGCTCATGCCTCGTCCTCTCCTTGCATCTGCCGCTTGCAATGCAGCAGGGCGGCGGCCACGTGCTTCTCCACCATGCTCAGGGATATCCCCATGCGCTGCGCCACCTCGGCCTGGGACAGGCCGTCGAACTTGTGCAGCACGAAGGCCTCGCGGCGGCGCGGCGGCAGGCTGTCCAGGGCCGCGGCCAGGTGGCGCAGGTAGCGTTGGCGTTCCAGTTGCAGCATGGGTTCGCGGCCCTCGCTGGCCGGCTCGGCGCTTTCCCGGGCGTCGCCCTCGGCGGCGGATGGGCGCCGGCCATCCTGGCGGCGCCAATGGTCGCGCAGCAGGTTACGGGCGATCTGGAAGAGGAAAGCGCGCGGCTGCCGCACCTGCTGGCGCGAGGCGGATTTCAGCCACTGGGCGAAGGTGTCCTGGGCCAGGTCCGCGGCATCGGCCGAACTGCCCAGGTTGCGGTGCAGGAAGCGCAGCAGCTCGCCGTGGAAAGCCTGGTAGGCCTGCGCCACCGAGTGGCGGAAGCCCTCATCCACGGCCCCGCTCCCGCCGCCTTGCAGCCCTGTCGGCCGCCCTTCCCGCATTCACGATAACGTCCCCGCACCGGCTTCATCCGCGCCGGACCACTGCTGCAATTTCACAAATGATAATACATATCATTCGCGAAATTAAAGGGACAACTCAGGACGACAGCGCCGCCCTCGCCCGCCGCGCCCGGTAGCTGCGCAGCAGCGACGGCGCCAGCGCGGTCAGCGCCGAACCGCACACCACCAGCAGCGCTCCCAGGTAGGCCAGGCCGTCGAGGCTTTCCGGCTGCAGGTGCCCGGGCCACAGGCTGGCCGCCACGGCCACGCTGGCGATGGTCACCAGGGGCGTCAGCGCCAGGGTCGCGCTGACCCGCGAGGCTTCCCAATGGGCCAGGGCCTCGGCGAAGGCGCCATAGGCCACCAGGGTGTTCAGGCAGCAGGCCAGCAGCAGCCAGGCCTGCACGCCATCGAGCAGCAACACCTGCTGCGGATGCGCCCAGGGGCTGAGCAGCAGCGCGCAGCCCAGGTAGATCACCATCATCACCTGCAGCGAGTTCCACTGCGTGAGCAACTGCTTCTGCGCCAGCCCGTAGAAGGTCCAGACGAAAGCCGCCAGCAGGACGATGAGCACGCCCAGGGTGTAGTCGCCCAGCGAGCCGAACAGCTCCCCGAGACGCTGGTTGAAGAACAGCGCGAAGCCGCCCAGCAGCACCAGCAGGCCCAGCCCCTGGCCAAGGCTGAAGCTCTCCTTGAAGACGAACAGGCTGCCGAGCAGCAGCAGGATGGGCGCGATCTGGATCACCAGCTGGGTGGTGCCCGGGGTGAGCATGCGCAGGCCGACCAGGTAGAACACGTAGTTGCCGGTCAGCCCCAGCACCGCCAGCAGCACCAGGCCGCCGCCACGCCGGCCCAGCGGGCGGAAGCGCGGCAGTTGGCCGCGCACGGCCAGCCAGACGAACAGCACGCCACCGGCCACCACCAGGCGGTACCAGGTGACGGTGACCGGGTCCATCACCTTCAGGACTTCCTTCAGCTTGATCGGCAGGATGCCCCAGAGCACGGCGGTGACCAGGGAGAGGAACAGGCCGAATTGCCAGCGGCCGGAGGAAACGTGCATGGAGGACAGCCCTTCGCGTGTGCGGTCAGCCATGCTAAGCCAGCGTCGGTGGCGCTCGACAGGAACAGTTCGGCGATACAACTGTACCGGTCCGACGGCACACTCGGGCGCAGGCGCTCGGAAGCGCTACTGGAGCGCTACGAAAAATCCTCTTCCCAGCTGTACCTGTCGCATTCCCGGCGCAGCGTCCTAGACTGCCCTCTCCCCATAGGAGAACCCCCATGCCGCTCAGCCTGCCCGCCCTCGAAGCCGCTGCCGCCATCGTCCACCGCAGCCTGCCGCCCACCCCGCAGATCCGCTGGCCCCTGCTGGTGGAAGCCCTGGGCTGCGAAGCCTGGGTCAAGCACGAGAACCACTCGCAGGTGGGCGCCTTCAAGCTGCGCGGCGGGCTGGTCTACTTCCACCACCTGGCGGCCCAGGCGCCCTGCCCGGCCGGGGTGATCAGCGCCACTCGCGGCAACCACGGCCAGTCCATCGCCTTCGCCGCGGCGCGCCTGGGCATGCCGGCGACCATAGTCGTGCCCCACGGCAACAGCCGCGAGAAGAACGCCGCCATGCGCGCCCTGGGCGCCAACCTGATCGAGCACGGCGAGGACTTCCAGGCCTCCCGCGAATACGCAGGCGAACTAGCCGAGCGCGAGGGCCTGCACCTGATTCCCTCCTTCCACCCCTGGCTGGTGGCCGGCGTGGCCAGCTACAGCCTGGAACTGCTGCGCGCCCACCCCGGCCTGGACGTGTGCTACGTGCCGGTGGGCATGGGCTCGGGCATCTGCGGGATGATCGCCGCGCGCGACGCCCTGGGCCTGAAGACGCGCATCGTCGGGGTGGTCTCCAGCCATGCGCCGGCCTATGCGCTGTCCTTCGCCGCCGGGAAGCCGGTGTTCCATGCCACCAGCACGCAACTGGCCGATGGCATGGCCTGCACCACCCCGGAGCCGAATGCGGTGGCGATGATCCGCGCCGGCGCCGACCATTTCGTCCAGGTCAGCGATGCGGAAATCGGCGCGGCCATGCGCCTGCTGTTCACCGCCACCCACAACGTCGCCGAGGGCGCCGGCGCCGCGGCGCTGGCCGCTGCCCTGCAGGAGCGCGAGGCGCTGCGCGGGCTGAAGGTGGGCCTGGTGCTCAGCGGCGGCAACGTCGACCGCGAGGTCTACGCCCGCGAGCTGTCCGGCGGCTGAGCGTCCCAGTGCGCGCCCGGCCCCTGCTCCGCCAGCCTGTCGCCGGGGTTGCGCAGCGGGCAGGTCTCCAGCGACAGGCAACCGCAGCCGATGCAGCCGTTGAGCTGGTCGCGCAGCAGCACCAGCTTGGCGATGCGCTCGTCCAGATCGTCGCGCCAGCGCGCTGAAAGCCGCGCCCAGTCGGCGGCCATGGGCGAACGCCCGCTGGGCAGGCTGGCCAGGGCCTCGGCGATCTCGTTCAGTGGAATGCCGACGCGCTGCGCCACCTTGATCACCGCCACCCGGCGCAGCACGTCGCGCGGGTAGCGGCGCTGGTTGCCGGCATTGCGGGTGCTGTGGATCAGCCCCTTGGCCTCGTAGAAATGCAGCGCGGACACGGCCACGCCGGCGCGCCTGGCGAGTTCGCCGACGCTCAGTTCATGGGGTACGTGCAGGGCCTGGTATTTTTTCGGCATGGCGGGCTTGACCTCAAGTTAAGTTGAGGTTTTACCCTCGCCAGCGTCTGCCTTCAAGCCCAGGAGCCCACCCATGATCATTCCCAGCGCCTACTGCAGCACCGACGCCGACCAGCCCGAGACCCCGACGCATTTCGCCCTGCTGATCGACATCGAGGTGGCGCCGGCGCAACAGCCCGACATCGCCGAGCGCCTGGGCCGCTACCTGGAGCAACTGCGCGAATTGTTCCACC
>Ga0222426_100666_pt1 | contig 18953 bp, 16 predicted proteins | sample 2B50Ametagenome_FD_180087 | JGI IMG/M metagenome (GOLD analysis project Ga0222426, IMG submission 180087) | Enriched microbial communities from leaf-cutter ant dump, University of Wisconsin, Madison, United States - 2B50A (version 2) | ecosystem: Environmental > Terrestrial > Nest > Insects nest...
CGAATTCCCCAACGAGGCCGAGCGCCAGCGCTTCCGCAGCCTGACCACCGAACTGCGCTGCCCGAAGTGCCAGAACCAGGACATCGCCGACTCCAACGCGCCCATCGCCGCCGACCTGCGCAAGCAGATCTACGAGCAGCTGCAGCAGGGCAAGAGCGACGAGCAGATCGTCGACTACATGGTCGACCGTTACGGCGACTTCGTGCGCTACAAGCCGCCGGTCAACGCCCGCACCTGGCTGCTCTGGTTCGGCCCCGCGGCCCTGCTGGGCCTGGGCGTGCTGGTGGTGGGCGTGCTGGTGGCGCGCCGCCGCCGCAGCGCCGCCGGTCCGTCCGCCAGCCTGTCCGCCGAGGAACAGGCCCGCCTGAATCAATTGCTGGATAACCAAGACAAATGATCGACTTCTGGCTCGCCGCCGGCCTGCTTGCGCTGGTGGCCATGGCTTTCCTGCTGATTCCGCTGCTGCGTGGCCGCCGCGCCCAGGCCGAGGAAGACCGCACCGCCCTCAACGTCGCCCTGTACCAGGAACGCCTCGCCGAGCTGGACGCCCAGCACGCCGCCGGCACCCTCGACGACGCCCAGCTGCAGTCCGGGCGCGCCGAGGCCGCCCGCGAACTGCTGGCCGACACCGAAGGCGAGGGCGAGCGCCGCTCGCGCCTGGGCCGCGCCGCGCCGCTGCTGGCGGCCGTGCTGCTGCCGCTGCTGGGCCTGGGCCTGTACCTGCACTGGGGCGCCAGCGAGAAGCTGGCGCTGTCCCGCGAGTTAGCCGAGCCGCCGCACTCCATGGCGGAGATGACCGAGCGCCTGGAGAAGGCCGTGCAGGCCCAGCCGGATTCCGCCGAGGGCTGGTACTTCCTCGGTCGCACCTACATGACCCAGGAGCGCTTCGAGGATGCCGCCAAGGCCTTCGAGCGCGCCGCCAACCTGTCTGGGCGCCAGTCCGAGGTGCTCGGCCAGTGGGCCCAGGCGCTGTACTTCGCCAACGGCAAGAAGATGGCCGGCGCCGCCCAGGCCCTGGCCGACGAGGCGCTCAAGCAGAACCCGGAAGAGGTCACCACCCTCGGCCTGATGGGCATCGCCGCCTTCGAAGACCAGCGCTACGCCGATGCCGTGGACTACTGGCAACGCCTGGTCGCCGCGCTGCCGGCCGACGACCCGTCGCGCGCGGCCATCCAGAGCGGTATCGAGCGCGCCCGCCAGCACCTGGTCGAGCGCGGCGAGAAGCTGCCGGAAGCGCCGGCCGCGGCAGCCACTGCCGGCGTGACGCTGAAGGTGCGGGTGGACCTCAGCGACGCGGTGAAGGGCCAGGTCAAGCCGGACGACAGCGTGTTCGTCTTCGCCCGCGCGGTGAACGGCCCGCCGATGCCGCTGGCGGTCAAGCGCCTGAAGGTGGCCGACCTGCCGGACGAGGTGTCGCTCAGCGATGCCGACGCCATGATGCCGCAACTGAAGCTGTCGGCCTTCCCGCAGGTGGAGCTGGTGGCGCGGGTGTCGCGCGCCGGCAATGCCATCAGCGGCGAATGGATCGGACGCAGCCAGCCGTTGTCTACTGCCGGCGCGGGCGATCAGGCGGTGACCATCGACAGCCCGGACCAGCATTGACCGAACCCTTCCTGGAGGTGCGCCCGTGAAAGGCCGAATCCTCGCCCTCGCGGCCCTGCTCGCCCTGGCCGGTTGCGCCGGCCAGCAGCCCCACTCGCAAGCACCGGCGCCGGCCCCGCAACCCGGCGCCGGCGGCCAGGTGCCAGCGGCCACGCCGTCGAACAAGCCGGCGCCGCGCACGGCCATCACGCCGAACCCGCAGAACCCCTCGAACAAGCCACGCAGCACCCACACCCAGTTCGCCCCGCCGCCGGGCGGCAAGGGCCGCTGGGACCCGAACCTGGGCGTCTACGTGATCCAGGGGCAGAAGGACCTGTACTACCGCCAGCGCACCTACTACCACTGGGACGGCGCCTGGTACTGGGGCGTGAGCCCGCAGGGCCCCTGGACCGCCACCGACGCCAACGGCGTGCCGCCGGGGTTGAGCCGCCGCTACGCGCAGCCCTGAGGTTAGGGGATTTTCGTAGGAGCGAGCTTGCTCGCGAACAGCGTTTCCCGGTGGCATGGATGTTGGGTTCAAGAGCGCCCTCTCCCCAACCCTCTCCCTGAAGGGAGAGGGGGCTGTCCTGAGCGGCCTGGAAGTCAGGCGCGATCCTTCTCCCTCGTCATTCCCGTGAACGCGGGAATGGAGGAAATAGATGGGAGCCTCAGGATGACTCTGGATTCACCACCCGCTCCAAACGGCCCCCTCTCCCTCTGGGAGAGGGCTGGGGTGAGGGTACGGAGTCAACCCAAACACTGCAGTCACCGGGAAACGCTGTTCGCGAGCAAGCTCGCTCCTACGAAGAGCCGGGCCAGTTCTTGCTTTGGGACTGCCAGCCCGTAGGGCGCATAACCGCGAACGCGGGAATGGAAATATAGATAGGAGTGTCAGGATGACTCCGAATTTGCCGCTCGCTCCAAACGGCCCCCTCTCCCTCTGGGAGAGGGCTGGGGTGAGGGTACGGCGTCAACCCCAAACGTCGCAGCAGCCGGGAAACCCCATTCGCGAGCAAGCTCGCTCCTACACAAAAGCTCACTCCAACGTCCCATGGGGCGCCGCATCCATCACTTCCACGCGATTGCGCCCGCTGGCCTTGGCCCGGTACAGGGCCTGGTCCGCCGTGCTGTACAGCCTCTCGTAGGTGCTCGACACGCCGCTGGCCAGGCCGGCGATGCCGAAGCTGGCGGTGAGGTAGAGCAGGCCGTCCTTCATCGGCAGCGGGGTGTCTTCCAGCAGCTTGCGCAGCTTCTCGGCTATCACCCGGGCCTGGGGCGCGGCGGTGTCCGGTAGCAGCAGGAGGAACTCCTCGCCGCCCAGGCGCGCCACGCTGTCGCTGCTGCGGGTGTGCTTGCGCAGCAGGGTGGCGGTGTGGCGGATCACTTCGTCGCCCAGCGGGTGGCCGTAGCGGTCGTTGATGAACTTGAAGTGGTCCAGGTCGATCATCAGCAGGCTCACCGGCATCGGCTGGCGGTCGCAGCGCGCCAGTTCCTGCTTCACCAACTGGTCGAACTGGCGGCGGTTGAACAGCCCGGTCAGCGGGTCGTGGCCGGCCAGGTATTCCAGCTGCAGGTTCTTCTCTTCCAGCTCCTTGCGCTGCCGGCGCAGGTGCTGGCGCTGGCGCAGGTTGCGCAGGTGGCCGAACCAGAGGATCTGCGACAGCAGCAGGCCGATGCCGCAGATGGTCAGGCCGCCCATCTGGTTGGACAGGCGCAGCTGCGGGTCCGGCTGGGCCATTTCCATGGCCAGTTCGAAGGCGATGAACAGCACGACGTAGAGCAGCGTGGCGAACACCGGGCGCAGCAGCAGGATCAGCGCCGTGGCCACCGCGCCCATGAGGAAGGGCGTGATGCTGCTGGTCACCTCCTGGTCGAAGCAGGTGATAACCAGGCCGAAACCCAGCAGCACGCCGGCGCCCAGCAGCGCCAGCAGCTCGCAGTACCACGGCGGCGGCGCCTGCGGGCGCTGGCGGGCCTGCCAGGCGAGCAGGCCGAGGCCGAGCAGCAGCACGGCCACCACCGCGTGGGTGAGGATGATGTGCTGGCGCCAGCCGTCGAACTCCGGGAGGCTGCCCTGCAGGTTGAGCCAGAACACCAGGATGTGCACCAGGCCGAAGGGCACCGCCAGCAGCGCCAGCCAGGCCAGGCGCCTGAGGTTCTCCGTGGCCACCGGTCGCGCCAGGGAGCGGGCGAGCCGGAATTGCTGGCGAAGGCGTTGCGGGAACGGCTGGGACACGGGGACTCGTCCTGTGCGCGATGGCATCCGGCTATGAGCATAGCCATATGCCGCCAGGCTGTCCCGCCGCCTGCCGGGGGAGCGCGGCTTTTCGCTTGCAGCCTGGCGTGGCGGCTGGGCATAGTCCGCTACCTGTCAGGCAGCACGGCGAGAGGAGTAGGACATGGGCGAACGGGTACTGCGGTTTTCCGCACAGGATGGCCTGGATGCCGAACGCGCCGCCCTGGACCAAGTGTTCAGCGGCCAGGCCGACAGCCGCCTGCTGTTCTGGCGCCCGCTGCAGCAGGCGCTGGTGATGCCGCGCCGGCTCAGCCGCCTGGCCGGTTTCGCCGAGGCCGAGGCGCGCTGCGCCGAACTCGGCTGGCCGATCGCCCTGCGCGACACCGGCGGCGAACCGGTGCCGCAGTCACCGGCGGTGCTCAACGTCGCCCTGTGCTACGCGGTGCCCGACGGCGACAACGAGCAGACGCGCATCGACACCGCCTACCTGCGCCTGTGCCAGCCGCTCTGCGACTGGCTCGTGGCCATGGGCCTGGACGCCGGCGTGGGCGAGGTCGACGGCGCCTTCTGCGACGGCCGCTACAACGTCAACATCGGCGGCCGCAAGTTGGTCGGCACCGCCCAGCGCTGGCGCCGCCGGCAGAGCGACGGGCGCTACGTGGTGCTGGCCCACGGCGCCATCCTCATGGAGAACCAGCGCGAGGCCATGGCCGAGGTGGTCAACGCCTTCTACCGCGCCGTCGAATTGCCGGCCGACATCCGTGGCACCAGCCACGTCGCGCTGGACGAACGGCACTCGCAGCCCTGGCAGCAGGTCGAAGCACTCGCCGGGCAGTTCCAGCGCCACCTGATCAGCCAGGGCCTGCCGCCGGTCTGATCGACACCCTTTCCGTTCCACCCGCCCGGCCGCGCGCCGGGCCTCATCCTGCCAAGGAGCGTTCCGGCATGGAGCATGGTTCCAACTATCTGCAATCGGCGGTGGTCTTCCTCATCGCCACCGTCTTCATGGTGCCGCTGGCCAAGCGCCTGCAGCTGGGCGCGGTGCTCGGCTACCTGCTGGCCGGGGTGCTGATCGGGCCTTCGGTGCTGCGCCTGATCGACGACCCGGAAAGCGTCGCCAGCCTGTCCGAGCTGGGCGTGGTGCTGCTGCTGTTCATCATCGGCCTGGAGCTGTCGCCCAAGCGCCTGTGGGTGATGCGCAAGGCGGTGTTCGGCATCGGCCTGGCCCAGGTGCTGCTCACCGCGCTGGTGATCGGCGTGCTGGCGCACCTGGCCTTCGAACTGCCGCTGAACACCTCGGTGGTGCTCGGCGGCGGCCTGGCGCTGTCGTCCACCGCCTTCGGCCTGCAGATCCTCGCCGAGCGCAAGGAGCTGGCCAGCCCCCACGGCCGCCTGGCCTTCGCCATCCTGCTGTTCCAGGACATCGCCGCCATCCCGCTGATCGCCGCCGTGTCGCTGCTCGGCGCGCGCGCCGACGAGGCCGCGCCAGGCGGCGACTGGCGCCACTTCCTCGAAGTGGTGGGGAGCATCGCCGTGGTGGTGGTCGGCGGGCGCTACCTGCTGCGCCCGGTGTTCCGCACGGTGGCGCGCACCGGCATGGCCGACCTGTCCACCGCCACCGCGCTGCTGGTGGTGGTGGGCACCGCCTGGCTGATGGAGCTGGCCGGGGTGTCCATGGGCCTGGGCGCCTTCCTCGCCGGCCTGCTGCTGGCCGACTCGGAGTACCGCCACGAGCTGGAATCGCAGATCGAACCCTTCAAGGGCCTGCTGCTGGGGCTGTTCTTCATCAGCGTGGGGATGAGCGCCGACCTCGGCCTGCTGCTGCATTCGCCACTGCTGGTGCTGGGCCTGACGCTGCTGCTGATCGGCCTGAAGCTGCCGCTGCTGTACCTGCTCGGGCGCCTCACCGGCGGCCTCGACGGCCATTCGGCGCTGCGCCTGGGCATCGTCCTGGCGGCCGGCGGCGAATTCGCCTTCGTGGTGTTCAAGCTGGCCCGCGCCGAAGGGCTGCTGGACGCCAACCTGCACAGCCTGCTGGTGCTCTGCATCACCCTGTCGATGGCGGTGACGCCGCTGCTGGTGCTGCTGGCCGCGCGCCTGATGAAGCCCGAGCCCGTGCCGGTGCGCGAGGCGCCGGAGGAGTACAAGCGCATCGAGGGCGACGCGCCGCGGGTGGTGATCGCCGGCATGGGCCGCATGGGCCAGGTGGTCGCGCGGATCATGCGCGCCCAGCGCGTGCCCTTCATCGCCCTGGACACCTCGGTGGACACCATCGAGCTGAGCCGCAGCTACGGCAGCATCCCGATCTTCTACGGCGACCCGCTGCGCCCGGAAATCCTCCGCGCGGCCCAGGTGGACAAGGCCGAGTTCTTCGTCGTCGCCACCGACGACCCGCAGACCAACATCGACACCGCGCGCCTGGTGCGCAAGCTCTATCCGCACGTGAAGATCATCGCCCGCGCGCGCAACCGCCAGCACGTCTACCACCTGCTCGACGCCGGGGCCAGCCCGGTGCGCGAGCTGTTCCACTCCAGCCTGGAGATGAGCCGGCGGGTGCTGATGGAAATGGGCCTTTCCGAGGAGCAGGCGCTGGCGCGCATCCGCCGCTTCCGCCGCCACGACGAGGAAGTGCTGATGGCCCAGTACAAGGTCTACGACGACGCCTCGGCGGTGATCCAGACCGCCCGCGAGGCGCGCCAGGAACTGGAGACGCTGTTCGAGGGCGACCAGTTGGAAGACCGCGGCGTGGGCAAGCCCTGAGCGGGCCGGCCGCGCTTCAGCCGCGGATGCGGCGGCGCGGCGGTTCGTCGATGCGGATGGGCTCGCCGGGCGAGCGCAGGGTGAGCACGCCGATGGCGGCCAGCAGCAGGGTCGCGGCCAGGCCGATGGCCGCCAGCGCGACGTAGAGCAGCAGCTCCGCCAGGGAGCCGATGATGAGCAGAAGATCCAGTGCGGCCTGCATGGTGCGTTCCTCCTCCGTCAGCCTCGTGGTCAGCGGGGCGTTCCGGGAGTGCACGCTCAGGCCGCCTCGCGGCCCCGGGGTTCGCGGGGCCATGGGCTCATGCTCGCGTCCGCGCGCGGCGAAGGGAATTGAATCCGCCTGCTGGTGACTATCGACGCTATCGATGCCCCGGCGGCAGGGGCGCCAGCAGTTGCATGGGGCGCACCGGCATACCGTCGCTCCAGTTGCCCATGGACAGTTGCGCGCGGGTGCCGCCCAGGGCCCAGTCGCGGTTGCGGCCGGCGAAGGCGGCGTCGCACAGCGCATCGAACAGCTTCCAGGGGCCGTACCAGTCCAGGGCGTCGGTATCCAGGGCGTTGTGGTTCGTCGACGCGCGGCCTTCGGCCTGGCGCCGTTTCTGGCGCTCCTGCACCCGTTGCAGCAGCCAGCTGCCGGAGTCCGAAGGCGGGTAGCGCGGGTCGAAGCGCGGCGCGGTGGGCCCCGCATGGTTGGCCAGCAGCGGCGGGCTGCCGTGGCGGTCGCTGCGCAGTAGCAGGAGGTTCTTGTCGGCGCCGTCGACCTGGGTGCTCTCGCTGTAGATGCGCCGGGCGTCGTCGCAACCCACGCGCTCGTCCTCGTCGCCGCACAGGGCCAGCAGCAGGGTGCCCGGCGGGATGCCGGACAGCGGCTCCAGCGGCACCTGGCGCCAGCGCGGGCCCTGGCTGCGCCCCGGCTCCACGGCGAACAGTGCGCGTGGCCGGGGCAGGCCCAGGCGCTGGTAGCCGGCGGCCAGGCCGCTAGCGATCAGGCCGCCGGCGGAATGCCCGACATAGGCCAGGCGCTGCAGGTCGGCGCGTACCCCGAGCCGCCCGGACTGCAGCTCGGCGATGCCCTGGCGCACCGCCTCGGCGGCATTGGGCAGGAACTCGCCGGCCGGCGTCTTCAGGTTCTGCTGGTAGCGCGGGTAGAGGACGATGGCGCCGCGCCGCACGATGTGCTCGATCCAGGCGCGGTAGAGGTCCGGCTGCATCACGCTCCAGCCATGGACGAAGACCACCAGCGGGGCCTGCGCCGGCACTGGCGCGGCGGGGGTGAACAGCCAGTATTCGCTGCCCTGTTCGCCGCCGCGCCATTGGCGCAGGTCGGCGTGGGCCAGGCGCGAGCCGCCGGGGCCGTCCAGCGGCTGCTGCGGCGGGGCCGCGGAGCCGGCCTGGGCGCCGCGGGCCAGCAGGCCGCAGAGCAGCAGGGTGGCGAGCCGGCACGGGCGTTCGGCCATGGGTCTGCCTCTTGCCAGGGAGTTTTCCTCAGCCTAGCCGGCGTGGCTCAGCGCGGGTAGAGCGGTGGCAGGCTGTTGCCCTCGGCCGTCGCCGCGCCGCCGCCTTCCGCGGCGGGCAGGGTGCGGATCGCCCGCCAGAGGTCCTCGCCTTCCCAGTTGTGGCCACCCTCGCTGTCGCTGTAGAGCGCGCCGTTGAGGCCGTCCATGGCGTCGGACAGCGGCACGAAGCGCGCCGCCATGTCGGCCAGGGTTTCCGGCTGCTGGCGCGCCCAGGCGTCGAGGGCCTGGCGGGTTGCATGGGGGTCGTTGGCCTGGCAGCAGCGGCGCAGTTCGTCGAGCAGGGTGCGGGCGCTGGGCGCGTTGGCCGCGGCGCGGACGATGGCCGGCTGGCGCCGGGCGCGCCACCAGAGGCCGAAGCCGAGCAGGCTGCTCAGGGCCAGCAGCAGGGTCGCCAGTTGCCACGGCCAGAGGCGCTGGCCGTCGGGGCTCACGGCGCCTTCCAGCGGCGCCGGGGGCGGGGCCGCCAACTGCGGGTTGGCGCCGACGTCGAGGCTGCGGCCGGGCAGGGTGGTGTGCTCCAGGCGGTCTTCCTGGGTGTTCCACCAGGTGATCTCGATGTCCGGCAGGCTCAGCTGGCCGGCCTGCTCCGGGATCAGGGCCTGGCGCTCCTCGCGGCTGCCGATCACCCCCTGGTCGCCCTGTTCCTCGGCCAGCTGCGGCTGGTCGGGATAGTGCCGCAGCCCGGCCGGCAGGGCCTGGGGCAGCGGCGGCAGCTGGGCGCTGGAGAGGCCTTCCACGCGCAGCATCAGGTTGCGCGTCAGGGCTTCGCCGGCCTTGGCCTGCTCCGGCTGCGGCGCCCAGCTTTCGCTGAGGCTGACGGCGCGGGCCGGCAGCCAGGGCGCGTCGGCCGGGTAGTCGGCGGGCTTGGGTTTCACTTCCAGGGGAATCTCCGGCGAGCTCACTCGCAGGCGCTTGCCGGGCAGCACGCCGAAGGTGTCGCCGGGGCTGTTGCGCGCCACCCGGGTGGCGCTGAAGTTCAGCGCCGGGATGGTCAGCTCGCCGCTGTGCTGCGGGAAGATCGCGAAGCGCACCTCGATGACGCCGTGGCGCACGCCATTGATTTCCTTCTCGTAGGTGCGCGGCTGGCCGAGCTGCTCGACCTTGGCGTCGTCGATCTGCAGCGGGCTGAGGCTGCTGTCGTCGTACAGCGACACCGAGTGGTAGATGCGCAGGGTGAGGATGGCCTGGGCCTGCACGTAGACCGACTCGTGGTCGAGGCTGGCGTCGATGAACACCGGTGAGAGTTTCTGCTGCTCGTCCGCGTCCTCGGCCTTGAGCACCTGCAGGGCGATCGGCTGGGTCTGCCCGTTGCCCATGCGCAGCGCCGGTATCTGCAGGGCGCCGCTGTGGGTGGGGCGCAGGGTGATGATCCAGCGTGTGGTGGCCTGGGCCTGGCCGTCGAGGGTGGTCAGGCGGTTGACCTGGCGGGTGCCGAGGATTTCGAAGGCGTCGCCCAGGGGCGTGAGGTCCGGCTTGCCGAACTGCGTGGGGTCGTCGGACTCCAGCGTCAGGTCCAGGCTCTCGCCCTCGGTCAGGCGCGCGCGGTCGACGCTGGCGGTGAAGCTGGCCTGCGCCTGGAACGCGAGCAGGCTGAGCAGGATCAGGCAGATCATCCGTTTCATGGCAGGTTTTCCTGGCGCTGCTGCTGTTGGTACCAGAACTTGCGGCGCAGCAGTTCGGAGGGTTCGTCGGGAATCTGCCGCAGCCACTGTTCCAGGGCCTGGCGGCTTTCGTCGCTGAGTTTCCCTTCGTCCGCCGTGGGGGCGGGGAGTTCCGTCGAATCGGCGGGCGGCTCGTCGTCCGGGTCGGTGGCCTGCAGGCGCTCGGCGCTGGCCTGCTGGCGGTTCTGCAGGGCCGCGGAGGGGCGCGTCGGCCGTTCTTCCAGGTTCTGCTGTTCCGAAGGCTTGGCCGTTGTCGTTGGCGTTGCTTCGGTTTCGCCGCTGCGGCTGGCTTGCGAGTCGTTGGGGCGCTGCTGGGCGGCGTCCTGCTCGCGCTGGCGCAGCAGGTCCTCCAGCAGCGCCTTGTTGCGCTGGGCCTGTTGCAGGTCCGGCTGCAGTTCCAGCGCCCGCTCGTAGGCGTCGATGGCGGCCTCGTACTGCTCGGCGCGGGCCAGGGCGTTGCCACGGTTGTAGTGGTCGGCGGCGCTGTCGCCCAGGGCGAAGGCGCGGGCCGCGCCGTCGTAGTCGCCGGCCTGGTAGAGGGCCAGGCCGCGCCAGCGGAAGTCGGCGAAGCGCCGGGCGGCGTCGGCCGGGCGCTGCTCGGCGAGCAGGCGCTGGCCCTGCTGGTCGGGGCGCAGCCAGAGGTCGGCGAACTCGAAGGCCAGGGCCGGTTGTGGTGCGCCCAACCACAGCGGCAGCAATAGCGGCAGGCTGAACAGCCAGCCGCGGCGCCCGGCGCAGGCGGCCAGCAACAGCAGCGGCAGGAGCAGCCAGTAGCCCTGGTCGGCCCAGCGTTGCAGGCGCAGCACGGCGTCGTTGCCGGCGGCTTCCAGGCCGCGGTTGGCGTCCAGCAGGCCGAGGGCCCTGAGGTCACGGTCGCTGGCGCCCAGGCGCTGGTAGCCGGCGTCGAGGCTGGCGGCGAACTGGCGCAGCCCGGCCTCGTCGAGGCGCGGCAGGAGGATGCCGCCCTGGTCGTCCTTCAGGTAGGTGCCGTCTTCCTGGGGGATGGGCGCGCCGCCGGCAGTGCCCACGGCGAGGATGGCGAAGTCCCGGCCGTGGCCGTGCAGGGCCTGGCGGATGCCCTGCCGTTCGTTTTCATCCAGCCCGCCGGTGAGCAGCAGCAGGCGCCCGTTGCCCTGGGCGCCCTGGTCGAGCAGGCGGCGCGCCTGCTGTACGGCGAGGTCGGCGCGTTGCCCCGGCTCGGGCATGATCGACGGCTTGAGCGCATCGAGCAGGTTGCGCGCGGTGAACAGGTCGTTGGACAGCGGCACCAGGGTGTGGGCGCTGCCGGCGTAGACGACGATGGCGGTCTGCGCGTCGGGGCGCGCGCGCAGCAGGTCGAGGAGCTTGCGCCGGGCCTGTTCCAGGCGGCTGGGCGGCAGGTCGCCGGCGAGCATCCGCGGCGTCAGTTCGAGGATCACCACCAGCGGGTCGCTGCGCTGCATGGCCGGCTGCTCGACGCGCTCCCAGCTCGGCCCGAGCAGCGCCAGCACCGCCAGCAGCCAGGCCAGGCCCAGGTACAGCCAGGGGCGGCGGTCGGGGCGGCCGCTGCCGCCCTGGAGCAGCCAGGGGTGGAAGGCCGCCGGCAGCAGCAGTTGCCAGCGGCCGGCGCGGCGCTGGCGGTGCAGCAGCTTCCACAGCAGCCAGGCGAGCAGCGGCAACAGCAGCAGCCAGCCGGGGTAGAGCAGGTGCGGCCAGAGGCTCATGGGCGCCTCCACGGCCAGCGCCAGTGCTGCGTCGGCCAGAGTTCCGCGGCCACCAGCAGCAGGCTCAGCAGCAGCGCGGCGGCCAGCGGCCAGTGGTAGAGGGCCAGGGCCGGGCGCGCCTGGGTGGGCTTCTGCGTCACCGGTTCGAGGCTGTCCAGGGTGCTGGAGACGGCCTCCAGCTCGGCGCCGTTGCGGGCGCGGAAGTATTCGCCGCCGGTGAGGCCGGCGATCGCCTTCAGGGTGGCTTCGTCCAGGTCCAGGCCGGGGTTGAGGCCGAGCATGCCGAGCACGCCGCCGGGCTGCGGGTCGGCGCCGATGCCGATGGTGTAGATCTTCACGCTTTCCTCGGCGGCCAGGCGCGCGGCGGTCAGCGGTGGGATCTCGCCGGCGGTGTTGGCGCCGTCGGTGATCAGCACCAGCACGCGGCTCTGCGCCGGGCGCTGGCGCAGGCGCTTGAGCGCCAGGCCGATGGCGTCGCCCAGGGCGGTGTCCTTGCCGGCGATGCCGATCAGCGCTTCGTCCAGCCAGACGCGCACGGTGTGGCGGTCGAAGGTCAGCGGCGCCTGCAGGTAGGCCTTGCTGCCGAACAGGATGAGGCCGACGCGGTCGCCGCGGCGCGCTTCGATGAAGTCGCCGAAGAGCTTCTGCACCAGGTTCAGGCGGCTGATCTCGCTGCCCTGCCAGGTGAGGTCGGCTGTGTCCATGGAGCCGGAGACGTCCACCGCCAGTAGCAGGTCGCGGCCGCTGGCGGGGATCGGCAGCGGCTCGCCGACCCACTGCGGGCGCGCCGCCGCCAGCAGCAACAGCAGCCAGAGCAGCACGAAGGGCGCCTGCAGGCGCCAGGCCGGCAGTTGCGCGCGGGCGCGGCGGCCGGCCAGGCCTTCGAGTTCGGCGAGGAAGCCGACCTTCAGCGCCGCCTCGCCGCTGTCGGCCGGCGGCAGCAGCACGCGCAGCAGCCAGGGCAGCGGGGCGAGCAGGAAGACCCAGGGCCAGGCGAACTCAAACATGCTTGCGCACCCAGGTTTCCACGGCGGCGGCGAGGCCGTCGATGGCCTTGTCGTCGAGCTTGCATTCGGCGCGGTAGCCGCCTTCCACCAGGATCATCCAGCGCGTCAGGCCGGCGGCCGGGCAGCGGTTGTCGAGGAACGCCAGCCAGGCGCGGCCGCTCAGGGTGTGGCAGCTGTCGTCCGGCCAGCGCGCCCGCGACAGGCGCTTGAGCAGGGCGTTCTGCGCCTGCAGCCAGGGGCCGGCGGGGGCGCCGTCGTATGGCCGCGGCAGGCGCGCCAGTTCTTCCAGGGCGGCGAGGCGGATAGGGTCCAGCGGCGCTTCCGCCGGAACTGGCGCGCGGCGTCGCGGCAGCAGGCGGTGGCGCCAGCGCCACAGCGCCCAGGCCAGCGGCGGCAGCAGCGCGGCCAGCAGCCACCAGCCCGGCGCCGGCGGCCACCAGGGCACGGCGGCCGGCTGGATCAGCGGTTCCAGGGCGTCGAGGGGATTCACGAGCGCAGTCTCGCGGTGGGCTGTTCGAGGTGGTCGAGCAATTGCTCGACCAGGTCCAGCTGGGTGCTCAGCGGCAGCAGCGGCACGCCCAGGCGCTGGCTGACCCGCGCCCAGCGCTCGCGGCGCGCCTCGCCCAGGGCGCGGTAGGCCAGGCGCTGTTCGTCGACGTGGGTGTCCACTTCGAGCAGGGCCTGGCCTTCGGCGAAGCGCATCAGCCCTGCGGCCGGCAGGGCATGGTCCAGCGGGTCGGACACCGGCAGCAGGACCAGGTCGGTGTGCCGCGCCAGCAGGCCCAGCTGTTGCTCGGCCAGGTCGCCCTGGGGCGAGTGGGCGAGGGCGCGTTCGTCGCAGACGATCATCACCAGGCTGCCCGGCCGCAGCACCTCGCGGGCGCGGCGCAGGGCCAGGCCGAAGTTGTCGCCGGAGGACGCCGCGGCGCCGTCGGCGAGCAGCGCGTGGTTGGCGCGGACGATCAGGTTGAGCAACTGCAGCTGGCTCTGCTTGCTGCGCCGCGGCTTGATCTCGTGGGTGTCGTGGTCGCTCAGCACCAGGCCGCCGATGCGGTCGTTGTGGGCCAGTGCGGCCCAGCCGAGCAGGGCGGCGGCGCGCGCGGCCAGCACTGACTTCAAACACAGGCCGGAGCCGAAGAAGGTCCGCCGGCTCTGCTCGACGAGGAGGAACACCGGGCGTTCGCGCTCCTCGTGGAACAGCTTGGTGTGGGGCTCGCGGGTGCGCGCGGTGACGCGCCAGTCGATGGTGCGCACGTCGTCGCCGGGCTGGTACACGCGCACCTGGTCGAAGTCCACGCCGCGCCCGCGCAGGCGCGAGTGGTGCAGGCCGATCAGCGGGCTGCGCCGGGCCGGGGTGGAGAACAGCTGCACCTCGCGCAGGCGATGGCGCATGTCGATCAGCTCTTGCAGGCTGACCGTCACGCCGTTGCTGGCGGTGTCCGGCATCAGGCCACGGCGACCACGTCGAGGATGCGCTGGACCACGCGGTCCTGGTCGATCCCCGCGGCTTCCGCCTCGAAGGAGAGGATCAGGCGGTGGCGCAGCACGTCGAACAGCACCGCCTGGATGTCCTCGGGGCTGACGAAGTCGCGCCCGCCCAGCCAGGCGTGGGCCCGTGCGCAGCGGTCCAGGGCGATGGAGCCGCGCGGGCTGGCGCCGTAGGCGATCCACTCGGCCAGCTCGGGGTCGAACTTGGCCGCGGTGCGGGTGGCCATGACCAGCTGCACCAGGTATTCCTCCACCGCGTCGGCCATGTACAGGCCGAGGATTTCCTTGCGCGCGGCGAAGATCGCCTCCTGGGTCACCTGGCGTTCCGGCCGCGTCTCGCCGTTGAGCGCCTCGCCACGGGCCTGCTGGAGGATGCGGCGCTCCACCGAGGCTTCCGGGTAGCCGATCTTCACGTGCATCAGGAAGCGGTCGAGCTGGGCCTCGGGCAGCGGGTAGGTGCCTTCCTGCTCGATGGGGTTCTGCGTGGCCATCACCAGGAACAGCGGCGGCAGGTCGTAGGTGCTGCGGCCGATGCTGACCTGGCGCTCGGCCATGGCTTCGAGCAGCGCCGACTGCACCTTGGCCGGGGCGCGGTTGATCTCGTCGGCCAGCACCAGGTGGTGGAAGATCGGCCCCTGCTGGAAGCAGAAGGTGCCGTTCTCCGGGCGGTAGATCTCGGTGCCGGTGATGTCCGCCGGGAGCAGGTCGGGGGTGAACTGGATGCGATGGAACTCGGCCTCCAGGCCTTCGGCGAGGTCCTTGATGGCCTTGGTCTTGGCCAGCCCGGGCGCGCCTTCCACCAGCAGGTGGCCGTCGGCGAGCAGGGCGATGAGCAGGCGCTCGACGAGCTTTTCCTGGCCGAGGATCTGGCTGGAGAGGAAATGTCGCAACGCGAGGAGCGACTCACGGTGTTCCATCGAATGCGGGTTCCTGGAGTGGGGAAGGCGGCGTGCCGGGGCCGCCGGGGGCATTACTTTACTGCATCGGCGCAGGCGCGTGCAGGGTGGCGTGGCGCCGCCGCGCGGCTCCACGCTTCCACGGGCCGACGAGGAGGCTTCCCACGGGACAAGGACGCGTTTCCGAAGCGCACTGCCACTAATTTGGGAAGCTCCTCATGGACAACGTGGAGTAGATGGACATGGAACGCAATGCTCTGCATTTCCCGGCCGTCCTGGCCGGTCTGCTGTTCTTAGCTCACCCGCACGCCGCAGCCGCGCCGCTGAGCCTGGACCCCGGTTCCGGCAATGCCGGCCTGGGTTCCGCCGGCAACGGCGTGCCCGTGGTCAACATCGCCAGCCCCAACGCCAATGGCCTGTCGCACAACAGGTTCGGCCAGTTCAACGTCGGCCGCGAAGGCCTGATCCTCAACAACTCGCCGGGCGGGGCGCAGTCGCAGCTGGGCGGCGCCATCGCCGGCAACCCCAACCTGGGCAAGGGCGCGGCGCGCAAGATCCTCGGCGAGGTCACCGGCGGCAGCCCCTCGCAGCTGCTGGGCACCATCGAGATCGCCGGGCCGGGCGCGCACTTCATCCTCGCCAACCCCCACGGGGTGACCTGCAACGGCTGCGGCTTCATCAACATGCCGCGGGCCACCCTGACCACCGGCAAGCCGATATTCGACGGCGAGCGCCTGGCGGGCTACGACGTCGACGGCGGGCACATCGGCATCGAAGGCGCCGGGCTCGATGCCCGCGAGGTGGGGCGCTTCGAGCTGATCACCCGCAGCGCCACGCTCAACGCCGCGCTGCACGCGCAGCAGCTCGACGTGGTGGCCGGGCGCAACCGCGTGGACGGCGAAAGCCTGGCGGCCAGCGCCAGGGCCGACGATGGCCGCCCGCGGCCGCGCATGGCCATCGACAGCTCGGCGCTGGGCGGCATGTACGCCAACGCCATCCGCCTGGTCGGCACCGAGCAGGGCGTGGGCGTGAAGCTGGCCGGGGAACTGGCCGCCAGCGCCGGCGACATCCGCATCGACGCCAATGGCCGTCTGGAGCTGGCGCGCCTGCAGAGCGCCGGCGGCGTGCGCCTGAAGGCAGGGGACATGCATCTGAGCGGGCCGGTCAGCGCCGGGGGCGACACCGAGCTGTGGGCCTCCGGGAGCCTGACCAACCAGGGCCGGCTGGACAGCGCCGGCCGCCTGTTCATGCGCCTGGGCGGCGGCCTGGTCAACCGGGGCGGCGAGCTGCGCGCCCAGCACATGGACCTCGGTCTGGCCGGCGCGCTGGACAACGCCCGGGGGCTGATCGAAAGCCGCGGCGGCCTGCGCCTGCACGCCGCGTCCCTGGGCAACGGCCGGGGGACCATCCGCGCCCGCGGCTGGGAGGGCGTCACCGACATCGGCATCGGCGGCGTGCTGGACAACCGCAACGGCAGCCTGGAGACCTACGCCGGCGACCTCGACCTGCGCAGCGGCAGCCTGCTCAACGACAACGGCTGGGTCTGGCACGGCGGCAGCGGCCGCTTCGGCATCGACCTGGCGCAGCTGGGCCTGGCCGGCGGCCGCTTCGTCACCCGTTCCGTGCTGCACATCAAGCGCGAGCACTGGTTCAACAACAGCAGCCTGCAGGCCCGCGAGCTGATCCTGGAGGTGGGCGAGCTGGAGCAGGGCGCCAGCGGGCGCCTGAACGGCTCCCTCCGCGTGCGCGGCAGCGGCCACAACTGGCGCAATGCCGGGCTGATCGCCAGCGAGGCCGGGCTGTCGCTGGAGCTGAGCGGGCGCTACAGCGGCAGCGGCCGGTTGCTCAGCCAGGATGGCCTGAGGATCAGCGCCGACTCCCTGGAGCTGGAGCGCGGCGGCAGCCTGATCAGCGGGATGTACGCCCAGCTGGATATCCGCAACGCGCTCGTCAACCACGGCACCCTCCTGGCCTATGACGAGATCTGGCTGAATGCCGGGCGGCTGGCCAACTACGGGGTGCTGGGCAGCGGCTCCGAGTTGTACCTGGACGTGGGCAGCCTGGAGGACGAAGGGAACATGTTCGGCAATGGCGATGTGGAGTCGCATATTCCCTGGAGCTGGACGCTCTAGATCGGGGCTCCGAGCCTGATGCCGTTTCTCTGCCCGGGAGAAACGGCATTCTTTCATCAAAAGGCACCCAGAAGGCTTGCCCCGCATAGGCTTCGCTTGCCTTCTGAAGGGGCGTTCCGGTTTCTCTGGAAGTCCGTACGGCATTATCCGCCGAATCGCGGACAGAGTCCGCTCCTACCTCCTCCGGCAAGCACGAGACCCGTAGGATGGTGTCGAGCGAAGCGATACCCATCAGCGCAACCGCATGGGTTTCGCAAGCTCAACCCATCCTACGAAAAGCCCCCCGGCGCGGCTTGCAAGACAGTTGCTCCTGCGGTTCAGGGAAGCCCCCGTAGGATGGGTTGAGCGAAGCGATACCCATCACCCTGGCCCGATGGGTATCGCAAGCTCAACCCATCCTACGAAAAGCCCCTCGGCGCGGCCGGCAAGGCAGTTGCTCCTGCGGTTCAGGGAAGCCCCGTAGGATGGGTTGAGCGAAGCGATACCCATCACCCTGGCCCGATGGGTATCGCAAGCTCAACCCATCCTACGAAAGCCCCCCGGCGCGCCCGGCAAGACAGTTGCAGAAAAGCACGGGCGTAGGAGCGGACTTTGTCCGCGATTGGATTCACCGGCCACGCCGGACGCCCCGGTGGCACGAACGGCCCCCTCTCCCGCTTGCGGGAGAGGGCTGGGCTGAGGGTGCCCTCGGAAAGGGACGCTCAGCTCTTGCTCAAATGAACCGCTCAGGCACCCCGAACCGGGCCTCCCCCAGTGGCTCGGCGGCCGTGCCGGGGATCGGCGTCAGGCAGCGCAGCGGGCTGTCGCCGTTGCGCACCTGGCGCATCTTCGGCGCGCCGCCGAGCACCACCGCCAGGTAATAGACCCAGGCCAGCGGGCGGGGCATGCCGGCGTCGCGCAGCATCCGCAGGAACAGGCGGTCGGCGCTGGCCTTGCCCAGCGGCGAGACGTTGAGGAACTGGTAGAGCGCGTCGTGCACCAGGCTGGCATGGTGCGCCACCGGCCAGAACACCTGCCTGCGGCGGATTTCGCCGTCGCGGAGGCAGGCCACGTCTTCCAGGTGCTCCCACCAGTCCGGGGTGCCGAAGATCGCCAGCCAGTAGAAGGGCACCTTCGGCGAACAGCCATCCCAGGCGTAGGTGCGCGGCCGGTCGAAGTGGTAGCGCACCTCGCCGTGCGTCAGGTCGACCTCGCTGTGCCCGGGGTTGACGATGATGCGCCCGTCGTGGATCACCAGCCATTCGCTATAGAAGAAGCGGCCGCGGGCCTCTTCGCAGAACACCGTCAGCGGGAAGTCGATGTAGTTGACCCAGGGGCCGGGGCGGTCGCGGCTGCAGAAGCCCCAGCGTTCCACCGAGGCCGCCCGCGCGGCACGCACCCGTCGCAGGCGTTCGCGGCGGCCGACCAGCTGCGGCAGCAGCACGCCCAGGTACACCGGCAGCGCGCCGGCCAGCAGGTACTGCAGCAACAGCGGCTGCAGCAGCCAGGCCAGGCCCAGCAGGACCAGGCCGAGCAGGGTGACCAGCAGGTTGGCGAGGTGGCGCAGCAGCGGGCGCTGCAGCGGGGGAACGGCTTGCATGGCATCCTCCGTGATGTCTGGAAGATGCCATTGTGCCACTGTTGCCGGCCGGCTTCAGTCGACCTGTCGCCATTGCGCCAGCAGGCGCCGGTGTGCCGCCAGCGCCGCGGGTTGCACGCTGGGCCGCAGGCGCAGCTCGGCGCCCGGCAGGCATTGCGCCAGGCGCGCCAGGGCCCTGGGGCTGAGGGCGCCCAGGCGCGGGTAGCCGCCGATGGTCTGGCGGTCGTTGAGCAGCACGATCGGCTGGCCGTCCGGCGGCACCTGCACGGCGCCCAGGGGGATGCCCTCGGAGATCATCGGCCGGCCCAGGTACTGCAGCACCGGGCCGAGCAGGCGCATGCCCATGCGGTCGGCGCGCTGGTCGAGGGTCCAGGTGGCGTCGAAGGCCTCGAA
>Ga0222426_100669_pt1 | contig 18835 bp, 18 predicted proteins | sample 2B50Ametagenome_FD_180087 | JGI IMG/M metagenome (GOLD analysis project Ga0222426, IMG submission 180087) | Enriched microbial communities from leaf-cutter ant dump, University of Wisconsin, Madison, United States - 2B50A (version 2) | ecosystem: Environmental > Terrestrial > Nest > Insects nest...
AAGAACGAGGCCGACAGCGCGTCGGCCAAGAAACGCAACGAGGATTTCCTCAAGGAGCTGGACAAGGATCGCCAGGAAAAGGGCTGCGAATACGCCGTGCTGGTGTCGCTGCTGGAGCCGGACAACGAGCTGTACAACACCGGCATCGTCGACGTGTTCCACCGCTACCCGAAGATGTACGTGATCCGCCCGCAGTTCTTCCTGCCGCTGATCACCCTGCTGCGCAACGCGGCGCTGAACTCGCTGCAATACAAGAACGAGCTGGCGCTGGTGAAGGCGCAGAACATCGACATCACCAACTTCGAATCGCAACTGGAAACCTTCAAGAACGGCTTCTCGCGCAACTACGAGCTGGCCTCCAAACACTTCCAGAAAGCCATCGACGAGATCGACAAATCCATTGACCACCTGCAGAAGACCAAGGACGCACTGCTCGGCACCGACCGCCAGCTGCGCCTGGCCAACGACAAGGCGCAGGAAGTGACCATCAAGAAACTCACCCGCGGCAACCCGACCATGAAGGAGCGCTTCGCGGAGCTGAAAGACGTGGAGGAGTAAGCCCCATCGACGCACGCCCCACCTGTAGGAGCCCGCTCGCGGGCGATGCTTTTGAGCCGGGAATGGGGAATGGAGGACGGGGAATGGGGAAACGGGGAATGGGGAATCGCAAGAGTGAAAGCATCGCCCGCGAGCGGGCTCCTACCGATGTGGTCGCGGCTTCTTGCAGCTCAATGAACTGATATTTCCATCATCTCCACCTCACCCCACCGACACCGCCAGCGCATCGCGCAGATACGCGATGAAGCGCTGCGTCTTGGCTGGCAGCAGGCGGGTTTCGGTGAGGACGAAGACGGGGATGGGCGGGGCCTGCCAGTCGGGCAGGACGCGTTGCAAGTGGCCGGTGGCGAGGTCGTTGCGGACCATGGCTTCGGAGAGGATGGCGATGCCCTGATCGTGCTGGGCGAGTTTCAGCAGCATGCCCATGCTGTTGACGCTGAAGCGGCTGTCCAGCGGAACCTTCACGCTGCGACCGGCGTGCTGCAGGGTCCAGGCGTGGCCTTCCTGCGGGGTGTTCATGCGCAGGCATTCGTGTTGTTCCAGCTCGGCGGGGTCGGTGGGCGTGCCGGCACGCGCCAGGTAGCTGGTCGAGGCGTAGAGATGACGGGGAATGTCCGCCAGCTTGCGGGCGATCAGGCCCGAGGCGGGTTGTTCGCCCATGCGAATGGCCAGGTCGAATGGTTCGGTGATCAGATCGACCCGGCGCGGGGTCAGGTCCATCTCGAAACGGATGTCCGGATAGCGCTGGGCGAAGTTGGCCAGCAACGGGCTCAGGTAGACGGTGGCGAAGTCCACCGGCAGCGACAGGCGCAGCAGGCCGGCCGGCTTTTCCAGCATGTCGCTCAGTTGTTCGTGGGCGAGCGTGGCTTCCTCGATGATGCGGCGGCAGCGTTCGTAGTACAGCGCGCCGGCCTCGGTCAGTTCGAAGCGGCGGGTGGTGCGGTGGATCAGGCGCAGCCCGATCGCCTGTTCCAGCGCGGCGATGCGGCGCGACAGGGTGGAGCCGGAGATGCCCGCCGCCTCGGCGGCACGACGGAAGCTGTGGGCTTTCACCACATCCACGAAGAGCGACATGTCATCGAGTCGGGGCATGATTGTTCCGTGAGTGGTGGAATGGTGCGGGTTCATCTGCATCCATTTATTGCATGAATCATGGATTCATGGCCAAGGATTGTTGCTTTCATGCATCAATCTTTTCCGTGCAACCCGGTTTTTCCGGCAAGGGAACTGATCGACGATGGCTCGGTGCCGGCGGCAGTCACGCTGTCCGGCATGTCGCCGCACGGAAACCAAGGAGGTGTGTGATGTCCAATGAGAAATTCCAGCCAGAACAGGCCGCGCTGCTGCTGATCGACCATCAGGTCGGCACCATGAGCTGGGTGCATTCGATTCCGTTCGAGGAGATGAAGCGCAACGCCTTGCTGCTGGCCAGGACGGTAAAGATCTACGGCATGCCGGTGGTGCTGACCTCGAGCATGGAGGAGTACGCACAGGGTCCGTTGCTGCCGGAGCTGGAAGAGATTTTCCCCGAAGCCTTCGCGGCACGGATCAAGCGCGCCGGCATCGTCAACGCGATGGACGACGCGAATTTCGCGGCAGCGGTGAAGGCCACCGGGCGACGTCAGCTCATCCTGGCCGGCGTCACCAACGATGTCTGCACGGTGTTCCCCGCGTTGAGCCTTGCCGCCGCCGGCCATCCGGTGCAGGTGGTGGCCGATGCCGGTGGTTCGCCCAGCCGCACCGGTGACGAGATGGCTTTCCGCCGCATGGAACGTGCCGGCGTCACCCTGACCAACACCAACCAGTTGATTGCCGAGCTGGTGGGCAACTGGAGCACGCCAGAGGGCAGCCAGGTGGTGCAATTGCTGGCCGAAGTCCTGCAGTCGTGATCGGGGAGGGCCGCAGCATGAAGCTGCCCGGCCGATGGCGAAATCCTGGAAGCACTATCCGGGCATCAGCCGTCTGTTCGGCTGAATGGAGGAAGACGCCGATGTGCGGGAGGTTCTGAAGCTGTCGGCGTAGCGGCACCGGTCCGTTCGTTGCGCAGAAGTCGGTTGCCCGGCAGGCAGGGATGCCTCGTCGGGCCTTTGGCGTTCCTGAAAATAATTCTTGACTGATCGTTCCGGTAATGCCAGGATGCGTCCATGGCCAGGACCAAAGCCTTCGATGTCGACCATGCGCTGGATGCCGCCATTGGCGTGTTCCGGGAGCACGGTTATGCCGGCACTTCGGCGGGCATGCTGACCGAGGCGATGCGGATCGGCCGGCAGAGTCTGTATGACACCTTCGGCGACAAGTGGAAGCTGTATTGCGCGGCGGTCCGCCGCTACAGCGACTTCGAGTGCCGGGCGCATCTGGATGCGCTGAGGAGTTCAAGCAAGGCCATCGATGGCCTGCGCGCGATGATGGCTCGGGTGGTGGCTGAAGCGCGCCAGCCTTGCCTGGGTGTCGGCTCGATCAGCGAGTTCGGCAGTGCCAGCCAGGATCTGGGCCAGTTGCACGCCAGCCGCGGCATGGCCTTGCGCAAGGCGCTGGTGGCCAAGATCCGCGAGGCGCAGAAGCAGGGTGACCTGAACCCGCAACGGGATGCGGAGCAGGCGGCCGGTTTCCTGATCGCCAACGTGGCCGGGATCCGTCTCTCGGCCCGTGGCGGATCAAGCGACAAGGAGCTGGAAGCTCTGGGCGAGCTGGCCTTGCAGGCGCTGCGCTGATTTTTTTTGCCCTTTTATTGAACGATCATTCCGTAATCAAGGTGACCCCATGAAAGCCGTACGAATGAACCGCGCCGGTGATTCCGGCGTTCTCGAATACACCGATCACCCGGATCCGGTCCCCGGTCCCGGCCAGGTGCTGCTCGCGGTGGCCGCGGCGGGCGTGAACTTCATGGACATCGCCGTCCGCCAGGGCAAGGTGTGGACGAACATGCCCAACCCGAAAATCCTCGGCGTGGAAGGTGCCGGCCGGGTGCTGGCGCTGGGCGAGGGCGTGGATGATTTCGCCGTCGGTGATCGCGTGGCCTGGGGTTACGGTCCCGGCAGCTACGCGGAAAAGGTGGTTTTGCCGGCTGGATCACTGGTGGCCCTGCCCGACGACATCGACTTCCGCACCGCCGCCGCGTTGATGGTCAACGGCCTCACCGCCAGCCATTTCGCCACCGAGTTCCATCCGATACAGCCGGGTGACGTCGCGCTGGTGCACGCAGCGGCGGGAGGCGTCGGCACAGTGTTGACCCAGCTGATCAAGCTGCGCGGTGGCAAGGTGATCGCGCGGGTGTCGTCCGAGGCCAAGGCAGCGGTGGCGCGAAAGGCTGGTGCCGACGAGGTGATCGTCGATCGCGAGGGCGACTTCGTCGATGCCGTCATGCGCTTCACCGACGGACAGGGCGTGGACGTGCTTTACGACGGTTCCGGCCCGGCCACCTTCCAGGCCTCGCTGGACGCCCTGCGTCCCGCCGGCACGTTCTGCTGGTACGGCCCGGTGCTGGAGGCATCCCGCACCATCGAACTGTTCCAGCTCCCGCGCAGCATCAAGATCGGCTACGCCAGCTTTCTGGACCACATCCGCACGCCGGAACGCCTGCGCAGGCATGCGCAGTGGCTGTTCGAACAGGTGCGGGAAGGGCGGCTGCGTGTGTTCGACGGCGGCAGCTTCCCGTTGGCCGACGCGGCCCGCGTACACGACGATCTCTGGAACCGCAGGACCACCGGCAAGCTGGTGCTGATCCCGCAGGAGGACATGCCATGAACGACCAAAAGATCGCGCTGGTTTTCGGCGGTTCCCGCGGCATCGGCGCCGCCATCGTGCAGCGCCTGGCCGATGACGGTCACGATGTGGCCTTCACCTACGTCTCGCGCGAAGACCGTGCCCGTGAGCTGGTGGCCCGCGTGGAGCAGGGCGGTTCGCGCGCGCTGGCGATCCATGCCGACAGCGCCGATCCGACCGCGATCACCGCAGCGGTGGACGAGACGGTGAATACCTTCGGCCGTCTGGACGTGGTGGTGGTCAATGCCGGTGTGCTGCGACTGGGCAACATCGACGGTTATCGGCTGGAGGATCTGGACCAGACCCTGGCGGTCAACGTCCGCGGCGTGTTCCTGGCGATCCAGGCCGCCGTGGCGCGGATGGGCGAGGGTGGCCGGGTGATCACCATCGGCAGCAACACCGCCGTGCGTTCCGGCCATGTCGGCTCCAGCGTGTACGCGATGAGCAAGGCCGCAGTGGCGACGATGGTGCAGAACCTGGCACTGGATCTGGCGCCGCGACAGATCACCATCAACAACATCCAGCCCGGCCCCACGCTGACCGACATGACCGCCGAACTGGCCGAAGCCACCCGGAAGTTCGTGCCGCTGAACCGGCTGGGCCAACCCGACGAGATCGCCTCGCTGGCCTCGTGGCTGGCCGGCAAACAGGCCGGCTACATGACCGGATCGAGCCTCACCATCGATGGCGGTTTCGTCGCGTGAACGCGCATCGGTCGGCATCTCGCTCGGCAACCAGCGCAGAGCAGGCATGGCCCGCAGCTTTCCGTGCAGCCCCCACTCCGCGATGGCGGGCAGTGCCCGCCCTGCGCGACGTCGTGATGCCGTACTTGTCCGCTCCGCAGCACATCCGTAGGGCGGGCATCGCCCGCGGCGTTCGTGCAACCCCGGCCCCGCGATGGCAAGCCATACCCGCCCAGGGGCGACACGAAGCATGTATCTTTGCGCCGGCCACATCTGCCAGCGGAAAACCTCTTGCTTCCCCCGATCACCGAAACCACCGACGCACTTCCGGCCTTCAGCGCCGAGGACGAGCAGCACATGCGTCGTGCGCTGCAGCTGGCCGCACACGCGCGCGATGCGGAGAACGAGGTGCCGGTGGGTGCGGTGCTGGTGTTGCAGGGGGAGATCGTCGGGCTGGGCTGGAATCGCAACATCACCTTGCACGATCCCACAGCGCATGCCGAGATCATGGCCTTGCGCGCTGCGGGCGAGAAGCTGGCCAACTACCGCATCAGCGGTGCCACCCTGTACGTGACGTTGGAGCCGTGCGCGATGTGTTCGATGGCGTTGGTGCACGCGCGCATCGGCCGGGTGGTGTACGGCGCCACCGATCCGAAGACCGGTGCGGCCGGCAGCGTGTTCGACACGCTGATCTCCGATCGCCACAACCATCGCATCCAGGCCGAGGGCGGGCTGCTGGCCGAGGAGTCCTCGCGGATGCTGCGCGAGTTCTTCCGCTCGCGCCGCTGAGTTGCATCACTCGCCGGTTCGAGGCGAGTCGATACCATCGTGCAATCGTCCCGACCAGCCAAAGCTGGTGTGATGCTCGCGGGCATCACTTCCCCTCGGCGACCGGACGCCGGATGCCTGCGTGTTCCCCCCACGTCGATGATCCGGCCTGCCGTGGCCTCTTCCCCGGGGGCCACGGCCCCTCATTCCAGGTCGACCTGCAGATCTGGCGTCCACGCCAGCGCAGGCCGTACCAACTGAACCGCCAGGCCTGCGGCCTGCCACGGAGAACACCATGAAACTGCCTCTGACCGCCCCCCTGCGCAAGACCGGCCGCCTGCTCGGTGCAAGCCTGCTCGGCTTCACCCTGGCTCAGCCGTGCATGGCTGCCGATGTCGTGGCCGGAGCACCGGCATCGTCGATCGTGGCAGGCGCGCACACCTCGTTCGGCCCGCTCAAGCACATCAAGGCTGGCGTGCTCGACGTGGCCTATGCCGAGGTCGGTCCGGCCAGTGGCCCGGTGGTGATCCTGCTGCATGGCTGGCCCTACGACATCCACAGCTATGTCGATGTGGCGCCGGCGCTGGCCGCCAAGGGCTATCGGGTGATCGTGCCGTATGCACGCGGCTACGGCGAAACGCATTTTCTTTCCGCCGCCACGCCACGCAACGCCCAGCCCGCTGCGCTGGCCAGCGACGTGATCGATCTGATGGACGCACTGAAGATCAGGCAGGCCGTCCTGGGTGGTTATGACTGGGGCGCACGCTCGGCCGACATCGTCGCCGCGCTGTGGCCGGAACGGGTCAAGGCGCTGGTCTCGGTCAGCGGCTATCTGATCGGCAGCCAGGAAGCCGGCAAGCAGCCGTTGCCACCCAAGGCCGAGCTGCAGTGGTGGTACCAGTTCTATTTCGCCACCGAGCGCGGGGCCGAGGGTTATGACAAGTACCGCCATGAATTCGCCCGGCTGATCTGGGAGCTGGCCTCGCCGCAGTGGAAATTCGACGACGCCACCTTCGAGCGCAGCGCCGCCGCGCTGGACAACCCCGACCAGGGCGCCATCGCGATCCACAACTATCGCTGGCGCATGGGTCTGGCCAAGGGCGAGGCCCGATACGACGCGCTGGAGAAGAAGCTGGCCAGCTTCCCCTCGATCAACGTGCCGACGATCACCATGGAGGGCGACGCCAACGGTGCCCCGCACCCGCAGCCGGAAAGCTACGCCAAACGTTTCACCGGCAAGTACGAGCATCGTCTGGTCACCGGTGGCATCGGACATGACCTGCCGCACGAGGCCCCGGCCGCTTTCGTGCAGGCGATCATCGACGCCGATCATCTCTGAATCCACCCCGCCGTCGTCGTTCCCGAGGGGAGGGCGGCGGTGTCATCGCAGGAAATGAGGCATGAAACCGCTCCGCCCCTTCCTTCTTGCCATGGCCGCGCTGTCATCCGCTCCGGGGCTGGCGCTGCTCGCCCACGCCAGCGGCAGTGACGGGCCATCCTCGCCGATCTATGGCGTCACGGTCCCCGACGGTTATCGCCAGTGGGAACTGATCGCTCCCGCGCTGGAAGCCGAGCCACTGGACGAACTGCGCGTGGTGCTGGGCAACCCGGTGGCGGTCAAGGCCTATCGCGAAGGGACGCTGCCGTTCCCCGATGGTGCGGTGCTGGTCAAGCTGGCCTGGAAGCGCGTGCCGTCGCCCGAATTCAAGCCGGCGTCGGTGCCCGGTGCCGCCACCACCGTGCAGTTCATGGTCAAGGACTCGAAAAAGTACGCCGCCAGCGGTGGCTGGGGTTTTGGCCGCTTCATCAATGGCCAACCCGCCGACGAAGCCCAGCACCGGACCTGCCTGGCCTGTCACCAGTCACTGGTGAAGAACCATGATCTGGTATTCACGCGACTGGCTGAAAGCGGGGAGTGAGTGCAAGCGAGTGGCCATTCAGCGCAGAGGTCACCGTTTCCGTCGGTTCGAAGTCGTGTTTTGCGCTTCCCCGGCAGGCGTCAGCCTGCCGGGGAAGCGCGCCGTGCCGATGGGGCAGACAGCATCGGCCCCGGCTTCTTGAATGGCGGAGGCGGCATGGATCAAAGCATCCCTAACAGGCGCTAACACCATTTAACTGGCGACTTTCCCGGTGCGGGCTCACTCTGAGACCTGCTCGATGCCCCTGCAGGATGCGGTGGCACGACGAGGCACCACGCATCGTGACCCGGGGGTTGTTCATGTCCAAAAGCTATCGATACGGCTGCGTCGACCCGACCTGGCGCATTCCCGATGATGAGCTGCAATCGTTGATTGCCAGCATTTCCGCGGGTGACCACGGTGCCGTACGCAAACTGTTCCGGGCGATCACGCCGCTGCTGATCGCCTTCTACGACGGCCAGGCACAGGCCGGCCGACTGGAACATGACAACGTGGGCCATCTCGTGCAGATGGCCTTGCTGACGGTGTACCGCCGACGTGCAGCTTGCTGCCCGGACCGCCCATTCCGTGCGTGGCTGGTCGATGTCGCGCGCTCGACCCTGAGCGCCGCACTCCCGGACGTTGCGAAGTCCGGCAAGTTGTCCGCGCTTCGCCACCAACTGCAGGACAGCGCGATCCAGTCACCCGCACCGGAATCCGATCGCCTCATGCACGAAATCCAGGTGGCATGGCTTGCACACGCATGAATCATCCTCTGCAGCCCCAGGCAACTACCCCGTGAAGGATTTCCCCTGCGGGGCATCTGGAAGCAAGGACGCTTCCTCCCTCCTGAACGCCATGACTTGCTTCGAAAACATCCTCTATACCTGCCGCACCCGTACCACGGGCACGCGTGAAGGGTCCGCTCGCAGCGACGATGGTCGGCTTGATGTCCAGCTGACTCCGCCGGGCGCGCCCGGCAGCGGCACCAACCCGGAGCAATTGCTGGCCGCCGCCTGGTCGGCCGACTTTCTCAGCACGTTGCGCCGGGCGGCAAGCGCACATCAGATCGCCTGGCCGGAAAACAGCTCGATCGATGCGCAGATCGATCTGGTGCATGACCTGCACGGCTTCCTCCTGCGCGCCCGGTTCACCCTGTCGCTGCCGGAACTGGATGCCGAGGCAGCCTGGTTGCTGATCGAGGCGGCACGTCAGAACAGCGCCTATTCCAGGGCGATGCGCGGCAACGTCGACATGGAAATCAGCCTGGCCTGACCGCGATTGTCGGCACACGGGCATGGCCAACCGGATTGTCCTATGATGCGGGGCTACTGCCCTTGACCGCCGGCTGGCAGCGCCGACGACGCGAAGTGCCATGGATCCCACATCGGATGCATCCCACGAGGCTTCTTCCCGCCAGGTCGTGTTCGGCCCGTTTTGTGTCGTTCCTGCGCAGCGCCTGCTGACCCGCGACGGCGAGCGGGTGGAGATTGGCGGTCGTGCCCTGGACCTGCTGATCGCTCTGGTGGCGCATCCGGGCAAGGTGCTTTCCAAACGCGACCTGATGAAGCAGGTGTGGCCTGACTCGGTGGTCGAGGAGGGCGCGCTGCGCTTCCACATGAACGGCCTGCGCAGGATCCTGCGCGATGGCGTGGATGGTGCGCGCTACATCGCCACCCAGGTCGGTGTCGGCTACGCCTTCGTCGGCCTGGATCCCGAAGCCACCCCCGTCAGCGTGTCGCGGCGTTACGACCAGACCCCGCACATCGGCAACCTGCCGCCACGGCCGCAGCTGATCGGGCGCGAGGCGGATACCCGCCACATCGTCGACCGGCTGCAGGAGCCGGGCCTGTTCACCGTGGTCGGTCCCGGCGGCGTCGGCAAGACCAGTCTGGCCGTGGAGGTCGCCCATCAGTTGCAGGACCGTTACGGGCCGGCGTACTTCACCGATCTGGCCCAAATCGAGGACGCTTCGCTGGTGCCTTCGGCACTGGCTGGTGCGCTGGGCATTCCGGTGCAGAGCGAGGATCCGGTATTCGTGCTGCTGGCCCATCTGCAGGGGCGTCGCCTGCTTTTGCTGGTCGACAATTGCGAGCACCTGCTCAACGCGGTCCCGGGGCTGCTCGAACGCATCCGCGAGGTGGCGCCGCAGGTGTGCCTGCTGGCCACCAGTCGCGAACCTCTGCGAGCTCGCGGCGAGCAGTTGCACTGGCTCGACCCGCTGGCATTCCCGACCGGCAACGAGCCGCTGTCCGTCGACGAACTGCTGACCTTCCCGGCGGTGAGACTGTTCGTCGAGCGCGCCTCGATGGGTGGGGGACCATTGCCGCTGGATGTGCACGATGCACGGCTGATCGCGGACGTGTGCCGGCGCCTGGACGGCATGGCACTGCCGATCGAGCTGGCGGCGGTGCGCGTGGCCACGCATGGACTGCAGGCCACCCACGCCATGCTTGGCGAGCGGTTCTCGCTGGGCTGGGCGGGGCATCGCACGGCCTTGCCGCGACACCAGACCCTGCGCGCCACGCTGGACTGGAGTTATGACCTGCTGACTCCGGAAGAGCACCTGGTGTTCGACCGGCTGGCGATCTTCGTCGGGCCATTCTCGCAGGCTGCGGCCAGCGAGATCGTCGCTGACGCACGCATCGATGCCACCACCGTGGCCGCCACCCTGGACGATCTGGCTTCGAAGGGCCTGGTGGTGCTTGATCGATCGGAACCGCTCTACGGCTATCGCCTGCTGGAGATGACCCGTGCCTATGCGCGCGAACGGCTCGCGCTGCATGACGAAGCCGAGCAGCATGCCATCGCCTTCCGGCATGCGGCGTTCTATCTCGACCTGCTGCAAGGCCAGGGGCGTTCGACGGAAGAAGTGTTTGCCGGCATTGCCCGGTTGGCCAACCAGTTGGGCAATCTGCGCAGCGCACTGGAGTGGGGTTTCGGTCCGCTTGGTGATCCCGGCCTGGCGATTCCGCTGGCTGCGGCCTGCGCGCCGCTGTTCATGCACTTCTCGCTGCTGGTCGAGTGCCGTGCCTGGTGCTCGCGTGCCACCGACCTGCTGGAGCTGGGCTATTTCGGCACGACGGTCGAACTGGAGCTGCAGGCTGCGCTGGGCCTGCTGTTGATGTTCACCCGCGGCAACAGCGGTGCCGCCGAGAAGGCACTGCTCCGGGCACGCGACGTGGCCGTGGCGTTGGGCGACCACTGGTCCCGGTTGCGGATACTCGGGCGACTGCAGATTTTCTACGAGCGGATCGGCGACTTCGCCTCGTCACTGGCCTGGGCCGAAGAGGCCGTCGAGGTCGGCGAGACGATCGGCGAACCGGAAGCGATGGCCGTGGCAGCATCGCTGGCCGGCGTTTCGCACCATCTGCTGGGCAACCAGGTGCGTGCGCGCCACGAACTGGAGAAGGCGCTGCGCTACAGCGCGCCTTCCGAACGTTGCCATACCATCCACTACGGCTTTGACCACCACAACCGCACCGGCCTGGCGCTGGCGCGCACACTTTGGCTGCTCGGCTATCCGGACCAGTCACGCCAGTGGGCGACCCAGGTCGAGGCCGAAGCGGCCAGGCTGGATCATCCGATCACCCATTGCATCGCCATGGTGTGGACCTTGTGCATCCGCATCTGGACCGGTGATCTTGACGAAGCCACGGAAACACTTGCCCTGTTCCGCAGCATGGCCGAGGCCAATGCCTTCGGCCCCTACGTGGCCGCATCGCCCGGGATGCAGGCCGCGATCGCGATCCGTGCCGGTGAACCCGACAAGGCGATCGAATGGCTCGAGGAAAGCCTGTCGCGCCTGCATGCCATGCGCTACGAGCTGCTTACCGTCTCGTTCGAGATCGCCTTGGCCGAGGGCTTGATGCTGGATGGCCAGCACGCCAGGGCACTGCCGCTGGTGGAAGGCACCATCGCGCATTGCCGTTGCAGCGGCGACGCCTATTCGCTGCCCGAACTGCTGCGCCTGAAAGCCAACATCATCAAGGCGCTGGGCGATCCCGTGACGGCCGAGGCCGTCCTGCACGAATCGCTTGAGCTGGCCGGGGAGCAGGGTGCGCGTGCCTGGCGGCTGCGCACCTCGATGGACCTGGCCCGGATGCGCCACGAGCAGGGCAGGACGGCCGAGGCGGTGGCCATGTTGCGACCATTCCAGGAACGCGACAGCGAGGGCCGCGACACGCTGGACATGCGAGAGCTTGACCGGTTGTGGCACACCCTGGTGTAGGTCGTCGCGACTCGCCGCCATACCGCCACTTCACCTCCGCCGCCTCACCGGCGCCCCGGCCCGCCATGATCCCTTGGTATGGATCGACACCTTGGTGCAATCGATCCGCAGGTCACCCTCTGTTTCCATCGAAGCCTCCGTCGCATGTCGATGAAAGCAGAGGGCTTGGCCATGATCACCGTTACCCGTCCGTCGTCTGGATTGCGCACCATCGTCCGCGCACTGGATCGCTGCCTGCCCCTCGCCACGGCCTGCGTACTGTCGCTGTTCATTGCCGGCGTGGCGGCGACGACAGGCGCCGCGCCCGCCGGGACTTCGATCAGCGATGCCCAAGGCAATCTGCATGTTCCGGCCAACTACCGCGAGAACTATCAGTACCTCGGTTCCTGGTCGGTTGCCGCCGATCAGGGCGGCGGTGCCGCGCAGATGCATGTCGTGTACGCCTCGCCGGGTGCCGCAGCGGCATGGCGTCAGTCCGGCCACTTCCCGGACGGCACCGTGCTGGTGAAAGAGGTGTTCGCCGCCGACACCCGGCCAATGACCACCGGCACGGTCAGCCACGCGAAAACCCTGCAGGGCTGGTTCGTGATGGTCAAGGACAGCGGCAACACTCACCCGAAATCGCCGCTGTGGGGGGATGGCTGGGGTTGGGCCTGGTTCGACGCGGACAAACCGCAAACAACCACCACCAAAGACCATGCCGAATGCCTGGGCTGCCACCAGCCGGCAAAGGCCACCGACCTGATCTACACGGAAGGCTATCCCGTCCTCGGCAAGTGATCCCGCAACGGCAAAAGGGGAGATTCCCTCATGTCATGCCAGGCCGTCTGCGGGGGCAGCCTTGATCATGCCAATGTCCATCTGACCGGGCTGGCCGATGCAGCGGCGCTCAACCGGATCATGGCCGAGTACTTCACCGAACCGTATCCGGCCCGCGCCAAGGCGGTGCCGATACTCGGCTGAGCCACTTCGTCACCATCACTTTCGTGGAGCACCGCCACCATGGCCAGAAGCGTCGCCGAACAGTTCGTCGATACCCTGATCGCCGCCGGCGTCAAACGCATCTACGGCGTGGTCGGTGACAGCCTCAACGGCCTGACCGACGTGGTACGCCAGCGTGACGGGATCGAATGGATCCACGTTCGCCATGAAGAGGTGGCGGCCTTTGCTGCCGGCGCCGAGGCACATCTGGAAGGTTCGCTGGCGGTCTGTGCAGGCAGCTGCGGACCGGGCAACCTGCATCTGATCAACGGGCTGTTCGATGCCCATCGATCGCGCGTGCCGGTGCTGGCGATCGCCGCGCAGATCCCGTCGACGGAGATCGGCTCGGGGTATTTCCAGGAGACCCATCCGTCCACGTACTTCAGCGAGTGCAGCCATTACTGCGAGCTGGTTTCCAGCCCGCAGCAGATGCCGCGCACATTGGAGATCGCGATCCGCGAGGCGGTCGGCCGGCGTGGCGTGTCGGTGGTGGTGATGCCCGGTGACGTCGCCATGCAGTCGGCCGTGGATGCGCCACCGCCACGGGCCACCAACCTGTCGCCGTCGGCTCCCGTGGTCGTTCCGCATCCAGAGCCACTGCAACAGCTGGCCAACCTGCTTGATGCCGGCCGCCGGATCACCTTGTTGTGCGGTGCCGGCTGTGCCGGCGCGCAACGCCAGGTGATGCAACTGGCCGAACGCCTGCAAGCACCAGTAGTGCATGCCATGCGCGGCAAGGAACACGTGGCCTGGGACAACCCGTACAGCGTCGGCATGACCGGCCTGATCGGCGTGTCTTCCGGCTATTACGCCATGCTCGATTGCGACGTACTGCTGATGCTGGGCACCGACTTTCCCTATCGCCAGTTCTACCCGGACGGTCGGCAGGTGCGGATTGCCCAGATCGACATCCGGGCGGAGAACCTGGGGCGTCGCGCCCATCTAGAGCTTGGCCTGGTCGGCGATGTCGGCGCTACCGTGGACGCCTTGCTGCCGTTGCTGTCCGGCAACGGCGATGCCGGCCATCTGCAACGTGCCCGCAAACACTACGCCAGCACCTGCCGTTCGCTGGAGGAGCAGGAGGTGATCGGCACGGACGACCGGCGCATTCATCCGCAGCAGATCGTCGCCGCGCTGAGCCGGCTGGCTGCCGTGGATGCGGTATTCAGCTGCGACGTCGGCCTGCCCACGGTCTGGGCCGCACGCCATCTGGCGATGAACGGCCAGCGTCGGCTGCTCGGTTCGTTCGTGCATGGATCGATGGCCAATGCGATGGCCCAGGCGATCGGCGCACAAGCCACCCACCGTCGGCGCCAGGTGATCTCGCTGTCCGGCGATGGTGGTTTCAGCATGCTGATGGGCGACTTCCTGACCCTGGCGCAACTGGATCTTCCGGTGAAGGTGATCGTGTTCAACAACGGCGCGTTGGGCTTCGTCGAGTTGGAGCAGAAGTCCACCGGCATTCTCGGCATCGGTACCGATCTGGAGAACCCCGACTTCGCCGCAATGGCCAGAGCGATCGGCATCCACGGCATCCGCCTGGAACATCCTGACCAGATCGTTGACGGTCTCACCGAAGCGCTGGCCCATCCTGGGCCGGTACTGGTCGACGCCGTGGTCAGCCGCAACGAACTGGCGATGCCACCGAAGATCACCGCCGCGATGGCTCGCGGCTTTTCGCTGTACATGCTGCGCGCAGTGATGAACGGTCGCAGCGACGAGATCCTCGAACTGGCGGCGGACAAGCTCTGGCGCTGAGCCCGCGTGATCAGCCTTGCTGATGCTCGAGCAAGAACGATTTCCGCGCGGTAGGGCGAGCACTGCCCGCGGCGCTTTCGCAATCTGCCACTCCGCGACGCGGGCGGTGCCCGCCCTGCGGGAGCGGACCGATCGCGGCACATGGAGCAACGCCGTGCTCGGAGCGAGCTTTTTCTCACTCCTCACCCCTCTGCACTCACTCCTCGCCGTGCTGCGACGCGGGCGGTGCCCGCCCTGCGGGAGCGGACCGATCGAGGTACATGGAGCAACGCCGTGCTCGGAGCGCGCTTTTTCTCACTTCTCACTCCTCTGCACTCACTCCTCGCCGTGCTGCGACGCGGGCGATGCCCGCCCTGCGGGAGCAGATCGATCGCGGCACATGGAGCAAGGCCGTGCTCGGAGCGCGCTTTTTCTCACTTCTCACTCCTCTGCACTCACTCCTCGCCTTGCTGCGACGCGGGCGGTGCCCGCCCTGCGGGAGCGGACCGATCGCGGCACATGGAGCAACGCCGTACTCGGAGCGAGCTTTTTCTCACTTCTCACTCCTCTGCACTCACTCCTCGCCGTGCCCGCCCTGCGGGGCTGGATCCACCACGGTGATGCGTTCGCCACGGGCCTCGATGTCACCGCCGGCCAGCAGGAGCAGATCCTCGCGGAAGCATGCCGAGACCAGTTGCACGCCGACCGGAATCCCATCGGCGAAGCCGGTGCTCACCGCCAGGCCCGGCAAACCGATCGCCGGGAAGGCGCGCATCGGCAACTGCGCCTGCCAGACGCGCTGGAAGCCGGCATCGCCCTGGCGGTCGAGATCGTCGGGGAAGGGCAGCTCAGTGGACACCGGCAACAGCAGCACCGGCCAGCGTTCGAAGAACAGGTTCCACTGTCGTGCCGCAGTGGCCCGGCGCAGCAAGGCACGAGTCACGATATCCGGCGGCAGGCGGGCGACCGTCGCACGCACGCCATCGACCACCGCACGGGCACCGGGATCGCCATCATGCTGCACCGTTTCGTCAAGCGCAGCGAAGCCGTCGCCCAGCCACAGCTGTTGCTGGATCTGGCCCAGTTCTTCCAGCGACGGCATGTCATCGACTTCCTCGACGGTCCATCCGGCGTCACGCAGGCGGTCGGCTGCATCAAGCAGGGCGGCCTGAACCTCGGCAGCAACATCCACGCCATCCGGCTGCAGGCACAAGGCCACCCGGTGCGGCACCGGTGGACCGACCAGCGGTACCGGGGCATGCCAGGGGTCACGTGGATCGGGGGCCGCCATCGCGGCGAACGCCAGTCGCAGGTCGTCGATCGAACGCGCCATCGGGCCGGTGCAGGACATCAATTGCGGGCCGATCGGCAGCTCGGGCGAAGAAGCATTCCAGACTGGCACACGTCCCAGCCCGGGACGCAGGCCATGAATGCCGCAGGCATAAGCGGGATAACGCACTGAACCACCGATGTCGCTGCCCAGTGCGATCGGACCGATACCTGACGCCACTGCGGCTGCGCCACCACCGGACGAGCCGCCCGGGGTCAATGACGGGTCATGCGGGTTGAGGGTCTTGCCATGCAGCTGGTTGTCGGCGAACCAGCGCAGCGCGAGGGTGGGCGAATTGCTTCGCCCCAGCAATATCGCGCCGGCACGGGCGAGATTGTCCACCGCCGGACTGCTGGTGCTGGCAATCAGCTGCTTTTGTGCGTGCAAGCCGTTGGTGGTGGCGAAGCCGGCCTGGTCGGTATTGATCTTCACGCTGACCGGAACCCCGGCCAGCAGACCCGGATCATCGCCGCGGGCCAGTTGGGCATCGATGTTGCGTGCTTGCGCGCGCACTGCTTCGGGCCGGCACTCCACGATCGCGTTGATCCGCGGGTTGACCTGTTCCAGCCGCGACAGCGCATCGTCCGCGATTTCGATGGCCGAGACCTTGCGTTCGCGCAGCAAGGTGATGAGTTCGGTCGCCGGCAGTGTCCACAATTGGCTCATGTCATGCTCCTGATCCGGTTGTGTCTTGCCGCCATCACGGGATGCGGCTCCGGTGGAGATGAAAGCAGGTCGTGGATGCTGGCACGATTGCACGAAGGTGTCGCCCGGCACAGCCGGGCTGCCTGTGCCGGCGGCCGGTGGAGCGAGCCTTGTCCCTGCTACCCGCTCTCGCCAAGCAGCTGCAGTTGTGCAGCCATCTTCACCAGGTCGGGCACCGAACGGGCGTGCATCTTGCGCATCACCTTGCCGCGATGGGCCTTGACCGTGATCTCGCTGATGCCCAGCTCGGCGGCGATCAGCTTGTTGAGCCGTCCGGCGACGACCAGCAGGAGGATCTCGCGTTCGCGTGGTGTCAGCGATTCGTGCGCCTCGCGCAACGAAGTCAGCGCCTGTTCGTGCTCCAGCGCGTGGCGGCTTTGCTCCAGGGAATCGCCGATCGCCCGCAGCAGCACGTCCTGGTCGAACGGTTTGGTCAGGAACTCGACCGCGCCGGCCTTCATCGCGCGCACCGTGCGTGGTACATCGCCATAGCCGGTAATGAAGATGATCGGCATCACCGGGCCATCGCCGGAGATCTGCTCCTGCAGGTCCAGGCCGTTGAGCCCGGGCAGATTGACGTCCAGAACCAGGCAGCAAGGTGTTGCCGGGCGCGGGTGGTCGAGAAAGCGCCGGGCGGAGTCGAAAAGCTCCGGCTGCCAACCCGCCTCGCGTATCAGCAGTTCCAGTGATTCGCGCACTGAAATGTCGTCGTCGACCACGAACACCGTCGGCAGGGGCTTTTCTAGCAGTGATTGCGGGTGGAAAGAGCAGTGGGCCAGGGCAGTCATGGCGGAGCCTCCGGGTGACGGGAACAGCGCATCAAATCGGCATTGCCGCGCTGAGCGCTTTCAGCAGGGCGGTTTCGGTAAAGGGCTTGGACAGGCAATCCACCGCGCCCCGTTCTACCAACCGGACGCAATTCGCGTCCGAACCGTGCGCGGTGATGAAGATGATCGGCACGGTGCAGCCGCGGCGCTTCAGTTCAAGCTGGAGCTCGGGGCCGGACATGCCCGGCATGGCGACATCCAGGATCAGGCAATGCGTGTCATCGAACGGGTCCAGCGCCAGGAAGGCCTCGGCACTGGCAAACGCCTCCGAGCGGTAACCGAACTCGCGCAACAGGTCCGGCAACGACTCACGTACGGATTCGTCGTCGTCCACGACAGCCACCAGCGGAGCCATGGTCTTCATGACACCGCCTCGCCGGGACCATCCGGCGCGGCAAGTGGAATGGAGAACGAGAACGTCGCACCCGGGCCGTCGTTGGCGCTGGCCCACAATCGTCCGTGATGACTTTCGATGATCGACTGGCTGACGGAAAGGCCAATGCCCATGCCATTGCTCTTGGTGGTGAAGAACGCGTTGAACAGCGAACCGGCGTCCTGCTCGGAGAAGCCCACGCCTTCGTCGCAAACGTCCAGGCGCACGCCGTGGTCGTCCTCGCGGGTGCGAAGGGTCAGTCGCCGCGGCCGGCCGATGACGCTGCTCATCGCGTCGGCGGCGTTCATGACCAGGTTGAGGATCACCTGCTGCAACTGCACGCGGTCGCCGGTCACGCCGGGCAGGTCGTCGGCAAACTGCGGATGCACGGTGACGCCGCCACGCTGCAGTTCCACCTGCAGCATCGCGATCACCTCGCGTGTCGCGTCGTTGAGGTCCAGCGGCTCACTTGCGGCCGGCCTCTTGGAGAACATCGAACGCAGCCGCTGGATGACCTCGGATGCCCGATGGCCATCACGAATGGTGCGACGGGCCGTTTCGGCGGCACCCTCGACGTTCGGTGGCGACGCCGCAAGCATGCGCAGGCCGGTACTGGCATTGGTGATGATGCCGGCCAGTGGCTGGTTCACCTCGTGCGCGATGGAGGCGGTCAGCACACCCAGGCTGGCCACCCGGGACACTTTGGCCAGCTCCGAGCGCACCTCGCCCAGCGCCTTCTCCGAAAGATGGCGCTGGGTCACGTCCTGCAAGGCGACGATGTACTCCGCCTCGCCGTCCTCGCTGCGCGAGGCGTGCGCCACCAGGCGTACCCATTTCGTCCTGCCGTCAGGGAACAGCAGCCGATGCTCGTCTTCGAAGTCGCCGCCTGACTGGCGCCGGCGTCGGAACAGCTCGATGTGGGAGGGAAGGTCGTCCGGATGCACGCGGGTGTAGACCAGGTCGAACGACGGCGGCAAGGCCG
>Ga0222426_100671_pt1 | contig 18792 bp, 13 predicted proteins | sample 2B50Ametagenome_FD_180087 | JGI IMG/M metagenome (GOLD analysis project Ga0222426, IMG submission 180087) | Enriched microbial communities from leaf-cutter ant dump, University of Wisconsin, Madison, United States - 2B50A (version 2) | ecosystem: Environmental > Terrestrial > Nest > Insects nest...
TCCATGCCGTCCTTCTGAAATAATTCTACTGAACCTGAAATCCGATTGTTTTTAGATGCAAACTCTAACGCTAAATTGACGTTACGAACCCGTTCCCAACGCAATGAAGGATTAGGCGGATTTTGGATTGTAGCCTGCCGGAAGCCATTGACTGCGTTGCGATTGAAACTGGCGATCAAGTATGCAGCCTGATTATAGGAGTTGCCATTAAATCCATAGGTAAAACGAAGTTTGAGCGTCGGCAAAAAGCTCAGTTTATAAAAGTTTTCTTTGGAAATATCATAAAGCAGGCCTACTGACCAGAGGGGCACAAATTTATCATTTGACTTTACGCCATAGAGATTTGCGCCGTCCTTTCGTGCGGATGCCGAAATAGTATAACGTCCTCGATATTGATATGCCCCGTTAAAAAAATAAGAAATAAAGCGTTGGGATGTCAGGCCAATGTTGCCGATACCATCATCTATCAGCTGCGACCCCAATCCTGCAGGGTTAACAGGATAGTATTGATTGAAATTGAGATTTCCAGAAATCGTGCCTGTTTCCTTATCATAACCATAGTAACGCCCTGTATTCGAGCTGACTGTAGAAGATTTTATCTCCGTACCCAAAAGCGCATCAAGATGATGTATATCCGACCACGATTTGGTTACAGCGGCATTCAAGCGAAAATTATAAGCTTCCATCCGATCGTGGCTATAGTCGAGTATATCCGCATCAGGAATGGGATAAGTCATGGTTGTTCCATTCACCTGAGTAAAGCGATTGACAAGGTTTCGCACATCATAGCTATTTCTATTTTTCACATCCTCATAATCGCCCTGCTGCCGTTCGTACTGAAATAAAGAAGACATAGAGAGCCATTCCAAGGGCTGATAGTTCAATTGTCCCTTTAAAATGGTGTTTAGTCTTTTCAGGCCAGTATCTTTCAGTGTTTTCTCTTCCAATGGGCGAAGTGACCAATCTTTGAATCCCTTCGCTTCCATGTTCTTTAAGTATGCCTCTCTATAGGGCCCCGGAACACTGGCCGGGCTTCCATCCTCCTGCAGTAAAGAAATGTAAGGAATTGAAGCACTATAGCTGTAGCCATACGACTGCTTGGTATGCGCTACCCATATCGATGGCGAAAAAGAAAGGTTGGATAATATTTTGAACTGTGGAGCTAAGGTCATTGTCCAACGTTGCAGGTTTGCACGCTGCACAGTTTCCTTATTATCATCATAGCCTACCGAAAAGTAAGTATTTGATTTAGGTCCACCCGACCTGATATTAAGTGCATACTGGCTTTTCCTTGAAGCTTGATAGAAATATTTGGCGGTTTCTTCGCGGGCATCCCTCCGCGCAAACTGACTTTCCATTAATTGGAGATCATTGTCTGTCAGATTACCCGAACGATGGCTGTTTAGCAGTTCTACGTATGGACTCACAACGGGGTAAGTGCTTGTATTGGACAACATATCATCATAGAAGCCTTTATCAAATAACTGTTTCTCCACAACCATAAATTGCGCACTGGGAATAAAACTTCGGCTATACTTGAAATTTGGGCGCGATCCTACTATAGTGGCCGTATTAAAATCCACTTTTGTTTTTTCGTTAAAAGCGGCTTTTTTAGTTGAGATAACAATAACGCCATTTCCCGATCGGGCACCCCAGATGGATGCGGCAGCGGCGTCACGTAAGACGGTAATACTTTCTACATCGTTTGGATTGATCTGATCCAAGCCCCCCTCAAAAGGAAAATTATCCAATATAATTAGGGGATCGGCACTTACCTTATCGTCAATTGTTGATCTTCCACGAATTGATAAGCCCGTTTGCTCATTTGGAGGAAGCATGCCGCCCGATCCACCCGAAGAGCGATTGAAATTTACTCCGCTTGTTACCCCTTCGAGCCGATCGAGGATATTTGTACTTACTCTCCTATTTAAAAGCTTATTATCCACCTGCACAAAACTCCCCGTCGCTCGTTCTTTCGGAATCTTTTGGTACCCTGTAGAAACCACCTCCACCTCTTCCAATTGATTCTCTATCGGTATCAATTTCACGCGCAATGATACCCCAGCAACATAAGGCAGTTCTAATCGCTTGAAACCCATGTGGGAGAATGAGACTGTACCTTTAGGATTGGAAACTGGCAATGAATAGGAACCATCATTTTTGGACGAAGCCCTACCCTTTTCACCTTGCACTTGGATGGACACTCCTTGAATGGGCTTTCCGTCAGTGGAGGATACGACAGTACCGCTGATAGCTAACAACCCTTCCGCCCCGCTGTCCTTGCGGGGCGTCTGAGCTGATAAACTAAACATATGAAAACTGAACATCATAAGGAACAGGATTAGAATTGTCCTTATGCTAAACATTCCCTTTACGCTCTTTGGCATCGGCACAGGGGTACATGCCGACATCATCTGCCTCAAGCTATATACTAAACAGTCGAAGGGGTGCTTTTTACCCCATGCGTATTGCATTTTTTTTAAATTATTATTTTCGGCATTCTTTATAGCTGCCAGATATGCTACCTTATCCAATAAGGCAGTTAATGATTTTGATGTTTTCATCATCTGCTTATTGTTAAGGTTAGTCTGCTATGCGTCCAAAAAACTCGTGTATCCGCTTGGTGATCTCCAGCTCATCCAAACTACTTAATGTAGTCTCCGCTTCTGAAATATCTATTTTACTGATATCCATAAAGTCTTTATGGATATGGAAGTACGCTATTAACAGCGCCATCAAATCGACAGCAAATACCTGTTTGTGGCAGATTTCCAGCACATTCTCATCTGGTGATCGACCAGCCGTTTTTTTTAACAACAAATTGATCGTATTCTGAATTGTATTGATGTCGTACTTATTCCAAAATTCGATGATCTTTTTGACCGGATTATAAGCAGGTTCATGTACTTGATAAATGGCTAATTCTAAAGCTAGCACATTTGAATATTTTTGGTTCATTTTATAGGTTCAATAAAGATGACTTAGCTATGTCCTATCCTTTTTAATTGGACGTAGCTTCCCCCATTGCAAAAAAATTGCATTCTAAAGAGGTGTCATTGCAGGGAATTTTAGATCCTTGCAGGTTTCACAAATTAAGAATTAACAAAATCCCGCAAAGCGCCCCGAGACGGTTACAACGTATTGATTAGGGGGACATTATGGCGCTCCCTGTCGGGAAAGATAAAAAACCGATCTGTAAGCAATAGAAAACTATGCTTAAATTCCTCTTATTTGTTTGGAACAATAAAAATTAAATGCTAATTTTAAGTTGTTGACGCTTGAATAGAGCAAATAAATCTATTATTAACCTGATCTAAAGGGAATGTTGTAAAACAGACAGATCGGAAAACCTTGAATAAGGGAGTACTTATCTGTATCCTATCGGCACATTACAAATTGGCGATAGCAGCCCTCTCCTGTTTCGGGTTTTAATGATTTAATAAATTATTCTGGCGCGCGAATAGCGTTCTTTATGGGAATAGTGTGTGCAAACCGATGGCTTACCTCCTGGAGGTAAACTGTGGTTTTTTGGTGGGTGTTTTCTAATCGTTTGATCATAATCTAAATGTGGTTATAAAAAAACGATGAACTCAGAAAGCTTGAGGAATGGCGTATTGGTCGAAAAACCAATAGGGCGAACCTTACAGCTTTATGATTGAGGGAAAACCGCCAAGCCAACCCTTGCAGTCTAATCTACAAGAGATTTATCTGCTTTGCCTTCATAAAGACTCACGCAAAGTCCGCCCTATTGGGTATTACGTATCTGTAAAGATAGAAATATTCCAATAGAAATGGCGAACTCACGATCATCTCGTAGGCAAACTTGGCGGTTTTCTCAAACGAGAGACATCGTTCAAGAGAAGCAATAAGCTTCTCTACTGTTTCGCTAGTAATAAACTAAACAAATATAAGTACTTAAATCGAAGATTACAAATTTGTAATATTTTTTTTTAAAATTATGAGCGATAATAATATACAATATATAGATCATGAAGCTCTTTGCTTATTCAGAAAAGTATTTTGGAATAAATGTAAAGAAAAAGGGATTGTTTTAGAAGATCTAGTTAACCGTACAGGTTTGAGCTATATTCAGGTGTATAGGATTGTGAGGGGGTCAAAAAACACTTCTCTTAGCAACGTTATCGCAGTGATTAGAGCGGCTGAATTCCAACCTCATGAAATTTTCGTTTTTAAAATATCAATACCAGATTATCCTCCTTTGCGATGTGAAAACGTTGACACTGATGGTAAAAAAATAAAAAAAACACCTGGCGCCAAATTCTTCATTACGACATATCTCGAGAACGGACACTTTAAGAGTAAGGGATTGACTCCTGCTGAGATAACAAAACATGTTAACGAAGATTTAGATAAAGAATTCGACGAACAGGATTTTTCTTCTGCATTTAGTAAAATTTTCAACGGCCCTCTGGACAGTAATCCGTTTAAGAGAGTTGCTGAAGGAAGCACATTTAGGTACTATCCTTTATCAGGAGAAGAAAAAAATAGTCTCTTTATGGAAAAGAGGAAGATGAAACGAAAAAAGTCTAGTAGTGATGGTGAAGAATCAAAATAGACCCATGAAAATACGTTAGAAAGTTTAAACACAAATTATAGATAGCTTTCATTCGAAACAGGTAATTAAAGCTTTATTTATTGATGTAAAAAAATAATGATAACTAAATAATCAATAACAATTATGACATACCAAGAACAATACAACAAGTTAAGGGAAGATTTTGCTGAAAAAAGCGATAAATTGATCAAGGCAGAAAAAAAATTATCGGAAACTAATGGTTTTGCTGAACTTGGTCTACTAGGAGATTTCTCAGAGGCAAAAAAAAGCTTTCAGGAAGCCGCAAATAAGTACCATGAGTTCCTAAACTATATAAAACAAAATAGTATTAAGCCCGACGATAAATTTGCTTAATCTGAATATCTATTTAATAATCAAAAAAAGGAACCAAAGTTATTAATAACGATTACTTTTCCAATTGACAAGATAGACCTATTTGAAAATATTGAAAACAACCAACGGACAATATTACTAGAAAGTTTGAAAGACTTGAAGCAAAAAGTTGCCACCTACTAACTTATTTAGTAGTTATTCAAATTGACTACAGAGCTATTGTAGCTATGGATTTTCTGAATGGGCGGAAGAAAGGTGATGAAATAAAATTAAAAGAGAAGTCGATTTTTGAATTTTCTACCGATGAATCAGAGCATTTAATCAACAGTGTCAACCAACTTAAGTCCATTCATCAGTTGATTTTCAGGGAAAACGAAGTTGAGTCTATTATATCTTTGGATGCAAATCATAAAAGTGATCCTCATTATATTGATAAAAATAATTCAAACACACTCCGCATGCAAAATCAAAAACCGAAATATAAAGAAGGACAATTAGTCGAATTCAAAGATTATCAGGATCAAAAATATTACACTGGCCGTATCAGCAGTGTAATTCACTCGGATACGGACCCAATTACTGAATATTCATACATACTTAACGGCGTAAATTTTGGACAAAGACCTGATCCAAGATGGGAATCAGGTTTAAAAGATGGAGTTAATGTTATTGAAAGAAATATTATCAGATCTTTAGAAGATATGTCTGTCCATTTTCTTTTAAAGAATGGCTGGTATATATCTGAAAATGTAAATCATCCTAAAGATTTGTATGTTAAAAATACATATCCAATAGCAATTCAACATGAGAAAGATCAAAATAAATTTTGGGTATATAATCTAAAAATACAGAATAGGAATATAGATATAATGAAGCCTTTAGAAAACGAAAAAGAATATGATGATCTTATTATTCCAATTCTAAAAGAGCTAAAAAACACTGAAAAGTAGATAAACTAATCAACTTAGATTAATTCCCCGAAGAGGTTATTTGAAAAAAATACAATAAAAATAAATATGGCTATAATAAAATTTGATGGAAAACCAATTGAAAAATTAATTGAAACTGTAGGTAAAGCGATTGGAGTATTATATGAGCCAACCCGCATAAAGAAATTGGCCAATGCAGAAGCATACCGTTACGAAAAAATTGAGGAGGCAAAAGCGAAAGGCTTGATTCTAACAGCTAATACGGAAAATGAATTACTATTTAGAGCTCAACAGCGTTTGACGATGCAAGAAATTGATAGACAAATCAATATAGACACAATTGTTCAGAAATCAATTAATTCGCTAGAAGAAACAGTTTCAGAAACCCCTGTAAATCCGGATTGGCGAAGTAAATTTTTTAATAAGGCTCAAGATATTTCCTCAGAAGAATTACAGGAAATATGGGCAAAAATATTAGCCAATGAGGTCACAACCCCAGGCAATGTCTCGTTAAGAAGTCTTGAAGTTTTAAGCTCACTAAGTAAAGAGGAAGCATCCATTTTCGCAAAAGCCGCAAAATTAAGTTTTATTTATGGAAGTATCTACAAACTGAACAATAAAATTGCAATTGAAGAATTTGACCTAACTTTTAATGATATATTGAAATTATCTGCTTGTGGGCTAATGTACGAAAGTACTGATTTAAATATTACATATGATATTGAAGATCCATTAATTGGTGTTGCTCTTAAATTTGGCAAAGTTTTAATTTTTTGTAATAAAGATAATGCAAAATCTATTACTTTCAATCAATTCAAATTAACCCCAATGGGCAGTGAGTTAGCCAATGCATTAGATATAGAAAAGAATTTTGATTACTTAAATGCTTTCATGGAAAAATATACTAAAGAAGGATACACGTTCAAAAAATATTAAGCACTCTTTTCCTTTTTATTTCAATGATAACCAAAAAGATATCGCTTCTAATTGAAAGGGCGGCAACGTGATATAATTATAGAATTACAAGGTATTTAAGAAACAGGTTATTGTAACTCTATCGTATTCCAGTGGGTCAGAACACTTCATCTAGACGATCAATTTTGAGTTTTCGGCCGATGGCAAGATAGTCGGGCTGACTGACATAGTTCAGATAGCACACAAACTCCAAAATTGAATATGCTCTTTTACAAAAATTATAATAGATATATTTGCAAACCTACAAATACTATTAATAGTTTTAGGAGTATATATTTTACTAGATTCAAAATTTTTTTTGAACATGAAGTTGTGAAGATTAAATTAATAAAATTAAATAATGAGTTCGACTATCATAATCAACAATTCACAATTTGAAATTGAATCTGAATTGGCAAGATTAAACATACCAGATTCGTTTGTTATGCGAATTAACAAATTGGTGGGCAGCGGTAATGGTGAAGCAAAATTATTTCTAGGTTATGAAGGTGAAAAATTGACTGATTTTTTTGGCCCGCGAGGATTTAATGCAGATTGCTTTTTAGTAAAAGACGATTTAATTGAATTCCATAATGTAAGTAGAAAAGAGTATTTAAATCCAACTCAAGAATACAAAAATAAGGATGAGTTACAAGCTATTTGGGAAGACAAAAAACAAAAATTGCAAACTCTTCCGAATATCATAGAATTTCAAATCCAAGATCAAATACAAATTCAAGGCACTAGAATATATGCCAATTCAAGCGAAACGGGATATTCCCTATTACGAGAAATTCCATTGCCAATTATATCGCACATTAAAATATTAAAGTTGCGAAATTTAGCGGATAATGCTATAAAATATCAGTTTTTCCTTTTATCTGATTATGAAGATGATATTGAAATCGAAGAAGAAGTAATAGATAAAGATATTGAAAATGATCCGTTCGATCCGGAATTAATTTCGATAGACACTAGGAGATTAACAATGGAAACATTACTTCGGAGAATCAAACAAGGGACCATAAATCTAAACCCTGATTTTCAAAGAAATGAGGTATGGACTTTGGAAAAAAAATGTCAACTTATAGAATCTTTAATGTTAAAAATTCCATTACCGATGTTTTACGTTTCAGCTGACGAAAGAAATAATTATACTGTAGTGGATGGACTTCAAAGATTGAGCACTATTAGAGATTACTTAATTGAAAACAAATTTAAATTACAAAAACTTGAGTTTTGGGGAGATCAATTCAACGGAAAGTCATTGAAAGAATTACCAACTCAAATCGAAAATAGGATTTTAGAAACTGAGTTTACTTTTACGGTCATTAATCCTGGAACTCCAGATGTGGTTAAAAGAAATATTTTCAAAAGAGTAAATAGAGGTGGTGAACCGTTAACCGACCAAGAAATTAGACATGCATTGTATAGCGGAGCTTCTACTGAGTTATTAAAAAAACTATCAAAAAAGGATGCTTTTAAAAAAGCAACTGATGATTCGATTAGAGACAATCGAATGCTTGACAGAGAGTTTATTTTACGACTCTTGGCCTTTATTATAAGGGATTTCACGACCTATCCTAAAAACGGGAATATGGATGTGTTTTTAAGCAATACTTTACAGGTAATAAATTACCTTCCAAATGTCAATTCTCTAGAAGCTGTTAAGCACTTAAAAGGTATCGACACTAAATCAGTTAAGTCATTAGACATACCAAAGCTTACTGAAATTTTTGAAAAGGCTATGGACAGGGGAACTGAAATTTTTGGAGAACATGCTTTCAGAAAAAGCTACACAGGTAAACGTAGAACACCAGTCAATAAGGCTCTTTTTGAAGTTTGGGGTAGTATCCTAGCAGAACTTTCGGAAAATGAATTTAAAAACTTATCTTCCAATAAAGAAAAATTTCTTAACGAATACATAAACACCTATTTAAGAAACTATAGCTTCGATGAAATAATTTCAAGAAATGCTTTGAAGCAAAGCTCCGTTTTTGAGAGACACTCGAAACTTAAAACACTTATAAGCTTTTATACAAATGATTAATTCAATTACACTACAAGGCTTCAAATCATTTTTATATAGAGAAATGAACCTTAATCGCTTGACATTATTGACCGGATTAAATAGCAGTGGAAAAAGTTCAATAATACAAGCACTTTTAATGATGGAAAAGGCCTTTAATAGTGAAAAAAATATTTTCCTTGAGGGGCATGGTGGAATTAAGGATTTAAAAAACAAATATTCAGATACTGATATTTATTTGGAAATTGAACTTAATGAAGTTAAGTTTTCTGTCTCGATATCTGAACAAATAAAAGTTAATAAACTTCCTGAAGAATTTCCAAACATTTGGCACATATCTGCAAATAGATTCGGCCCAAGGAATTCAATTCCAATATATATAGATTCAAATCAAAAAAATAGAATAGGGTCAAATGGTGAAAATGTTTTACAATGCATTCGCTACTATGATACTATGGTACCTTATTCAGTTCCTGAATTTTTGAAGCACCCTAATGCAAAATCTTTCGGTTTACTTGAAAATATTAGAAGTTGGTTGGGGGTTATCTCTCCAAAAGTACAATTTGATTTTGAAGTGATCGATAAGAATGACACATCTTACTCAACTTTTGATGGACATAGGGCTACAAATGTAGGGTTCGGTTTAAGTTATATCTTACCTGTTATTACCACGCTTTTAGTCTCAACAATTAGCGATAAGAATATAGTAATTATTGAAAACCCTGAGGCACACCTTCATCCCAAAGGTCAAACTGAACTTGGACGACTCATCTTTTTATGTGCAAAGAGCGGTATCCAGGTTATTATTGAAACTCATAGTGAACATATTCTTGATGGTATAAGATTAGCAACTAAAGAAGATGGGAATTTTAGTGAAAATATCCAAATTCACTGGTTTGAGCTAGATGAGGATCGCAACACTGAAGTATCATCACCCATTATTGATAATAATGGGAAAATAAACGAATGGCCAAGCGGTTTTTTTGATCAATTTGAAATTAATAACTCAAAGTTATTCTAGATGACAAGGTTCTACTTTAACAACTGTCACCCTGAATGTAATGAGAAAGAATTCCTTTCTAATGCATTACGAATTTCGCTTCGAGAATACATAAAACTTGAAAATAAATACCCAAATGAAATACAAGGGGTAGTTTCCCATGAGACAACCAAAATTTCTTTTGGAACAATTTGTTTGGCTGAAATTGTGGAAATATTAGAGGTAAGAGAAGAGCGAAATCACGCATATCGCATATTTAATAAATTTCCTTTGGAAGCATTTTTAAATATTGAGAAATCTCTTGCTGATTCCGAAGATTATAAAATTCTTTTGAAAGATACTTTACACGACGCTTTTTATTTAAAAATAGCTTTTGATAATCAATCAATACTTTTTAGTTTAGGTATTTGCTCTGACATTAGAAAAAACCAGCTTTTAATATCTGATTCCGGCGGTGTAGAATTATTGTTGGAAAACCTATATGGAGACGATGTTAATACCAAATATATAGAAAATATTATTATCAACGAGATTAATTCGAAAAAAGATAATCTGAGTCTTTTCAAGACTCTCATCCATACTCCTATTGCGAGCTCAAAATTTGATAAAGCATTTTCTAAAGCTTCTTCTGCTGTTCAAAATGAATTAATCAATACTTTAAAAAAGGTTCTCAAACTTCAAGAAAATGGCGAAAATGTTCCCGAAGAAATATTTAAACAGAACACCGAAGACGAGAATATTACATTATATTACCTGAAAATAAGGGACCCTGAAGCGATGAGACTCTACTTTTCAATTATAGATGATCAATACTATTTAGCTTCATTAGAAAAAAAACCTACTAAAGAAGGAAAATCTAATGAACAGAGTGACCATATTAAAAATGCTAGGTCAATGATAAGGCAAATGAAAAAACTTAATAAGAAATAACTTATTCATATCAGAGCAAATTTTCTACATCATCTAGGAAAACATGCTTACGATGGTAATCGAGGTATTCTTCTCTGCCCTCAGGAAAAATGCGCATTTTATTTTTAGCATTGGGATTGATACTCAGTCTTTCCCATGTAATGGCACTCAGCTGAGTACCGCATATAAGTTCACCGTTATCGCTAAAAGTGATATACCCTTGATCGAATAGTCTATCATAGGTAGGAGACAAAGACAGTCCATTGAGATGATGCAAAGCCTGATCATCCCTCTTTTCTTTTTTACAAATATTGTAGGGCTTTATATGACTTGCTATCAAAAGCCGCTCGTCTGTAATTTTAGAAAATGGACATTGAGGCATATAGTCCAATACTTCCTTTCTATATTTTTCTTGACCAAGACGATAAAGCCGCTTCACTTCTTCTACTGCCCCTGGTGCAATTACCTCTGCTTCAAAAGGAATTTCAATTGTATTGGGATGTACAAATGACCTGAATTGATAATCCAACAAGACCCGAAAATAAAAAATTGGTTCAGCATTAAGATTATCAAGGGGAACCAATTTTAAGATAGACAGATAGCTTATCTTTGGTAAGATCAGCTCTCTCCAAATACTCCATATTTTATTGTCTGACCGGATATATCCTCTATTTTGCTTCTGACTAATATTATCAGAGGCATCATATATTGTAAAAAAAAGATATTCGTCTGGAAGGCTTTTTATATAATTTAACCTATCATAATAAAATTGGCTAATGTCAAAGTGATAGAGCTGCTCCTGCGCAAAATACTCTTCTTTTGCATCTTCTAGATACTTTAATAAATTTGATTTACTAAAAAAACATCCCATGTTGGAAATAATCGTTCCGGCATATTTCGCTGCTTCTTCGGTTTTTCGCTTCTTATCCGGATCTTTATATTCCTTTCCCCAATCATAATATCCAAAAAACTTTGATATCAGCTGTCCTTTTTCCCCTTTATACGTGCCCACATGTTTCTTGGCCTCACCATTTCCATCAAATTGAGCCAATTTGTTAGACCTATGGATAAAGCTATCTTCGGCCCTAAAATCCTGAATAGAATCAACTATATAATATTCTATATCACCGATCTTAATTTTTTGGTATTCTAGATCTTGCTTATTTTCCATATTTGGTAATATCCATTTGTTTCAACAAAGCGATCATAACATCCACAACGATACTATTTCCCGCCTGACGGTATAATTGGGTATCACTCACCACACGTTTAAAATCATCTGTAAATCCCATTAATCGAAGGCATTCTTTGGGTGTCAATTTGCGAATACGACCTTTATTATGAGTAACGTAATTATCCACTCCCGCCCTATGCATTTTGTGCATAGACTGTAATAATGGACGGGCAACTTCAAGGTCAGTTTTGGTACTCGTCTTGAAATTCTTTGTTCCTCCAGCCAATACATAATCTCTTACCTTATCTGAAAGGTAATATTTTTCTTCAACCTGGTTAACATCAAATACAAATTCATCAAAATCTCCGCCCAATACCGCTGAATCTAACGTTGCCGGTTCATAAACAAAATCTCCGTGCCAATTAAATTGCTGATTTGCTTTTTGGCAGAGCATTACCTCTCCATTAATCTGGGTATAACGTTTATCTCTATTTTTTGTGCTGGTAACAAATTTAACACCTTTTTTCTTCAGGTAATATTTGGAATCGGTATAATCCTCCAAGAAGTCCTGCATAGTGCGTTCCAGTTGTATAGGCCTTGGAAAAGTAAAGTCCACATCGTGATCCTTAAAACCTATAACAAAAATACGTTCTCTATTCTGCGGAATACCAAAATCTCTACTATTAAGAATCTTTGAATGTATTTTATAACCAAGATCATTAAAGACATTCTTGACTACTTCCCAGGTACGGCCACCGTCATGATTAGTCAGTCCCTTGACATTCTCATATATAAATACTTTAGGTTGTGTTTCCTGTACAATACGGGCATAATCGTAAAACAGTGTACCACGGATATCTTCCAGTCCCAGCCTCTTACCCACCATGGAAAATGCCTGACATGGACTACCTCCTACCAGTAGATCTATTTTCCCTTTATACTTATCTGCTTTAAAAGTAGTGACATCATTGTGCCATGCACTTTCTGCTATTTCGTAATTGGCATAATAGCTCTGCTTAACGTGCTGATCGATATCCCCAGCAAAAACAATTTCATGCTTCAAGCCCAATCGATGAAAGGCATATTCAATAGCTCCTATACCACTGAATAATGTGCCTATCCGGACGGTTGAATTCGGGTTTGAAAATTCACGCAGACGCCAGTCCAGCACCTCGTCAAAAAGTTCCAATTCGGGAACGAGGCGGGAACTTTTATTTATCTTTTTCTTTTTATTTGACTGATATTCTTCCAAACGTTCTTTGACGAGTGACATAACCTCTTCATCTTCAAAGAGTGTTTTCATTATTTTATCGCCTTTAAGCTCAATCTCCATATGCTGAAGGTCAAGATCAAGCTCTTTACAAAGTTCGGGCAGCTTCTTAGGATCAAAATTCCGTTTTCCGCTTTCCACTTTGGACAAAGTAGTAATATCCACTGCTATAGATTTTGCTAGATCAGATAGTGTTATAGACTTGTCTATCCTTGCATCTTTTATAATAGTACCGAAGCTTCTTTCCATCATGTTGACAATATATGCCAAACTTATGGAATCATCTTCACAAGTGCAAATGATTTTACCAGAAAAATTAGTATTTTTTATTAACAATCTATTTTACAGTCATAAAAAATATTCCGATATCGAATAAACCAACAAAGTGCATAGATAACTATTTCTATATTCGATAACAAATAATTTTGAATCCGGAAAGATATTGGAAATTTTCAAATATTATTATCTTGATATCTTTTTATACAAAGGTAATAATTGATATAAATCAATTATTGTCGGCAACTTCTTAAACTCAGCCAAACAGCTTAAATATTCTATTTGATACTTAAGTTTTAAAGTATGCCCAATAAGAGCTTTAGTTTCAAGTCTTGAAAAATCGTCATTATTAAACGCATCATTTACATCTTCTAATATCAAATCTAATTCTGAATTATTCTGCCACACCTCATTTAATTGCAACCATCTATCAGTATCAATGTCTTTTATCTTACATTCCAGCTTTTCTAAAAATTCAATGTGGTGCGACTTTAGCAATAAGCTCTGTTTCTTTTGAATTTCCTCTTCAAGAATCTTCTCCTTTGAATTCTTTGTTTTCTTACTCTCCAATGTACTTTTTACATTTTTATCTAACTTAAAACTATGTAATAACTTATCGAGCGCATCTAAATTAATAATATATGAATCCATGATTTTATCAAGTGTATCTTTCTCTTCATATGTTAATTCTTTAAAGAAGCTCTTTTTCAAATTTTTATAAAAGCTATGTCCTTTGATATGGAACTGCAAATTTTCCGCCAGTTCCGAAAAATCAAAAAAGACTTCCGACCTTTTCTGCTCCTCAACGATCAATTTCTTCAAAACATCTTCATTTTTTTTAAAAAATGCTTTTAACTCAGCAGAGTTGGATATGCCATTCCAGAGATCTTCTCGCTTCGTATTTTCAGAAATATCTGTACTCGACTTGTAAATATCAATCCAAGAATACATCTCTTTCATGAGATCAGTGAAAATAGAAATCATATTCTTAGAGATCGTCCCCTCCTTCCATATAAGCTCAAAATCCAGAGTAAACACCTTATTATTAGGAAGAAATGACTTTGAGTACAAAAATAGGCATGAAATCGAATATGGAACAACTGCTGATCTCAACTGGCCCAAAGCGTTCTTACCGCTACCATGGATTCTCTCCAAATCACGAAACAAAATCGTACGGGCAATAAGATTTTCATAAAAGAATTTATTGATTTGATCAGCTCCTTTCCTTTTGATGCTCTCAAGAAAATCAGCGAAAATCCATTCTCCTCCTTTCTTTATCTTATAAGGAGCCAGCCCCCAAGCTTCATAATACTTGGCCATCTCAGTATTTGAGAATCTTCTATTTTTAGGATATTCGGAATTTAGTTTGGCGAGAGTCCAATTGTTTTTTCCTTTAATAGTACCGAGTTCCCCTCTTGATTTTTCGTAAAACCATTTATTTCCAAATGGTGTAGAAATCGTATTTGACAACGCTTTTATTTTCTGCAATACGGGCTCGTTTGACTTCAAATCTACTTTGTTCACTTTGTTTTGGGCATTGGAGTAATTACTGATATCAGCTACAAAACGATCAAATTCCTCATTATGCGAAGCTACCATATTAACTTTTGCCATCACCTTAACTTGCGACACGTCATTTTTCTGTACAGATGTAAAATAAATGCTCGCAGTTGTCTGCCCTCCATTTACGATCTGAAAATCGTCGAAACCCGTAATCTTATGTTTACCGTCAATCTCTTCAATGATTACATTGTTACAAGTAATTGTCAGACCATTATTAAAAGCAACGAATTTATGAGGTGCTTCGACAATTGTTTTTTTCATTCCCGAGTTCACATTATCTTTTCCGACCTTGAAATCGAGGAAGGCCCTAATATTTTTCTCCAATAACCGGGAACTGTAATCTCTATAGATATTGACCAAAAAGTTTCCAGACAATACAGTGAGGTAACTCTTAAAATCCAATTCATCAGCAACTTCAATATAGTCAAGTGCTTCATCTTGGTTAAGCCTGATTTTGATAGGCTCCCTACCGTTCAATGAGGTATGAATCCTGTATAGAAAATTGAGATCCACCAAACTATATTTTATATCAATTTTTTTCTCTATGCGGTCTTCTTTTAAATTTATCTGAAAATCGATACTGTCCTTCAAGTTAAAATCCATATCGTCTCGGAGGTGTACATTTCCATGTGAATCTTTCCGAACAGTTAAATTCAAGCTTACGAGAAAAATTTCCACAGTATCTATTCCCGACACACCAGCATAACTTCCTAGTTTACTAATAAAAGCCTTTGTTAGACCATCAGGAACGCTTTCTATCAAAGGATCCTCACCTGCGAAAAAATGCCGTAAAAATACTTTTCGTATAAAATTGTAGCTCTGTTTGAATTTATTGTTATATTCCTCAACTTTACTAACAAAGCTAAGTTTATTACTTTCATATGAATCGTCATCGACAATGAAAAGCTGCAATCTTTCCTCGGTAATATTGTACATATATCCGTTACACTTGCAATGCATTCGGTCAATGATCTGTTCAAAAAAACCTACAGTAACATCTTCATGGTCAATTCTTTTTGATTCGACCAAATATTCATGGATGATGTGTCTAAGTAAAGCTTCCTGAGAAATAATCCCCTTATCCAATACATCCGACATAATGGATTGCTTTAATTCCTTATATTCTTCAAATAGCATAACTAAACTTTAAAATCATCTATTAAATTAAGATCCAAATCATATTTAACCTTTTTAATGGCACTATGAACATTTGAGTTGACTAACCTCGGAAAATTTTCATCTGATGCATGATATTCCTCTGATCCATGAATGATGAAACGAAATTCATTTATTTCAACCATATGCTCATTATCAAAATAATTTATTCCAAGTTGCATTAGCTTACTCAAAAAAAGCATTTGATCGACGCCAACATTCCGCAACTTTTCAGCAATACTGGAAATCATTAGACCCAATGTGCAGAATGGAAATTCATCATCATCCTGCCATGTAGTAAAACTGACCACTCCCAGCTTAAGGTATTTGTCGTAATCTAATTGAAACAAGCTCGAAATATGAACAACATTGCTGGACAATAATTTCGCTTTAACTTCTAAATTAAAATCTGAAAATATAAAATCATGGGTTCGATTCGAAGGCCCTTCCCATGCTTCGATCAATTCACTCGCGTCAATTCCATCGTCAAGAAATTGGTTTAAATAAAAAAGTTCTCCGGCTATACCCAATACCTTATTGAGTTTTATCTTTTTCTGTTTTTCTCTGCTGAAAAAATGGCTCCAAATATGATACTGCCGAACGATTTTTGTTATGATGGATTCAAGATCTTTTTCATATTCAACATCATTCAGAATTGTAAACAAAAATTCATTAAAAACCTGAAGAAAAGCTTCGTCTTTAAGGCTCAATATCAGATATCGCTGCTGTCCTTCTTGGACAGTCAAACTTATATTTTCAAGTTTATAAACTGGTTCATAATTTTTTTTTATCTGCGGGAGATCAACAAAAAGGGCCCTATATCCTAGATTATCAAAACCCAGCGAGACCTCATGACTTTTGATATGGCCAAATAGCCTAATGCCCCTGCGTTCGTCAAAAACATCCCAAAAATCTACTACATCTCGTTTTATCATCCTTCTGCCCCTTCATCATTATCTTCAGCACCTTCTACTTCTGCTATTTCCCTTTCTTTTAAATAAAATATTTCAGGCTGAACTTCTAGATCTGGAATGCCAATCGCAAATCCGGCAATAGGAATATTTGTGTCCATTCCCCACTTATTTTCCAATATGTTATCCTTTAAAATCATAGATGAATCGATTAAATAAACCAAAACTACACCTTTATATTTACCATATTCTTTTCTGTACGCCGACTCGGGAATCGTCTTCTTATCATTCTTTCTAGATTTAATTCTATTGACCACATCGACAGATAAAGCTAAAGACATGTCACCAGGGTCAATAATATTAGCATTTCCCACAGCGAATATTCCGTCTTTCAGCAACCTACCAAACATTTTATTGGGAAGCTCTTTGCCTCCAATAGTAATGGTTTCCTTAGGTCCACTACGTATAACAGTCCTAAACTTCCGATTACAAAGAGATACTTCAACCTTTCCACGGCTTCCAGGACTATTCGTAAAGATAATATCCCAATTTTCAAGATATCCATACTCCTCACGCTGTTTGTCTATGAATGAGAAAATACGTTCCTTATCGAAGCTGTCGTTAACAAGCAACGAAGTTCCAATTAATTCTTTCACAACCTCAAAATCGTCTATGGTCAGCTTGTAACTACTTGATTCATCAATATTCTCTATCTGTGAATCGTATTTCTCAAAAAAATCCTTAAAGTTTTCCCAACTTTGTTCATGGTTCTCCTTGTCTAGATCAAAACGATGGGTTTGCAAAAGCTTATCTGAAAATGAAAAATAGGCCAGTTCACCATTTCGCAATATATTGGGGCGAGTAATTTTAATAAATGGACCAGATGTAGCACGAATACGATTGACTATTGCTCGAGGATTGGAAATGGTATCAGCCATGTGGGCTTTGATATCTTTTTCTAGATCATCCAAAATTTTAACACACTCCTCAAATTTATCAAGGGATTTCCGGTCTACGAACAGGCGACAGCAATCCAAATACCCAGGACGATATCCGAACCATCTTCCCATCTGTAAAATTGCATCAGCATATCCCGTTGTTCTCGTAAAATAACTAATACTCAATCCTTCTAACGTAAATCCACGGGAAAGCCTATTGCCTCCTATTGCGATATAATCACGTCCTTGCTTAGTATTGTAATTTAAGGTGTCTTGGCTTTTTGAATTGATACTAACCACCTCAATTCCATCTCTGGCGATTGACGGTAATATATTGAAAACAGTGCTCAAATCATGTTTTTGAATATACGGGTCGAAATAATGATTTTCCATTACACCATTTAGATTCCCAATTATATCCGCATAATAATAATTCCACACTCGTTCGAAATCTAAGTATATCCCATTGCCTTTATTATCGGTGCCTAATTTACGGAACACTATATCCAAATAACCATCTTTAGCATCATTTTGTATCAACGCCTTAACTTTATCCTGCCACTTAGAAAAGCGACTGATATGTATCAACATTGAATTATGTTTCTGCATCTGAACAAGCTCTGGATACTGCTCTCCTCGTATTTTTCTAACGGCTATTGTTAAAATAAAACACAATATTGCATCTTCAAGCGAATGTGGTATTGAAATTATATTATTACTGTCATCGGGTTGCGGTGAGCGTGTTTGCTGTTTGTAAAAAGTAATCTTCACCATA
>Ga0222426_100672_pt1 | contig 18746 bp, 28 predicted proteins | sample 2B50Ametagenome_FD_180087 | JGI IMG/M metagenome (GOLD analysis project Ga0222426, IMG submission 180087) | Enriched microbial communities from leaf-cutter ant dump, University of Wisconsin, Madison, United States - 2B50A (version 2) | ecosystem: Environmental > Terrestrial > Nest > Insects nest...
ATCGACAGGCTCATGCTGGTGATGCGCGACACCGCGTCGTACTCGCCGCCCTGCGGAGTGGTGGTGTCGTTCAGGGTGATGTCGTTGGTCTCGATGGTCTGCTGGACGGTGGAGACCAAGCCGACCTTCTGGAACGGGGCACCGCTGCCAGCCTCGCGCGCCTTCAGCCAGCCGCCGATAATGAACGTCTCTTTCTCTTGAGCCATGGGGTTTTCCTCTGGCCACGCGGGCCGCTGATGGGCGCTAGCCCTTCTGGATGATGGTTTTCAGGTAGATCGGGATCACGACGGTGGCGCACTTCATGCCCTCGCCGGGCGGGAAGCACTGGGCGGCGCCATAGGTCGCGGCGGTGATGCCGCGTGGCAGCCAGGCCGGAAGCTGGTTCAGCTCGGGCATCAGGCAGCGCACCAGGTCCTCCTGCAGGTCCTCCAGCGCGTCCTCGTAGCTGTCGAAGCCAGCGTCGACAGCGCCGATCACGTGGAAGCCGGGGTGCACCACCATGGCCGCCGGGCCCGGCTTCGGCTCCAGGTCGCGGTTCTTCTGCACGACGATCAGCGGAAAGCCCTTGGTCTCCGGCCTGATCAGGTCGTTGAACCAGCCCGACAGCACGCGGGTGCCGGCGTCAGTGCGGTAGCCGTTGGCCGTGGTGATCCGGCCCAACTGGTTGATCAGGGCCTTGCGGCCCTCGGTGAGGAGGTTCGGTTTCATAGCTCGGTCGTCGCTACGGTGATGGCGTGCCCGTCGTCGGCGATGGGGCGAACGACCAGGAAGCGCTCGCAGCCGATGGCGAAGACATCGCCGCGATCCGCGCCAGCCAGGTCCTTCTTCAGCCAGGTGATGCCGACCTGGCCGACCACGAAGGCGCCGTCGGCGCCCTCGTAGGCCAGGTTCCGGTCGATGACGACAGGGACTGCGCAGGGGGTGATGCTGCCCGCCGCCGTGGTGTGCTGTGCCTCGCCGTCGCTGAACGTCGTGATCGCCAGTCGGTGCAGGCGATCACGCATGCTCGCCCAGCCCATGGGTTAGGTCGCTGCCGCCGGAGCGGAGACGCCATTGAGGCGCACGCGGCCAACAGCCGACGGGTTGGCCGCGGCCTCGGTAGCGGCGCCGACCAGCACCAGGCCGGTGGCCGAGGCGTTGCTCAGGCTGCCGCTGGTGGTGTTCATGTACACTAGGTCGCCGACCGCCCAGGCCTGCGCGCTGGTCTTGGTCAGCTCGAAGACGCCGGTCAGCTTCAGCTCCACCGGATCGCCGGCGGCCTCGGTGGTGGCGGCCACGCCGATGAAGGCGCCGACCTTGTAGAGCTTGCCGGAGACGGTGCCGCCGGCCGGCGCCGCGACAGTGATGATGTCGCCGTTCTGGATGAAGGTCTTCATGTAGTCTCTCTCTCGAAGGTGCAGAAACACGAAGGGCGCCTTACGGCGCCCTGGTGAGGTGAGGCTCGATCAGTTGCCAGCGTTCATGTAGGTGCCGCGGTAGTCGATCCAGGCGGCGCCGAACACCAGGCGGGCCTTGATCTCCATACCGTCTACCTCGAAGCCCTGGCGGGTTTCGGTGAACACGCCCTGCTCGCCCTCGAGGTAGGCGTACTCGAAGGTGTCCACGACGCCAGGGGCGGCGTAGAGGAACCACTGGTTACCCTCGATGCGCGCATCGACGATCACAGTCAGCGTGGTGTTGCGGCTGTCGTTGATGTCGCCGTTCTTGGCAGGCACGTAGTTGGAACTGGTGAACTGGAAGGCCTCCAGTTCCTTATCCGGGCCAACCACCAGGAACTCCGGCCCCAGGTTGAGGAAGTGGCCGGCCTTGGACTTCTGCTTGCGCATCGCGGCGCGGGCAGCGGCCAGGGAAGCGGTGCTGATCGCCCCGCCGCTGGCGGCGACGTTGCCGTGTGCGGCGGAGTAGATCGCCTGGCTGTCCACGAAGTTGGGGTTTCCCAGCAGCAGGTCCCACACCACATTGGACTCGGTCTGGCCGGCGGCCGCGCCGAGAGCCTGCGGGATGCGGGTCAGCGCCGACAGGTCGTCGTTGACGACGGCCTCCCATGTGATGGCGATGATCTTGCCGAACTTCGCCACTTTGATCGGCGCGCCCTCCTCGTCGAGGGTTCCGTACTTGTACTCGCCGGACTCGTTGACCTTCTCCAGCGCCGCGATGTCGCCCAGGGCCACGCGGGTGGCCTCGCGGAAGTCCGGCAGGCTGGTCTGGCGGCCCAACGGGCGCCAGGTCTGCGGCGCGAGCTCGTAGGCAGCGCGCAGGGTGCGGTTCACGGTGCTGCCCAGCAGCAGGGGGAAGTCGCTGGTGGTGTGCATGCCGGCGGCGCGCACCGACTCGGCGCTGCAGCCCAGGGCGGCGGTGGCGATCTCACGCGGCGTCAGGCCACGGGAGTTGCCGCCAGCCAGGCTGATGCACTCGCGGGCCAGGTCCAGCAGGCGCATGCCGCGGAACTCGCGGGCGGCGTCTTCCAGCCTGGTGGCCGGGCTGCAGCGGTGCTGCAGGGCGTTCTCCATGGCGGAGCGTTTGGCGCGAACCACCGACAGGTCGATGGTGCCCGACGGGGTCGGCTGCGCACTGCGGCCCTCCGGCTGCTCCTTCTGCTGACGCTCGGCCAGCTTGTCGATCATGGCGGCGCTGGCCTGATCGGTGGTGACGCCGCGCTCGATCAGCTCGTCGGCGAAGTCCTCGTCCAGGCCCACCTTGCGGGCCATCAGGCGGATGGCCTGGCCGCGCTTGCGCTCGGCCTCGGCGGCCTCGCGACGGGCGGTTTCCTCGGCCGCGCGAATTTCTTCTTCGGTCATCTTGGGTTCCTCTTGGGTCTTGGCCGAGACGGCCGGTTGCTCGGTCGGCGCGGCGGCCTCCCGGGTTTCGAAAACGGTGCTGAAGCGCGGGCCCTGGTAGTCGGCCGGCGTCTTGGCGCTGCGCGTCTTGGCGCCATCGTCAAAGCCGATCGGCACCAGCGAGATCTCCATGGGCTCCCAGTCCACCGCGCGGTAGGTGGGCAGCTTGTCGTCGGGCTCTTCGGTCATCTCGTAGCGATGCACCGAGTAGCCGACGCTAATGTTGCGCAGGATGCCGTCGCGCACGTCGCGGAAGATCGGCTCCACGTCCTCGCGCTGGCTGAAGCGAACCAGGGCTCGGCCCTCCCCTCCTTCGAGCCAGGCGCGCTCGACGACGCCGATGACGTCGCCCAGATCCCAGGTGCTGTGGGTGTTGAGGAAAGGCGCGCCGTTGTTCAGCCGTTCCAGGCGTACCGCCGACTCGCTGACCTCCAGTTCTTCCATGTAACTGCCGATGTCCCAGGACCACCGGCGCCCCTTGGCGCCGGTGGTCCAGGTGATCTCGACGGTGCGATCTTCGATGTTCACCGAGTCGGGGCGAATGGCCGCCCGCAACTGGAGCATCGGCGTGTCATGCGTCTGTGCTTTCGCCGTCATCTGTCGGACTCTCTTCAGGTGCCTGCCCGGAGACAGGATTGATTTCGGTTGACGGGATCTGCGTCCCAACCGGGCGAGCCTGAGTCAGGCCTGCGTTGGATACCTTCCTGGGATCACCATCCAGTACCAGGCCAAGCGCATCGAACAGCTCGTTGGCCTTCGCGATCTCGCTCGCATGCGCGGCGGTGTCGGTGATTCCCAGCTCCCGCAGGGCGTCCGGCCATGTGACCAGCCCCAAACGAAGCCGGTCCTTGACGTTCTCGGTCTCGGACTTCGGGTCAACCATGTCTCGCCGAGGAGGAACCCAGTCAGCACGCGCCTCGCCGGATACCCCGCCAGGTGCCAGCAACTGGGCCTCCATGAACCATTGCCAGGAGCGCTCACAGAGTTTCGGAATTAGGAGTCGCCATTGCCACACGTCCACCCGCCGGGCGAAATGCAGCCAGCCCATGCGCCCGCTGGAGAAGTTCACGCCCTTCAGGTCGTGGGAGAGCAGTTCGTAGGGAATGCCCAGGCCCACTGAGATGGCGTGCAGGGCCTGCCACGAATAGGTGGAGTAGCCATTGAATGCCGGCGGCGAGGCGAAGCTGACATCCTCCCCAGCACCAAGCTCCTGGATGATTCCCGGCTCGATCCGCTCGATGAGTGGCGGTTTCTTCGATCCACCCCCGGCCGCTTCGTCCCTGGTGATGAAGGCGGCGTAGCAGGCGGCGATCTTCGCCTGCTCCATCACCGCGTCTTCCATCTCATCGAAGCTGCGCACGCGCTGCATCACCGGCGCCAGCCAGGTGTAGCCGCGAGCCTGCCCCGGGCGCTTCGGAAGGAAGATGTGCGCCACATCCTCCGCCGGAATTCGCCGCGACTGCATGCTGCGCCAGGTTCCGCTGGAGCCGGGGTGCTCGTCGAAGAGCCAGTAAGCGACGCGCCGGCCGATGGAATCGAACTCGACACCCTGGATGATCAGATTGCCGCCGCTCTGCCCATTCTTCTCCTCGTCGAGGAAGTCCGGCTCAAGAACCTGCAACTGGAGCGGAACGGCCAGGCCGTCCGAGCTCTTCCGGCGCCGGCGGCGCACCAGGCATTCCCCGGACTCGACCACCGTTTCCATGATCTTGTGCTGCAGTCCGGAGAAGTTCTCCAGGCCGTCGGCATCGCACTGGATGGAACCAGCCCAGGCGCGCCAGAGCGTGGCCAGCTTCTTCCCCGCACGCTCGCTGCCACCGATTGGCCGCGGCACGATGCCGGCACCCACCACGTTGTCGGCGATGCCGGTGATAGCCCGCTCGACATAGGGATTGTTGCGGCGCAGGTCCCTGGCGCGGTTGCGCAGTACGGCAAGGGCCGGGGCGTTCTCGGTGTTGGCATCGGTGCCGGCCGAGCGCCAGCCATCGTTCCGGCGGCCGCCTGCAGCCCCCTCGAAACGGCGCTCCATGAGCTGCAACCGGAGCTCTGCCTGCTTTTGTCGTAGGCGAGCCTCGGCGCGCTTCGCGGCGCGGCCGGGAAGCCAGGTATCAAGTAAGCCCATGTCAGAAGCCTTTCGAGAAGGAGGCGAAGCGGCGGCCGCCGTTGCTGTTGGCATTCAAGCCCAGGTCAGACTCCATGAGCCGCAGGGTGCGGATCATCTCGTCGACCGACCGATAGGTGACGCTGCGGTCGGCGAAGCGTACCGACAAGGCACCTTCAGCAATGGCCGCCTTCAGTGCCTCGTACTGTTCCAGGGTGTAGGCCATCAGTTCCGCTTCCAGTAGTTGGATTTCGCCCGCGGGCGTTCGTCTTCAGTCACAGCCTCGTCGCCGCCGGGCGTCGGCTGCTGCGCCAGCAGATCCAGGTCAGCGCCGAAGCGCTGTTGGCTGATGCGCAGCGCGGCCAGGGCCCCAACCAGGCAGTCCAGCGCCTCGTTCCGGCGCCCTCTGGCATCCCAGCGATGCACCCACATGCCGTTGACCAGCTTGCGCAGCTTCTCCTCAGCGGTGAGTTGCTTCGTCTCGCTCTCGTCGCAGATGTCATCGTTCGCCGGCAGGTGGATGACGCCGGGCTGCGAGATGCCGGCCTGCGACTTCACCGTGTCGACGGGCATGCGGTAGCGGCCGTAGATCAGTTCCTTGGCGTTGTCGGTCCCGATCTCGGTCAGGTAGACCTTGCTGGCCTTGCTGCGCGTGCGCGGCATGTTGGCGATTGGCTTGCCGTACTGGCTTGCCCCCTTGGTGGGGACCACCCAGAGCACACCATGCTTGCGGCTCTCCGCGTACACCTCGTCGGTGTAATGGCCGCCGGAGTCCCAGCCCCAGCGGTCAATCTTCATCACCAGGCCATCCGCTCGGGTGAACTGCCGCTGCAACTCCAGGCCAACCTTGCGCCGGAGTTCCTCGCTGGCCGGATCACCCATGAGGATGAATCGGTGAACCAGCCAGGCCTCCTCGCCAGGCCCCCATGCCCATACGCGGCCCTCGTAGCGGTCGCCCTGGGTGTCGATGAAGCCGGTTAGCAGCACCGCCAGGGCCGGCACCTGGCCGGTCCATACCTCGCGGCGGCCGTACAGCACCTCCCAGTCGACCTTCTCGCCTTCGCTCTCGTCGAACGTCTCGCCGAGGGTGGTGTTGACGAATGTCTTCAGCTTGTTGCGATCATCCTTGGCCTTGAGGAAGTCCAGGGCGATCCGCCCCCAGGTCGTGAACGGGCTATAAGCCGTCCAGACGTGGAAGGTGACCGACTCCGGCGTCGGCATGGCGGCGCCGTCGGCGTCGTAGAAGTCCAGGGCATCGCGCGTCCAGATGCCGGTCCGCTCGCATACCCAACGCCCCTTCGGCTGCTGGGCCTGCATCTCGTGCTGCTGGACGTCGCAGCCGCTGGCCGCGCACTTGTACCAGGCATCCTGTGGCCGATCCGGCCTCCACTTGATGCCGAACTCGCAATCCTTACCCCCCCACAGCAGCGGCTGCTCCACCTGGCAGTGCGGGCAAGGCACGTGCAGGCGAAACAGGTGCGGCGACTCGCCGGCCGCCGCCTCGATCTGGCAGGTTCCTTTGATCTTCGGCGTACTGCCCCGGATCGATTTCGGGAACGTCGAGCCCTCGATGCGCTTGTCGCCGAGGAATGTTGGCGAGCCCTCTTTCTCCACGTCAGGCTCGAAGGCCGCCAGCTCGTCGTAGATGACCGTGTCGGCCGAGAGCTCCCGGTAGTTCTTCGCCGCAGCCCCGCCGCGGCACCACAACTGCTTGCCGTGAGTGAAGCGCTTGGTGTCCAGCGTGTTGTCGCGGTGCTTGGAGCCGTACCACGGCGCCAATTCGCGCACGACCGGAACGTCGCGGATCATGGTTTCGATCTGCGACTTCATGAAGCCGGCGGCGCTGCCGTCGGTGGGCACCAGGAACAGGATGTTCCGCCGCTTGTGCTCGACCTGGTAGGCGGCGGCAGCCAGCAGCATCTTGGAATAGCCAACCCGAGCCGACTTGATCACGTTGACGGTACGGATCTCGTCGTTGCCCATGGCGTTCAGGATCGCTACCTGGAAGGGCAGTGTCTCCCAGGCACCTTCCTGGTAGGACGACTCGCTGGACAGGTAGAAGTTATCGTCCGCCCATTCCACCGGCGTCTGCGGCGCCGGCCGCTCCAGAGGCTTCAAGCCGGCCCGGATGGCCGAGGCGAGCTCAGTCAGCTGTGGTTGCGAGATATTCATCCAGTAGTCCAGGCAGGAGCTCGTCGAGCTGCGCGGCCCGGTTGCGAGCCTTCGACAGCTCGCGTTGCACCGATTCGATGTGGCGAACCTCGAGGTCCGGATGGCGCCGCTTCAAGGTCAGGGGCAGGGTGTCGAGGATCGAAGCGATCTCGGCCGCCAGCTTAGAGAAAGCAAACATGGCGAAGTCCGTCGGCACAGCGCGCCGGCGGCTGATGTCGTTCTTCAGCTCCTGGCCTTCGGCCTGGGCCGCAGTCAGCCGCAAGCGTTCCTGTGTCAACTTGTGATCGGCCAGCGGATCAATACCCTCCGGGTATTCGGGGTCCGCTTCCGGTTTGACCTGGTTGCTCCCAAGGCCCCGCAGATAGCGGATGTACGCCAGGCGGCAGGCGTCAATGTCGAAGCCCCCCTTCCCCTTCGAGCCAGGCAGGACGCCATCCGCAAGCAGATTGCGCACCTGTCGGTCGCTCAGGTCGAGGTGCCTCGCGATCTCGATCTGCGTAGCCATGAATCACCAAACCGGAACCGGAAACGGCCCCTCCTGAAAAAGCTGGTATGTAGTCCGCGGTCGGGGCCCGAATCACCCTCGACGGCCCCACCCCGGGGGAGAACCTAGATAGGGGGTGTGACGTGCCACAGATCAGCGCCGCCCGCGCGCCGCGAACCGTCGCCGCACCGTCGCCATCGCCAGCTCGAACTCAGCAGGCAGTTGCTCGCGCGTGTATTGCTCGGCGATTTGGAAGAAGTTCAGGCGCTCGCCATACCGAGGCTTGGCCACGAAGGCCAGGACCATCTTCACCGAGGCCCTACTGCCCTTGCCCCATGCTGTGCGCTGGGCTATGCCGATGGGCTTGCCCGCTCGCTTCATGACGAAGTAGCTCTTGGCATTCCCCTTCCTGGCGCTGCGCTTGCTGTCCGTGGCGTTGGCCTTGTAGCCCGACTGGCTGAAGCCCTGCACCCCGGACATGGCCTTGATAATCTGGCTGCGCTTGATGTTGCCGTAGGCGTCGAGCTCAGCCCCCTCGCCCGGCACGACGTACATGCCTGCCGGCAGGATGCCCCGGGCGCGCAGTTGCAACTCGGCGGGCTTGTTGCGGCGTTCCCCGCCGTAGACCTCGGGAGCGAGCCACACAGAGGCAGGCTGCGCGCCATCGGCCTCGTTCTTGAACCACACTCGGGCGTTGAGCCTTTCCTTGGTGGCCGGCATCAGGCGCAGGGCGTTCAGCGTGTAGGGCGTCGGCCTGTCGAACACCACGCGCATCTCGTCCTGCAGGCGACCGATCAAGCCTTGGGCCGTCTTGGTCAGCGCAGTCGATACCGCGTAGGGGATCAGGTCTCGCTCCAGCTCATCGAGGGCCGCGAGTTGATCCGCCAGCCCATCGATACCTACCACGATCACGGTCAGCCCTCGCGCTTCGGCAGCTTCCAGTCGGCAAAGCGATCGGCGATCTCGGCCAGCTTCTTCACCCCAAGAAAGCCGGTGAACACCCCGGCGGCAGTGGCCATGTTCTGGGGCAGGCCGAGCCACTCCATGACGGGGATCAGGCCCAAGGTGATCAGCGTGCAGAGCGCAGCCTCAAGGAATGCCTGCCGACGAGTGCCGCCGCCATAGATCACGCGGGTAAGTGCGACCAGGAAGGACAGACCGCCTGCGTACAGCACGGGCGCGTGCTGGCTCAGCCAAGCAAGCACGATCGCCCACGTCTCCGGTTTGTCGGGCATATTGGCCATCTCGATATCCCCTCTGAGGGGCGGTGAATAGAAAGGCCCGAGCGTGATCGGGCAAGGCGCAGGAGCGCGCACCATGAAATCGACGGCAACAAAAAGCCCGGCTCAATGGCCGGGCTTGATGTGCTGCGTAGGTTCGCCGAAGCGGCAAAACCGCAATGTGCCTGAAACTCTACCGACGGCGATTATCACTGTCAATGCATCCAGCCTGGATATTCATTCAGGCCACCATTCGCTCCTGCATCAGGAAACAGGCGGTGATCGCCGACAATCCGGCCCGGACCAGCATGCGGGCGTCGGCATAGCTGCGCCCCATGCGGTCCCCGACCTCGCGATAGGTCAAGCCGTGCACGAAGTAGTAGGTCATGCTTTCCACGGCTTCCGGGTCATCCTTCACCAGCTGCGCCATGAAGGTGTCGACCTGCAGTGCCCGGTCGTCGCTGATCAGCACCGCCGGCGCCTTGAACCGCTTTTCGTTCGCCGGGTTGCGCAACATGATCGCCAGCAGTGGAGACGAGCAGCGCGGCACACCGTTGTCGCGCCAAACCCAGAGCCCGTATTGCTCCATCAGAAACTCGGTTGCCTTGATCTTCATCTGCTAGTCCCCTGTGTAGTGCGAACCGCCGGCCCCGCGGCGGTTGTTGTCCTCTGACCAGGTCGAAGCCCGCGCCCGGTCCACCAGCTGCTGCTCGGCCTTGTCCAGGCGCTGGCCCAGTGCCCGGATCAGCGCGACAGGCTCTACCGGTGCGCCATCCGCTCCAAGCCAACCGGTTCCGTCGCAGGTGGCGCAGTCGAGCTCGAAGAAGACGCCCTTCGTGAAGCCCTGCCCGCGGCATTGCCGGCAGCGCTGGATGGCCGGCACGGCCTTCTGCAGGTCAGGCCCGTGCTTGCGCATGCGCCCTCCTCGTCAGTTCATCGGACAGGCGCTTCCGCTCAGTGCGCAGGGCATCGATCTCTCGCCGGCAGCGCTCAACAGCAGAACGGCGCGTCTTGGCGATCTTCCGAGGCCGGCCGACGCGGTTGCCCACTACTCGCCCCTCGCGATAGCCGAGGGCCACACGCTCCTGCTGGTAGCCGAGCCCCATCTGCTGGTCCAGCACCTCGATGCGCCGCTCGACGTCCGCCCTAGGCGCTGCAGCCAGCACCTCGTCAGCGCGACGCTGCAGTGCGCCTAGCATGGTGATGCCAGGCACGCCCCGGCCGGCGCAACATGCACGCGCCTCCGCCCGATGCTCAGGCGTCACCGACCACGAACTGCCGATGATCCGGCGCACCTCGTCAAGAAGCCAATCGGTTGCGTCATGCATGGGCATCGGCAATCTCCTCGATATGAACCAGCACCGCACCGCCAGGCGTGCAGTCGCCGGACATGCTGAAGGACGTGACGAACCGGTTGTCATCGATGCCTAGCGCATCAGCCAGGCCGTCGCGCCCCGACTTGAATGCGGCAACCAGGTTATCGTCGTCGCGCTTGCGGCGATCTGGAGGAACGAATTCCAGCACAAGCCGCACACGACCGGAGTTCGCGCGGAGGCCAGCCTGGCGGCATAGAAGATGGCATTGCCGGCGATAGGCCTTGGCGATCTTGCTCTTCTTCGCCCAGTGCAGGCGCTGGTTCGGACTCAGGCCGGCCGGCGGCCATGGAAGGACCAACATCATGCCATCATCTCGTCGCCATCCAGCCAGGCTAGGAAGCCGGCCGGGATATCGTGGCCGGCCTCTGCGACGATGCGAGCACACTGCCCCACCAGGTCAGCCTGGCGGCCATAGCGTGCCTCGAACTGCGCCTTGAACGGGTGCACCGCCACACCCGGGAAGTTCTCCGGGCCGGTGCCATGCTGATGGTGCGGCCCGCACAGCGGGAGCACGTACCAGTGCGCATGCAGCTTGGTGCGGCCGTCGACGTGGTGGATGCTGCAGAAGTCGTTCACCACGCCGTGCTCGACGCGGCAGGCAATGCAGCCCACCACGCTGACGAGGAGATCATGCCAGCGCTTCTGCTCGGCGGTGACGTTGCGTCCCTTCATGCCGGCACCTCGCTCGCCTTCAGGTCAGCCTGGATGATCGCCACAACCTCCTCGCGGCTGCCCAGGTAGGCGAACGGAGCAGCATCGCCCGGACGGGTGACGGTGAAGCGCTTCTCCGGCAGCCGGCACTCGGCGACGGTGTAGCCGCTGTCGGTGATCCAGCAGTTCGGGATCTGCTGGCCGTCGCGGTTGCGCTTGGCGCGCCACTTCAGCGGGTTCAGGTCAGACATTACGAGCTCCTTTCAGGCGAGCGCGGATGGCCTGCAGGGCCGCGTTGCCCAGGTCAGGATCGGCCGCCTTCGACGTTTGCGGGAGGGCCGCCACGGGGACCGGCGGCAGGCTGTTGCCCTTCGCGATTTCGCGGCGGATCTGGGAGTACTTGCTCTCCAGCAGCTTCATGCCGTCATCGCGACTGAGCTGCTGCAGGTTGCTGAAGCCGGCCCGGGCGGCGGCGTGGTACACCGCGGCATGGCTCCAGGTGGCGGTCGCGGCGGCGGCCGGGTGCGTCTTGGCCAGGGCTTCGCGGTAGGCCTCCTCCAGGCTTGGCAGGCCCAGTTGGTCGGCCCCGAAGCACCAGTCCACGAACAGCGCCGGCGGCGGCACGAACTCGCGCTTGCTCTGGCGCAGGGCGCGCACGCCGTTGTCGACCAGCTCCTGGCTGTTCACGCCGGCCCTGGCGAACTCGGCCAGCCACTCCTCCTTGGCCTTGCCCATCACCGTCTGGGTGTACCAGGCGGAGCGCCAGCCGGAGCAGATGCCGCGGATGCGGTCGAACAGGTCGTCCATCACCTGGCGGGCGAAGTCGTCGACAGGGACCACGTTCGGGGCGGTCTGGGCCGGGGCCGGAGCGGCGCGGAGGTTCGCTGCGATCAGGTCAGCACGCTTGGGCTGGCTCATACGCGCACCCCGTTCGCGCCCCAGGCGCCGCCATCGGCCTCGCCTGCTGCGTCCTCGACACGCTCCCGCTTGATCCACTTCGCCAGCTCGTTCGCCCACTTGGCCTGGGTGAACACGGCATCCGGCAGGGCCAGCCAGTGGGCCTTGAACTTGTTCACGACGGTCAGCGAGATCGCCGACACGGGGATGCCCATCAGGCGAGTCTGTGCAGCCAGGTCGTCAGGATCTGGCTGCCAGTCCTCGGTCATGGCGAAGCGCTGGCGAACATCGACCGGATCGCTCGCGTGTTGCAGCTGCTCTTCGGTTCCTTGATGGTTCAATGACGGATTGGGTGCAGTGGCTGCACCCCGTTCCGTCGTAATTTGCACCCCGTTCTGCTGTAGATTGCACCCCGTGTCATCTTCACGGGGTGCAGTGGTTTCACCCCGTTCATTTTGACGGGGTGCAGCAGGTTCACCCCGTTCCATGACGATGTCGTAGCAGGTCGGAACACGGTCTCGACGGGTGATGTACGCAGCGGCGATCGCCCGGTTGCCCTCGACAATTACCCCAAGGTCTTCCAGCAGGCGCAGCTTGGCCTGCACGGTGCGCTCGGACAGGCCGGTGTCATCCGCGAGGCTGGCCACCGAGGGGAAGGCGCCACGGCCGTGCTTGTCGGCGTAGTTGGCCAGGCACAGCAACACATGGCGGGCAGAGGAGTCGGTGACTACGCGCTGCTCCAGGGCCCAGGTCATGGCTTGAACACTCACAGCGCCCCCTCTGCGATCTTCTCGGCCAGCTTGGCCAGTCCCTTCGGAGTGACGCGCACCTGGGAGGCCAGGCGCTGGTCGCCAATGGAGTCGGTGCCGATTACGGTTACCCGGTGCTCCAGCAGGCCGGCCGCCATGCGCGGCTGATAGGCCAGCCAGTGGGCCGAGCCCTCCCGGCGGTAGATCCAGCGGTTCTCGCGCATCCAGTCGATGAGGGCGTGGCGCGGGATGTTCAGGTGCTTGGCGGTATCGGTCAGGCAGAGCGTGCCGCGCGCCTCGGCAATGCGGCCCAGGGCCTCGACCTTGGGCGCCTGCTCGCCCACCACCAGGCGAAGCTGGGTGTTCTGCTCGTGGAGGTCAGCAGCAACTCGCAGAGCCTCGGAGTAGGTCTGCGGGATGGCCGGGGCCGCCGCGCGCTGCTCCAGTTCGTGCAGACGCCGGATCACCCGGTGGCGCAGCGGGATGCTGTAGCCGGTGATCAGCGTCTCGGTCAGCTCGCGGTCCAGATGGAAGTTGGCGGTGTAGCCCCTGCTGTCCTTGTCCTCGCGGACATGGCGCAGATTTGCGCCATCCCCCTCCAGCGCCTGGAGCATCACCCGGATGTCACGGATGACGTCCTTGTGCTGCTTGCCGGTAAGCTCGGCGATCTCGCGCGAGGTCATCATTGTGTGCGCCACGTTTTGCGATGCCGGAAAACGTGGCGCGGCATTGTCAGTTCCGTTCGTCGTGTGCATACTCACTCCCGATCTCTCAGAACCCCGGCGCCGAGTCCCCACTCCTGGCCGGGGTTTTGTTTTTTCAGCGAACCAGCGACAGCGGCTTGCCGCCGACATGGATCGCCAGTTCGTTCTCCATGCGCCGGCGCATCTCGAAGCTCTTCGATTCCACCAGCAGCAACTGGTCGATCGCGCCCGGCAGGTCAGGCAGGTCGTTCTCATCGATCTTCCCGTCGGCCAGCACAGCGCTGCAGCGCTCCACCGCCTGCCCGATGCCGGCGACCAGTTGGCCGAAGGCGCTCACCGGGCAGCCCACCACGCCAGCGGCGCGGGCCCCGATCAGCCCGTAGCGGTCGGCGAGCTCGTTGATGCAGCGCTCCCGCCACTCCGGCTCCAGCGCCGCCACCCAGGCCTCTTCCATCCAGGCGGGCAGTTCCTGCTCGCCGCCGAGCAGGCGCTGCACGCGCTTCAGCCAGCGCCCGACGGCCTTCAGGTACTCGCCGCCATCGTTCTTCAACTCGTCCGACTCGAAGTCAGGCACCCTCTCCGCCGCGGCCTTGCGCGGGCACTTCTGGTACAGCGCACGGTTCAGCGCCTGGGCGAAGTCGTCCTGGCTGAGGCTGGTGCGAGCGATCTGGTCGGCGGCGTAGGCCACCAGGACCTGGTCTCGAGTCATTTCGTGTCGGGGATTGGACGTGTTCACGTTGCGCTCCTGGTCCTAAGCTGCCCCCATCGAGAAAGGGAGGTCAGCGGTATGTCTTGTGGGGCTCAGTTGGGATGGGGGACCGCGTGAGCCTGTTTGGTAGGGCCGGAACCTCGCTGGTACGCTGGGAAGCTCTCACCCAACACAGCGAACCAGGAGGTTCCGATGTCAGTCGAAATCACGGAGGAGCTGCTGAGCTCCGTTCTTGCGCAAATCAAAGCGAGCCCCAGGTGCACGTCCGGATCCCTGAAGGGGCGCGAGGCGGACAACCTGCTGGCCCTTCGGGAGCTTCGGCGCCGAGGCCTGATCACCGGGAAGTTCATGGACAGCACCAAGCGAGATCAGCACGGCCTTCTCCTCTACGACGCAGCCCAGCTCGAGGCCTTGTAGTAGGCAGGGATTCGCCAGCGGGCAGGGGCAGCGCCACCGATCTCCCCATCAAGCACGCCGATGCACCACAGCATCGCCACGCGCTCCTGGACGAAACCGGAATCCGAGAGCTGCGTGCTTTCGGCGAAGCGATAGCCATCCACCGCCTCGGCCATGGCAATGGCCTTGGCGGTGAACTCGATCGAGCCCAGGACGTTGCGGAGGATGTCCGCGACCTCGCGCGGATCGCGCTGCAGCTCGGGCGGACGGTCAGAAGTAGCGGCTGCGGCCGGCTCGGACTGACCGGGCGTCAGCCGATCAGCCCAGAATTCCGCTGCATCGCTTTCACGAGGCGCGCAACGATCGGCGACCACGTCCAGGTGAACACGTGGAAGGCCGGCCCCCTCCCTAACCTTGTTCAGGTCGGCAATGGCTTTGAGCGCCAGCGCCTCCTTGTGCTGGATGACGGCGAGTTCAGGGGGCGGCGGAGGGTTCGGATGTCTCATGGCGCTCTGCTCCTATGCGGCACTGCGTTTCGGGGAAGCGCTGGCGCGAAGAGCGGCGGCATCCAGCACGCTCCCGCGCTCAGCAGCAAGATGTGCAATGCGGTCGGCGTAGTCGGTCTCGCCGGTGTATTCGGTGCGGGGCAAGCTGCCGGAGGCAGCCCATTTGTAGATGGCGCGAGCGCTAACGCCGCAGGAAGCCGCAACAGCTGCAGCTCCACCGGCGTCTTCAATCGCTTGCTTCAGAGTGCTCATCGGGCCTCCAGACTCATATGAACCATAAGTACATATTAGATCGGAACTGAAAGTACAGGCAAGCACATGGGATAGTGAACCTATGGTTCAATCAATCGATATCAGGCAGGCCTTCGTAGGCCGCCTCAAGCAAGCCGCTAGTGCCTCGGGGATTCCAGACTGGGGCCTTGGTGCTCGCCTCTCCGAAATCACCAAGGTGACGCCGAAGGCTGCAAGCAAATGGCTCAACATGGAGAGCATGCCTGGCCGCACCAACATGCAGGCAATCGCCAGCGCACTGGATGTGAGAGTCGAATGGCTGGAGTACGGCCTTGGTGAAATGCGCGAGTCGGACCAGGCGAAGCCCGAGCCAGAACCTTCGGCGGACTCATCCGATGACGAGTACGTCCACGTCCCACTGAAGAGCGCCAGGGGCGCAATGGGCCGCGGCTACGAGAACCCCTACGTCGAGGTGAAGGGGCATCTGGCGTTCAAGCGATCCTGGATCATGGCCAGGGGCTTGAATGTGAAGTACCTGGAAGCCTTCTATGCCGATGGCTGGAGCATGCACCCCACCATCAATGATGGCGACGTGGTGCTGCTGAACAAGGCCCAGAAAGAGCCGATCCACAACACAATCTTCGCCCTCAACGGCGCCGACGGCGTGATCATCAAGCGCCTTTCGCATGCGAGCGCTGTGAACCAGTGGGGGCTGATCAGCGACAACCTCGACAAGCGCGAATTCCCGGACCAGTGGCTGGACGAGGATGACGAACCAATGTCGCTGATGGGGCAGATCGTGTGGCGTGGCGGGGATCTGTAGCTATAGGCAGATCATGGGGCAGTAGCCATCCGCCTTATTTCTGGCGCCATTCATCCGTCTGTATATACACACAGATTGAATAGGCCGAGAATCGGACCTATCATCTGTATATACAAACACGAATAGGAGAGCCGTTTGGAAAACCTGATCATATCGGAGCAGATCGCCAAGAAGCTCCAGGAGAAGCATGACGGCATCACACGCCGTGAGGTTGAGCAATGCTTCGAAAACTGCGAGGGCGAACATCTGATTGATCAGCGAGAGGAACACAAGACGGACCCGGCGACGAAATGGTTCATCGCCCCTACCAACGCAGGACGCCTGCTCAAGGTCTGTTTCATCTTCAATGATGGCAAGATTTTCCTGAAGACAGCCTACGAACCTAACCCTGAAGAAATCCGAATCTACCGTAAATACGCACTCAATGACTAAAGGTGAGGGAGCTATGAGCAACACTGAACTGTGGGAAAGTGGCGAGCTCGGGCATTCCGAAGAGCATGCCGCCGTCGCCACTGGCTCCAAGCAAGAGGTGGATGACGCGCTCGGCCTTCAGCTGATTTCCATTCGCCTGCAAAAACAACTGGTTGGCGACCTCAAGAAGATCGCTGAATACCATGGTGTTGGCTATCAGCCGATGATCCGTGATCTCCTCAACCGTTTCGCGCGCTCAGAGATCAAGAAGATCATGTGCCAGCGTCTGAACGAGATCGAGGCATCTGAAGAAACCGTAAGCGAATCCAGTACCGCTCCTGTTAAGGAGTTCATGGAGAAGATGCGCGCCTAAGCCGCGCATCGTAATGACAAAAGCCCCGCATCCGCGGGGCTTTTCGTTTCTGGTCTCTTCCTACCAGGCGCTCTCGTCCACCTGCCACCGAATGGTGACAGCGCCCTCCTCTCCCTCCTCGATGTCCACCCCGTCAGCCAGGCTCATCTCGTCCAGTAGTCGATCCCAGTCGGCCTGGCTCTCGCCCTCCTCCCTTCTGATCGTCAGCTCCCGCGCCAGCTGCGCAGCCGGCAACCCCATCAGTCGCTGAACCCTTCTCCCCAGAACCTCGTAGCTGCTCGGTGCGCGCGGTTCCTGCCTCTTTGCTTGCTTCGCCATTACAACTCTCCTTTTGCAACAACTGTATGCACATACAGTATTCGATGGCGCGCAACGAATCAAGAACCATAGGTACACAAAACTTATCCATGAAAAACAATCACATGCGATTAATCGCCAAAATATGTACTTTTGGTTCTTGACCTAAAGTGAACCTATGGTACATATTTGATTCCAACGCCAGCACATCGGCGCCAAGCCACCGAGCCGCGCTCTTTACACAACACGGGAACCCACGCCGGCCTCTGGTAGCCGGCCAGGCTCAAAGCTGCCGCGCTGCATCTGGATGCGCGCGCCGAGGGTCTGCACTGCTCACGCTCCCTGCCAGGGCCACTCAGATGGTGGCTTTGTACCTGGTACCGCCGAGAGGCGGGGAACACAGCGGACAGGCGCCGAAAGCGCTTGCGGTGAGGACAAAAACAATCGCCCAGGCACAGGTGGCGGGTAACGGTGCCCAGGAAATACGACTGCAGCGCCCGGCATGCCGGCGCCACGGTTCAAGACGACACCAGAAGCACCAACCGCGGGTTGTAGAAGCCCAGTAGGCGAACGCGGAGCAACACCGATTTCCTCGATGCCCTTGGAGACAGGGGTATCTGGGAAGCCAACGAACACAGCCCGGGAGGGAGAGACAAATGATCAAGCAAGTAGCTGACGTTAAAGAGATTCGCATTCGCCCCGAGCGCCGTCCTGCCTACAACGCGGTCATGGTTCGCTTTCTGATGGAAGAGGCCGAGTTTCACCGCAGCCAGGGCCGTGAGGCCTGCATCTTCCTCAAGCTGCGCGAGTACGGCGCGGAGGGTGAGGTCCGCCAAGTCGTCCAGATGGTCGCCTTCGAGAACCAGTAACACCATCGCCCAGCCGATATCGGGCGCGATCCCCTGGCTCAGCCAGGGCGCATCGGAGAGCGCGATCCCCGCGACTGACTCGCGGTCCATGCCCCGGCCGATAGTGCCGGTGCCCAGCTGCAGGGCTGAAATCCTGTCTCTGGGTTCGTGTAGAGCTGAGCAGCAGCTCTGCCTGCCGATGGCGCTCCCCGATGCGTCGAGCATCATCCCTCTTGGCCCGGTTCGTCCGGGCCTTTTTTCGCCCTCTTTCGCATGCCGACTCCGCAGCCGGCAGCCGAAAGCGCGCACGTCGCCCTCGGCCAGGGGCATCACGCACTCCCAAGGAACGCACCATGACCCGCAAGAAAAAGACCGAGGAAACCATCGTCGCCTACAAGGGCTTCAATCAGGATCTGACCTGCCGCGGCTACCAGTTCGAGATCGGCAAGACCTATGAGCACAAGGGCGAAGTTGAAGCCTGCGCTTCGGGTTTCCACGCCTGCGAATATCCCCTGGACATCTTCGGTTACTACCGCCCTGCCGGTAGCCGCTTCGCGCTGGTCGAGCAGTCCGGCGACCTGAGCCGCCACGACGACGATTCGAAGGTCGCCAGCCGTAAGATCTCCATCAAGGCCGAGCTCACCATCGCCGGCCTGGTGAAGGCAGCCATCGAGTACACCACCAGCCGCTGCACGCCGGTTGATCCTGAATCGCCGGCGTCGAGCACCGGCGACTACGGCGCGGCGTCGAGCACCGGCGACTACGGCGCGGCGTCGAGCACCGGCAACCGCGGCGCGGCGTCGAGCACCGGCGACTACGGCGCGGCGTCGAGCACCGGCAACCGCGGCGCGGCGTCGAGCACCGGCAACCGCGGCGCGGCGTCGAGCACCGGCGACTACGGCGCGGCGTCGAGCACCGGCAACCGCGGCGCGGCGTCGAGCACCGGCAACCGCGGCGCGGC
>Ga0222426_100675_pt1 | contig 18573 bp, 14 predicted proteins | sample 2B50Ametagenome_FD_180087 | JGI IMG/M metagenome (GOLD analysis project Ga0222426, IMG submission 180087) | Enriched microbial communities from leaf-cutter ant dump, University of Wisconsin, Madison, United States - 2B50A (version 2) | ecosystem: Environmental > Terrestrial > Nest > Insects nest...
CGGGGCATGGGGGCAAAGGCATCGCCCGCGAGCGGGCTCCTACCGGGGTGCGGGAATTTGTCGCCCGCGCTGCTTCGTCGAGCTGCAGGAGCCCGCTTGCGGGCGATGCTCTTCGCTCAAGTTCGAGAAGCGCTTTGTCTGCGGGGCATGGGGCAAAGGCATCGCCCGCGAGCGGGCTCCTACCGGTGTGCGGGAATCTGTCGCCCGCGCTGCTTCGTCGAGCTGTAGGAGCCCGCTCGCGGGCGATGCTTTTGAGGCTCTTGAGCCAAAGCCTCAAGCTCAAGAGCTTGGCTGGCGTCCGGAGAAAGCAGGCACTTTCCAGGCACCGGGACGGCGCCCCACTCACTCCTCGCTCCCCTCCACTCGCTCCTCGTCCCGCCGGAACAACGCCACCACCCAGTCCACGAACAGTCGCGTGCGCGGTGACAGCTGGCGGTTGCTGGGATAAAGCAGGGAGACCGGCGTGGGCGTGGGTGGGTGGTCGGGCAGGACTTCGACCAGATGGCCGGCGGCCAGGGCGGCTTCGGCGTGGTAGCGGGGAACCTGGATCAGGCCCAGGCCGAGGGTGGCGGCGGCGATGTAGCTTTCGGCGGCGCTGACGGTGAGGGTGGCGGGCAGGGTGAGCGTGCGGACGTCGCCGCCGACGGTGAATTCCAGCGGCAGCAGGGCGCCGGTGGCGCTGGAGTGGAAGCCGACCATGCGATGGCCGCTGGCGAGCTGGTCGAGGGTGGCGGGGGTGCCGAAACGCTTGAGGTAACCGGGCGAGGCCAGCGTGGCCTCGTCGAGCAGGGCGACGCGGCGGGCGATCATTTCGCTGTCCTGCGGCACGCCCACGCGCAGCACGCAGTCGATGCCTTCGCGCACCAGGTCGGCCAGGCGGTCGCCTTCGCTCAGTTGCAGTTCGATGCCGGGATAGGTTTCCAGGAACGCCGGCAGCGAGGGCAGGATGAAGTGGCGGGCCAAGGTGCCGTGCACGTCCACCCGCAGCAGGCCGCGCGGGTGGGTGTCGCGGAAGGCGGATTCGGCATCCTCGATGTCGTCCAGGATGGCCAGGCAGCGCCGGTAATAGGCTTCGCCGTCGAGCGTGGGGCGCACCGTGCGGGTGGTTCGCTGCAGCAGGCGGACACCCAGGCGTTCCTCCATGCGGCGGATCACCTGGGTGGCGGTGGAGCGGGGAATGTCCAGATCGCTGGCGGCCTGGCTGAAGCTGCGCCGCTCCACGATCCGGGTGAACAGCCGCATGGCTTCGAGTCGGTCCATCGGGCGTGTTTCCGGAAGGTGGCTCGATCCTGCCCGATCACCCGTCGCGGCGCAAAGGTTGCGCCGGCGGGTTCAGCTCTTCTTGATCTGGAAGTCCTGCGTGGCCGCGGTCTTGCCGTCCAGCGAGATCTCCACGCGGTACTTGCCTTCGGGCCACAGGTCGGGGTTCTGCACCTGGAAGGTGGTGGTGGCCGGGCCGTCGGTGGCGATCGACTGGCTGATGCTGCTGACCAGCTGGCCCTTGCCTTCGAGGTAGCTCCACTTGGCGTTCAGCGTGGCGCCTTCGCTTTTGCCCTCGGTGGCGACGGCGGCGTAGATCGCCTTGGTGTTGCTGGCGAAGCTGTCGCTGGCGTGGCTGATCTGGTGCTCGGCGTCGACGGCGTTGCCCAGGGTCAGCTTGGCCACGCTCAACGGGGCGTCGGCCGGGGCCGGGATCGCTGCCGGTTCGATGCTGGCGGTGGTGCTGGCCGGCGCCACGCTGGTGGCGGGTGCCACGGCGGCACTGCTGCCGGTGGTGGCGGGCGCGGCTTCCGTGCTGGCGGCTGCGGCGGGCGCGGCATCGGTGGCGGGTGCTTCCTGCTTGCCGCCGCAGGCGGCCAGCGTGAGCAGGGTGGCAACGAGGGAGCCGTGGAGCGCGAGGGAACGAAGCGAGCGTGACATGGGAGGACTCCGGGGCGACGACCTGGCGTGTTGCCGGATGGCGACACGCCCTGGCCGATGAGGGAACCCGCGAAGGCTAGCGTGCGCTGGATGAAGCGCCGATTAGCGGGATCACTGCCGCACCGTGCGCGGGTTGCCCGGGGTGCCCGGCTCGCTGCTGCGGAACGGGTTGATGTCCAGTCCGCCGCGGCGGGTGTAGCGCGCGTGCACGCTCAGCTGCTGCGGGGCGCAGTGCGCCATCAGGTCGACGAAGATGCGCTCCACGCATTGCTCGTGGAATTCGTTGTGGGTGCGGAACGAGACCAGGTAGCGCAGCAGGCCGGCGTGGTCGATCGGCGCGCCGCGGTAGGCGATCTGCACGCTGCCCCAGTCCGGCTGGCCGGTCACCGGGCAGTTGGAGCGCAAAAGGTGCGAGACCAGGGTTTCGGCCACCGGATTGGCGTCGGCATCGGCGCCGAGGAAGTCCGCGCGCGGCGGGCCGTAGTGGTCGATCTCGATGTCCTGCGCGTCCAGCAGCACGCCGTCCAGCACGCTGACCGGCAATGCGTCGGCATCGGCGCCGTGCAGTTGCACGGACACCACTGCACCGGCGGCGGCGGACAGGTCATGCACCAGGGTGTCGACCAGCTGGGCCGGATCAGCGATGCGCTCCTGGGCGAAGCCGTTGAGGTACAGCTTGAACGACTTCGATTCGATGATGTTCGGCGACGCCGCCGGCACGTGGAACTCGGCCAGCGCCACCTGCGGCTTGCCACGCCCGTCCAGCCACGAAAGCTCGTAGGCGTTCCAGATGTCCACGCCGTGGAACGGCAGCGGCTCGGCCACGCCGATCTCCGCGCGCTTGGTCGCGCGCGGGATCGGAAACAGCAGGGAAGGGTCGTAACGGTCGGCGTAGACGGTGTCCTTGCCGAGCGGGGAATGTTCAGGCGTGCTCATCCGCCAATTCTACCGCCCACCCGCCCGCCCGCGCTTTTGCCTTGGCTCTTCGGCTTTTGCGAATCCCCAATCCCGAATCCCCAATCCCGGCTCAAGCATTGACCATGTGCATGATCCCGTCGGCGTACCGCTTGCCGCTGGCGGCGTCGGGCGGGAAGGCGGCGTCGATCGCGGCCAGCTCGGCCTCGTCGAGGCGCACGTCGAGCGCGCCCAGGTTCTCGTCCAGCCGCGAGCGCTTCTTGGTGCCGGGAATCGCGATCACGTCCTCGCCCTGCGCCAGCACCCAGGCCAGCGCCAGCTGGGCCGGCGTGCAGCCCTTGGCCTCGGCCATCGACTTGATCTGCTCGACCAGGGCCAGGTTGCGGGCGAAGTTGTCGCCCATGAAACGCGGGCTGTGGCGGCGGTAGTCGTCGGCCTCGAAGTCGTCCGGCGAGCGGATCGCGCCGGTCAGGAAGCCGCGGCCCAGTGGCGAGTAGGCGACCAGGCTGATGCCGTGGCGGCGGCACGCTTCGAGCATGCCGTTGGTCTGCGGGTCGCGCGTCCACAGCGAGAACTCGCTCTGCAGCGCGGCGATCGGGTGCACCGTGCAGGCGCGGTCGATGGTGCCGGCGGCGGCTTCGGACAGGCCCAGGTAACGGACCTTGCCGGCGGCCACCAGTTCGGCCATGGCGCCGACGGTTTCCTCGATCGGCACGCTCTTGTCCACGCGGTGCTGGTAGTACAGGTCGATGGTGTCGATGCCCAGCCGCTTCAGGCTGGCGTCGCAGCAGGCGCGCACGTACTCGGGGCGGCCGTCGGCACCGCGCCGGGCCGGGTTGGCCGGATCGCGCACGATGCCGAACTTGGTGGCCACGAAGGCCTGGTCGCGGCGGCCCTTGAGCGCCTTGCCGACCAGCGCCTCGTTGGTGTGCGGGCCGTAGATGTCGGCGGTGTCCAGCAGGGTCAGGCCGCGCTCCAGCGCGTGGTGGATGGTGGCGATCGATTCGGCATCGTCACGCGTGCCGTAGAAATCGCTCATGCCCATGCAGCCGAGGCCGAGGGCGGAAACCAGCGGGCCGTTGCGGCCGAGGTGGCGGGTTTGCATGGCAGCTCCTGTCGGGGGGACGAAGCTGTCCATTCTGCCACCGGCCCATGACAGCGGCTCAGGCGTCGGGCAGGGCCGGCACGCTGGTCGGCGAGCCGTTGGAGTCCAGCGCGATCATCACGAAGCGCCCGGTGGTGCAGACGCGGCGATCGCCGGTGAGTGGATCTTCGGCGGTCATCTCCACTTCGACCTGCATCGAGCTTCGGCCCACCTCGACGACGCTGGCGACCAGTTCCACCAGCTGGCCGGTGCGTACCGGCACGCGGAAATTCACTTCCTCGGAGCGGGCGGTGACCACGGTGCGCCGGGCATAGCGCGAGGCGACGATGAAGGCGGCCTTGTCCATCCACGCCAGCGCCTGGCCGCCGAACAAGGTGCCGAGGTGGTTGGTGTGGTCGGGGAAAACCATTTCCAGCAGGCGGGCCTGGGGTTGCGAGGGAGGCATGGCGGGGTTCCTGGCGGGTGCAATCAATGGGGGCGCCATTGTGCGATAACGGCGGCGGTGATCGGGACCAATGGCAGGGGTGTCAAAGGTCATGCCCACGCTAGGATCGGCTGTTCGGGCGGGTCCGGCCCCGATCGACAGACAATGAAATCCGCTTTTTCGAGGGGAACGCATGATGAGTATGAAGTTCAGCAGTTCGTGCGCGCTTGGCGCACTGGTCATGGGCGCCCTGTCCGCCAATGCGGCGGCGCAGTCCCGCACGCTGTCCGCGGACGACTATGCCCGGGCCGAGCGTTTCATGAGCTACAACACCGCGCCGCTGGTCGATCACGCGGTCAGCCGGGTCAACTGGCTCGACGACGGCCACTTCTGGTACGTCGACCATGACGCCAGCGGCGACCACTACACCGTGATGGACGTGGCCAGCGGCAAGGCCGCCTCGGCCTTCGACCAGACCCGTCTGGCGGCCGCGCTGTCCAAGGCCGGCGGCAAGCCGGTGGCGGCTGACAAGCTGGGCATCCGTGATTACAAGCTGGCCGCGGACGGCCGCCTGGACGTGCGCGTGGGTGGCAAGAGCTACCTGTGCGACCTGGCCGCCGCCGAGGCGGCCTGCGCCGACAAGGGCGCTGCCACCAAGGGTGGCAAGGAGCCGGGCGTGCTGTCGCCGGACAAGAAGAGCGAGGCCTTCATCCGCGACTGGAACCTGTGGCTGCGCGATGTCGCCACCGGCGAGGAAACCCAGCTGACCACCGATGGCGTGGAGAACTTCGGCTACGCCACCGACAACGCCGGCTGGAAGCACACCGACAACGCCATCCTGGAGTGGTCGCCGGACTCGAAGCAGATCGCCACCTTCCAGCAGGACCAGCGCAAGACCGGCGACATGTACCTGATCCACACCAAGGTCGGCCATCCGGAGCTGGAGCAGTGGAAGTATCCGCTGGCCGGCGACAAGGACGTGACCATGATCGAGCGCGTGCTGATCGACGTGGCGGCGAAGAAGGTGCTGCGCCTGCAGATGCCGCCGGACGAGCATCGCTCCAGCCTGTGCGACGACGTCAGCTGCGGCCGTGATGGCGGCTGGGACGACGTGAAGTGGGCGGCCGACGGCAAGACCCTGGCCTTCGTCTCCACCTCGCGCGACCACAAGCACGAGTGGTTCCGCATCGCCGACACCGCCACCGGCAAGGTGCGCACGGTGTTCGAGGAAGTGGTGCCGACCTATTTCGAGAGCGGCAACGGCGCGGTCAACTGGCGCTACCTGCCGGAAACCAACGAGGCGATCTGGTTCAGCGAGCGCAGCAACTGGGGCCAGCTGTACCTGTACGACCTGGGCACCGGCAAGCTCAAGCACGCCATCACCAGCGGCGAAGGCAATGTCACCGAGGTGCTGCGGGTCGATCCGAAGACGCGCACCGTGTGGTTCCGCGGCGTCGGCCGCACGTCGGGCGTGAACCCGTACTACCAGCAGTTCTTCAAGGCCAACCTGGACAGCGGCAAGGTCACCTTGCTGACGCCGGAAGCGGCCGACCACACGGTCGAGCTGTCGCCCGACGGCAGCCATTTCGTCGACGCGTATTCCACCACCACCACCGCTCCGGTCACCGTGCTGCGCAACAGCGACGACGGCAGCGACGTGGCCACCGTGGCGCGCGGCGACATCTCGCGCCTGAAGGCCGCCGGCTGGGTCGCGCCGGAGCCGTTCACGGTGAAGGGCCGCGACGGCAAGACCGACCTGTACGGCGTGATGTTCAAGCCGTCCAACTTCGACGGCTCGAAGAAGTACCCGATCATCGACTACATCTATCCGGGCCCGCAGACCGGCTCGGTGCGTGGTCGCAGCTTCATGCCCTCGCACGGTGACAACCAGGCGCTGGCCGAGCTGGGCTTCATCGTGGTGGCGATCGACGGCATGGGTACGCCGTGGCGCTCCAAGGCCTTCCACGACGCCTACTTCGAGCACATCGAGGACAACACCCTGCCGGACCAGGTCGCCGGCCTGAAGGAACTGGGCAAGCGCTACCACTGGATCGACCTTGACCGCGTGGGCATCTGGGGCCATTCCGGCGGCGGCAACGCCACCGCGGGCGCGATGTTCCACTACCCCGACTTCTTCAAGGTCGGCTGGTCCGAGAGCGGCAACCACGACAACCGCAACTACGAGGACGACTGGGCCGAGAAGTGGCAGGGTCTGCTGGTCACCAATCCCGACGGCAGCACCAACTACGACGCCCAGGCCAACCAGAACTTCGCCAAGAACCTCAAGGGCAAGCTGATGCTGGTGCACGGCACCATCGACGACAACGTGCCGCCCAGCGAGACCCTGCTGGTGGCCGATGCGCTGATCAAGGCCAACAAGGACTTCGACCTGCTGATGATCCCCAACGTGCATCACGGTTACGCCGAAGCCACGCCGTACGCCACCCGCCGGCGCTGGGACTACTTCGTGCAGTACCTGGGCGGCAACACGCCGCCGAAGGAGTACGAGCTGAAGAAGTGGCCGTGGTTCTGAGTCGCGTCGCGCGCCATTGACGAAAGCAGCAGAAGGCCGGGGCAACCCGGCCTTCTGCCGTCCAGGGCCGGGAAAAGCCGGCTGCGCACGAGCCCTGATCGTTGCCTTGCTGCGCCCATGCCGTTCCCGTACGCGTCACCGGCCACGCCATCCTGTCGGCCGGAAAATCCAGGAGGTGGACGCCGCATCCGGGCGAAATGTCGCAGTGCTTCTGAACATACTCGACCGTACGGTTGGCGCCAGCTATAGTGGCCGGCTGATTTTCTGTGATGAACATCACTTTACTGGAGCTTCTGGCATGGACGGAACCTACGACCCCGGTCTGGTCGCGCTTTCCTATTTGATCGCCTCGATGGCTGGCTTTGTCGCCATTTCCTTCGCCTCACGCATGCTGGCGCGGCGTTCGCGGCGTTTGCCGTGGCTGCTCGGTGGTTCGCTGGCGATGGGCACCGGCATCTGGTCGATGCACTTCGTCGGCATGACGGCCTTTTCGCTGCCGGTGGCGATCAGCTACGACATCGGCCTGACCCTGCTGTCGTGGGCGGCCGCCGTTGGCGTGTCGGCGCTGGCACTGTTCATCGTCGGCTACGGCCATCTGCGCGCCTCGACGCTGGCGCTGGGTGCGGTGGTGATGGGCGCCGGCATCTGCGCGATGCACTACGGCGGCATGTGGGCGATGCGGATGAGCCCGGTGATCGTCTACGACACCGTCCTGCTGCTGGCCTCGATCGTCATCGCGGTGGTCGCCTCGGGTGCGGCGCTGCTGATCCTCGCCTCGCTCAAGGACACCCGCAGCTGGCGCGACGTGGCCTTGCGCGTCGGTGCCTCGCTGGTGATGGGCGTGGCGGTGTGCGGCATGCATTACACCGGCATGGCCGCCGCCGATTTCCCGGCCGACGCGTTCTGCTCGCCGCTGAACCAGCTGCCGGCGCAGTCGCTGCCGTGGCCGACCGCGATCGGCACCTTGCTGATTCTCGGCTTCGGCATCCACTTCACCATCGGCGACGCCCGCGACATCGCCCGTGCCCAGCGCGAGAAGCGCGAGCACGACGCGCGCGTGCTGACCTACGCCTTCACCGACATCGAAACCGGCCTGCCGAACCGCGCCGCGCTGTGGCAGGAAATCCCGCAGCGCGCCCGTGCCGGCGTGCCCGGTGGCTTCGTGGTGATGACCTTCCGTGCCGAGGGCCCGGACGGCCAGGCACCGGAACTGGCCGCCATCACCCGGATGCAGCAGTGCATCCAGCAGGCACTGCCCGGCGCCACGCTGGCACGCACCCGCCCCGAGCATCTGGTGGTGCTGCTGGATGGCAGCAACAGGGATGCGATGTACCGCTGCGCCCCGCTGTTCGCGCAGATCGAGCGCGAGCTGGCCGCCCAGGGTGGCCACGTGCTGTCGGTCAACAGCGCGCATTGCCCCACCGACGGTGAAAGCGCGCAGGGCTTGTTGCTGCGCTCGGCGCCGAAGGGCGTCGGCAACCAGGCCGCCACGTTGTCCGCCGCCTGATTTCCCGCCCCCCCACGACCAAACCACACACGTAGGAGCCCGCTCGCGGGCGATGCTCTCGCTTTGCGTTCGGCTGTTGAGAGCCGCAAAAGCATCGCCCGCAAGCGGGCTCCTACGGTAGATGGCGGAGTTTGCTGGGGCGCTGACTCAGAGCGCATTGCCCGCCGGCCAGCCTCCTTCGCGAGCAAGCACCTTCAAAGTCCGCGCAGGAGCCCGCTCGCGGGCGATGCTCCTGGGCTGCTGGGAGCTGCGAAAGCATCGCCCGCAAGCGGGCTCCTACGGTGGATGGCGGAGTTTGTTGGGGTCGCCGGCCAGCTTCCTTCGCGAGCGGGCTCCTGCGGTGTGGTTTGCCGGCGGGCACCTGTTGACGACGGGTGTCGTCGACAGGTTTCGAGTCAGAGGATCTTGCTGAAGAACACCCGTGAGGTGCCCGGCGGATTGCAGGGCACGCGGCCGAATTCCTGCCAGCCGAGCCGGCGGTAGAACTCCGGTGCCTGGAAGCTGATGGTGTAGAGCACGGCGCTGCGGCAGCCGCGATGGCGTGCCTCATCCTCGGCCATCTGCAGGATGCGCGTGCCCAGCCCGTTGCCGCGCAGGTGTTCGGGCAGGTGGAACAGCTCGACGAACAGCAACCCCAGCGAGGTGCGGCCGCTCAGGCCGCCAAGCACGCGGCCATCGGGCGCGCGGACCAGTACGGCCAGCGGACGCCGGTCGGCGACGCCGCTGAACGCGGTGTTGTAGTCATCCAGCCCTTGGCTGAGGCCGGCCACGACCTCGGTGGGAGGCGCGTCGGTCAGTTCCAGTTCGATGGCCGGTGACATGGGCTTTTCCGAATGGGGCGGGGCGCCATTGTCGGTCACTGCGGCGGCGTCGTGCACGGGCTGCGCAAATGACACGGGCGCCCGCAGGCGCCCGTGTCGGTCCGATGGCCGGGAGGCCGTCAGAAGGTGTAACGCAGGGTCAGCATGGCCGACCAGCGGGAGACCACGCGGCTGGGATCGTAGAAACCACCGTCATAGGTCTGCAGCTGCTGCGGCTGGTAGTTGCCGTTCTTGTCGGTCGGCAGCGAGTACACGTACTGGCCCTGGCCATTCACGCCGGCGTAGTTGGCGAGCAGGCGGGTGGGGTACAGGCCGGTGTTGCGCTGCTGGCCCCAGTCGGAGTTGACCAGGTTCAGGACGTTGTAGATGTCCAGTCGCAGCACGCCCTTGTTGCCCTTGAAGATGCCGGGCACTTCCTGCGAGAAGCTCATGTCCAGCTCGTTCACCCATGCGGTGCGGTCGCCGTTGCGCGGCGAGATCTGGCCACGGTGCTTGCGCAGGTACGGGTTGCTGGCCAGGAAGTCCTCGAACTGCTGGATCACCTGCTGGCTGGTGCCGGCGGCATAGGTGACCTTGCCGTCGTTGATCCCCGGGATGTACGCCGGATCCCATCCGGCGATGCTGTCGCCGTTGGCATCGTTGCCGAACACCCAGGTGTAGGGCAGGCCAGTGTGGCCGTTGTAGAACATCGACACCTGGGTGTTGTAGTCACCGAAGAACGCGTGCTGCCAGGTCAGCGAGGCCTTCAACGCCTTGGGCACGTTGTAGTTGGACGTGGCCAGCGCGTCGCTGTTCGGGTTCAGGCGCGCGACGCGCGAGTAGCCGTTGTAGGCGATCGTGTCGGTGCCCGGGTCGACGTCGGTGGCGTGGCTGAGGGTGAAACTGATGTTGCCGAACCAGCTGTCCGAGAACGGCTTGTCCAGGGCCAGGGTCAGGCTGTCGGACTTGCCGCGATGGGTGTTGGTCAGCAGCGTGGAGGCGGGGCTGAAGTCGCGGTTCTGGTTGGCCAGGGCGTCGGCCGAGTTCGGCGCTTCGCCCGGATTCTTCCAGAACTGCTCGCGGCCGTCAGGCAGCACACCGGTCGGCGCACCGAAGTTGGCGGCCTTGTAGAGGATGCCGTTGCGCACCTGGATGTGCTCGTACTCGGCCGAGGCGACCATGCCCCACCAGGGCAGCTCGCGATCGAATGCCAGGCTCATCTTCCACACGCTGGGCAGGCGGAAGTCGCGGTCGACGACGTCGATCGAGCCGGCGCCGGCATTGCCGGTCGGGATGTTCTGCGCCAGCGGATCCGGGCTGAACGGCGCGGTGGCCGGGTCATACGAGTTGTAGTTGCGCAGGGTGATGCCGTTGTTCTGGAACGGGTTGGTCATCCACACGATGGGCGGGGTGGTCTGGAACAGGCCCACGCCGCCGCGCAGCTGCGTCTGGTACTCGCTGTCGAAGTTGTAGTTGAACGACAGGCGCGGCTCCACGATGCGGTTGGACGAGCCGACGATGGAGTTGTTGGCGTAGCCGAACGCCTGCTCGAAGCCCGGGTTGTATTCCGGCTTGGTGTTGGCGTGCGGAATGTCCAGGCGCACGCCGTATTGCACCGACAGCGCGTCGGTGACCTGCCAGGTGTCCTGCAGGAACGGGCTGGTCTGGGTGTAGGTCCAGTTCGCGGCGATGTCTTCCAGGCCGTAGCCCGGCGCCGGGTGGTACAGCGAATACTTGTTGTAGTTGCCGGCGCGGAAGTTGTCGAGGCCCCAGAAGGTGTACACGCCGAATTCGGACTGGCCGAACAGGTTGTAGATCTGGTTGCGCTGGTAGTCGACACCGGCCTTGATGGTGTGGTCGCCGAGGTACCAGGTGCCGGCGAAGAAGAAGCTGAGCTTCTTGGTGTTGACGTCGTTGTAGTGGCGGAACTGTTCCTCGCCCAGGTTCACCGTCGGGCCGGTGCCGTCCGGCGACAGGTTGACGGCCACGGCCGGCTGCTGGAACGGCGCGCTGGTGGTCTGGCTGTACTTCTGCAGGCCCACCTTGGTCTCGGTGGAGAAGCTGTCGCTCCAGTCGTCGTAGAAGTGCAGCACGTAGTTGTTGGTGGTGATGGCCTTGGTGTAGGTGTAGCTGGTCAGGCCGACGCTGCTGGGGCTGTTGCCGCCGACGGCCGGCAGCATCTCCTTGGTGCGCTGGAAGGTGAAGCTGGCGCGGTGGTTGTTGGAGATGTTCCAGTCGATCTTGCCGAGGTAGCGCTTGTCGTCGTAGGTCAGGCCGGTGGCGCCGCCAAAGTTGCCCGGGGTCAGGCCGAGCTTGGTCGCCGCGTCGATCACCTGCTGCAGGTCACCCGGCGACACCTTGTTGCTGGTGGACGGGCCATTGCCCAGCGAGGCGTCCAGGCCGTTGGCCGAGTCGGCGCCGATGCCGGTGGTCTTCTCGTGCTCGGCCGAGAGGAAGAAGAACAGCTTGTCCTTGACGATGGGGCCGCCGACGGTGAAACCGGCGGTGGTGTCCTTCTGGTAGCCCTTGTAGTGGTAGCCCGGGTTGTCGCTGGGCAGCCAGCCGGCGTCGCCGACCAGGTGGTTGGCGTTGCGGTAGGCGTAGTACACCGAGCCGTGGAATTCGTTGGTGCCGGACTTGGTCACCGCGTTCACGTCGGCACCGACCACGTCGGAACTGACGTCGTAGTTGGCGGTGGAGATGTTGTACTCGGCGATGGTTTCCGGCGAGATCGGCGACTTCTGGTAGGGCAGGCCGTTGGCGTTGAGGCCGAACGGGTCGCCCTGGGTCACGCCGTCCACCGCGATGTTGTTGTAGCGGTTGTTCATGCCGGCGGCGGAGATCGCGCCGGTGCCCTGGTCGGTCACGGTGACGCGGGGGTTCAGGCGGACCACGTCATCGATCGAGCGGTTGCCCTGCGGCGTGGCCTCCAGCTGGCGCTGCGACACGGTGGTGGACAGGCCCTTGTTCTCGGAGGTGAAGGTCTGGGCCAGCGCCGAGCCGCTCACGCTGACCGCGTCCAGCGTCTGCGCGTCCGCGACATTGGCGCCCATGGTCAGGTTGATCGCCGAAGGCTGGCCCAGCTGCAGGTACACGTTGTCCTGCTCGACCTCGTTCAGGCCCTCCTTGTCGGCATATACCGTGAACGGACCACCGGCACGCAGGCCCTGCGCGGCATAGCGGCCGTCGGCGTCGGTGGTGACCTTCTTGGTGGTGCCGGTCGGCACGTGCACGAGGGTGACGGTGGCACCGGCGATCGGGTTGCCGTCGGCATCCTGCACGCGGCCAATGGCGCCGGACGTGGTGATGTTCTGGGAAATCGCGGGTGACGCCGCCAGCAGGGCGGCAATGGCGAACGGGAGCGCGCGGGCGCGGAGCGAGCTGGTCATGGTGGCTCTCTGAGGGGAGGATGTGGTTTGGTACGCAACCGCACACGCCTCCGCGGGGGGAGGCGTGTGCGGTTGTGTTCCGGGTGGTGCGGGTCAGGCTGTCGGCACCATTTTAGTAGCCTTGACAAGATTCCGGGCAAGGCCCCCCCCTTGAGCCGACCGGGCTCAGAACGCCATGTCGAACGACACCTCGCCCTCCACGCCGACCTGGTAGGCCGAGACGCGGCGCTCGAAGAAGTTGGTCACTTCCTGCACGTCCTGCAGGTCCATGAAGTCGAACGGGTTCTTCGCGCCGTACTTCTTCGGCAGGTCGAGCTGGCTCAGGCGCTGGTCGGCGCAGTATTCGAGGTACTGGCGCATCTCCTTGGCCGACAGCCCGACCACGCCACCGGACAGCACGTCCTCGGCGAACTGGGTCTCGCAGGCGATCGCCTCCTCCAGCATCTGCTCCACCTGGGCGCGCATCTCCTCGTCGAACAGGTCCGGTTCCTCGGCCCGCACCGTGCGCACCACGTCGAAGGCGAACGCCATGTGGCAGCTCTCGTCACGGAACACCCAGTTGGTGCCCGAGGCCAGCCCGTGCAGCAGGCCGCGCGAGCGGAAGTAGTACACGTAGGCGAAGGCGGCGAAGAAGAACAACCCCTCGATGCAGGCGGCGAAGCAGATCAGGTTGAGCAGGAACTGCCGCCGCTGCTCGCGCGTCTCCAGCCGCTTGAGGTCCTGGATCGAGTCGATCCACTTGAAGCAGAACTCGCCCTTCTGGCGGATCGACGGGATGTTCTCGATCGCCGCGAACGCCTTGTTGCGCTCGGCCGGATCGGGAATGTAGGTGTCCAGCAAGGTCAGGTAGAACTGCACGTGCAGCGCTTCCTCGTACAGCTGGCGCGACAGGTACATGCGCGCTTCCGGCGCGTTGACGTGCTGGTACAGGTTCAGCACCAGGTTGTTCGACACGATGGTGTCGCCGGTGGCGAAGAACGCGATCAGCCGATGGATCAGGTGGCGATCTGCCGCCGACATCTTGGCATTGAGGTCGGTGGTGTCCTGCGAGAAGTCCACCTCATCCACCGTCCAGGTGTTCTTGATCGCGTTGCGATACATCTCGTAGAAGCCCGGATAGCGCATCGGGCGCAGGGTCAGTTCGAAGCCCGGATCGAGAATGCGAGGAGTGAGTGAAGAGGAGTGAGAAGTGAGAGATGATGCTTCGGACATGGAGGTGCTCCTGTGCATTACCGAGAGACTGAGGTCTGGAAAAGAGCCATGCAGGCGGCCCGGGAGGTGTATCGGCTGGCGCGGCTTCTCCCGCGCGAAGAGGTGTATGGGATGAGGGCGCAAATGACCCGTGCAGCAGTGTCGATACCAAGCAACATTGCCGAGGGTTGGACGCGGGAGTCGAAAGCCGAGAAGCGCCAGTTCCTGGCCATCGCGCAAGGCTCGCTGGCAGAGTTCGATACCCAGCTGACGCTGTGCGAAGACATCGGCTGGTTCTCGCGGACACAAGCAACCATGCTTCGTGCATATCTCGACGAAACCAGCCGCATGCTCACGGCGCTCCGCCAGAGCTTGCGCAAGGAGTGAGAGCTCCGGCCCGGCTTTCTCTCACTCCTCACTCCTCTTCACTCACTTCTGGGGCTTACTGGCAAGCCTCGCAGTACTCCGGGTTCTCCAGCGAGCAGAACACCGCCGCCGTGGCCTGTTCCTGGTCGGCGGCCGGTTTCGCCGACACCGTGGTCTTGGCGATCTTGGTGGCCGGGCGGGAGCGCAGGTAGTAGGTGGTCTTGATGCCGGATTTCCAGGCGTACATGTACATCGAGCTGAGCTGGCCGATGTTCGGGTTTTCCATGAACAGGTTCAGCGACTGGCTCTGGTCGATGTACGCGCCGCGGGCGGCGCCGAGGTCGATCAGTGATTTCTGCGGCAGTTCCCACACCGTGCGGTAGATCGTGCGCAGGCGTTCGGGGATGGCCGCGATGCCCTGGATCGAGCCTTCGGCCAGCTTGATCGCGTCGCGGACGTCGGCGGTCCACAGGCCCAGCGTCTTGAGCTCTTCCACCAGGTAGCGGTTGACCACCAGGAAGTCACCGGACAGGGTTTCGCGCTTGAACAGGTTGCTCACCTGCGGCTCGATGCATTCATAGCAGCCGGCGATCGAGGCGATGGTGGCGGTCGGCGCGATCGCGATCAGCAGCGAGTTGCGCAGGCCCTTGTCCTTGATCGACGCACGCAGCGCGTCCCAGCGCGCGGTGTCGTGCGGGGTGGCGTTGGGCCAGTAGTCGAACTGCAGCTCGCCGTTGGCGGCGCGGCTTTCGGCGAAGCCGGGATGTGCGCCGTGCTCGGCGGCCAGCTCGTTCGACTGCGACAACGCGTTGAAGTAGATCTCCTCGGCGATGCGCGTGGACAGTTCCAGTGCCTCGGCCGAGTCGAACGGCAGGCGCAGCTTGAAGAACACGTCCTGCAGGCCCATCACGCCCAGGCCGACCGGACGCCACTTGCTGTTGGCGACCTTGGCGGTGCCGATCGGATAGAAGTTCAGGTCGATCACGCGATCGAGCTGGCGCACCGCGGTGCGCACGGTGGTGGCCAGCTTGTCGAAATCGAAGCGGCCGTCCACCACGTGGCGCGACAGGTTCACCGAGCCGAGGTTGCACACCGCCGTCTCGTCGGCGTTGGTGACCTCCAGGATCTCGGTGCACAGGTTGGACAGGTGGATGACGTTTTCCGCCTTGGCCGTCTGGTTGCTGGTGGCATTGCTGCGGTCCTTGAAGGTCATCCAGCCGTTGCCGGTCTGCGCCAGCGTGCGCAGCATGCGGGCGTACAGCTCGCGTGCCTTGACCTTCTTCACCGCCAGCCCGGCGGCCTCGGCCTCGCGGTAGGCCTGCTCGAAGGTTTCGCCCCAGCTGTCGACGAAGTGCGGCACGGTCTTGGGATCGAACAGCGACCACTCGGCGTCGGCTTCCACGCGACGCATGAATTCGTCGGGGATCCAGTTGGCCAGGTTCAGGTTGTGCGCGCGGCGGGCCTCGTCGCCGGTGTTGTCGCGCAGTTCCAGGAATTCCTCGATGTCGCCGTGCCACGGCTCCAGGTAGACGCAGGCCGCGCCCTTGCGCTTGCCGCCCTGGTTCACCGCGGCGACCGAGGCGTCCAGCGTCTTCAGCCACGGCACCAGGCCGTTGGAATGGCCGTTGGTGCCGCGGATCAGCGAGCCGCGCGAACGCACGCGCGAGTAGGCCAGGCCGATGCCGCCGGCGAACTTGCTGAGCTTGGCCACGTCGGCGTACTTGTCGTAGATCGACTCCAGCGAATCGGCCGGCGAGTCGAGCAGGAAGCAGGAGCTGAGCTGCTCGTGCGCGGTGCCTGCGTTGAACAGGGTCGGCGAGCTGGCGATGTACTCCAGCGAGGACAGCAGGCGGTACAGCTCCAGCGTCTCGCCGATGTCATTGCCGCCCAGCGCGCAGGCGATGCGCATGAAGAAGTACTGCGGCGTCTCCGTCACCAGGCGCAGCTGCGGGTGGCGCAGCAGGTAGCGGTCGTACACCGTGCGCAGGCCGAAGTATTCGAAACGGCGGGTGGCGTTCGGGTCGATCGCGTCGTTGAGCTTGCGTGCGTTGGTGGCGACGAAGTCGCGCAGGCGCTCATTGAGGATGCCCAGTTCGGCACCGCGGGCGATCGACTGCGAGAAGCTCTGGATCTCCTGGCCGCTGACTTCCTTGTCGATGCAGGCGCCGAGCAGGCGCGCGGCGAGCTGGCCGTATTCGGGCTCCTCGGCGGTGAGCGCGGCGGCGGTGCGGATGGAGAGCTGGTCCAGCTCCTGCGTGGTGGCGCCGTCGTACAGGCCGCCGATGGTCTTCAGCGCCACGCGCAGCGGGTCGACCGCGTGCAGGCCTTCGGCGCTGCGGGTCACCGCGCGCACGATCTTGTTCACGTCGACGGTTTCGCGGCTGCCGTTGCGCTTGGTCACGTGCATCGAGCCGGCGCTGTGCGGCGGGGTCAGCGCGAAAGCGGATTCGGAGACGGGTGTTTCGGGGGCGGCGGGCGCGACGTTGCGCTCGCTTTCGACGGTATCGAGGGGTTGCATGGCTGGCTCCGGCTGATGGCATCAAACACCCGCTCCCGCGCGCAGGGCCTGATAGCAGCGGATTCCGGAAGACGGCGACGCAAGCGGGCGCCGTCCGGCGCCTTCGCTTCACGACGCACTTCCCCGCGGAAGCCGCCACTACACCACCGGGACTGCGTGGTCCCGGCCGTCGGCAGGTCTTCGGACTCGCAGACAGGGAGCGGCATCGTGCCGGTCCACCTACTGGCCCCTGCTTCCCGGCCGCTGTGGGCCAGTGCGTTTGGATGGGGCGTTCGTTTCTGCTTACCGCTGCGGGGCAGTTCCGGAGTTGCACCGGATTCCCTTTTGAGCCGGACCGATGATCGCATCTGGCCAGGCACCGACCGGCACAACATATCGGGTGCCCAGGGGGTGGTCAACCCAATAACTTGTGCATAAGTCGGTCGGATGCCGCCGTGGCGCGGCTTACAGCGCGTCGCCGTCCAATTCGCCGGTGCGGATCCGGATCACCTGCTCCAGCGGGCTGACGAAAATCTTGCCGTCGCCGATCTTGCCGGTGCGCGCGGAGTTCTGGATCGCCTCCAGTACGCGGTCGAGCTGATCGTCCTCGATCGCCGCCTCCAGCTTGATCTTGGGCAGGAAATCGACCACGTATTCGGCACCCCGGTACAGTTCCGTGTGGCCTTTCTGCCGGCCGAAGCCTTTCACCTCGGTGACCGTAATGCCCTGCACGCCGACCTCGGCCAGCGCCTCGCGCACGTCGTCGAGTTTGAACGGCTTGATGATCGCCACGACCAGCTTCATGGTTTTTCCCCGACTGAAGACGCAAAAAACACATTTTGCCCTGCGCCCGGCACGTTGTCGCCTGATCGCGGGGTCGTGTAGGACAATTCCTACAAGTTTTGACGGAGCACACTGATGGCGACCCCAACCTGCGTTCACCTAGCATTTACCCCGACGAGCAAGAGGCGCCATCCATGATGGACAGGCAGGACATCGACCAGCTCGCCGCACGACTAGTCTCGTTGGTACCGCCAGGATTGGCGCGAGCGCATCAGGATCTGCAGTCCAACTTCAAAGATGTTCTGGCACAGGGATTGCGCCGCCTCGATCTCGTCACCCGTGAGGAGTTCGAAGTCCAGTCCCAGGTGCTGGCACGCACGCGTGCCAAAGTCGACGAACTGGAGCGCAACGTCGCCGAACTCGAGGCCGCCTTGAACGCGCCACGCACGGGGCCGTAACACCCAGGCTCCCGGGAGCCGCCTCCGATCCGTCACCCTCACCCCGAGAACGATCGGAGGCGGTTTGTTTTTCCAGCGCGCGATGGAGTCGCATCCTGATGCCCCTGCTGCCCGGTGATCCGACGAGCGCGCGCCCGCGGCGAGTGACTGCATGAGCCTCGCCGTTACCCTCAGCCGCGCCCAGGAAGGGATCACCGCGCCACAGGTGATGGTGGAAGTGCATCTTTCCGGCGGATTGCCGAACACCCATATCGTCGGTTTGCCGGAAGCGGCCGTTCGCGAGGCACGTGATCGCGTGCGGGTGGCGATCCAGAACACCGCCTTTGAATACCCCGATCGTCGCATCACCGTGAACCTGGCGCCGGCCGAGCTGCCCAAGGACGGCGGTCGCTTCGACCTTTCCATTGCGTTGGGCATTCTTGCCGCCAGTGGCCAGGTGCCGAGACGCAAGCTGGACGATTGCGAATTCCTCGGCGAGCTGGCGCTGACCGGCGCGTTGCGTGGCGTGTCCGGCGTGCTGCCGGCGCTGCTGCGTGCCCGCGCCCGCGGCCGGCGCGTGGTGGTGCCGCAGGAAAACGCCGTTGAAGCGGCACTGGTGCCGGATGTGGAGGTGCTGGTGGCCGATACGCTGGCCGAGGTCTGCGGCTGGCTGCATGGCGCGCAGGAGCTGTCCGGGCCGGTGGGC